>Ga0194120_10001296_pt1 | contig 46171 bp, 50 predicted proteins | sample TA2MahCa65mmetaG_FD_148642 | JGI IMG/M metagenome (GOLD analysis project Ga0194120, IMG submission 148642) | Freshwater microbial communities from Lake Tanganyika, Tanzania - TA2015019 Mahale Deep Cast 65m | ecosystem: Environmental > Aquatic > Freshwater > Lake | place: Tanzania: Lake... | reverse complement strand
GTTGCTTACAACGATACTTCAAGGAGATTGTTTAGAAATCTGTTTCAACTTCCTAGCAAATAACTGTTGCTTACAACCTATTTTCTCTATATCCAATACAGTCTGGAAGTTCCACACGTTTTCATCAAGAAAAATGCTCACAAAATGTTATTTGTTTGGAATTGATGAGTAGAATTTCTTCTCTCACACTTCGGATGACACAACTGTTTACAAACGCTTGTGTGAATGTCATATCGGCGACAATCTGAAACCACCCGTGCCGCTATCCTGATTTTTAAGGATAGAAAATTTATTATTTAAAAAATTTTGCGCGGTTAATATAGCAAATCAAGAACGAGTTTCTTTATGAAGTTTGAAATATTCACATTCTTCTTTTTTTGCTACAAATTTTTTGCTCCGTGCTATGTTCAGCGCAGCATTGTAATCTGCGTTTACTTTTTCGTCAAAGTTTTTGCATACGGGATTTTTACAAATAAAATTTGCTTGTGTTTCGCGTTGTCCGATTTCGTAATGTCCGCACAGAGCGCACGTTTGGCTTGTATGGTACGGGTCAATAAATACAACGTCCATTCCTTTTCTTCCCGCTTTGTCTTTGAGTAATGTTTGCAATTCAAAATACGACCAGTTGCGCAACACAAAATCTCCTTTACGCGATTTTCCGTTTTCGTCTTTGCCATATCCTTCGAGAAGTTCCATTGTAATTACTCCGGCATTATACTTTTCTGCAAACTCGACAATGCGTTTTGCTACGGTGTGATTATACGTTCGCACAAAATGCCGTTCTTTTTCTCCCAAAGCATCAAGTGCTTTCAACTTCCTTGTTCTTCCTTTTCCTCCCGAAGTAAGCACGAGCGATTTTTGTAACGCTTTTCTTCGTCGTTGCATTTGTTGCCGCACACGCACAAAATCATCTTTGTGTCCAATGGCGAGCCGCGCAAATCCTTCGGACAATGCGCAATACGCAGGAACGTTCAATCCTAAATCCACGCCGACGGAAAGTTCTTTGTTCAGGTTGTGTTCGCTTTTCGGAATATCAACAACGAGTAGCAAAAAAATTTTTCTGTCGTCAATCTGTATCGAAGAATCGCACAGTTTGTATTCTTTGGAAAAAATTTTTTCGAGAATTGCTCTATTGTTGCTTTTGTCGCGTCCAAAGCGAAGAACGAACGAAATGTTATTCAGCCAACGTAAGTAATATTCGTTTTCAAAAAATTCTAATCGTGGATGTTGTGCAAAACGAAACGGAATCGGCATTCCTTTTCTGTACGAACGAATAGAACGTTTCCCTTGCAAAACTTCTTTCTTCTCTTTTCCAATGACACTATAAATTTGATTGTTAAGACACGTTAAAATATCAGAGGGAATTTCAGGAAATTGTTTTGTAAGAATCTGGTATGTTGTGTTTTGTTTGCTTGTTTTGTAAAACTCGGAACGAACACGCGTTTGTGATTCTTTCTTTTGTTCTTTCAATATCTCAATTTCGTTTTGGAGAGATTGCTGTTCTTCATCGTTAGCTTTGCGAAGTTTAGAATATAGCAAGCGTATTTTTTTACTTACATCACCGATTTTTTCATCTTGCTGGATTATTCGCTCTTCATAAAAATCATTGAAGTATTGATTGTTCACAACAACGTTTGCCGCACGGAAGATTTCTTTATCAAGCATGCGAAGAAAATCCCAGGTTTCATTTCTCTTGGTTTTATCTTCTTCTGCAATCCACAATTCTATTTTTCGAGTAATTACCATATCACCTCACTACATTCCTCGAATCTCATATCTCGCATCGCAAATCCCAAATCTATTTTTTCGCAACCATCGCATTATACAACACCATCAATGCCGTTGAGCCAAAACCAATTCCCGATAAAATATACCACGCCATTGCAGGGTTGTGTGAACCTTGAATGTAATTTGCAACAAGCCAACCGGCAAGCGGTCCCGCAACAAACGAACCAATCGCAACAGGAAGAAATGCAAATCCCATATACGTTCCTACTTGTTCTTTCGGGGCGAGGTCGGCAACGTATTCGTAAAAGCGCGGCGCTTGTGTTGCTTCGCCGATTGCAAATAAAACCATCGCAGCAATTGCAAACGGAATAGTGGGCGCAAAGGCAAGCAGCAGCCACGAAAAACTTGCAATTGCAAAACCGAGCGTCATTCCGACAATCGGAGAAAGTCGTTTCGCAAATGCTGTAAGCGGAACGCTGAGCAAAATAATTGTCCATGCATCAACGGTTTCGAGAATTTCAAACTGCGGAAACTTTAAAATTTCCGTTACAAAAAACGGGAAGGAATAAAATATTTGCCAGAACATTATCCAGAAACCGGAAAAGATAACGAGGAACAAAATAAATTTTCCGTTCGTAAAAACCATTAACATATTTTTGAAAACTTCTCCGAGAGATGTTGTCGGTTTTTCATCAGTTGCTTTTGGCGGTTCTTTGAAAAACAAATACGTGCCGAGTAAATTAAGCGCAGAAACGAACGACGACATTACAAGAACAAATTCAATTCCTAAACTTTCCCGCACTTGAAGCGCAATAATTGGTCCTATTGCGCCGCCAATGTTCACAAGCATATAATAAATCGAATAACCGAGCGATTTGGAATCCGGCGTTGTAGTTTTCGCAACTGTACCGACAATACACGGTTTAATAAGCGAACCGCCAATCGCAGTGAGCAGTAAAACGAAAATAACGTATGGTGTTTTTCCCACCGCGTTTACAATACTTTGCCCATATTCCATTCCTGCTAACCCTATTGCAAAATATCCGACGCAAAATATTGCAAAACATGCCATTAAACTTTTGCGAAATCCATAGCGGTCAACAAACGTTCCTGCAACAATAGGAAGCGAATAAAGCACGCCGGAAAAAATTCCTGCAAGTGAAGCGGCAACTTGCGGACCTAAGCCGACTTTGTTAGCAAGATAAACGGTTAGAACAGCTTTCGAGCCGTAAAAAGCAAGACGTTCAAAAAGTTCCATTCCGTTGGCGACCCAAAACGTTGAATGAAATCCGTTGCGAAGTTGTTGTAAGTTCATATTGCTGTATATATTTTTTTGAAAAAAAGCGATGTGAAAATACAGAAAGGAATGTGAAGGAACAAGAGAAAATTCTTGTAGAACTTGAAATTTTTTTAAACTAAACGTTGTTATAGCATGAAAAAATAATATTTTTTCATTCCTTTCTGAAACTCCTATCATTCTTTATATTTAACGCACTTTTTCAAAATTTTATATCAGCAATCAGAAGTTTATCGTGCATCAATATCTCAATCGTAGTATCGCATTTTTCGTTTTTCTCATTTCCTTAGCGATGTATTCCATTACGCTTTCTCCCACCGTTATGTTTTGGGATGTCGGAGAATTTTGCGCCGCAGGATATTTGTTACAAGTTCCTCATCCTCCCGGCTCTCCGTTGTTTCTTCTTATATTACGCATTGCTTCAATGATTCCAACATCAGCAGACCTTGCTGTTCGTATGCACGCGGTTTCTGCATTTGCGAGCGCGATTTCGGTAATGCTTACGTATCTCTGTGCAGTAAAAATAATTTCGTTCTTTCGTGGAAAACCGGAAACGTGGCTCGATAAAGTTGTGGTATATTCTTCTTCCGCAATAGGGGCATTGGCGCTTGCGTTTTCGTTTTCATTCTGGTTTAATGCCGTAGAAGCGGAAGTGTACGGAACGGGAATGTTATTTGTTTCCGTAGTTTTCTGGTTAATGCTGCGTTGGTACGAACGAGCAGACGAGCCCCGCAACGAAAAATATTTGTTTCTCATCGCGTATGTTATCGGTTTATCCATCGGCGTTCATTTAGGCGCGTTGCTGATGTTATTTGGAGTAATTTTTATATACTTCTTTAGGAAAACCACCATTCCCGGAGATGATGAACGTGTCGGAAAAATTGCCGGATTTTTTGCTCTCGCAAGTCAAGGAGTAATGATTTTCCTTGGTGCAACGGAAGCCGCAGGATGGTTCTCGGTTGCACTTATGGTGTTGATGTTGTTTTTCCTTGCCTATCATATCACGCACACGAAATTGCTCCTTTTGCTTGGTTTTTCACTTGGAATTTTTATCGTCGTCTATTCAGTTATCATTCAGGGATTTCCAAAAATGTTGGGCGGCGATACTGCTGGCGCATTTGGAAAAGCGCTTCCGTTTCTCTTCATCATTCTTGCGATTTTCGGCGTTCTCTCTTCGCAGAAATCAAAAAATAAAATTCTCCATATTGCTTCCGTTTCCTTCTTACTCATCGTTATTGGATATTCCACGTATTCACTTGTCATCATTCGTGCTAATGTTCCCAATATGCCGATGAATGAAAATGACCCCAGCGATTTTTCTGGACTTGTTCGGTATATCAGCCGCGAACAATACGGCGACCAACCGAAACTTTCACCTCGCCGTTGGAGTCCCGAACCGCAGCATCAAGGAATTTACACAAACTATGAATCGGATAGAGATTTTATGTGGCGATATCAGATTGACCACATGTATAATCGTTATTTGCAATGGAATTTTATCGGGCGCGCGAATGATGTTCAAGATTCCGGCATTCGATGGGATATGACATTTGGCATTCCTATCTTTCTCGGTTTGTTCGGAATGTACTTTCATTTCCGAAAAGAGTGGAAAATGGCAACAACGTTATTTGCGCTGTTTTTAATAACAGGTGTTATTCTTGCTTTGTATCAAAACCAACAACAACCGCAACCGCGCGAACGTGATTATTTTTATACCAGCGCATTTATGGTGTTTGCATTATGGATTTCTGTTGCTCTTGTCGGAATTATTGATACGCTAACGACTATGCTGAAACGGGAATCGCTGAATCCATCAATCGCTATCGCCGCTATTGTTTTAGGATTTGTTACTGTTCCTGTCAATTTAGCGCGGATGAATTACCAGCAAAATAATCGTTCGGGAAATTTTGTGGCGTGGGACCATTCGTACAATATGTTGCAATCGTGCAAACCAAACGCAATCCTTTTCACCAACGGTGACAATGATACATTTCCGTTATGGTATTTGCAGGATGTCGAAGGCGTGCGAAGAGATGTGCGTATCGTCAATCTCAGTTTAGTCAATACCGATTGGTACATCAAACAATTGAAACATAACACTCCGCATGGCGCGCAAACCGTTCCGATTTCTTTCACCGACGAAGAAATAACGCAACTTCAGCCGATTCGTTGGGAAACGCGTGAAATGAGTATTCCGATTACAAAACAGGTGTTCGACAAATATCAAGAACTCGAAGGATTTCAATTACGTACAGAAGATTTAGCCCTTATCAATAGAGGAAAATTGACGTTCACGATGGAACCAACAATGGATGCGGGAGAAATAAAAGCCATTCGCATTCAAGATATTATGATTTACGAAATCATTCGCTCGAACAACTGGCAACGTCCTGTTCATTTTGCCGTTACCTGTTCTCCCGATAGCAAAATCGGACTTGATAATTATTTATGGTATCAAGGGTTAGGATGGGAATTGAAACCAATGAAAATTCCCAACGAAGACGAAGGAATAGATACGGAAATTTTATCAAAACAAATTATGAACGATATCCCAATGTCCAAGACACAACAATTCGGATATCTTTTCAGAAACTTAGATAATCCGAAAGTTATCTTCGACGAAAATGCGCGGAGAATGTTACAAAATTACCGCACAGCATTTCTTCGGCTTGCCATCGAATATTCGCAAACAAAAAACGATAACGTAAAAGCAAACGAAGTATTGGAACGAATGGAAAAAGTCATACCGCGCGCTGTTATACCGATGGATTGGCGAATTATGGGAGACGTGCGTTTATTCTTCCAACGCGTAGGAAATGCAAAACGCGCAGAAGAATACGCCAACGCGCTCGAGACCGAATGTCTTCGCTTGATTGACAACAACGAAGGCGAACTTACCGGATACTACAGTCCCTATAGATTTCTCCTCGATATTTACATCGAAAAAAGCGAATGGAAAAAAGCGCTCAACGTACTCAACGATTTGAAAACGAAACGACCAAACGACAAAGGAATAGATGCACAAATCCAATCTCTCGAAAAGCGTATCGCATCCGGCAATCAAAACGATTCGCTAAAATAATTCTCGCTTCTTCGTTGTTTGAACATTCTTATTTTAAACTGGCAAGATATCCGCAATCCGCTCGGCGGAGGAGCAGAAGTACATCTTCACGAAATATTTTCCCGTGTTGCAAAACGAAACCATCGCGTTACGCTATTTTGTTCTTCGTTTGAAAATGCGCCGCGCGAAGAAGTTATTGACGACATAACAATCATCCGACGCGGGAACAGAAATCTTTTCAACTTTGCTGTTCCCGTTTTTTACAAAAAAATATTCCAAAAAAAATTTGATGTTGTCGTTGACGACATTAACAAAATTCCGTTCTACACTCCACTCTTCGTGAAAGAACCGATTGTCGGAATCGTTCACCATCTTTTCGGGAACAGCATTTTTCTTGAAACTCATTTCCTCGCCGCATCCTACGTTTCCTTATCCGAAAAACTTCTTCTTCCAGTATATAACAATACTCCGATGATGGTTGTCTCTGAAAGCACGGCAAAGGAAATGGAACATCTCGGGTTTTCCCGCAGAAATTTTTCGTTTGCCTATAATTGCGTTGACCATTCAAAATTCAAACAAACCGGAATTGCAAAATTAAAAACCCCACGCATTGGATTCCTCGGACGATTAAAAAAATATAAAAGCATTGAACACGCCATTCGCGCATTTGCCATAGTAAAAAAAGAAATCCACGAAGCAGAATTTCTCATTGTCGGCGACGGCGATTACAAACCAGAACTGGAAAAAATTGTTCACGAACTGCAACTCGAAAACTCCGTGCATTTCAGTGGATTTGTTTCCGAAGAAAAAAAAGTAGAACTCCTGCAAACGATGCACCTCGTCGTTCAGCCATCGGCGAAAGAGGGATGGGGACTTACGGTTATCGAAGCGAATGCGTGCGGAACAGTATGCGTTGCAAGCAATGTGCAGGGACTTCGCGAATCCGTAATGGATAACGAAACAGGATTCCTATTCGATTATGGAAACATTAGGCAACTTGCTGAAAAAATTTTTCTCGTGTTAAAAAACGAGACCCTACGCTTGCGATTTGAAATGAACGCGCTTCAATGGGCAAAGAAATTTAACTGGGAACATTCCGCCGATGCCGTAATCGAAACGCTCGAATCTGCGATGAGTAGGAAAACATAAACCTTCAATGTTTTGAAAACCTTGAAGGTTTTTTTGTTTACTTTAGAATTGAAGCGAAAACTTCCTACTTTTTTTCCCTAAGATTTTTTTACAGAGGCAAAAAAATTATTCGTAAGCGGGGATTCCACAGAATTTTTTGGAAAAGGCGGCGGAACTGTAATGACAACAATTTCAGAAGAGGAACGATTGCGGGCATGGATTCGACATTTGAGAAATGTTATTGCAAACAATCCTGAAAAGGCTCTTGATGCATTTCGCGCATTGGAAGAACTTGTCGGAGTAGGAGGAGCGTATCAATAATATTTGGAAATTCCGTGGAAATTATTCAGTGAAATGGTGGACAAAACGGAATTTTGTCTTACGGTGAAACGAAGAAACTTTTGCTGATAAAGTAGGCGAAAGAGAAAAACCTACTTTACTAACAACAGGCAGGTTTCTTACAAAAAGCAAAAGAGTCAATCTAACGACTGACTCTATTGGTACAGAGGGAATTAAAATGTTATACTAATCCGCGTTTGGCGCAGATATTTCTTTTTTCTTTGCCGCTTTTTTAGGTGCAGCAAACTTTTGCTCTGTGCTGAAATCAACTAATTCAAGAATTGCAACTTCGGCAGCATCACCGTACCGCTGTCCAAGTTTGACGACACGTGTATATCCTCCCGCGCGATTGGCAACTTTCGGAGCAATGACATTAAACAGTTCGAGAACAACATCTCGATCTTTAATGAAACGGAAAACCTCGCGACGAGCGTGAACGTTTTTTGATTCTGCAGTTTCGGTTGCAACAGCATTTTTCGCGCGAGTAATCATCGGTTCAACAAACATTCGCGCTTCTTTCGCTTTTGCAACGGTTGTCCGAATACGTTTACTCCGGAATAATGCGGTTGCGAGCGCGCATAATAACGCTTTGCGATGGCTCGAGGTTCGTTTTAGTTTCCTTCCGGATTTTCTATGACGCATACAATTCTTCGATAGGTATAAAAAAGAGTTCTACAATTATTCTTTTGTTTCGTGAAGATATTTTTCCACATCCATTCCAAAACTCAGTCCAAACCCAGTAACAATATCGGAAAGTTCGCTTAACGATTTTCTTCCGAAATTTCGGACGTTGAGCAATTCTCCTTCATCGCGCGAAACCAACTCGCCAATGGTTCTGATATTTGCCGCTTGCAAACAATTGCGCGACCGTACGGAGAGTAGTATTTCGTCAATAGGAGTCATGAGTATTTTTTTGACGCGAGTATGCTCGGAAAGTTCTTCGACAGTAACGGTCTCAGGTTCTTTTTCGCCGCTGAGAGCAATAAACAACTGAATATGGTCACGTAAAATTTTCCCTGCGGTTATTACTGATTCTTCCGGTGTAATAGAACCATCCGTTTCAATTTTGAGCAATAATTTTTCAAAGTCGGTTTGTTGTCCTACGCGTGTGGCTTCTATTGTATAATGCACATTTTTTATCGGTGTATAGATGGAATCCATCGTAATAGTGCCAACCGGAGCGTCGGGAATTTTTTGTTCATCTGACGAAACGTAACCTCGCCCGCGACCAATCGTAAGTTCTGCGAACAAATGCGCAGCGTTTGTTGTCAACGAAGCAATATGCAGTTCTGGATTGAGTATTTCTAAATCGGGATATAATTCTGCAATGTCGGCGGCTTTTACTTCGCGTTTGCCTTTGAAATTGAGTTCGATGCGGCTGAGTTTTTTGTCATTCAGTTTCATCCGCACTTGTTTGAAATTCAGGATCAATTCACTGATATCTTCAGCAACTCCGGGAAGAGTAGAAAATTCGTGTTGTATGCCTTCAATGCGAATGGATGTGAACGCTTGCCCGGGAAGCGATGAAAGGATGACTCGGCGAAATGCATTTCCTACCGTTACGCCAAAACCTTTTTCTAACGGTTGAAGGATAAATCTGCCAAACGTCGGAGACTTGACGCTTTCGTCTTCTTCGATTTTTGTTGGCATTTGAACTGAAATTGTTGCCATAAGAAAATGTTAGTTGTAAAAGAAAAACCCTATGTAATATTTCTACTTCGAATACAATTCAACGACAAGTTGTTCGTTTGCATTCAAAGGAACGTCTGCGCGTTGAGGATGATTGAGAAATGTTCCCCGCATCGCGCCTTTATCCAAATTGAGCCACGGCATCAATATATTTTCTTTCATCCGTTTCATTGATTCGTGGATAAATTCCATTTTTTTACTTTTATCCCGAACTTGAACTTCATCTCCCGGACGCAAGAGAATAGAGGGAATATCGGCTTTTTTGTTATTCAATAAAAAATGTCCGTGAACTATTAATTGTCGAGCCGCTTTCCGTGATGGAGCAAAACCTAAACGATAGACAACGTTATCAAATCGGCTTTCAAGAAGTTGAATAAGAGTTTCTCCTGTGCGTCCAGTTTTACGTTGGGCTTTGTCAAAATAGTTTTGAAACTGTCGTTCCAATATACCATAGAACGTACGAATCTTCTGTTTCTCTCGAAGTTGAACTCCATATTCAGAAACTTTTGCCCGCTTTCGTTCCAATGCATGTTGTCCCGGAGGAACTCCTCGACGGTCAACGGGACATTTTTCTGTAAAGCATCGTGTACCTTTTAAGAATAACTTTTGGTTCTCTCTGCGGCACAATCTGCAACAAGGGTCAGTATATCTTGCCATAAATGAATGTTGTCAAAAAAAAACTTATTTCAAATCGTTAGAAAAAAATTATACTCGTCTCTTTTTCGGCGGACGACAACCGTTGTGAGGCATTGGCGTAATATCCCGAATTTGCGTTATCTCCAAACCCGCAGTGAACATAGAACGAATCGCCGCTTCCCTTCCAGAACCTGGTCCTTTAACATACACTTCTACTTTCCGAAGCCCTGCATCGAATGCTTCTTTTGCGGCGGCTTCTGCAGAAACTTGCGCTGCATACGGTGTATTTTTCCGTGAACCTTTAAAGCCGTTTCTTCCCGCAGTGGACCAACTTACAACATTACCGTAAATATCCGTAATGGTTACGTGAACATTATTGAATGTGGCTTTAACAAAAACTTTGCCATTCACATCCGCAAGAGTTTTCTTTTTCTTTTTTGTTACCGTGGACATGTGTAGATACTATAAAACTTCAGATTAAAAATTATTTCTTCGCTAATGCTTTCTTTTTGCCAGCAACTGTTTTTCGCTTTCCTTTGCGTGTGCGGGAGTTCGTGCGTGTTCGTTGTCCGCGCACGGGTAATCCTTTGCGATGTCGTAATCCGCGATAGGTATTAATATCCATCAAACGCTTGATGCGCATCTGCGCTTCGCTGCGTAATGCTCCTTCAACCTTGTATTCACCGGTGATGATTTGACGAATTTTGGTTATCTGTTTATCATCCAGTTCGCCGATTTTTGTTGATTCCGGAACACCGGCGGCGGCAAGAATTTTCTTTGCGCTTGATGTGCTTATTCCATAGATATAGGTTAAACCGACTATCGAACGTTTATTTTTAGGTAAATCTACTCCTGCAATACGAGCCATTGTTTACTGTTGCTTATTAAAATGAAAAAATTATCCTTGACGTTGTTTGTGTTTGGGATTTTTACAAATGACACGCACAACTCCATTACGTCGAATGATTTTGCAATTTTCGCAAATTTTTTTTACAGATGAACGAACTTTCATAACGTTTATGTTTATTTATATCGGTAGATAATTCTTCCGCGTGTTAAATCGTACGGCGATAATTCTACTGTTACTTTATCGCCGACAAGGATTTTAATGTAATTCATTCGCATTTTTCCGGAAATATGTACGTGTACGATATGTCCATTTTCCAGTTCAACGTTGAATGAAGCATTGGGTAGTGTGTCTTTGATAACTCCATCCATTCGGATAGGACCTTGCTTTCCCATAACGCAATATTTTTTATAAAGTTAAAATATCTGGTTGCCCGTTTGTTATTGCAACCGTATGTTCAAAGTGCGCTGATGGCAATCCGTCTTCCGTCCGAACCGACCAACCATCGCCGTCAGTATAAACTTTAGGACTTCCACTGTTGACCATAGGTTCAATTGCTATCGTCATCCCTACATGCATTTTCGGACCTTCACCTTGTTTTCCAAAATTAGGAACCGGCGGGTCTTCGTGGAGCGTGCGACCGACTCCGTGTCCAACTAAATCCCGAACGACTGAATAACCATTGTTTTCTACATACTGTTGCACAGCAGAAGATATATCGTGAAGTTGTTTATACGCAATTGCTTTTTCTATTCCAACAAAGAGCGCTTCTTGCGTAATACGCATCAAACGTTCTTTCTCCGGAGAAATTGAACCTACTGCAAAAGTCCACGCACCATCAGCAACATATCCGTTTTTTATTACTCCGACATCAAGCGATACAATTTCTCCTTCCTGAAGTCTGCGATGCGAAGAAGGGATTCCGTGAACTACGACATCATCAACCGATGTGCAAATGCTTGCCGGGAATCTTCCTTTTCCACCCTTTGTATATCCTTTGAAAATCGGAATTCCACCTTCGGAAGAAATAAAATCGTCAGCAATGACATCCAATTCTTTTGTTGTAACTCCCGGTTTAATAAATCCTTCTAACAATCGCAACGCCGCAGAAACAATCCTTCCGCTTTCGCGCATTAATTCAATTTCGCGCTGTGTCTTGAGGATGATTTTCCCCATACACCCTCCTCATTATCCACGTCTTCCGCGAATCTTTCCGCCTTTCATAAAACCATCATAATGACGCATCAATAAGTGCGACTCTATTTGCTGCAGCGTATCTAATGCAACGCCAACAATAATAAGCAAACTTGTTCCGCCGAAGAAACTTGCAAAATTGCTACTTACTCCAAAGCGTACCATAAATGCTGGAAGAATGGCGATGATGGCAAGAAAAATTGAACCGGGAAGTGTAATTTTGGTCAGTACGCCGTCAATAAAATCCGATGTATGTTTGCCCGGACGAATCCCAGGAATAAATCCGCCTTGTTTTTGCATATTATCTGCAACATCTTTCGGGTTGAAAATTACCGCCGTATAAAAATACGTAAAGAAGACAATCAATACTGCATAAATAAACGAATACGTAAATGATGTATAGGAAAAATGCGACTGCAGTGTTTGCATAAATGCACTATCGGAATCGGGGAAAAATGTGAACACCGTTGATGGGATAAACATAATCGCTTGTGCAAAAATAATCGGCATTACTCCTGCGGCTATTACTTTCATCGGAATATACTGTGTTACGCCTCCGTACATTCTTTTCCCAACAACACGTTTTGCATATTGCACGGGAATTCTTCGTGTTCCTTGCGTAACCATTACGACACCGGCAATAATAAAAAACATCAACACAAGAATTATCATTTCGACAATAAGTCCTCGATTTCCAGTGGCAACAAGTTGAAATTCTTCCCATAATGAAATCGGAAACTGCGCTATTATTCCGACAAAAATTATCAATGATATACCGTTACCAATACCCCGTTCCGTTACGCGTTCTCCTAACCACATAATAAAAATTGTTGAAGCAGTAAGCACGATAACCGTACTGACTACGAACACGAATTCACTTGTTCCGTCGGCAATGATCGTTTGCCCATCTGAGTGCAAACTTAACAAATATTGACTTACACCCCATCCCTGCATCAGAGAAATGAGCACCGTTCCATAGCGCGTATACTGATTGAGTTTATTTCTTCCTTCTTCTCCACCTTCTTTCGATAGTTTTTGGAAGTACGGAAACACTGCGCCAAGTAACTGAATAACAATGGAAGAACTGATATACGGCATTATTCCCAACGCAAAAATTGCGGCGTTGGAAAATGCGCCTCCGACAAATAAATCATATAAACCAAAAAGCGTATTTGAACTACGGCTTTGGGCAACCGCTTTTTCAAGTATTGTTGTATCAATTCCCGGAAGTGTTATATGCGCACCAACTCGAACGATAAATAGAATAAAAAGCGTATAAAGAATTCGAATCCGTAATTCTTCAATCTTAAAAATATTCCGAAAACTTTCTCGTAATTGCGTTGCCATTGGAAATTATATCTCTGTTATCGTTCCGCCTGCTGCGATAATTTTTTCTTTTGCTGACTTACTGAATGCGTTGGCAGAAACAGTAAGTTTTGTTTTCAAATCGCCATCGCCAAGAATTTTTATCGGCGTCGTTCTTTTCGCAACCGCACCTGTTGCAAAAAGAATTTCCGGCGTTACGTTTCCATCCGAAAATTTTCCAGCATCCGATAATTCTTCTAACCGCGAAACATTGACGATTTGGTATTCGACTCGAAACGGATTATTGAAACCAAACTTCGGAATACGACGTACCAACGGCATCTGACCGCCTTCAAACCACGCTTTCAGTTTTTTCCCGCCAGTTGTTGAATGCTGTCCTTTATGCCCGCGTGTTGATGTTCCACCGTGACCGCTTCCTTGTCCTCGCCCAATTCGCTTACGTTTTTTTATCGCACCTTTAGCCGGGCGTAGATTGCTTAAAATATTTGACATATAAAAATCTTTTAGAAATATTACCTATGCTACTTCTTCAACTCTCACTAAGTAACTTACTCTCTTTACCATTCCACGTATTTGGGGAGTATCGTTTTTAATCACTGAGTAGTTTGGGCGACCTAAACCAAGTGCAATAATAGTGCGTTTGTGGTTATCCAACGTATCTGCAATACTTTTAGTTTGTGTAATTTTAATTTTCTTTTCCGACATAATTGTACACTTAATTTACCGTTGTTTCTTCCGCTTCAAGCGCAGTTTCAATATTTGGTTTTCGTATTGTTCCAAACAATTCTTTCAACGAAATCCCACGGCGCTGAGAAACAGTCAACGGGTCAACACACGTCATTAATGCATTTAAAGTTGCTTTTACAATATTGTGAGGATTTTGAGAAACGCCTACGGATTTCGTAAGTATATCTTTAATGCCGGCAGATTCAACAACTGCGCGAACTCCGCCCCCTGCAATAATTCCCGTTCCCGGTGATGCCGGCTTCAACATCACTCGCGCCGCACCATATTTCCCAATGACTGTATGAGGAACAGTGCCTTTGAGAATATGTACTTTTACAATATTTTTTCTCGCATCTTCATTTCCTTTTGCGATTGCATTACTTACTTCGCGCGCCTTCCCAAGACCAACGCCAATGTGCCCATTGCCGTCGCCAACAACTACAATAGCACTAAATCCCATACGTTTGCCACCTTTGACTACTTTCGTCGTTCGTCCAACGTGAACTAAACGGTCTCTCAAATTCAGTTCATTTGCTTTTATTCGTAACAATGTTGTTTTTCTTTTTAAAGAGTTATTTGAAAATAATATTCTTATGCTGCCGAGGGAGGATTCGAACCTCCACAAACGGCTCCAAAGGCCGGTGTCCTGCCATTAGACGACTCGGCAACGACAACATACTTTCGCGGAGATTGTATTCTCAACTTGTTATGCGTATTTTAAAACTTCAATCCACCTTCGCGCGCGCCATCAGCAAGCGATTTTATATTCCCGTGGAATAAATATCCACTTCGGTCAAACACAACGCGTGTGATGTTTTTTTCCAATGCAACTCGTGCAATTTCTTTTCCAACTATCTTGGATATGTTCATCTTTCCTTTGACTTCTTTCAATTGTTCCGAAAGCGATGGAGAAAGAGTTGACGTTGAGCAAAGCGTATTTCCCATAGTATCATCTATTATTTGCGCATAGATATGTAGCAAACTTCGATAGACACATAATCTTGGTCGCTCTGACGTTCCGGAAATTTTCTTTCGAACACGCACTTGAATTTTTCGTCTCGCAATACTGCGGCTTTTGATAATCATACTACTAAAAAAATATTCTTCAAAAATTACTTTCCTGCGGTTGCCGCTGCTTTTCCTGCTTTCTTACGAACGTATTCACCCGCATAACGAACGCCTTTTCCTTTATATGGTTCTGGCGGACGAAACGAACGTATTTTTGCCGCTACTTGACCAACCAATGTTTTATCTGCACCATTGATAACGATAGAAGTTGGTGTCGGTGTTTTAATAGTAATTCCATCCGGTACCGAAAGTAATATCGGGTGCGAAAAACCTAACAAAAGTCGTATGCGTTTTCCTAGGATTTCCGCTTTATATCCAACGCCAATGATTTCCAATTTTTTTTCATGCCCATTGGTTACACCAAGTATCATATTATTGAGATTGGCTCGCCATAATCCATGCAACGCTTTAACAAATTTTGTCGTTTCCGAAACCGTACAAAATAACTCATTCTTGTTTTGTTCTACATTGACCGACATGTGTACATTCGCAGAAAGCGTTCCTTTTGGACCTTTGACGGAAAGCAAGGTTCCTGTTTTTTTTATCTCAACACCCGATGGAATTGCTATCGGTTTTCGACCTATACGAGACATATTCTTTTACTGATTCAATTTAGTTACCAAATGTAGCACAACACTTCGCCGCCGACTCCAATTGCTCGCGCATCTTTATCGGACAGCACGCCTTTTGAAGTGGAAACAATAGAAATGCCTAAGCCATTCATTACGCGGGGCAATTCGTCTGATGAACTGTAAATTCGAAGTCCGGGTTTGCTGATTCTGCGCAATCCAGAAATAACCGATTGTCCTTCAAAATACTTTAACTTAATTCGAATAGTTTTTTTTGAAGTATCGTTGATAACTTCGTAACTATCAATAAATTTTTGCTTCATGAGCACGTCGGATATAGAACGCTTTACATTTGAAGATGGAATATCAACAACTTTTCGTCCTGCGCGTAACGCATTTCGTACTCTCGTTAAATAATCTGCTATTGGGTCAGAATGCATACTTAATCTTAAAAATCAAAACTTCTCCGTGGTTATGAAAAAATTACCAACTGGCTTTTTGAATGCCTGGAATTTTTCCCTCTAATGCAAGATGGCGAAAACATAAGCGACAAATACCAAATCTTCTTATATACGAACGCGGTCTTCCGCACATACTGCATCTGTTGTGTTTGCGAACTTGGAATCGTGGTGTTTTTTTTGCTTTTTCCCGCATTGCTAATCGCGCCATAAATATACGTTTCCTTTCTCGTGTTATGCTGTCTTTGCTTCAATGATTTGTTGACGCTTTACAAACGGCATTCCAAACGCTTTTAACAATTCATACGATTCTTCATCTGTGCGTGCCGTTGTTACTATTGTGATATCCATTCCAAATAATTTCGTTACTTTATCAACATCTATTTCCGGAAATACTACTTGTTCTTTCACTGCTGTTGTATAGTTTCCTCGTCCATCAAACGATTTATCAGATAATCCGCGAAAATCTCTGATTCGTGGTATTGCAATATTAATAAACCTGTCAAGAAATTCATACATTCGCGCTCCACGCAAGGTTACGCGCACTCCAACGGGCATGCCTTCTCTAAGTTTGAAGTTAGAAATAGATTTTTTGGCTTTCGTTACGACCGGTTTTTGCCCGACAATTTGTTCTAATTCTTTGGTAACAACTTCGAGAATTTTGGCGTCTTGCTGCATCGCTTTACCAATGCCAACATTCAACGCAATCCGTTCTAACTTCGGAACCTGCATAATATTATGAAATTCAAATCTCTTCATCAAAGCAGAAACGATAGTATCTTTCCATAATAGTTTCAAGCGCGGCGGAATTGTTTCTTCCGGCGCATCCTTCGTTGCTACTTTTGATTTTTCTTTCGGTTGTGTTTTTTCTTTCGCCATTGTTTTCTTGTCTCTGTTTAAAACATTTCTTCACAACTTTTGCAAACACGCATCATTGTTTTGCGTCCTGTTGTAACATCCGAAACTTGCTTTCTTCCAAGTCTCGATGGTTGGTTACATTTTGGACAAACAACCATCACATTGGAAACATGTATAGGACCTTCACGTTGCGTTCTTCCACCTTGAGGATTTTTCTGAGTTTTTCGCGAATGGCGCGTTATAACTTTCACTCCTTCAACAATGACACGTGAATCATCTCGGAACACCTTGAGAATGCGCCCGGTTTTCCCTCGGTCATTTCCCGCAACAATAACTACTGTATCGTTTTTATGAACTTTCATCGGTCTTTAATTACAAAACTTCTGGTGCTAAAGAAATAATTTTCATATACTGTCTATCACGCAACTCACGTGCAACCGGCCCGAATATTCTCGTTCCTCGAGGTTCTCCTTGCGCGTTCAGAATCACCGCCGCGTTGTCATCGAATCGTATAAATGAACCGTCTTTTCGTTTCGTTTCTTTTGTCGTTCGCACAACAACCGCTTTATGCACTTCTCCTTTTTTAACTTCTGCTCCGGGAATCGCACTTTTTACAGAAACAACGATAACATCACCAACTCCTGCATATCGTCTTTCATGACCACCAAGAATACGAATACACCGTACTTTTTTGGCCCCAGAATTATCTGCGACTACTAAATTTGTTTCTTCTTGAATCATCGTACACTTTCTTGATTATTTTGCACGTTTAACAATTTCTACCAATCGCCATCGTTTCCGCGCGCTGAGGGGACGAGTTTCCATAATTGTTACCGTATCTCCTATATGAGCATCGTTCTTTTCGTCGTGCGCCATAAATTTGGTAGTCTTTTTCTGATACTTTCGGTAAATCGGATGTGGCACTTGACGTTCTATTTTTACAACAATAGTTTTTTCGTTGACGTCGCTTACAACAACGCCCGTTCTTAATTTACGTAATTTTCGTTTTGGTTGAACTTCTTGCATCGTATATGCTTATTTCTTATTCTGTTGTGCACGTTGGCGTTCGCGAAGAATGGTTTTCATACGCGCAATATCGCGACGCACTACGCGGACTTTTATCGGACTCTCTAATTGGTGTGTAGCAAGTCGAAATTTTAACTGTGCAAGCATTTCTTCTTCGCTACGAATTCGCTCCGTTAATTCTTTTTCCGACATTTGTCGAATTTCCAATGGCTTCATTTTTTTATTATTTTACAAACCGATTCGAGATACAACTTTTGTTCTTATTGGAAGTTTATGCGATGCATTCTTAAACGCTTCTTCTGCTATTTCGCGCGTTACTCCGCCGAGTTCAAATAAAATTCTTCCCGGCTCAACAGAGGCAACCCAAAATTCTACGATTCCCTTTCCGCTTCCCATACGCGTTTCCGCAGGTTTTTTGGAAACAGGTTTTGATGGAAAAATACGAATCCAGAGTTTTCCCTCACGCTTCATCATTCTACTGAGAGTAACACGACACGCTTCTATTTGCCGCTGCGTTATCCATCCTGGTTGCATTGCCTTTAAACCATAATCACCAAAGGAAAGGTACGCTCCTCGCGTAGCAATTCCCTTCATTCTTCCCCGTTGTTCTTTTCGGTATTTAACTCTTTTCGGTGCTAACATTGTTGCTAAAAATCAATTGGTATCTCGTTTTACTTCCAAAATATCTCCGCGACAAATCCACACTTTCACGCCGATTGCTCCATAAACCGTATTTGCGGTTGCGCGATAAAAATCTATATCGGAACGCAACGTCCCCAACGGAATTCGTCCCTCCTTGTATTGTTCAGCGCGCGCAATTTCTGCTCCCCCCAAACGACCGGAACACATCACGCGTATTCCCATCGCCCCCATTCGCATTGCCGCCATCATTGCGCCTTTCATCGCGCGACGAACCGTTACACGACCTTCAATTTGTTGTGCAATTTGTTCTCCCACTAATGTCGCATCCAACTCTGGACGTTTAATTTCTTGGATTAAAACTTTTATTTCTTTGTTTGAAATTTTGCATAGTTCCCCTTCTAACAACTGGATGTCTTTTCCACTTCTTCCGATAACTATTCCTGGTCGCGAAGTAAAAATTGTAACCTCAAGGCGTTTCGCTTTCCGTTCGATAAGTACTCGCCCAACACCCGCTTTCTTCAAACGGTTAAAAACATATTTTCGAAGATTCAAATCTTCCTGTAATTGATGAGAAAATTCTTTCTTACTCGAATACCAATTCGAATCCCATGAACGAATTCCTCCAAGGCGAAAACCAATCGGATGTGTTTTTTGACCCAATGTTACTCCTCGGTAGAAAAAGTATAATGTAACATATTTATTTTTTACCTTTCTTTGACTGAATATCGGCAACAACCAATGTTAAGTGATGCGAACGTTTGCGGATGCGAAACGCTCTTCCCATCGGCGCGGGAAGAATACGCCTCAGCGTTGGCGCCTGATTCACATATGCTTCTTTTACATATAATTGTTCTGAAGAAATACGTGTTTTTTCTTCTTTCTGTTGTAAATTTGACACCGCAGAACGAAGTGTTTTTTCGCATACTTTTGAAGCATGCTTTGTTGAAAAATGGAGCATTGTTAATGCTTCTTCAACATTTTTTCCTCGAATCATATCTACAATCAGCATCATTTTTCGAGGCGAAGAATTTGTATATCGTTTAATTGCGCGTGCTTCCATTGAATTTCTCTTATGCTTTCGTTGTCGCTTCACTTTTCATTCCCGGATGCCCGCGAAAGATACGAGTTGGTGCAAATTCACCAAGTTTATGACCTACCATTCCTTCGTGAATATACACGGGGATAAATTTATTGCCATTGTGAATTGCAAACGTATGCCCAATAAAATCCGGCGTAATCGTTGATGCGCGAGACCACGTTTTGATAACTTTTTTTTGCCCGCCGGAAATCGCTTTAACTTTTTTTTCTAACTTTGGGTCTACAAACGGACCTTTTTTAATTGAACGAGACATTTTTTTCTACAAACTATTTGTTTCTTCTCAAAAAACTAAACAACGAATTATTATTTATTTTTCTTTCGTACAGTTTTATAACCTTTGGTTTTCCAGCCCCAAGGCGAAACCGGGTGAGGATTGCCTTGCGGTGATTTTCCTTCACCTCCACCGTGTGGATGGTCAACGGGATTCTGCACTACTCCTCGCGATTGCGGGCGAATTCCCAACCATCGTATTCTTCCAGCTTTTCCATAACTGATATTGAAGTGGTCAAGATTTCCTACAATTCCAACCGTTGCATAACAATTTTCCGAAACTGTTACAACTCGTCCGGAAGGAAGTTTAATCTGAATTTTTTCATTCTCTTTTGCAATCAATTGCGCTGATGTTCCCGCGCTTCGTGCGAGTTGTCCGCCTTTTCCCGGCTTTAGTTCAATGTTATGAACAAATGTTCCAACCGGAATTTTTGAAAGTGGAAGAGCGTTGCCAACTTTTATGTCTGCATCCGGACCAGCAAAAACTTCCGCATCTGTTTTTAATCCATCTGGGGCAAGTATATATGCTCGCGCGCCATCAGCATAAAGAAGTAAAGCAATACGTGCATTACGATTTGGGTCATATTCAATAGCAGTAACCTTTGCCGCAACGCCACGCTTTTCTCTTTTAAAATCTATAATACGATAAAACCGTTTATGACGTCCGCCACGATGTCGTGAGGTAATATGTCCATTATTGTTTCGCCCCCCAGTGCTGGGAAGAATTTTGATGAGAGATTTTTCGGGATACGATTTTGTTATCTCATCAAATGTAGGCAATATTGCATGCCGCGTTCCGGGTGTATTTGGCTTTAACTGTCGAATTCCCATCGGATATAGTTCCTTAGATATTTTCGAAGAATTCTATTTTGTCACCTTTTTTCAAGGTGATATTTGCTTTTTTCCAATGTCGTGTTTTACCAACAAAACGACCACGCTTGGTCATCTGTGATTTCGTTTTTCCTTTTACTGACATTGTGCGAACACTTTCTACGTTCACGTTAAATTTTTTTTCTATAGCACGCTTTATTTCTATTTTATTTGCGTGGAGATCCACTTCAAATGCGTACTGTCCCTTTTCTCCCATACGCGTCATTTTTTCTGTAACAATGGGACGATGCAAAATTCCAATCATTGTTCACTCCCTCCGAATGATTGCTCAATTGCAGCAATAGCGCTTTGTTGAAACAAAACTATTTCACATTTCAATATTTCGTACGTTGATGCTTTTCGGGCTTCAAGAATTTGCAACGACGGGATATTCCTTCCTGCGCGAAGAATATTATTATCAGCGGATTGTGTTAGCAAGAGCGTTTTCTTTCCGTCAATGTTCAACGCTTTAAGCACATCCGCCATTTGCCTGGTTTTCGGTTCTTCAAACGTAAAATCTTCAATGATTTTTATGCTGGAATTTTTTGCCATATAACTGAGCGCAGATTTTCTTGCAAGTCGCTTGATTTTTTTCGGGAGGTCGAACCGATAATCTCTTGGCTGCGGTCCAAAAATTGTTCCGCCACCTTTCCAAAGCGGAGAACGTGCCGAGCCCATTCGCGCGCGACCAGTATGTTTTTGTTTCCACAATTTCTTTCCAGAGCCGGCAACCTCACCGCGAGTTTTTGTTTTATTCGTTCCTTGTCGTTGATTTGCAAGAAATGATTTTACCGCTTCATACATTGCGTGCTGATGCGGCTCAATTTCAAATACTTCCGGCGAAAGCGATATTTTTTCTCCGCTCGGCGAACCGTTTTTTTTATACACTTCAAGTTCCATTTTACTTCGCTTTATAAATTTCTACGTAACTATTGATGTGCCCGGGAACTGAACCATGCACAAATAATATATTCGATTCAGGTATAACCTTAATGACTTTTAAGTTCTTTACTGAAACGCGTTCGCTACCCATTCTTCCTGCCATTCTCATTCCTTTAAATACTCGAGAAGGATACGATGACGAACCTATTGAACCTGGAGCGCGCACGCGGTCGCTCTGACCGTGTGTTTTTTTTCCTCCGCCAAAATGATGACGTTTTACAACCCCTTGAAATCCACGCCCTTTTGATGTTCCAACTATTTTTACATAGTCGCCGACAGATACGATTTCACTAACGTTGACTTCCATTCCCGCTTTTACTTCAGATACATTTTCTTCTCGAAATTCTTTTAATTTTCTCGCGGGCATTATTCCTGCTTTTCGAAAATGACCAGCCATTGGTTTGTTCACCAAGCGTTCAAGTTTGTCAATGAAACCAAGCTGTACGGCATTGTATCCATCGGTATCAATTGTCTTTACCTGAACAACACGACAAGGGCCTGCTTCAATTACAGTACAGGGAAACGCTTCTCCGTTTTCTGTGAAGAAACGCATCATACCTAATTTTTTTCCTAATATTCCATTCATTGGTTGAATATGAGCATAACTATTTAATTTCTACTTCGACACCAGCGGGCAAATCAAGTTTGGTAAGCGCATCAACCGTTTTGTTTGAAGAACCGAGAATGTCAATAACTCTTTTATGAATTCTCGTTTCAAACTGTTCGCGCGATTTCTTATCAACATGCGGTGAACGTAATACTGTGTAAACCGTTCGTTTCGTTGGAAGCGGGATTGGTCCCGCAACAACCGCTCCCGTCGACTTCACTGTTTTGATAATCTTTTCTGCAGATTTATCAATTAAATGATGGTCGAACGATTTTAACTTGATTCGAATTTTTTGACCGCTCATGAAACGTGCTTCGTTTGTTATTCAATAATCTTTGATACAACACCTGCGCCAATAGTGCGTCCTCCTTCACGAACCGCAAATCGCAATCCTTCTTCCATTGCAATCGTTGTTATCAGTTCGCAAGTAAGATTATCAACATTGTCACCGGGCATAATCATTTCCACGCCTGCAGGCATCTGAATCACACCCGTAACATCAGTTGTTCTGAAATAAAACTGAGGACGGTACCCGTTGAAAAACGGCGTATGTCGTCCACCTTCTTCTTTTTTCAAAACGTACACCTGAGCATTAAATTTTTTATGTGGTGTAATCGAGCCGGGTTTCGCAACGACCATTCCTCGTTCCAAGTCCGTTTTTTCAACACCGCGTAACAACAATCCTGCATTGTCGCCAGCGCGTACCTCGTCTAATTCTTTACGAAACATTTCTGCGCCAGTTACAACTGTTTTTTTATGGGCTCCAAGACCAATAACTTCGACTTCGTCTCCAACTTTTGCGTGTCCACGCTCTACACGTCCCGTCCCAACGGTTCCGCGTCCTGTAATAGAAAACACATCTTCAATAGGCATCAAAAACGGCTTGTCCACGTCTCGTTTTGGGATCGGAACGTATGAATCTACTGCATTCATTAGTTCTTCAATACATTTAAAAGCGGGATCATCCATTTTTGCATCAGGTTTTAATGCACCTTCCATCGCTTTCAACGCCGAACCTCGAATAATAGGAATTTCATCTCCAGGAAATTCATATTTCTTTAACAAGTCGCGAAGTTCAAGTTCTACCAAGTCTAACAACTCAGAGTCGTCGACAGCGTCACATTTATTCATAAATACAACAACTCTTGGTACACCAACTTGACGTGCGAGAAGAATATGTTCGCGCGTTTGAGGCATTGGACCATCTGTCGCAGCAACAACAAGCACTGCACCATCCATTTGTGCTGCGCCGGTAATCATATTCTTAATATAATCTGCGTGCCCAGGACAATCAACGTGTGCGTAATGACGGTTTGCAGTCGAATATTCAACGTGAGCGGTTGCAATGGTAATGCCGCGCTCTCGTTCTTCCGGTGCATTGTCAATACTATCAAACGTACGAACCTGCGAAAGTCCTTTTTTTGCCAGTACCATTGTGATAGCGGCTGTTAATGTTGTTTTTCCATGGTCAACGTGACCAATGGTTCCTATATTAACGTGTGGTTTACTACGGTCAAATTTCTCTTTTGCCATAATGATTACTCCTTAATTTGGAAAAAATAGTGAATAAAATCAATAAGAAAACTTGTTATGCGGCTTGTGCTTTTCCGCCGGTTATTTTTTCAATAATTTCATCCGAAACACTTTTAGGTGTTTCTGCATAATGCGAGAGTTGCATTGTAAATATTGCGCGCCCTTGCGACATTGAACGAAGTCGAGTTGCGTATCCAAACATTTCGGCAAGCGGAACAAGTGCTTTTACCACCTGCGCATCTTTTCGCAATGTCATTCCCTCAATTAAACCTCTTCGTGAATTGAGGTCGCCAAGCACATCGCCAAGATATTCTTCAGGCGTTACCACTTCAACGGACATATACGGCTCAAGAATAACAGGATTGGCTTTTCTACCCGCCTCTCTTGCACACATTGAACCTGCAATCTTAAATGACATTTCGTCGGAATCAACTTCGTGATAGGAGCCGTAATATAAACGTGCTTTTATATCTACTACGGGATAACCAGCAAGAATTCCATTTCGAAGTTGTTCTTCAATTCCTTCTTCTACAGCAGGAATATATTCTCTTGGAATAACTCCACCTTTTATGTCGTCTATAAATTCAAATCCTTTCCCTTTTTCGTTCGGCTCAACTTCGATTTCTACATGCGCAAATTGTCCACGTCCACCTGATTGTTTAACGTGTTTATAGACGTGTGTAATTTTTTTCTTGATTGTTTCCCGATATGCAACTTGTGGTCTTCCAACGTTCGCTTGAACGTTGAATTCTCGTTTCATTCTATCTACAAGTATTTCCAAATGCAACTCACCCATTCCACTGATAATAGTTTGTCGCGTTTCCTGGTCAGAAGAAACACGAAACGTTGGGTCTTCATCAGATAGTTTTGAAAGCGCTTCAGATAACTTTTCTTGGTCTGCTTTTGTTTTTGGCTCAATAGCAACAGAAATAACCGGTTCGGGAAATTCCATTCGCTCAAGTATTATGGGGTCGCTTTCATACGTTAACGTATCTCCTGTTCGCGTGGATTTTAACCCAATTACCGCTGCAATTTCTCCGGCATAAATTTCTTCAACATCTTCTCTATGATTTGCATGCATTCGCAATATTCGCCCAATTCTCTCTTTTCGTTCACTGACGGAATTGTAAATATACGACCCTGCTTTTAATACTCCCGAGTACACTCTAATGAATGTTAATTTGCCCACATATTGGTCGGTCATAATCTTAAATGCAAGCGCAGCAAATTTTTCGCTGTCGGAAATTTTTCGAATTACATGGTCGTGACGATGAGGATGATGACCTTTTACTTCGCCGATATCTAAAGGACAAGGAAGAAAATCTATAATCCCATCAAGAAGATTTTGCACGCCTTTGTTTTTAAACGACGAACCACAAAAAACAGGAATAATACTTACTTTTAAGCACGCTCGTCTTAACACATCTCGAATTTCTCTTGGAGTAATTTCTTTTCCATCCAAATATTTTTCAAGCAATGTATCATCTTCGCTTGAAACAGATTCAAGAAGTTGGATTCGATATTTTCTTGCCGCTTCTTCCATATCTCGAGGAATATCAATATCCTCAAATGTTGTTCCAAGAGATGTTTCGTTGAATATTCTTGCTTTCATTGTGATGAGGTCAACAATTCCAGAAAAAATATCGCCCTCGCCTACCGGAATATTTACCGGCACAGCATTTGCCCCCAAACGTTCTTTCATCATTTCTACCACATGAAAGAAATCCGCCCCAACACGATCCATTTTATTGACAAATGCTACTCGCGGAACTCCATATTTATCTGCTTGCCGCCAAACTGTTTCTGATTGTGGTTCTACTCCTCCAACCGAACAAAACAACGCAACCGCACCATCTAACACTCTCAACGAACGCTCTACTTCCGCAGTGAAATCCACATGTCCAGGCGTGTCAATAATATTTATCCTGTGATTACTCCAGAAACAAGTTGTCGCAGCACTTGTTATTGTAATACCACGTTCCTTTTCCTGCTCCATCCAATCCATTGTAGCCGTACCGTCATGGACTTCTCCTAAACGATGTAATACGCCGGTATAAAATAATATTCGCTCGGTGGTAGTGGTTTTTCCCGCATCAATATGCGCCATTATACCAATATTTCGAACGCGTTCTAACGGATGACTTCGAGCCACAAAAAATTTCCTGTTTCTATATTCTATTAAGAATGAATTACTATTATTACCACCGGAAATGAGCAAATGCTTTGTTTGCTTCCGCCATTTTATGAACGTCTTCTCGTTTTTTTACGGATGCCCCTTCTTTATTCGAAGCGGCAATTAATTCTGAGGCAAGTCGTAGAGCCATTGATTTGTCCTTTCTTTCCTTAGCATAACCAATTAACCAACGCATTGCAAGAGCTTCGGAACGATCCGGCCGAACTTCTGTAGGAACTTGATACGTTGCGCCGCCAACTCTTCTAGCTCGCACTTCTAACAATGGACGTGAATTTTCAATTGCTTTCCTAAAAATATCTAACGCACTCTGAGAAGTCTGTTTTTCGATTCTTTCCATCGCTCCATAGACTATTCCTTGTGCAATATGCTTTTTCCCTTGTCGCAAAACATTGTTGATAAATCTTGCAACTTGGACGTCATTAAATTTTGGATCTGGAAGAATTGGTCGTTTTTGCGCTCTTTTTTTTCTCATTACTATCCTTGTTTTTTAGGTTTTTTTGCACCATACAATGAACGCGATTGCTTTCGGTCTTGAACTCCTTGAGTATCAAGCGTTCCGCGAATAATATGGTATCGAATGCCAGCCAAATCTTTGACACGTCCTCCTCGAATCATCACAATGGAATGTTCCTGTAAGTTATGTCCTTCACCTGGAATATATGCTGTTACCTCTCGTCCGTTTGAAATTCGAACACGCGCAACTTTGCGAAGAGCAGAATTTGGTTTTTTGGGAGTTGTGGTATAAACACGCGTACATACGCCTCGTTTTTGAGGAGAATTTTCTAGAGCCGGCGCTTTACTCTTATATTTTTGTTTAGTGCGCCCTAAGCGTACTAATTGATTGATCGTAGGCACTCTTTATCTCCGAGTATGGATTAACTTTATGTAATAGTTTGAAAATTTAGGGCGCAAATATACAAATTAATAGTTTACTACCAAACTTTATTTCAAAAATGGTTCTCGTGTTTCTACGATTATTTTTTCTTCTTTCAATCGCATTGACTCTTCATAGAAATCCGGTCGTGAATCTACTGGAACAACAATGATATCTTTGAACGATCTTAACCCGGTACCGGCAGGTATTAAACGCCCAACAACAACATTCTCCTTCAATCCGCGCAAATAATCTACTTTTGCCTCAATAGAAGCTTCAGCAAGTACTTTTGTGGTTTCCTGAAAACTTGCGGCGGATATAAAACTATCTGTTGTTAATGCTGCTTGAGTTATACCTAACAACACAGGCTCCGATGAAGCGGGGCGCGTTTCACTGTACTCGATTATTTTTTTCTCTTTCTTTTTCAAATCAGTATTGTGTTCACGAATTTTCTTCCTCAAAACAAGTTGACCTTCTTTAAGTTTAGAATCACCTTTATGCTTAACGATTACCATCCGAGAAACTTGTTCGTTCTCTTCGTTAAAATCCGATTTGTTAACATAATCTCCCTCAAGAAATTTTGTATCTCCGGGGTCGGTTATTTTTACGCGCTGCATCATTTGACGAACAATTACTTCTATGTGTTTATCATTTATCTTCACACCTTGCATTCTATATACTTCCTGAATCTCATTCACCAAATATTCTTGAACTGCATTTACTCCTTTAATGCGAAGTATATCATGAGGATTTACCGAACCGTCAGTAAGTCGCTCGCCTGCGCGTACGACATCTCCGTCCTGAACAAGTATATGTTCGCGCAACGGAACTGTGTAATGTCTTTCGTCTTTTTTGTCAAGACTCACAATAGTTACTTCTCGCGAACCACGAATTTGTTTTCCAAATTTTACAATACCACTTATTTCCGCCACCACTGCTGCATCCGCTCTGCTGCGAGCTTCGAATAATTCTGTAACTCGTGGAAGACCTCCTGTAATATCGCGTGTCTTTCCAATATTTCTCGGTATTTTTGCTAATATTTGACCAGCGTGCACCGTGCTTTTTGTGTCAACTATTATATGCGCGCGTACAGGAAGAATATAATTACCTAATTTTTCGCCCTTCTTATCCGTTACTATAAGAGTTGGCGTAATTGTATAATCGCGAGATTCGATTACTACTTTTTGAATATGCCCGGTTTGCTCATCAGGTTCTTCCCGGTACGTTACTCCATCTATAAGTCCTTCGTATTGCACAATTCCAGAATGGTCGCTGATGATTACTGCATTGTACGGATCCCATTCATATAATAATGCGCTTTTCTTTATCTCTTGTCCATCTTTGATAACCAATAATGCGCCATACGGAACATCATATTTTGCAAGAACTTTATGGTCGGAATCCAATACTTGTATAATTCCGCCTCTTCCTGAAACAATTTGCTTCTTTGCTCCATCGTCTTCAAGTTGAATTACTTTAACTCCATCAAATTTAATTTTCCCATCAAACTTTGAAACAATATTCGATTGTTCCGCAATTAAACTTGCCGTCCCTCCTGTGTGAAATGTCCGGAGCGTTAATTGCGTTCCGGGTTCACCTATTGACTGTGCCGCAATAATTCCTACTGCTTCTCCCGGTTCAACTAACTTCAATGTTGCAAGACTTCTTCCATAACATTTTGCACAAATGCCTCGTCGTAGTTGACACGTAAGCACTGTTCGTATCTCTACAGACTCTATTGCCGTTTCGCTTACCTGTGCGGCTTCCTCTTCAGTTATCAATTCGCCCGCTTTGACAATCAATTTTCCTGTGATGGGATCCTTCACATCGTGTACGGCTACACGACCAAGAATTCGTTCGGAAAGCGGTTCCTTAATATCTTCTCCTTCTTTCAATGCGCTGATAACAATCCCAAAAATTGAGCCGCAATCTTCTTCACCAACAACAGCATCTTGCGCAACATCCACAAGTCGTCGCGTCAAATATCCTGCATCTGCTGTTTTCAATGCGGTATCAGCAAGCCCTTTTCGCGCTCCGTGCGTTGATATAAAGTATTCCAACACTGTTAATCCTTCGCGAAAACTTGCAATGATAGGATTCTCAATCAATTCTCCGGCAGAACCAGACATACTTTTCTGTGGTTTATGCATCAATCCTCGCATTCCCGCAAGTTGTCGAACTTGTTCTTTTGAACCACGAGCGCCGGAATCTACCATCATATAAAGCGAATTGAACCCATCTTTCGAATGTTGCAATGTTTCAAACAATCGCTCTGCAATTTTTGCAGTAGTTCTACTCCATACATCAATTACTTTATTATATCGCTCTCCGTCAGTAATAAATCCGTTCAAATACTGGTCTTCGATTTTATATATATCTTTTTCCGCTTTCGAAATAATGTCTTCTTTTTCTTTCGGAACAACAACATCACCAATACTTACCGATAAACCTCCTTGCGTCGCAAATGAAAATCCAGTTGCTTTCAATTGGTCAAGAAATTCAGCAGTACGAACATTTCCACAGCGACGATACACCGTCGAAACGATCTGTATAAGTCTGCTTTTGTTAAGCAATTCGTTGATAAATCCAAGTTCTTTCGGAACAATTTGATTAAAAATTACGCGCCCAGTCGTTGTTTCAATTAACTCATTTCGGAACCGTACTTTTATCCGCGCATGCAATCCGATTTCTTTGTAACTATACGCAATAATTACTTCATAGGGAGAAGAGAAAATTTTTCCTTCGCCTTTATCCCCTTTCTTCGATTTTGTTAAATAATACAAACCAAGTACTTGGTCTTGCGTCGGATAAACTATCGGTTGCCCATTTTGCGGGTTTAAAATATTATGACTAGAAAGCATCAACACACGCGCCTCCAACTGCGCATCAAACGACAACGGAACATGCACAGCCATCTGGTCGCCATCAAAATCTGCATTGAATGCAGTGCAAACCATCGGATGTATCTTAATTGCTTTTCCTTCTACAAGCACCGGCTGAAATGCTTGTATTCCTAATCGGTGCAACGTTGGCGCTCTGTTCAATAATACTGGATGTCCGTCAATGACATTTTCTAAAATTTCCCATACTTCCGAACCTTTGCGTATCAATATTTTTTTTGCACCTTTCACTGTTTTGGTAATTCCGCGTTCAATGAGTCTTCGAATAACCAACGGCTGAAACAATTCCAGCGCCATTTCTTTCGGCAATCCACATTCGTGCAATTTCATTTCGGGACCAACAACAATAACCGAACGACCAGAATAATCAACACGCTTCCCAAGTAAGTTTTGTCGAAATCGTCCTTGCTTTCCTTTTAATATATCAGAAAGCGATTTGAGCGCGCGATTATTTTCTGTCTTTACCGCCGTTGCTTTTCTCGAATTATCGAACAAAGAATCAACAGACTCCTGCAACATTCTTTTTTCGTTACGAAGTATAACTTCCGGCGCTTTTATTTCTACCAAACGATGAAGCCGATTATTCCGAATAATAACTCGGCGATACAAATCATTCAAATCCGAGGTTGCAAAACGACCACCTTCAAGAGGCACCAACGGTCGTAGTTCGGGAGGAATAACAGGAATTGCATCCATAACCATCCATTCAGGTTTGTTCGGGCGTCCATCTTCACGCATGCGAAATGCTCCAAGCACGCGTAATCGTTTCAATGCTTCTAATTTTTTCTGTTGCGAAGTTTCCACTTTTACCTGTTCACGAAGTCTATGATAGGTTTCTTCGACATCAATGCGTTTCAATAATTCACGTACAGATGGACCTCCCATCAACGCAATAAATTTTCTAGAGTCTTCGTCGTCCAATTCTTGATTTCCTGCAGGAAGCGATTCCAGAACTTCGAGATATTGTTCTTCAGAAAGTAAATCCAATTGACGTAATCCCGATAATCCCGGTTGCACAACAACGAAACTTTCGTAGTAGACAATTTTTTCCAAATCCTTTGTGCTAATGCCAAGCAGTTGACCAATCTTGCACGAAAGAGATTTGAAAAACCAAATATGAACAACAGGAACTGCAAGAGAAATATGTCCCATACGCTCGCGTCGAACTTGTTTTTGCGTTACTTCTACTCCGCAACGGTCGCAAACGATGCCTTTGTAACGGATACGTTTATATTTTCCGCAATGACATTCCCAATCGCGCGTAGGACCGAATATTTTTTCACAAAATAATCCGTCTTTTTCCGGACGAAACGTGCGATAGTTCACCGTTTCGGGTTTTGTAACTTCTCCGCGCGACCAATCCAGAATCGTATCAGGAGATGCCATAACGATGGAAATACACGAAAAAGATTTCTTGAGTTGCTTTGGTTTTATATCTGCTAATCCGTAAACCATTCTTTAACCTTTGTTACTTGTTCGATGAAAAAAATACAAGGGATAATTATTCGACTTTAATATCTAATCCGAGTCCTTGTAACTCTTTTACTAATACGTTAAACGATTCGGGAACATTCGAATCGAGGAAATTTTCTCCTTTCACAAGCGACTCATAAATTTTCGCGCGTCCAGAAACGTCATCGGATTTCACCGTGAGCATTTCTTGCAACACATGCGTCGCTCCATACGCTTCGAGTGCCCACACTTCCATTTCTCCAAATCGTTGACCGCCAAATTGCGCTTTCCCGCCAAGCGGTTGTTGAGTAATCAATGAATATGGTCCAATCGAACGTGCGTGAATTTTATCATCAACCAAATGCGAAAGTTTCAACATATAAATTTCTCCAACGGTAACCTCTTGATCAAACGGCTCTCCCGTTCTTCCGTCATAAAGTACTGCTTTAGAATTTTCGTTGAGTCCCGCTTTTTTTAATTCATTTTTAACGTCTTCCCATGTTGCTCCGTCAAAAATTGGCGTTGCGTATTGTACTCCAAGTTTCTTGCCCGCCCATCCAAGCGCGGTTTCAAATAATTGTCCAAGATTCATACGAGATGGAACACCAAGCGGGTTCAATACCATATCTACGGGAGTTCCGTCTGCAAGAAACGGCATATCTTCTTGCGGAACTACTTTTGCAACTACTCCTTTATTACCGTGACGACCAGCCATTTTATCACCAACAGATAATTTACGTTTTTTTGCAACGTTCACTTTTGCAAGTTGAACAATTCCCGGCGGCAAATCATCTCCAAGAATTATTTGCGTTCGGTCGTGTTTGTGCTGCGATTTTAAGTCGTTGATTTTCTTAAAATAATTCTCATACAATCTTGTTAACAGTTGATTTTTCTTTTTATCTTCAACCCATTCCAGATTGTAATCCATTGATTCGAGATTATCCATTCCGATAAATGAATCTTCGGCAAATTGCTTTCCGCTTCTGAAAACAATATCGCCTTCAAGCGTACGAACTCCGATGGATTTTTCTCCATCGAGAAGCGCTCCAAGTTTACTTTGTAACTTTTCGTACGTTTTTCGCAATTTGTCATCTAACGTTCTATCTAACCCGTCGAGTCTCTTTTTATCTTCTTGTTTGGTATCGGGGTCTCTCTTTTTTCTGCCGAATAATTTTGAACCGATAACAACGCCTTTCATTCCCGGCGGCGCTTTATACGATGCGTCTTTGACATCCCCGGCTTTTTCTCCGAATATTGCTCGCAACAATTTTTCTTCGGGCGAAGATTCTGTTTCTGCTTTGGGTGTTATTTTTCCAATGAGAATATCTCCTTCGCGCACTTCCGCACCAACACGAATCAATCCGTTTTCATCAAGGTCTTTTGTTGCTTCTTCGCTGACGTTCGGTATTTCACGGGTAAACTCTTCTTCGCCGCGTTTTGTGTCGCGCACCTGTAATTCAAACTCCTCAATATGAATCGAGGTGAATACGTCTTCCGATACAAGACGTTCGCTTACAACAATTGCATCTTCAAAGTTGTAACCGTTCCACGGCATAAACGCAACAAGGATATTGCGTCCCAACGCAAGTTCGCCACTATCTGTTGCACAACCGTCAGCAAGCACATCTCCTTTTTTAATCCGTTGTCCAACGGAAACCAAAGGAAGTTGATTGATGCATGTGTCTTGATTTGTTCGGAAAAATTTCATCAACGCGTATTCCTTGAGCTTTAAATCTTCAAAACTCAACAATGACTCTTGCGTGCGTTCATCTATATCGTATTCGACAACAATTTTTTCCGAATCAACTTCGACAACTGCTCCATTCCGTTCCGCAACAATCATTGTTCGTGCATCACGCGCAAGTTTCTGTTCGAATCCTGTTCCAACAATCGGCGATTCTGTTCGCAACAGAGGAACCGCTTGACGTTGCATATTGGAACCCATTAATGCGCGGTTAGCGTCATCGTGTTCCAGAAATGGGATAAGTGCTGCTGCGCCGGAAACAATTTGACTTGGAGCAACGTCCATATATTGAACCTCATCAGGTACTGCTGACGGGAAATCTCCACGTAATCTCGCACGTACACGTTCATTCACAAACTTTCCTCGGTTATCAAGTTCTTCGTTCGCTTGCGCTATCGTGAATGTATCTTCTTTATCTGCGGACAAATATTCGATTTCTTCCGATACTTTTGCGGCGGAAACTTTTCGATACGGCGTTTCTATAAATCCCATATCATTCACTTTTGCATAAACGCATAAGGAAGATATCAATCCGATGTTAGGACCTTCGGGAGTTTCTATCGGACAAAGGCGACCGTAGTGAGTATAGTGAACATCGCGAACTTCAAATCCGGCACGCTCTCTTGTTAATCCTCCGGGACCTAATGCAGACATACGACGTTTGTGGGTAATTTCCGCGAGCGGATTTGTTTGGTCCATAAATTGCGACATCTGATTAGTGCCAAAGAATGAATTGACAACACTGGTAATTGCTCGCGCATTGACTAACGCTTGCGGTGTTAATGTTTCTTTTTCCCGCAGATTCATTTTCTCACGAATCGTACGCGCCATTCTCGCAATGCCAATGTTGATTTGTTGCGCAACTTGTTCGCCCACTGTTCTTACGCGACGGTTTCCAAGATGGTCAATATCGTCAATAGGTTTTTTGCCTTCTTGCAACTCAATTAAGTATTTGATAATGGCAATAATATCTTCTTTCGTAAGCGTTGTTGTGTCGGCATGAGTTTTCTTTCCCAAACGTTGGTTTAATCGGAATCGTCCAACTTCTCCAAGGTCGTATCGCTTGGGGTTAAAAAATAATTTTTCGACTAAATTGCGCGCTGTTGCCGAATCTGGCGCTTCTATCGAACGCAATTGTTGATACATCGCCGCCAATGCATCTTCTTCTGAACGCACAGGGTCTTTCAAAATGGTATTTGCTATCAATGACATTTGTCCGGAATCGCTTTTGAAAAATGCAATGTTTTTCAACGACGATTTTGAAATGCCTTCCAGCAAATCTTCCGTTAGTTGCGTATCTTTTGTCATCAGGATTTCTCCCGTTTTTCTATCAATGACATCGCTGCAAACCGTTCGACCGATGTATTGCTTCAAATCAACCTTGCGAACGTCAACTTCTTCAACAAGGTCAAAGAGTTGCAAAATTTCGTCGTCGGATGAATATCCTAATGCGCGAAGAAGCGTTGTTACAAGAAATTTTTTCTTTTTATCAATGTACACAAACATCATATTATTGATGTCTGTAGTAAATTCTACCCATGCGCCGCGGAAAGGAATGATGCGCGCTGAAAAAATTGGTACGCCATTGGGATGAATTGTTTCGCTGTAGAAAACTCCGGGAGAACGATGCAATTGCGAAACAATAACGCGTTCAGTTCCGTTGATAATAAATGTTCCGCGAAACGTCATTGCAGGAATATTTCCGAGATAGACTTCTTGCTCGACCGTATCAAGCACTTCGCGCGCTTCGTCGGTCAATGGAACAAGTCGCAATTTTGCTTTCAACTGAAACGTATGACTCAGTCCGCGTTCCTGACATTCTTGAATTGTTGCGCGCGGACGGTCTATGTAATATTCGATAAACTCCAGCGCAATACTTTCACGAACATCCACGATAGGAAAGTTTGCAAGAAATACTTCCTGCAATCCAACTTTCTTACGTCTCGAGGGAGAAACATTATCTTGTAAAAATGTTTCCCACGATTCAACTTGCACATTGAGCAAATCGGGACTTTGGATGATATCGGGAATCCGTGAAAAAGTAATTCTGTTGCTTGTGTTGATATTGGGGGTTTTCAACTTCACAATTCCTTAATGTGATTGAATGAATTTGTTTTTAAAAAGATATCCGATTCAATATAAATGAATCAGGATGCAATGAAGATGTTTTCAAAATATTGTAAAACAAAAAGATGGCCGCCGCTGTTGCAGCAGCCACCAAACATACGAAATCGAGAAATAATTACTTGACTTCTACTTGAGCGCCGGCTTCTTCCAGTTGCTTCTTCAGTTTTTCCGCTTCATCTTTGCTGGCTCCTTCTTTCACATTTTTCGGTGCGCCATCTACCAAATCTTTTGCTTCTTTTAAGCCAAGACCAGTAATTTCTCGAACGACTTTGATTACGCCGATTTTATTGGCTCCTGCCGCTTTTAAGATAACGGTAAATTCCGTTTGCTCTTCTACCGCGGGAGCGGCTCCTGCTGCTGCGCCTCCGGCAACCATAACGGGTGCTGCCGCGCTCACACCAAATTTTTCTTCGAGTGCTTTTTTTAATTCTACAATCTCGAGTAATGAAAGCTTCTCAATTTTTTCAACTATTTCGACTACGACTGACATAAAAATAATTTTCCTTAAAAAATAATATTGTTAAATGAAATGAAATTACGATGCAGGTTGAAGTTTTTTTTCCAACGCATCTAGTACATACACGATATTTGCAATCGGACTGTTGAGACTTCCCAAGATAGATGCTATTAACTCGGGACGTGATGGCAATGCGGCAATTTTTTCAAATTGTTTTCCATCAAATACCTGGTTCTCAAAGATGCATGCTTTTACTGAAAGTTTATTGGTTTTCTCAATAAATTTTTTGAGAATTCGTGCCGGCGCGATTGGGTCTTTTATTCCCAACGCAAGCGCCGTCGGTCCAACAAGTTTCGGTTTCAGTGCATCAGAATAGGAAGTCGTCTCCAGCGCTCTTGCGACAAGAGTGTTTTTTACGACAACGTACGAAACGCCTTCTCTAAAGAAATCGCGACGAAGAGTGTTGATTTCTTCTACCGTGATTCTGCTAAAGTCCGTAAAAAATACGCTTTGGGCTTGCTGCAAATGTTCAGTAAGACTTGATACGATTTGTGCTTTTTCTGAACGATTCATTCTTGTTTTGTTTGTAATTTCGTCTAATGAGAAGCATCACTCGAAAGTGAACATTAAACGGTGATTGATTAATTGTTGAGAGTGCGTAAAACTTTTGTATTCTCTTTCGTGAGTATTAAACGTTCATTCCAACTTGTTAATGCAATGCCTCTACAGAGTTTCGGTCTATTTGCACGCTTGGTCCCATTGTGCTCGAAAGAAAAATGCTTTTGACGTATTGTCCTTTTACCGTAGATGGCTTCAATCGAATAATTGTTGAAAGAAATGCAGAAATATTTTCTTCTAATTTCAACGCGTCGAAGTTTGCTTTTCCAATCATTGCGTGAACAACCCCTGCTTTATCAACGCGAAATTCGATTTTCCCTGCTTTTACTTCTTTAACTGCTTTTGCAACCTGCGGTGTAACGGTTCCGCTTTTCGGATTCGGCATTAAACCACGAGGTCCTAATATTTTTCCCAACTTTCCTAATTCGCCCATAACATCCGGAGACGCAATAATGACATCAATATCACTCCATCCCGATTGCAGTTTTTCCAGATATTCCTGATAGCCCGCGTAGTCTGCTCCCGCTTCCTTCGCTTCTTGGTCAAGCGGGGATTTTGCTACGACGAGAACACGAACAGTTTTTCCAATCCCGTGGGGTAAAGAAACCGTGCTTCGTATCGCTTGGTCTGCTTTTTTCGGGTCAACGCCGAGACGAATTGCTACATCTACCGATTCAGTAAACTTTGCAGTTGCCGTTTCTTTTACTTTATTCACTGCTTCGGATAGCGTGAGTAATTTTTTTGCATCCACTTTTTTTGCAATTGTATTGTATCGTTTTGAGTGTTTCATTGCGATAATTGTAAAGAGTAAAATTTGAAATTATTATTCAACAGTTACGCCCATACTTCGAGCGGTACCTTTTATCATTTGCATTGCTGATTCAATTTCGAGTGCATTTAAATCAGGCAATTTCAGTTCTGCAATTTCGCGTACTTGTTTCTGCGTCAGCATCCCTACTTTCGTTCTGTTTGGTTCGCCGGAGCCCTTAGGTATTCCGAGCGATTTGATTATTAGCACTGCCGCCGGTGGTGTCTTCGTAATAAATGTGAACGATTTATCGGAGTACACTGTAATAACAACGGGAATTGTGAGTCCCTGTTGAGATTGAGTTTTTGCATTAAATTGTTTGCAAAACTCCATAATATTGACCCCCTTTTGTCCCAACGCAGGACCAACCGGTGGTGCAGGGGTAGCACCGCCTGCGGGAATTTGTAACTTTATATAACCAGTAATTTTCTTCATCGGTAAAAAATATTTTTAACTGTTATTTAATTTCTTCGACTTGTGCAAAATCTAACTCGACCGGAGTTTTTCTTCCGAAAATACTCACGATAACTTTGAGTCGCATCTTTTCTGTGTTTGTCTCTTGTACGGTTCCCATAAAATTGCTGAATGGACCATCTATAACTTTTACTGCTAATCCTACGTGGTATTGTGTAGAAGATGATTCTTGGTCTCCATCCGTTTCCAATTTGCCGAGAAAACGTTTTACTTCGTCGTTACGGAGAGGAATCGGTTTATTTTTATCGCCAACAAAATTTAATACGCCAGGAGTTTGCATAATAAACTCTCGCACTTTTTGGTCCATCCGAAGTTGAACGAGGATATATCCCGGAAGATACGTTTTCTCTTTACTGCGTTTTTTTCCTTCAAAAATTTCAAAAACTTTTTCCTTTGGAACTTCAACACTAAGCACGCGTTCTTCAAATCCTTCTGATTCCCTGCGTTTTTCAATTTGTTGTTTCACTTTCCCTTCGGTTCCGGTTACGCAATGAAGAACAAACCACCGCGCAGGTGTATCCGTTGAAACTATTTTTAGCGCTTCACTCATTTCTAATAGAGATATTTAACAATAAGGCTCAACAAATTGTCCACTAAAAATATAAACAACGCAAGAACACTGCATACAGATGCAACAATCATTGTCGAATCTTTTAATTCGTCTTTTGTCGGCCACGTTACTTTACCAAGTTCTTTTACAATCTCGGCGGTAAATGCTTGAATTTTGTCTTTCATCTTTGTAAAAATCAAATTAATGGCACGTCAGGAGGGACTCGAACCCCCAACCTGCGGTTTTGGAGACCGCTGCTCTACCAATTGAGCCACTGACGTATCCAAACTTTTATATTATTTTGTTTCTTTATGCAAAACGCGTTTATCACACCATTGACAATACTTCTTGTATTCAACTCTTCCCGATTGTTTTCGCTTATTTTTGGTGTTTGTATAATTGCGACGCTTGCATTGCGTACATTCTAATGTTATTATTTCGCGCATATCATTTTGAAAAAAAATTCAGTTATTTTTTTGAATGAATTTTTTTGTGTAAAAAAATAATTTGTATGAGCTTGCGACCGGGATTGAACCGGTGACCTCTTCCTTACCAAGGAAGTGCTCTACCAACTGAGCTACGCAAGCAAAGTTGTTGCTCATTTTATTATGAGCGGGAGACGGGACTCGGACCCGCGACCAACAGCTTGGAAGGCTGTGACTCTACCAACTGAGTTACTCCCGCATTCTTTCCTTTTCAAAATTCACTTCTCATTTTTATGAAAAATAATTCTTTTTTTTAACGTGGGCAGGGAAGGAATCGAACCTTCGAAGACGCATGGTCGACAGATTTACAGTCTGTTGCATTTGACCGCTTTGCTACCTACCCAAAACTTAGAGCTGGCGACCAGACTTGAACTGGTGACCTGCTGATTACAAGTCAGCTGCTCTACCAACTGAGCTACGCCAGCAAAAAAATGCTGTGCTAATGTTATTTTATTAAATAAAAACAAGTACTATCCTATTTTTTTTTGGTTCGATATTCGATGGGATAAATAATAAAAGGGCGTGAATATACGAATTTATTTCTTTTTGCAAACTCAAAATGAAAAAACTTTATTCAAATTTTTCACCACATCGTATTGGCATTCCACGTAAAAAATCTGATGCATTTAGTTTCTTTTTCCCTTCTCTTTGTAATGTCATCAATTCCAACACACCGTCGTTAGCAGCAACCGCTAATCTGTTTTGTATATCAATTATCGTCCCATTGTTTGCGGACGGCATTCTTTCGTTGGAAATTATTTTACTTTCATATATTTTAATTGTGGTTCCTTCGAATGTTGTGAATGCACATGGTGTCGGAGATAATCCTCGAATAAAATTGTGAATTTCTTTTACACTTTTTTCCCAATTTATTTTACAATCACTTCTGAATATTTTCGGCGCATATGAGATAACGCTATTTTCTTGTTGCTGTATACGAACTTTGTTACCTTCGATTAATTGGACAGAATGTAAAACAAGTTCTGCTCCCGTATCTGCAAGTACATCGTGTAATTCGCCTGCCGTTTGATTTTCCGAAATTGCTACTCGTGCGCGCAAAATGATGTTTCCCGTATCAACTTTTTCTTGAAGAAAAAATGTTGATACACCTGTTTCTGTTTCGCCATTGATGATTGCCCAATTGATCGGCGCTGCTCCTCGGTATTGGGGTAATAGTGAAGCATGCAGGTTTATCGAACCAAATCGGGGAATTGTAAAAACTTCTTTCGGCAATATGCGAAATGCAACGACAACAATTAGATCCGGCGCCAATTCTCGGATATGTGAACAAAGTCTCTCATCTTTTAATTGCATTGGTTGCAACAACGGAAGTTGATGTTTCACTGCAAATTCTTTTATCGGTGAACTCTGCATCATCAACCCTCTTCCCTGGGGTTTATCAGGAACTGTAACAACAGCGCATATTTCGTGGTGATGTTCATACAATATTGAAAGCGACGGAACAGCAAATTCCGCAGTTCCCATAAATATAATACGCATTGCTATACTGCTACTTTTTTCTGTTTCAATACTCGCGCTGTTACTATAGGATACTCGGTTTCCATTTCTCCGCGCTCGATATTTTTTAAAGTAGAAAACAATTTTTGAAAGTGTTCTCTTTCCAATAAATCTATAAAAAGTACTCCGTTGAGATGGTCAATTTCGTGAAGAACAACACGAGCAATCATTCCGTCGGTTTTCAATATTTTTTCTTTTCCGTTTAAGTCCAAATACGTTACGGTAATTGTTTCCGACCGAGTAATGTTTCCTCGAATTCCGGGAATGCTTAAACATCCTTCTTCAATTGCGCAGTTTCCTTCACGGAACATAATTTCCGGATTTATCATTACAAGCGGTTGTTCGTTTTCATATCCCTCCATTTCAGAAATATCAACAACTAACACACGTTGTAAAACTCCTACTTGATTTGCGGCAAGACCAACTCCAGAAGCGTTATGCATCGTTTCAAACATATTGCGTACAAGCGTAATTACTTCATCCGTAATTTCATCTATCGGCTTTGCTTTCTTTCGCAGAATGTTTGTGCCGTATGTATAAATAGGTAGTAATGCCATATAAAAAAACTTTGTTATTGAAAAATTCTCCTCGCTCCCACATAACGGGATTTATAATACGAACTTTGCAACGACGAGATAGTAACGCCAAACGACTCGCTCGCATGCGCAAACAAATCATCTTCGAGAAAGATACCAACGTGCGAGGGAACTGTTCCGTTGGTATTAAAAAAAACAAGATCGCCAAACTGCAGATTCATCTGATGTATTGTTTTTCCTTCACGCATTTGCTCATCGGAAGTGCGCGGCAACGTCATCAACAATGCATTCTGGTATATTCTTCGAGTGAATGCAGAACAATCTATTCCGCCTTCATCGTCGCCGCCAAACTCATACGGTACTCCAATCATCAAGAGAATCTCTTCCATTACTTGTTCTCGTTTACTCTGCAAGTATTCCCTGCTGTTCGTATGTTCTCTTGCTTTCGAAGTATTGTCGTTTGCAACTCGAGTGTTTTCTGTTATTGTTTCCCGTTGACGTGCATTCTCATTTTTTCTACTTGAAGAAAAACGTGTTTTGACATTCTCAACATCTATTTTTTTATCATCCTTCTCAACTTCTTCGCGAATCGGCGAAGCAAATCGTCGTTTGCGTTCATCCTTTTTTTCCGTTGGTTTCTTTGAAGAAGTAAAACGTTGCAATGAACTGCTGCATCCACATAAAAGCGCAACAATAATGCACACAGCAAATCCCTTCCAGAGATTCGGAAAATATTGTTTCAAAAAAAAAGCGGCTTAATTACAAAAACAGAAAAGCCCCAATCCCGCAAATCATCGGAAAGAGGCTTTTTATATAAAATTACATCGAAGCGAGAATTCGCATTTGCAACAATTTAGCCAAGATATGTCCGCAATGTTTTACTGCGATTAGTATGACGTAAACGACGAATTGCTTTCTCTTTAATCTGACGAACACGTTCACGCGTCAATTTAAATTTATCGCCGATTTCTTCCAACGTGAGTGGATGTTCGCGTCCCAAACCGAAATATAAACGCAACACTTCCGCCTCTCTATCAGTCAGTGAAAGCAACGATTGTTCGATTTCTTTGCTCAACGATTCTTTGATCAAAATATGGTCGGGGCGTGGGGCGCGGTCATCTTGAATAACGTCCAGTAAACGATTATCATCTCCTTGAGAAAAAGGAGCATCCATTGATAAGTGGCGCCCGGAAATTTTCAGAGTATCTGCAACTTCATATAACGACATTTCGAGTTCGTTTGCAATTTCACTCGCGCTCGGCTCGCGTTCATATTCTTGCTCCAATGCGCTGAATGCTTTCCCGATTTTATTCAATGCGCCTACACGATTTAAGGGCAAACGAACAATGCGTGATTGTTCTGCAAGCGCCTGCAATATGGATTGACGTATCCACCAAACAGCGTATGAAATGAACTTAAAACCGCGCGTTTCGTCAAAACGTTTTGCGGCTTTGATTAATCCCAGATTTCCTTCGTTGATTAAATCTCCAAGTGCAAGCCCCTGGTTTTGATATTGTTTCGCAACACTTACAACAAATCGTAAGTTTGCTTTGCATAGTTTTTCAAGTGCATTTTGACCATCGGAGCCACCTTTTTTAATTCGTTTCGCGAGTTCAATTTCATCTTCTGCCCCGATTAATTCGACTTTCCCTATTTCTTGTAAATATCTATCGAGGGATTGAAGTTCGCCGTTAGAATATAATTTTGATCCGGTCATATTTTTTTGAGAAATGAATGAGTAGTACGTTGTTCTTCTGTGTTTCGCCGCTTCTAAACAAAGAATCCTCGTGAATTGTTTCACGAGGGAACGGAAAATTTTTTCGTATGTTGATAAAAAAGCGGGTAAATATATATATGCGCCTTGTTATGACAAAATTTTTTTTAGGATTTATTTCGCCTCTTCCATTTTGTGTGCTTTACAGTTTTTTTTCTGCTTCACCATTTTCAAAACTCTTATATTTGCTTCGTTTTTTTGAAAATCTATGAACAACTTCACCAATAAAAAACCTTTTCTTGTGAAAAAAGAAAACTTTTTCGCTTTTGCAATTTCTTTTTTTTCATTCATTATCTATGTTTTCACTGCTTCGCGAACCGTTTCCTTCATTGACGCTGGCGAACTTGCAACCGTGGCATCAACGCTCGGAATTGCTCACCCAACGGGATACCCGCTTTTCACATTGTTGGGCTACTTTGTTTCAAAAATTCCTTTCGGCATTTCGACTATTTTCAAACTCAATCTTTTCTCAGCGTTACTCTGTTCATCAAGTCTATTTTTCTTTTTTAAGTTTTTAGTTTTTTTCACATCTCATGTTGCAGACAAGAAACCGCAATTCGCTCATTATATTTCTGCCATTTGCGGAACGCTCCTTCTCGCTTTTTCTGAAACATTTTGGTCGCAAGCGGTTGCTATCGAAGTGTATTCGCTCCATTGTTTGTTTCTTTCTCTTCTGCTGTTATTGTTCTCGAAAGCAATAAGCGTTCGGCAATCATTTCCGAATCACGAATCACGATTTACGATTCACTTCTCCATTTTCGCTTTCATTCTCGGATTAAGTTTTACGAATCATCTCACTACGATATTGCTTGCTCCCGCGTTTCTGTATCTTTTTTTTGCAACATTTGGAGCGGGAAAACAAAGTTGGAAAATAATTGTACAACTCGCTCTTCCATTTCTTATCGGACTTTCCGTGTATGCCTATTTGCTCATCCGTTCGCTCCAGCAACCGTTATTCGATTGGGGAAATCCGGAAACACTCGAACGATTTTTCTGGCACGTGCGCGGGAAACAATTCAGCGTGTGGTTTTTTTCTTCCGCAGAAGTTGCAAAACAACAATTCAATTATTTTCTCTCGCGTGCGCCAAAGGAATTTGCATACGTTGCCGTTGTGTTTGCATTGCTGGGAATTCTGTCCTTGCGAAAAAACAAACGCGCGCTGTTGTTCACTTCATTACTATTTGTCTTTTGTATCCTATACTCTATCAACTACGATATACACGATATAGATTCATATTTCTTGCTTGCATATTTCACCGTTGCAATTTGGAGCGCATTTGGGGTGCAGTTTCTGCTCGAACGTTTTTCTTCAAGAAGAAAACAGGAAAAAGAAAACCGAAAACTTTCTCTTGCGTTCATCTTGATATGTTTGCTTCCGCTTCCGTTTCATTACTCTCAAACGAACAAAAGCGAAAATTTTCTTGTCGAAGATTACACGAAAAATATGTTTGCGTCGCTCGATTCCAACGCAATCATTATTTCGTATCAATGGGATTATTTTGTTTCCGCTTCGTATTATTTTCAAACCATTGAACATTGGAGAACGGATGTTGTTGTCATAGATAAAGAATTGCTTCGCCGCTCGTGGTATTTTCTTCAATTGAAGCGCCATTATCCTTGGCTCGTTGAACGTTCACAAAAAGAAATTGATGCGTTTCTTGTTGAATTGGATAAGTTCGAACACAATCTTCCGTACCATTATCAAACGATTGAAGGAGCATTTCGTGCATTGATTTCCAGTTTCATTTCTAAAAATCGTAATGAACGTCCCGTGTATGTAACTCCCGAAATTGAGGCGGAGTACACGCAGGGATTTCAGCGTATTCCTTCGGGATTAGCATTTCGGTTATTGCGCGAAGATGAACCGCATCCGAAAATTTTACCAATAAAATTTACTGTTCGGAAAGCGGCTACAAGCGGGAAAATGGAAGAACTGATTTGGGATTTATATGCGCGAAGTTACTTCAATCAGGCAATGTATTGTTACCGAAAACAGGATTTCGAAAACGCAATACCAATGGTGAACGAAGCGTTGCAATTTCAACCGGGGAAGCGGGAACTGCTTGCTCTGAAAGAACGATTGAAAGCAGTAATGAAGTAGGTAATTGATTGTTATCCCACAATTTCTTTCGCTCTTTGCAACGCTTCATCAATCGAACCAAGAATATTTTCCTCGCCGATTTCATCGAACAATCACGATTGTGTATATGCGTTAACGGGTTGTGCGGGAATTTCTGCAATCAACAACGCGCATTGTTTTTTCTTCGATGAATGAAGCACGTCGCAAATCGTGTGCATTCTATCTTCATCAAAGTCATCAAGATGTTTTCATTGAGCAAATGAAATTGCTTCCTTCGCCGCATCAAGCATATACCGAAAGCGGATGAAATCACTCTTTCGCATACATTACTAACGATGAAGATATAACGTCGTCTCGAAAATCTTTTTGAAGGACTGAACCGAACAATGCAAGTTTACGAATGTGAAATTACTGACAAAGTTGGTAAAGTTTCTCGTTTGAAAATGTGAGTGGAATATTTGTTTTCATATTTCGGGAGTAAATATAATTTTTTCTTACGAAGTAATTTCCCTACACAATAAACAACAACCACACTAATGCAAAAATTGGAATCAAAATTGGAAGCGAATATTTATAAACGTATTCAAGAAAATGCGGCGTATGAACTCCCGATTGGTCAGCGATGGATTTTACCATAAAGTTTGGTCCGTTACCGATATAAGTACACGCTCCGAAAAATACAGCACCGAGCGAAATTGCTTTGATATAGATATTGTAATTTCCGATAAGGTAAGCGGTTTGTATATCGGCAAGCGGTACATTTCCCGTTGCAACAAGGTCACCGTGATATTTCATTAACGTATAAAACGTGTTGCGAATTTCTTCCGAATGTTCTCCCGAAAGCGTCATTATCCCCGCTCCATGAGTTGTAATCAGTTGCTGAACGCTCAGAACAATATCTTGACTTACGAATAATCCAATGGCTGCTGAAAGAAAGTTTAGGTATGTCGGCGCATTATCAAGAAACGATGATAAAATTCCTGTACCCCAATAAAACTGTCCAGCGGTTTGTATGCCGATTTGCGGCGCATTTACTTCCAACCATTGCAATGCGGGAATCATCGTTGCAAAAATTCCAATGAATAATAATGCTACTTCTTTTATCGGGAGAAAATTAAAATCATTCTTTTCGTGAATCTCTTTTCTCGTTGTGAAATAAGAACCTACAGCCGCCGCAACCATCAGCAACTCACGAACAAACATTGGTTTTTGAATAAAGACCGAACCAAGAATGACAACAAGAAAAAGTATGTTATGCATTCCCGTTATTTCCGCTTCTTCTTCTATTGCCTCTATTTCATGTTCCATTCTGTCAGGTAATTTTTTGAATGATATATAATCAAAAACAAAAAAAACAGAAAGCACCAATCCGATTGTAAGAAGCCATTCGAGGTACACATTTTCCAACACCCAGAAAAATGGAATGCCTTTCAAATAACCGAGAAACAACGGCGGGTCACCAATCGGAGTTAATGCGCCGCCAATATTGCTGACGATAAAAATAAAAAAGACAATGTGAAATCCGCTGATGCGATATTTGTTCGAGCGAATGTACGGACGAATGAGGAGCATTGATGCGCCGGTTGTTCCGATGAGATTGGAAACGACTGCGCCAATTCCGAGCAACACAACATTACGCATCGGAGTCGAACGTCCTTTGATGCGAA
>Ga0194120_10001294_pt1 | contig 46209 bp, 37 predicted proteins | sample TA2MahCa65mmetaG_FD_148642 | JGI IMG/M metagenome (GOLD analysis project Ga0194120, IMG submission 148642) | Freshwater microbial communities from Lake Tanganyika, Tanzania - TA2015019 Mahale Deep Cast 65m | ecosystem: Environmental > Aquatic > Freshwater > Lake | place: Tanzania: Lake... | reverse complement strand
GAGCGCGCGCATCGAGTCGGCCCGTTCGCGCGCGAGGCGCACGTCGGCGGTGTCGATCGATGGCTTGATCAGGATGTGGCGTGCCCGCACCTCGGCGGCCCGCACCCGATCCACCCGGATCACATGGAAGCCATACGTCGTCTTCACCAGCGGACTGATACGATTGGGCTGGAGCGCGAACATCATCCGCTCGAACTCCGGCACCATCACCCCGCGCCGCTGCCAATCGAGGTCGCCCCCCCGCACCGCGGATCCAGGGTCCTCGGAGAACCGCCGCGCGAGCGAATCGAAATCGGCCCCGGCCTCGAGTGCGAGCCGGAGTGAATCGACGAGCGTCCGCGCCCGCTCGACACTGGCCGCGCTCGGTATGGGCTCCACCACCACCTGACGGAACGCGACCAATTCGGGTCGCGGCGGCAGTTCGCGCTTGAGCCGCTCAAACGCCTCCTCCACCTCGCGCTCCGTGATGTTCGCTGGCGCCAGTCGCCCCTTCGCGCGCAAGGAATCGATCGCCCGACGCTGCTGCTCGTCCCGGATCGCCGACTCGATCGCCTTCTTGCGATACTCCTCCGGGGTCCCGAACCCTTCCTGCTGAAGGGCCTGGCGGAACTGCTGCTCGCTCTGGAACTGCTTCCGCGCGCCATCGACCTGCTGATCCACGGCCGCAGCGACGTCGACCTCGGTCACCTCGATCTTGTACTCCTTGGCGACCGCGATCAGGACCTCCTTATCGATGATGCTATTGAGGAACTCGCGGGCGAGGGCGACCTGCGCCGCACTGTCCTGCGGCACCTGGAGCCCACGACTCCGGGCGAAGTTGATCGCCTCGAGCACTTCGCTCAGGAGGATCGGGTGCTTCCCGACGACCCCCACCACGCGATCGACCTCGACGTCGCGCCCCCCACGCTGCTGGGCCTCGACCGCCGTCACGTAGGTGACGGCGGCGAGGCTCGCGACGAGCAGTCGCCGAACGCCCTGACGCAGCGTCGCGATCACTTACGGCTGCTGGACGGGAGCGGCCGGGGCGGGCGCTTCGGTCGGCGGGCCCAGCGGCACCGCGGAGGGCGGCATGTTCGCCGCCCGCGCCGAGTCCGCCACGGCCCGGCGCTTGGTCGCCTCCGCCAGCACGCGGTCGAGCCCCGCCGGCGTCACACGATGATCGAAGCGGCCGCGCAGCACACTCGCGAGCTGCTCCGGTACCTCGACGTACTGCACCTCGTTCCGGATCACCTGCGCGAGGAAGGCATCCACGCGGGCCGAGGCGAGCGTCACCCACGCACCCCTGTCCGTCGCGCTGTCGGCGAGCTGCGCCGGGGTCACGCGGAGCGCCTCCATGACCCCCTTCACCCCGCTAAAAAAGGCCTGGCGGACCTGATTCACCTCCGCGGTGTCGAGCGTGATCTTGAGCGAGTCGGCCACGCGAAGGACGAGCTCGTTCCGCATGAGGTTCTCGACGAAGGTCGGGATCACCGAATCCGGCGCCTGCGCGACCTGCGCCCGCACCCGCGACTGCGGCGGGAAGGCGGCCATCCACTGCGCCACGCGCGACGCGGTCATCGTCACCGGCTTCGACGTCGCGATCACGGTCTTGTCGGTGCGGAAGCCATCGGGATCCTCGGCGATCGCCTTCACGAGCTTGGCCGCGCTCGGCTTCACCTTCACCTGCGCCGTGCTGTCCATCTTCGCGAAGTAGGTGCTCTCCGCCGCCTGCGCCGCGATCGACGCATACGCCGGCCCGAACTGGTCCTTGATCTCCGCGAAGGTGTGCCGACGGATGATGTGATAGCCGAACTGCGACTCGACGACCCCGGTGATCTCCCCCGGCTTCACCGAGAGGATCCCGGCGTCGAACTCGGGGACCATCTGGCCACGTGGGAAGACGCCATAGCTGCCGGCGCGCTCCTTGGAGCCGGGATCGTCGGAGCGACGCTTCACGACCTCGGCGAATGTCGCCGCGGTGACGGTCTTCGCGATCCGCTCGGCCTCGGTCTTGAGCGCCGCGTTCTCCTCGGGCGAGACGCCCTCTGGCTGCTTGGCGAGGAGGATGTGCTGCGCGCCGAGGAGGACCCCCGCGTTGTACTGCTGCTCGAAGGTGGTCGAGTCGACGGTACCCCAATCCTTCCCGATGACCCCCTGCACCTCGCGGAACTTGAGCTGCGCGAGGGCGGCCCACATGCCGGCGTCGGCGTCTTCGATCGTCCCGAGGGTATCCCCCTCCGCCGCGGCGAGCGCGACGAGCTGGTAGTTCACCCAGAGCTGCGCGATCGAGCGGATGGCGTCGGGACGGAGCGGCACCTCCGAGTCGCCGAGGAGCTCGGTAAGGCGCTGCACGGTGAGCTCCTGCGAGCCCACGCGCGCGACGACGTCAGTGTGCGCCGTGAGGGCGCGCTTGAGCCCGTCACAGCCGGTGAGGCCGAGGACGAGGAGCGCCGAGGCGCCGAAGAGACGAAGACGAGTCATGACGAGTGGAGAGAGGTGGGGGGACGGATTCAGGGCAGCTCAGGGGTGATGGTGCGCAGCGCCCGGATCAGGCCATCCAACAGCGTCGCGCCCCCCAGCCGCGTAAGCTTGAGCGAGAGGGGTTGCACCCGTCGAACGTCGACCTGGAACTGGACGTCTCGGAAGGCCGCCGCGAGGGGCTTGAGACGTGGGACCGCGTCCGCACGGAAGGTAATACGGGCCTCGGAGCCATGCACCAGAATCCCCTCGACCCCCAAGGGGGCCCCCAGGAGGCGTAGTCGGGCGGCGGCGAGGTAGACCTCCGCGGGTTCCGGGATGGGGCCGAACCGGTCGCGGATCTCCTCGCGGATGAGGTCGACCTGCTCGATCACCCGGGCGGCGCCCAACCGCCGATAGAGGTCAAGCTTGACCTCCGGGGCCGCGATGTAGTCGTCAGGCAGGTAGCTCGGGAGGTCGAGGGTGATGTCGGCCGGCGGTGTCGGGGGCGCCGCATCGCCGCGCTGGATCCGCTGGACCGTCTCCTCGAGCATCCGGAGGTAGAGGTCGAACCCCACGGCATGGACGAACCCCGACTGCTCGGGGCCCAGGAGGTTGCCGGCGCCTCGGAGCTCCATATCACGCAGCGCGATCCGGTACCCCGCCCCGAGCTCGGTGTGATGCTCGAGCACGCGGAGCCGGCGCTCGGCGTCCTCGTCACAGTGCTCGGGGACGATCAGGAAGCAGTAGGCGCGGCGATGCGACCGGCCGACGCGCCCCCGGAGCTGATAGAGTTGCGCCAATCCGAACCGATCGGCGCGATCCACGAACATCGTATTGGCGTTCGGGACGTCGATCCCACTCTCGACGATGAGGGTGGAGACGAGCACATCGAGTTCCCCCTCGACGAAGCACCGCATCACCTGCTCGAGCTCACGCTCGGGCATCTGCCCATGTCCCACGCCGACGCGCGCCCGCGGCACCAATCGTTGGATATGATCGGCGACGGCGAGGATGGTCTCCACCCGATTGTGGACGAAGAAGACCTGCCCCCCGCGGTCGAGCTCACGCTCGATCCCCTCGACGATCAGCGCATCGTCCCAGGGCTCGAGGGAGGTGAGCACCGGCGAACGATCGCGCGGCGGGGTCTGCATCAGGGTGAGATCACGGAGCCCCGCGAGCGATTGATGCAGGGTGCGCGGGATCGGCGTCGCGGTGAGGGTGAGCACATCGGTCTCGAGCCGCAGCTGCTTGAGCCGCTCCTTGTGCTTCACGCCGAACCGATGCTCCTCGTCGATGATCACGAGGCCGAGCGACTTGAAGACGACGTCGGGACTCAGGAGCCGATGCGTCCCGATCACCACATCCACGGTGCCTGCGGCGAGCTCCGCGAGTACCGCCTTCTGGTCCTTCATCGTCTGGAAGCGACTCATCACCGCGATGCGCACCGGGAAATCGGCGAAGCGGTCCCCGAAGGTGCGCGCATGTTGCTCGGCGAGCACCGTCGTCGGGACGAGCACGACGACCTGCCGTCCGGTCTGTACCGCCTTGAACGCCGCGCGCACCGCGATCTCGGTCTTCCCGTAGCCCACATCGCCGACGAGGAGGCGATCCATCGGCCGCGCCCCCTCCATATCCTGCTTCACCGCGCTCGTCGCGGTCCGTTGATCGGGGGTGTCCTCAAAGAGGAAGGAGCTCTCGAGCTGCTTCTGCCAGGCGCCATCGGGGTGATGCGGCGGGCGGCTCGCGACGCGACGGCGCGCGTAGAGGTCGATCAGCTCCGACGTCATCTCCTGGATCGCCGAGCGCGTCTTGTCGCGCTGCGCGGCCCAGCGCTTCCCGCCGAGCTTGTGGAGGCGCGGGGGCGGCGCCTCGTCGGAGACATCCCCGGCGGCGCGGTACTTCTCCACCTGGTCGAGTCGGTAGAGCGGGACGTTGAGGCGATCACCCCCCTCGTATTCCACGACGGCGACCTCGATCGTCGACTCGCCGTGCATGACGGTGGTCATCCCCTTGTAGATCCCGATCCCGTGCTCGAGATGCACCACGTAATCACCGGGCTTGAGCGCGGTGACCTGCTCGAGTGCGACGCCGGTGACGTACTTGCGACTCCGGCGCAGCCGACGCTCCCGTCGGAAGACCTCATGGTCGGTGAGGATGCGAAGCCCCTCCGGCGCCCCACGCGGCGGGAGGAGGAATCCGCCGGCGAGGGTGCCGATCACCAACGAGGCCGAACCGCGTCCCCCTGCCATCCCATCGAGGAGCTCCTCGAGACGTTCCGCCTGCCCAGGGTTGTCGCAGAGGATGACGGTGTTGGTGCCGTCGCGCACGAGTGCGCCAAGGCGCGCGAGGTCGCGTTCGATCTTCTCCGGCGGGCGGATCGGGAAGGTGACGGTGCGGCCGTCGGCCTGCTCTACGGGGCGGAGTTTGAGGGTCGGAAAGCTGCGGAGTCGCCGTGCGACGAGATCGGGGGCCTCGAGCAGGGCATCACGTGAGGCAACCTCCTCGCCGCGCCGACGCGCGAGCTCGAGATGATGCGCCGCCTCCTCCCAGGTGCGCTTCCACTCGGGTGTGAGCGTCACCCCCTCGGGGATGATCAGGAGCGCTCCCGCGGGCCAGAGATCGGGGAGACTCACGCGCGAGACGGCGCCCTCGTCCTCGTCGTCGCTCCCCTGCACCTCCACCGGGAGGACGGTCACCTCGCCGAGCGTCGCCGTCATCCGCTGTGTCGCGATATCGAAGGCGCGCACCGCCTCGAGTTGATCGCCCCAGAACTCCAGGCGCACCGGGGCCCGCATGCCGAAGCCGTAGATGTCGACGATCCCGCCGCGCACGCAGTACTCGGCGACATCCTCCACCACGGGCACGCGCGTGAAGCCGACGCGATCGAGATGCGCCGTCAGATCCTCGAGCCGCCAACTCTCGCCGCGCCGGAGCACCAGTCGCGCCTCGGCGAGAGCGCGCGGGAGGCGTGTCCGCTCCTGCACCGCGCGCGCCGTGGTGAGGAGCACGCGGATCCCACCGCGCGCGAGCGCCTCCAAGGTCTCCACGCGCTCCCCTGCGATCTCCGCATGGGGCTCCATCTCGCCGAACCCTTCGCGCGGGGGATAGAGCGCCACCTGCTCACTCCCGAGCACGGACTGCAGATCACCCAGCCAGCGCTCCGCCTCCGGGAGTTGATCGGCGATGATGACGAAAAGGCGGTTCGGCTCCGCGGTGACGAGCGCCGAGACGAGCACCGCATCGGCGGAGCCGGCGAGCCCCGTCACGGAGAGCGTGCCATTCACCGTCGGCAGCGACTGCGTCAGGCTGCGGAAGGCAGGGAGCGCAGCGAGGCGCTCGATGAGCAGCGGGAGGGCCATCAGTCGGAAGCAGGGGAGGTGCGACCTCGGCGCCCTCGGCGCGCCACGAGGGCTTCAGCGAGCAACAACAGGAGCGCGAGGATCAGGAGCGGGCGAGCGAGCGGGCGCGGGCCGACGGTCGCAAAGGTGGCCGCGCCGATCGTGAGCGGATCCGCATCGAGCGCGGTCGCCTCGAGTACCCGCGCGAGCGCCGGCGCATCGAATCGGTCGGGATCGGACTCCGATGGTTCGGGATTCACGACGAGCGCCCCGACCCGTGCACCACCGCGCTGCCAGAAGGCGACGCCCGCTCGCCACGGAGCGTCGATGGTCTTGCCCGCCGTCAGCGGTTGGATCGCGCCGTCACTCATCTCGAGGGCATCGACCCCGCGCGGGATGGTGAGGAGCGCGCCGGGCGTCGTCTCGAGGACGCCGACCTCGCCGGGATCGAGTCGCTGCGTGAGGAGCGTCGCGAACCACGGGACGAAGCGGGCCGCGAGCGGGAGATCGGTCGCGGCCACATCGAGTGGCGACGCGATCACGAGGTAGCCACCTCCGCGCACTGCCCAGGGGGCCGCGCCGATACGCACGAGGGTATCGACGCGCGCCTCCCCCGCAGCTGGCACGGTGATGAGCGGATACCAGAGGCGAACCATCGTCTCGGCATCTTCCGTCGTCTGATTGTTTTGCGACGGATCGCTGAGGATCACGCGGGCCTCCGCCCGGCGCGGGGCGCCGAACCGCCACGGGATCCCCGCCCGTTCGAGCGCCCGATTCACCTCAGGGAGTCGCACCGGGTCCGATGGGGCGAGGACGACGGCGGTGACGCCAGGACGCGCCGTCGAGCCGATCAGGGTCCCCGGCCCGCGGCGCAGCCGCCCTGAGGCGACGAGCGCCTCGACGGCGCGCGTCACGAAGGGACCGCTCGAAGGATCGACCTCGACCGCCGGGGCGTCGCCGACGCGCACGGCGAGGAACCGGCGATCGTCCCCGCGCAACTCATCGGGCGTGAGCTCCACCGTCGCCGCCGCCCAGCCTCGGAGCACGGGCCGACCCCGCGCGAGCACCATGGCATCGGAACCCGCCGTCCCGCGGGCGAAGGTGCGCCCCGCCACCTGTACCCGCCACGCGACCGAATCGGCCGCGACGACGCGGAGACGAACGGCCCCCACCTCCCCCCAGACCGGCGGCACCGCCGCCACCTCGCGCACGGAATGATTCGGTCGCCACCGGAGCGGCGGGACCGCCACACGCCATGCGACCTCCTCGCGCGCGACCGTGGCGATCCTCGCCGGATCCCACGAGCTCCGCTGTCCATCCGTTAGCACCACCACCTGCTTCAACGGGAGGGCACTCTCGCGCACCACCGCGACCGCCCGCGCGAGGGCGCGCGAGGCATCCCCTGCCCCGTCGAGCGCCACGACCTCGGCGAGCGCCGCTCCGATCGCCGCCTGCTCGCCACCGACCGTCACCCCATCCATCGTCACGAGCCAGCGCTGATCCTCCGGCCCTGTCTCGGTGAGGATCGCCGACGCCATCGCACGGAGTCGATCGAGCATCGGCCCCGCGTCGGTGACCGCCTGCGAGGAGAGCGAGTTGTCGAGCACGACGGCCAACGCGACTGGCGCATGCCCCGCCGCGGGGACCGCGGCAAAGGGGCGCGCCGCCGCCAACGCGATCACCAACACGATCGCGACCCGCAGGAGGAGCAGGAGCACATTCTGCACCCGCACCTCGCGCGCATGGTCCTGCGCCATACGTTGCAGGTAGCGCACCGCCGGGAAGTCGACGCGCGCGGCGGTCCGCCGCTGCCAGAGATGCAATGCGAGCGGGACGGCGGCGAGCGCGGCGAGCCAGAGCGCCCAGGGCGCGAGGAAGCTCACGGCTGGCGCTGCCGTGCGGCGAATGCACGTCGCAGCGGGACCGCGAAGGGTTGGTCGGTGAGCACCGGTTCATAGAAGGCGCCGACGGCCGCGAAGCGGGCGCGCCATTCGTCGATGACCTCGCCGACTGTCGTCTCGTACAGCGCGCGCACGTCAGCCGGGGTCGCCCGTTCGGCGGCGCCCCCCTCGGGATCCACGAAGGTCGACTCCCCCGCCGCGAGATCGAAGCGCCGTTCGGCGGGATCGAGCAGATGGAGGACGGTGACGTCGTGTCCTTGCGCGCGGAGTCCCCGGACCGTCGCATCGACCTCCTCGGGATCGAGCAGGAGATCCGACACAAGGATCACCATCCCGCGGCGCGCGACGAGTGCGCCGGCGCGCGTGAGCGCCCCCGCGGCATCGGAGCCGGTACCGCTGCCCGACTCCTCGAGCGCCTCGATAATCCGATGCCCCTGTGATTGGTGCGAGCGCGGGGGGAGCGCGGTCCGGATCTCGTCGTCGAATCGGACCAGTCCCACGGCATCGCGCTGCCGAAGGAGGATGCGCGCGAGCGCCGCCACGAGATGATCGGCGTAGGCCCGCTTGGTGAGGCGCGTCGGGGCCCCACACCACTCCATGGATCGACTCACATCGAGGACGATCGTCGCCCGCAGGTTGGTCTCCTCTTCGAACTGCTTGAGGAGCCAGCGGTCGGAGCGCGCCGCGACCTTCCAATCGAGGAAACGCAGGTCGTCGCCGGGTTGATAGGGACGATGCTCCGCGAACTCGACGGAGAATCCCTTCTTCGGGGAGCGGTGCAACCCCTGCAGGAATCCTTGCGCCAGCCAACGCGACACGACCTCGAGGCGCCCGAGGGCCGCGAGTGCTGCGGGATCCATGAGATCGGCCCGGACGGCTGGACCTGCGGGCGCGGACATGCGAACCGGGAAAACTAGGGGCGCCGAGGAGCGGGACACAGGGGGAGACGTTGGAGCCACTCCCTCCTCCCACTAGCTTGAGGGGTTACTCACGTCTGCCTCTCTCATCCGCCGCCCCCGCTCGTGACCCCGCCGTCCCTGATCCGGAACTTCTGCATCGTCGCCCACATCGACCATGGCAAGTCGACGCTGGCCGACCGTCTGATCGAGTCCACGGGGATGCTGCAGAAGCGTGAGATGAAGGCCCAGGTGCTCGACACCCTGGACCTCGAGCGGGAGCGCGGGATCACCATCAAGCTCAACGCCGTCCGGATGTCCTACGACGCCAAGGACGGGACGACGTATGAGCTCAACCTGATCGACACGCCCGGGCACGTCGACTTCACCTATGAGGTCTCGCGCTCCCTCGCCGCCTGTGAGGGCGCGATCCTCGTCGTCGATGCCTCGCAGGGGATCCAGGCGCAGACCCTCTCCAATCTCTTCCTGGCGATGGACGCGGGACTCGAGATCATCCCGATCCTCAACAAGATCGACCTCCCTGGCGCGGAGCCCGAGAAGCGGCGGCAGGAGGTCGTGGACCTCATCGGGTGCGCCCCGGAGGACATCCTCCTGGTCAGCGCCAAGGAGGGCCTCGGCATCCCGGAGCTCCTCGAGGCGATCGTGGCGAAGGTCCCGCCGCCGCGTGGGAATCCCACGGGGCCGCTCCGCGCGCTCATCTACGACTCGTACTACGACAAGTACCGCGGGGCCATCCCCAGCGTGCGCGTCGTCGATGGGACGCTGACGAAGGGGATGCAGATCACCTTCGGTGCCTCCGAGAGCGTGTACGAGGTGCTCGACGTCGGGTACAACCAGCTGCGCCAGGTGCCCACGAAGCAGCTGACCGCCGGCGAGGTCGGCTACGTGGTGGCGAGCGTGAAGTCGGTGAAGGAGACACGCGCCGGGGACACGATCTTCGACGCCGAGCATAAGGCGAGCGAACCGCTCCCGGGCTATCAGGCGGTCCGCTCCTTCGTCTTCGCCGGCATCTTCCCCACCGACACGCAGCAGTACGAGGATCTCCGTGACGCCCTCGAGAAGCTGCAGCTCAACGACGCCTCGCTGAACTACACCCCCGAGACGTCCACGGCGCTCGGCTTCGGCTTCCGCTGTGGGTTCCTCGGTCTCCTCCACATGGAGATCGTGAAGGAGCGCCTCGAGCGCGAGTTCGACCTCGACCTCGTCACGACGGTCCCCAGCGTGGAGTACCACGTGAGGAAGACCGACGGGGAGGAGCTCGTGGTCGAGAACCCGGCGCTGATGCCGCCGGCGGGCGTGATCGACTACATCGAGGAGCCCTACGTGAAGGCCCGGATCATGGTGCCCACCGACTACATCGGGCCCATCATGACGCTGGGCACCGAGCGCCGCGGCGAGTACAAGGGGATGCATTACCTCGACACCACCCGCGTGGAGATCGACTGGGAATTCCCGCTCGGTGAGATCATCCTCGACTTCTTCGACAAGCTCAAGTCGATCAGCCGCGGCTACGCCTCACTCGACTACGAGATGCTGGGGTACCGTCGCAGCAACCTGCAGCGCCTCGATATGCTGATCAACGGCGACCCGATCGACGCCTTCAGCGTGATTGTGCACGAGTCCAAGGCCTACGAGTGGGGCCGCAAGGTCTCCGACAAGCTCAAGGACCTGATCCCGCGGCAGCTCTTCGAGGTCGCCATCCAGGCGGCGATCGGCCAGAAGGTGATCGCCCGCTCGACGGTGAAGGCGCTCCGCAAGGACGTGCTCGCCAAGTGCTATGGCGGCGACATCAGCCGCAAGCGCAAGCTCCTCGAGAAGCAGAAGGAGGGGAAGAAGCGCATGAAGCAGGTGGGCTCGGTGGAGATCCCGCAGGAAGCGTTCCTCGCCGTCCTGCAGGTCGAGTAGCGCCGGCGCCTCAGCGCCGACGCTCGTGCGTCAGCCATGCGCCGCGCGCGCGATCACATCGGCGTAGATCCCCTCCAGCACCGCCGTCTGCGTGCGGAGGTTGAACGCGCGCTCCATATGGGCGCGGGCCGCCGTGCTCATCCGCGCGCGGCGCGCGGGATCGGTGAGGATCCGCAGTAACCGGTCGGCGAGCGCGGCTTCATCCCCCGGCGCCACGCAGTACCCGGTCTCCCCCTCCGCGACCCCCTCGGCGGTCCCCCCCGAGGTCGAGACGACCACCGGACACCCACAGGCCTGCGCCTCGAGGAAGGTGAAGGGCAACCCCTCGGCGTTCCCACGCGCATCGACGACGCTCGGCCCGCAGAGCACCGTCGCCCGCTGCATCAGCGCGTTCACCTGCGCGGGTGTCTGCACGCCGAGGAATCGGGCGCGCACCCCCAGCTGCGTGGCCGCCGCCTCGAGCTCCGCGCGAAGATCGCCATCGCCCGCGATCACACACGCGGCGTTCGGCACGGTGCGTTGCACGGTCACCATCGCCCGCAGGAGATGGATCACCCCCTTCTTCGCCGCAAGGCGCCCGACGAAGAGCACCTGGTCGGGGATCGGGGGCTCGCCCGACGGGACGAACTTCGTGATGTCGACCCCGGTGTAATGGACCTGGATCTTCTCCGGCGGGCACCCGGCCTCGCGGAGCTTTCGCGCGAGGAATTCGGAGACACAGAGGACCTTGTTGGCCATCGCGAAGGCGCGATGCCGACGACGCACCTCGGCCTGCGAGCGCGGGGTCACGGTGATGTCCATCCCGAGGTAGCTCACCACGAGTGGGACCCCGAGGGCGCGTGCGAGATGTCCCGCGGGGATCGCCCCTGAACCGAAGTAGGCATGCACCAGCGCCGGCCGCGTGGCGGCGATCGCGTCGCGCCAGGCGCTCGGCACATGCCCCGCATATTTGAGGAGCGCCTTCCCGAGCGGCGGGACGGCGTGATGATCCGAGAGGAGGATCGTCGGGCGCCCCTCGACGAGTCGCGCGCCCTTGGGATCGGGGGCATAGCCGACGAAGACCGGCGCGAAGGCGGTGAGCGCCAGCTGCTGCGACGCGACGAAGGTCTCCGACCAGGGGAGGATGGTGCGCCGGAAGACGACGATCGAGCGGGGCGCGCTCATGCGGGGCCCCCGAGGTGGCGATCCAGACCCTCGGGCGTGCGCGTCAGCCGCTTCGCCGCGACCTCGTCGCGGATCGCACGATTCCGCGCGATCGCCTCGGGGCGTTTGTAGCCCCGCCCATGATCGAGATGCACGACGAGGGCACGATGCCGCAGTTGATACCCGCGCACGCCGGCATTCTCGAGTCGCTCGCCAAGTTCTCGGTCGAGCCCGCCCCACTCGAGGCGCTCGTCGAAGCCATTCACCCGGATGAGATCCTCGCGCCAGACCGCCGCGTTGTGCCCATTGAAGGTCGCGCCGGTCGGGGTGAGACGATCGAGCACCGTCGCCATCGTCGGCCCCCAGGCGAGTCGCTGCAGCCGGCGACTCCACGGGGTCCCATGAGCCCGGAGCCACCGCGCGTCTGTCGCCCGGCCTTCCAGGACATCCTCTCTGGTGATCGCCTCGCTCGTCGCCATGGGGAGCTTGAGGTACCCCCCGGAGCCGAAGCGTCCGGGGCGTGCCGCCGCCACATGCACGGCCAGCAGATCGGCACGCGGGATGCAGTCCCCATCGGTGAAGAAGCAGTACGCCCCCTCCGCCTTCGCGATCGCGGCGTTCAGGATGGTGCATTTCCGGAACCCCGCCTTCGGGTGCCAGACATGCCGCACCGCATAGGGGAGCTCGGCGCGCATCCGCTCGATCAGCTCGGCGGTGGGGGCATCCGAGCCGTCATCGGCCACAAGGAGCTCGAAATCGGTGACGGTCTGGGCCGCGAACCCCCAGAGCACCTTCGCCAGCCAGTGTGGGTTGTTATACGTGGTGACGATGACGGACAGGCGCATCGCGGGGCGATTACTTTTTGAGGGTTCCGCGACGGCGGGGCATCGGGGAAACGTAGTGGTCGCCTGAGGGCGAGGATAGCGCGCGAGGAGGCGTCGTGGGGAATCGGTCGGACCGGAGCACAGCGGCCCGGTACATCATCGGCGTGGACCTCGGCGGCACGAACATCGTCGTGGGGGCGATGCGCGCGGACGGCGCGACGCGTCATGCGATGCACTCGGTGCCGACCCAGGCCGATGAAGGGTCCGACGCCGTCGTCGCGCGCATCGCCGCCGCGGTGGAGCGGACGATCGCCGAGACCTGCGCGGAGACGGGCGCGACGCGCGACGACATGCTCGGCGTCGGGATCGGGTCCCCTGGCCCCCTCGATCGTGAGACGGGGATCGTGATCTTCACGCCGAATCTCGGGTGGCGCGACTTCCCGCTCCGTGACCGCGTGAGCGCGGCGGTGGATCTCCCCGCCACGCTGGACAACGACGCCAACTGCGCGACGCTGGGCGAATGGTGGGTGGGCGCCGCGCGCGGCGCGCGCCATGTCATCGGCCTCACGATCGGTACGGGGATCGGTGGCGGGATCATCCTCGGCGGACAGCTCTTCCATGGCGCGAGCGATGCCGCCGGGGAGCTCGGCCACACCTCGATCGACGCGACCGGACGACGCTGCGGGTGCGGCAACTATGGCTGCCTCGAGGCCTATGCCTCGGGACCGGCGATCGCCGAGCGGGCGCGCGAGGCGTTGGCGGGGGGCGAGACCTCGATGCTGTCGACGATGGTGGATGGGGATCTCACGCGCATCACCGCCGCGACGGTCTATGAGGCAGAGCAGCGCGGCGACGTGGTCGCCGCTCACGTGGTGCGCGACACCGCGAAGTTCCTCGGGATCGGTGTCGCCAACTTCCTCAACATCTTCAACCCCGAGGTGGTGGTGCTCGCCGGCGGGGTGACGCAGGCGGGGGATGCGCTCTTCGAGCCGCTCCGCGCCGAGGTGCGGCGCCGCGCCTTCACACCGGCGGTCGAGGCCTGCCGCATCGTGCCAGGGACGTTGGAAGGGAACGCCGGGGTGATCGGCGCGATCGCGACCTTCGCCCAACGGCACGGGCTCGCATGACGAGGCCCCCCGCTTCGGACGCCCGCCGCCCGAAGCGCCTCGGTGTCCTCGGGAGCTTCGTCTGGGATGTGATCCATGGGCGCGACGTGCGCTCCACCCCCGTCGAGGAGTGGGGGGGGATCACCTATGCCTTGAGCGCCGCCGACGCCGCGCTGCCCGAGGATTGGCAGCTCGTCCCGCTGGCGAAGGTCGGCTTCGACCTCGCCCCACAGGCGCGGCGATTCGTCGGGACGCTGCGCCATGCCGCCCCCGAGGCGCTCCCGATCGAGGTCCCGCATCTCAACAATCGCGTCACGCTCCGCTATCACTCGGATGAGCGTCGGAGTGAATGTTTGATGGGCGGCGTGCCCCCGTGGAGCTGGGCCGGGCTGCAGCCCCTGCTCCGCGGCCTGGATGCGCTCTACATCAACCTCATCAGCGGATTCGAGCTCGACCTCGCCACGGCGCAGCTCATCCGCCAGCACTTCCGCGGGCCGATCTACTGCGATCTTCACTCCCTGCTCTTGGGGATGGAGACCGATGGTCACCGCACCTACCGGCCGTTGCCCGAGGTGGCGGCGTGGTGTGCCTGCTTCGACTTCCTGCAGGTGAACGAGGACGAGCTCGCGATGCTCGCCCCTGACGGGCTTGCCCTCGCGGCCACCGCGATGGGCGTAGGGGTCCGCCATCTGCTGGTGACGCTGGGGAAACAGGGGGTGGCGTACTTCGCCGCACCTGGGACCGAGGGGGCGCTGGATCCCGCGCACCGCGATCGACAGACGGGCGGCGCCCTGCGGACGGCCCGCATCCCGGCGAGCCCCCTGCGGATCGAGGGGCCAGGCGATCCCACCGGGTGTGGCGACGTCTGGGGGGCGACCTATTTCTCTCGGCTCTTGGCGGGCGATATTATGGACGTAGCGCTCCATCGTGCCACCGATGCGGCCGCGCGGAACGTAGAGCATCGGGGTGCCACCGGACTCGCCCATCACCTCCGCGGAGAACTGCACCTCCTGTGACCGCCGTCCTCACCGTCCCTGCCTCCCTCGATGAGGCCCAATTCGAATCGGTGATCGAGCAGCTCGCCGCGGTCCCCACCGAGGCGAAGCTCCTCGTCGATGCACGGCACTGTCGGTTCGCGACACCCTACGGCCTGACCGCCCTGCTCTGTCTCGCCCAGTCGCGCGTCGAGCGGCCCGACTTCGCGCCGCCCGAGGACGAGCAGGCGCTGAGCTACTGGGCCCGCGCGCAGTTCTTCAAGTACGCCGAGGAGCTGTACACGATCCGTGGCACCGTGCCCAAGCGCGCCGCAAGTGGCGATTCCGATGTGCTCCTCGAGGTGACGCCGGTCAACGGCAACGAGGATGTGCAGGGGATCGTCCGCCGGATCCAAGAGAAGGCGCAGCAGATCCTCAACACGACGCTCGATCTCGAGCCGCGCTCTACGATGGGCTTCAGCATGACCCTCTCCGAGGCCGCCTCGAACATCATCGAGCACGCGGGACGCGGCGGGTGGGTGATGGTCCAGCGTTACAACTGGGCCAAGCGCCGCGTGGGGCGCGATGTGGTGCAGATCGCGGTCTGTGATGCCGGCATGGGCTTTCGCGCCTCGCTCGAGGGGAGCCGTGCGCGCGCCCTCGCCGATCGGTGGGATGACCAGACCGCGCTCGAGGCCGCCGTGATCCAGGGCGTGAGCCGCTTCGCCGATCCGGGCCGCGGTCAGGGGATCAAGGGGATGCGCGGCTGGGTGCATCGCATCGACGGGAAGCTCACGGTGCGCAGCGGCACGGCGCGCATCGTGCCGATCATTCCCGATTGGGATGAGGACGTCCCGTTGCAGGGCGGTCTCCTACCGTTCCCAGGGGCGCAGATCAACGTGATCATCCCACGCCGGATGGCGCCGCCATGAGCCACATCGACCTCTCCGTCGCCCTCGACGCCGCCGCCCCCGAGGCGCATCACCACCTCGTCACGCGGCGCACGGGCGCCGTGGTGCGGACGGTGATCGAGCGACAGATCGCGAAGCTCGCGGAGGGCTCCGTCGCCGTCCTCGACTTCTCGCAGATCGGGGTGCTCGATCGCAGCTGTGCCGACGAGTTCGTCGCGAAGTTGGTGCTCCCACTCACCATGGAGCGGCCGAGTCGCGAGAGCTATGTGGTGCTCGTCGGCGTGAGCGAGGGCCATCTCGATGCGATCGAGGCGGTGCTCGAGACGCACCGACTCGCGCTGGTCGTGCGCTTCGACGACGGGGTGACGCACCTGGTGGGGACGGTCTCGCCCCTCGAGCGTCAGCTGTGGGAGTGCGTCATGGCCCGCGCCGGCGCCGCGGTGGAGGAGGCGGCGGAGGCGGTGGGCCTCGCCCTGGAGGAGGCCCAAGCGACGCTCGAGGAGTTGGTGCGCCGTCGGTTGCTGCGCCGACTCGATGACGCCTTCGCCCCATTGGGAGCACCGGCCTGATGGCCCGCGGGTTTCCCCCTCTCCAGGTCGGGGCGTTCATCGCCACGCGTCGCGGGGATGCCGAGCGGGGCCCGCTGCTCCGTCTCCACCCGGTGGACGCCGAGCAGCGGCTCATCCGAGCGGGCGAACTCGTCTGGGTCTACGGCCCACGCCGGCACGAACTCGCCCCCGTGGTCGTCGACGACACCCTGCCGCGTGGCTTCGTCGTGGTGCGCGATCTCGCCGGACTCGCGGTGACCGAGACCGTCCGGCTCGTGAAGCACGATGTGCGCTCGCGTCCCATCCTCACCTCGGCCCTCGCCCCGGATGCCTGATCGTCCCACGCCGCGCTTCGGGCGCGCCACGCTCGCGATCCATGGGGCGCGCGAGGCGCACGCCCCGGGCGACGCCGTGGTCGAACCGCTCGTCCAGTCGGTCAACCACCTTCAGGCGCTCGGGACCGGTGAGGGGCTGCGCTACACCCGCTATGGCAATACGCCGAACGCCGAGCGCGTGCAACGCCGCATCGCGATGCTCGAGGGCGCCGAACGTGCACTCCTCCTCTCGAGCGGGATGGGCGCGACCGCCTGTGGGCTCTTCGCGCTCCTCGAGCCCGGCGATCACCTGGTCTCCTCGCGCTACATCTATGGCGGGACGCATCGGCTCTTCTTCGAGGAGTTCGTCCGCGTCGGGATCACGATCACCCTCGTGGACCCATTCGATCCGACGGCCATCGCCGCGGCGATCCGTCCCGAGACGAAGGTGATCTTCCTCGAGTCGCCGGTGAATCCCACCTGCCGCGTCCTCGACATCCGCCCCACGGCGGCGCTCGCCACGGCGCGTGGCATCACCCTCGTCGTCGACTCGACCTTCGCGAGCCCGATCAACTTCCGCCCCATCGAGCAAGGGGCGCACGTGGCGATCGAATCCGCGACCAAGTACCTGAATGGGCATCATGATGTCCTGATGGGGGTGGTCTCCGGTACGAGCGCCTACATCGAGCGGGTGCTACAGAAGGAGATGCTCTGGGGGCAGACCCCGGACCCCTTCGCCGTCTGGCTCCTCGAGCGTGGCCTCAAGACCCTCGCGGTCCGCGTGGAGCGGAGCAACGCCTCGGCGCTGGCGATCGCCGAGTGGGCCGCGACGCATCCCGCATTCCGTCAGGTGCATCACCCCGGCCTGCCGATCCATCCCGATCATGCGGTCGCCAAGGCGACGCTCGACGGCTTCGGCGGCATGCTCGGCCTCGAACTCGCGGGGGGCGGCCCTGCCGCCGATCGGTTCCTGCAGCGACTGCAGCTCGTGACGCATGCGCCAAGCCTTGGTGGCGTGGACACCCTCGTGAGCGAGCCGCGCTTCACCTCGCACAGCAAGATGACCGCCGAGGAACGTGCGGCGATCGGGATTCCCGATGGCTTCCTGCGGTTCAGCATCGGGCTCGAGGCCGTAGATGATCTGATCGCCGACCTCACCCAAGCCCTCGCATGAGCACCATGGTCCGCTTCACCCGCGTGACCAAACAGTACCCCAAAGGGGTCACGGCACTCGACGAGGTCTCCTTTCAGCTGAACCGCGGGGAGTTCGCCTTCCTCACCGGTCCTTCCGGTGCGGGCAAGAGTTCGATCCTCAAGTTGATCTTCGTGGAGGAATACGCGACGTCGGGGGAGGTGAAGGTGATCGGCCAGAGCTCAGTGACGCTCACCCCGAAGAATATCCCCGTCTTGCGCCGCAAACTGGGCGTGGTCTTCCAGGATTTCCGACTGCTCCCCGATCGCACCGCCGCCGAGAACATCGCCTTCGCACTGGAGGTCACGGGGGCGCCGCCCTCGCGGATCGACCCCAAGGTGCTGCGCGTGCTGGAGCAGGTGGACCTTCGGGAGAAGGCCGAGGCGCGTCCCCACGAGCTCTCGGGTGGGGAGCAACAGCGCGTCGCGATCGCTCGCGCCCTCGTGAACGACCCGCTGCTCCTCCTCGCCGACGAACCCACCGGGAACCTCGATGAGCGCTCGGCCCGGAGCATCCTCGACCTGTTGCGCGAGATCAACCGCGCCGGCACCGCCATCCTGATGGCGACGCACGATCTCGCCCTCGTCCGCGCGACCTCGTTCCGCACCCTCGAACTACATCATGGGCGCCTCGTCTTCGACTCGAGCACGATAACGTCGGATGCGACAGCGACCCGCCCCGGTGGATCCCCGTCATGAGACTCGCCCTGCGCGAAGCACTCCTCGCCTTCCGTCGTGCCCCGATGCTGAGCGTACTGAGCATCACGACCATCGCGTTCTCCCTCTTCGCCTTCGACCTCTTCGGACTCGTGGCCCTCAACCTCCGTTCCGCGCTTCGGCAGGTGGAGTCCCGGGTGGAGATCCGAGCCTTCGTGGCCGAGGGGACGCGAGCGGACGCGGCGAGCGCCGCGGTGGGTGACGTCCAGGCCTTCCCCGAGGTGGAGCGTGTCACCCTGGTGAGCGAGACGGAGGCGCTGGATCGGGCTCGCCGCGAACTGGGGGAGTTCGAGGACGTCTTTGAGTCGGGGATCCTTCCGGCCTCGATCGAGGTACGGCTCCGCGAAGGGTTTCGAGCGCCAGACCAGGTCAGGGCGGTCGCGGAGCGCCTCGCGCAATACGACTTCATCGATGATATCCGCTATGGCGAGGAATGGGTCGAGAAGCTCTATCGGCTGCGGACCATCGCCACCTTCGTCGGGATCGCCCTGGGGACGACCTTCGCGCTCGTCTCGATCATCATCATCGGATCGACGATTCGCATGGCGGTCCTTGCCCGCGCACGAGAGATCCAGGTGATGCGCCTCGTGGGTGCGACGCGCGGGTTCATCCGCGCCCCGTTCCTGATCGAAGGACTCCTCAAAGGTCTCCTCGGAGGGGTCATCGCCCTCGGCCTCTCGTTCGTCACCTATGCGGCACTCGAGCGCCTGGTGATCCAGGCCGAATTCTTCGGGTTCGGTCACAGCATCCTCGGGCTCCTCGCGGGGGCACTGATCGGGTTCCTCGGGAGCGCCTATTCCGTCGATCGGCACCTGCGCCGCGTGGCGTAAGGGCATGACGGCGCGCGTGCTGATGGCGCGTCTCACCTGGGGGCTCGCCTGCCTCATCGGGCTCACAGGCGTGCTCACGGCGCAGGCGCGATCGACGCCGCGCACGACGACGACTCCCCCATCCGCTCAGCAGACCGCGGCGCGCCTCCGACAGGAGCAGCTCGCCCTCGAGCGCCTCCGGCAGGAACGCAGCGACCTCGAGCAACGGATGCGTCGGTTACAGACGAGCGCACGGGATGTCTCTGCCGAACGGGCGAACCTCGAGCGACAAGCGCGGGCGACCTCGCAGGTGGTCCGGTCGCTCAACCAGCAGCTGGGCTCGCTCTACGATGAGGTCGAGAACGTGAACATGGGGCTGGCGCGCACGCAGGACGAACTGCGGATCAAGCGCGCCGTCCTGCGGCACCGTGTCCACGAGATCTACAAACGCGGTCCGCTCTACGCCGTCGAGGCCTTGCTGTCGGCCCAATCGATCGGGGCCCTCGTCGCGCGCTACAAGTACCTCTACCTCGTCGCCCAACGGGATCGCGCGCTGGTGCAACGCGTCGAGGCGCTCACCGGACAGATCGACTCGCAACGATCCCTGCTGGTCCGCTTGCAGAACGACGTGGAACTCAATCGACGACAGAAGGTCGAGGAGGAGCAGCGCCTCCGGCGCCTCGAGCTCCAGCGCGGACGCACCCTGGCGCAGCTCCAGGAGCAAGCCAAGCAGGCGGAGAATCGCCTGCGACAGGTCCAGCGAGATGAGCAGCGCCTCTCCGGGGTGATCGCCGCCCTCGAGGCCACCCGTCGGCGCGCCGAGGCACGTCCCAATGCCGCCCCGCTCCCACCCTCCGTCACCACCAGCGACCTTGGTCGCCTCGATTGGCCGGTCGATGGGCAGATCGTCTACCGCTTCGGGCGCCTGGTGAATCCCAACAACACCTCGATCCGATGGAACGGGATCGGGATCGGCGCCGCCGAGGGGACGCCGGTGAAGGCGGTCGCCGCGGGCGAGGTGGTCTTCGCCGAGCCGTCGGGGACCTACGGTCTCACCGTGCTCGTCCAACACGGCGGCGGCGCCTACTCGCTCTATGCGTCACTCGCCAGCGCCCGCGTTCGGCGCGGGCAGCGCATCACCAAGGGCGAGGTGATCGGTACCGTCGGGCAGGCCGACCCCGATCTCCCGCCGCGACTGCACTTCGAGATGCGCCCGCGCGACGGGATCGCGGTCGACCCCCTCGAATGGCTCCGAGGGCAGCGATGAGCACGAGAAGCACGAGTGGACCGGCAGCGAAGCGAGCGATGCGCGGGACCGTCGAGCTGGGCCCCCTCGGGGCGCATATCTCGAGCGCCGGTGGCGTCGACCAGGCCCCCGCGCGCGCCGACGCGATCGGTGCCTCGGCGATACAGCTCTTCACCAAGACGCCGAACCAATGGAAGGAGCCGACGATCGATGCGGCGATGGCGGCCGCCTTCCAGGCACAGCTGGAGGGAAGCGGGGTGCGCTTCACCACCGCGCACGATTCCTATCTAATCAATCTCGCCTCGCCCGACGACACGCTCCGCGCCCGTTCGCTCGACAGCTTCCGCCGAGAGCTCCAGCGCTGTCATGCGCTCGGGCTGCATGCCTTGGTCTCGCATCCTGGCAATTATATGGATGATCGCGCGAGTGGCCTGGCGCGCAACGCCGATGCGATCACGGAAGCATTAGAAGCCGAGGTTGGGCCCACTCGGCTCTGCATGGAACTCACGGCGGGTCAGGGCACGGTGCTCGGCTCGACCTTCGAGGAGATGGCTGCCCTCCTCGCGCGCATCCCGGCGGCGCTGCAGCCACGACTGGGCGTCTGCCTCGACACCGCGCATATCTTCGCGGCCGGGTACGACCTCGTCAGCGATTACGATGGCGTCTGGCAGCGCTTCGCCGATCTGATCGGCTACGACCGACTCGGCGTGATCCACCTGAACGACTCCGCGATCCCACTCGGTGGCAAGAAGGATCGGCACGCCCTGATCGGCGAAGGGCACATCGGTGACGAGCCATTTCGGCGAATCATGAACGACCCGAAACTGCGCGGGGTCCCGAAGATCCTCGAGACCCCGAAAGGTGATGACATGGTCACCAACGACCGGCGGACGCTGGAGAAGCTCCGCCGGTACGCCGGGCTCTAGACCTCAGGCCGCACCCGCGATCGTCACTGGGACCGGGAACGGGCCGAAGTCATGATGGCTGTGCGGAACGTGGAAGAGACCGAAGCGCACGATCACCGTGCCAGCGGTCGCTCCCTGCAGCGTCCCCGTGAAGGCCCCGGTGCGCACGAAGGTGATCCCCGCGTTCGGCGAGACCGACGCCTGAAACTCCGTGGCCTTCAGGTCGTCCACGACCACCCCGTCGTCGTCGAGGAAGGTGACGGTGAAGGCGGTCGCGACCCCTCTCGGGATGGTCAACGTACCGGTGACGGTCCCGGTCTCCCCCACGGTCACCGAGGTGCCGTTCGCGAGGGTGATCCGCATGGCATGGACCTCCTCGGCATGCCCGTGATCATCAGGACCGGTGCTGTCCTTGCAGGCCCCGAGGCCGAGCGTGAGGGCGGCGAGGACCATGAGGGGACGAAGACGACGAGCGAAGATGTGGTGCGACATGGATGAGCCTCTGAGCTGATGTATGGTAAACTCGTGCTTGCTGATATTGATAGACAGAGCTAGCCGAACGTTCGGTGCAGCGTCCTCTTACGTCTCCTTGTAATCCCGAAATCCCGCTAAAACGTCCGCAAAGGACTTCGGCGCGAACCATGTCGACTTGGCCGGCATCACCAGCCCCGCATCGGCCACGCGCATCACCTCGGGCATGCTCACCGCTGGCATGGCCAGCGCCACGTCGGCCTCGCCAGCGTCGACCGCCGCCGCCAGCGCGGCCACGCCTGCCTGCCCCGCCACAGGCTGAACCCGGTCACCAGCGACACCCCCACGCAGCCCCAACACCGGGCCCAGCAGGCAACGCTGTACCCAGTCGTGGTCCAACGCCCGGAGTGGATGCGCCTGCTCCTCAGCCGACACCGGGCGTTGCAACGTCCACCAACGCCCCTCGGCGTACAGTCCCACCGCCCCGCGGCACGGCCCCCCCGCGTCCATCCCCTCCTGTAACCGACCCACCGACGCCGCCTGCTGCAACAGGGCGCGCACCTGCCCCGGCCCAACACCACACAGCAGGCGATGGTAGGGCAGGATGCGCAGCGACGACACCGGCATCAGCACGGCCAGCAGCTGCTCCTGCGGCGCCTCACCCGCTGCGGGGGGATGCGCGCGTCGCCACAGGGCCGCCACCCGGGCCGCCGAGGCAAAGCGGTGATGGCCGTCGGCGATCCAGGCCGCCGCGTGCGCGGTGAAGGCGGCCGTGTACGCATGAGGGTCGCGTGCCCGCCACACGGTGTGCTCAACCCCCTGCTCCGTCACGCAGGACGCCAGCACCGGCCCTTGCATGTCGTCGGCCATCAGCTGCGCCACAGCGGCATCGTCCCGCACTCCCACGAGCACGGGGCTGCGCTGTAGCGGATCCGCGAGCCAGCGACGCACCCGGCGACGCACGTCGCTGCGCTCCACCTGCTCATGCCGCCTGATCCGCCCCGAGCGGTAATCCGCCAGCGACACCAGGCCCGCCACACCGATCTGTACCAGATCGCCCTGCGCCAGCCGGTATACATAGCAGCCGCCGGCCTCGTCGGGCGCACCGAGCACCTGCACCGTGCGCGCAGGCGCGCTCCGGAACCGCAACCCGGGCAAGCCCACGCCCCGCGGCAGCGGACCGTCACCGACCGAAGGAAGCAGGACGCCCGCCGTCACCCCTGCCCGCTCCGCTGCGGCCCGAACGCCCGCTCCGCCGCCGCCAGATCCGTGGCATCGTCCATTTCGACCCAGCGTCCGCGATCGAAGCTCACCGCCCGCAGCGCCAGCGCGCTGTCCGCCACCGCATCAGCGAACGCCGCCTCGTAGTACGACTGCACGTCGCCCGCCTGCACCCGGGCCTCCAGCCGCGGCCGCACCGCCCGCGCGAAGTCGTCGGCGCGGAAGCTGTAGAGGTTCACGGTCTTTTGCGTGTGGCGCAAGTCGGCAGGGCGGTCCGGTGAGGTCTTAAGCAGCACCCGGCGCACCAGGCCGTCGGGGCCCACGTCGAGCACCGTGCCGTCCATCCCCTCGCGCCAACGGGCCACCGCTGCCGCATTGGGCGGCAGCAACCCGGGCAGCAGGCCCGGCGCCAGCAGCACGTCGCTCTCCAGCAACAGGAAGTCCTCGTCCAGCCGCGGGGCCGCCAGCGCCAGCGACACGATGTTGTTGGTCCGCGCCCAGTCCGGGTTGGGCAGGTATTCCACGGTCAGCGGCCCCCACTGCGAGCCCAGCCGCGCCCGCAGCAGCTCCTCGCGGTAGCCCACCACCAGCAGTAGGCGCTGCACACCCAACGCCACCAGCTCGCCGAGCATCCGCTCGAGCATGGAGCGGCCCGCGACCTCGACCAGGCACTTGGGCCGGTCATCGGTGTGCGCCCCCAAGCGCGAGCCGCGCCCAGCGGCCAGCAGCACGGCGCTGCGCACCGACGCCTCAGCATGGGTCCCGCTCATGCGCCCAACCCCCGCAGGAAGCCCGCCGCCCGGTCCGCCGCGCCACCGTCGGGCGCGTAGAAGCAGGCCCGCAGCAGGCGGTCGAAGTCGTCGCGTCGCTGCTGCTGCGTGGTCAACGCGTCGTCGATCATGGTCACCAGGTCCTGCGTGCCGTCGTACAACGGCACGTGCTGCAAGGCGTCCATCGATGCCGGCATGCGGTGCCGTGCTTCGAAGTCCGTGCGGATGCCGATCATGGGTCGCCGCGTGATGAGGTACTCGTAGACCACCGACGACAGGTCGCTGAGCAGCAGATCCGACGCCGCGAAGGCAGCGTAGGTGTCATGCTGCGTGAGGTCGGCGGGCTCGGAGAAGTACAGGTGCCGTACCCCGCGCCAGCGCGCCCACTGGCAGCGGGCCGCGCCCCAGCGCCGGTCGTGATAGTGCGGCCGCACGATGAGGTTGTAACGCGGCGTGAGCTGCTCGATGAAGCGGTCCAGATAGCGGCGCAGCGTCCCGTTACCGAAGCGCCACGTGGGCGCGTACAGCACGCTGGGGCGGTCCCGGTCCACGACGCCCAGCGTGTCCTGCGCGGCACGGCGCGTGAAGCGACCGGCCACCCAGTCGTCGAAGCGCAGCGCCCCGATCTCCACCAGCCTCGCATCCGGCAACTGCAAGTCGGTGTCGAGCAGCCGCTCGCGGTTCTTGGGCCCAGACAGGAAGATGTGGTCGTAGGACGCCAGCTTGCGCCCACCGGCTGACGCGCCACTCTCGTAGCGCTTGTCGCTGGTGCCGTGCTCGTGGAAGATGGTCACGGCCCGTGGGTTGCGCCGGTCCGGGTCGATGGCGTTGGCCAGGTAGAACACCGAGCCCTCCAACTCGGGCCAGCGGGCCCGCGGCAGCACGCGCACCGGTGGCGCACCGAAGGGCGTGCGGTCCTGCGGCCGGGCGCGACCGCGCAGGAAGCGCTGCAGGTGCCACCACTTCTTGACGCTGGGCACCACGAAGATGCCGCCCACGCGCTCGTACACCGGCAGGGCGTAGGCGAACTGGTACACGCTGTTGGCCACGTAGTGCAGGGGCAACGCCGCGCGGCTCACAGCGGCACCTTCACGCAGTGGTCGTCGCGGAGATAGTCCCAGGTGGTCACCGGGGTGCGCCAGTCCGGTCCGTAGTGATAGGCCAAGTACCCCTCGGCGTCGGCAGGCACCAGGAAGTCATAGCCGTCGAAGTGTCGCCGGGCACGCTGCTCATAGAACGCGGCCGGCGCCTGCTTCCACAACGGCTCATGGTCGCCGACCACCCAGTGATAGGCGTCGCCCTCGCGCCACTTGATGAACACGTCCAGCAGGCTCTCGCCCTTGAAGAAGCCCCAGCGTCGCGTCTGCACCTTTAGCAGCCGCGGCATCCCGACGGCGAACGGCCCTTGTGCGACGCGATGCGGCCGGAGCCGCGTGCGATAGCCCGCCCACCAGAGCTGCGACCGCAGCGCCAGCAGCGCGTCCACATGCTCGGCCGGCACGGTGAGGTCCACGTCCGTGTCCCAAGGCAGGAGGCGCTGTTCACGCACCACGCCCAGTAGCGTGCCGGCCTCCAGCACGTAGGGCACCGCTGCCTCGTCCAGCAGGCGGCAGACGCAGTGCAGCATGCGCAGGGCAGCCGCGTGGCGTCGCCCGACCAGGGGCGCAGAGCCTCCCATGGTCAGCGTGCTCCGGCCAAGGCGCGGCGCTGTGACTGCCACAGGTAGCGGGCCTTGCGGAACAGGTTGAGCGGCTTGCGTGCGCCGCGCGGTGGCCCGGCGGCGAGCGCCTGTGCCACGGCATCGAGCACCCGCGCGGCCACGCGGCCGTCGAGGTAGGGATTCACCTGCTGCAGCATCGCCTCCCGCGCGGCCCGGCCGTGGTCGGGGTCCGCGAGCAGCAGGTCCAGCGCCGGTCGCAGTGCCTCAGGCTGCTCGATGTTCAGCGCCTTGTCGACGTTGGCCCTGGCCCGGTACGTGATGACCGGCTTGCCGAGGCAGAGGAACTCATACACCACCGACGAGGTGTCCGAGATCATCACATCGGCCGCGTGCAGCGCGGGCGTGATGTCACCGGGGCCGAGCAGCTGCAGCTGCGGGCCCTGCAAACGGCGGAAGCGCTCGATGAGCGCGGGCGGCATCAGCTCGTGGAACTTGAGCAGCCAGTATTCGTCATCGCGGATCACCTGCGGGAACAGCGCGCTCAGGTCGTCGGCCGACTGCAGCCGCCGGCTGAACGTGGGTGCGTAGAGCACCACGCGGCGGACACCACCGTGCCGGTACGGATCAGCGGCGCCGATCGCCGGCTGCGTGGCCAGGATGTGGTCGAACTTGGGCCAGCCCGTCTCGGCCACGCGGAAGTAGCCGTGCTGGCGGGCCAGCGCCTCATAGCGCGCGGTGACCATGGGCCCCGATGTGCAATACAGGTCGAACCAGTGCCGGATGACGTAGTGCGACGCCTTCTCGACGCCCACCCCGTGGAACAGCTGCACCTTCAGGCCGGGTAGCCGGAAGTCCACGTGGTTCTCGGCGGTCAGTACGGCGTCAGGCGCGAAGCGCTGGGCGGCGGCGAGGTCGGTCACGCGCGTGACCTCGGGCCAGGCCTTCGGGAGGTGCGCCCGCGCCTCACCCGTGGCGTACACGCGCCAGTCGGCTGGCGGCCCGCCGCGCAGGAGCTCAGTCACCAGCGGTGCGAGCACGGGCACCGAGTAGGCGTGCTGCAGCGCGAGGAGCAGCCTCACCCGACCTGCTCCTTCAGCAGCAGCTCGCGCAGCTGGGTCGACGAGATGTCAGGCGTGCGGGGCAGGTAGCGCACCGCGCACAGCGGCTGCAGGAAGTCGAAGGCACCGGCCCAGTCGTCACCCATCACGAACAGCCCGATGCCGTAGCGGCGCACATCGTCCGCTTTCTGCGCCCAGTCACGCTCGGTGATCACGCGGTCCACGCAGGGCAGCGCGGCCAGGCGGCGGACCCGCGTGTCGAAATCCTCGTGGCAGCACTTGCCCTTGACCGCGTTGAAGGCGTCGGTCGACACGCCCACGGTGAGGTGGCCGCCCAGCGCCCGGGCCCGCTCCAGCAGGCGCAGGTGCCCGTGGTGGAGCAGGTCGAACGTGCCGTAGGTGAGGACGTTCATGTGGATGATGAGCTAGAACTGCACACGATAGAGGAGCAGGACATTCCGTCCCGCATCCGGGATGATGAGCTTGGTACGCGAGAGGTGATCACGGATCTCCGCATCGAGCAGATTGTCGACGCGCAGGGTGACGCCATGGAGACGCCCCCCCACGAGGAAGCGGCGTCCGACGAAGAGATCGACGGTGGTGTACCCTGCCGTCGGGGTCTCGAAGTCGCCGAGGCGATCCTGTCGTGCGGCGGCGCGCAGACCGCCACCGGCCGACCACCGCGCGGTCTCATGCCGGAGACCGATCCGCCCGTTGAGTGGTGGGATGAGCGGGAGATCGCCCGACGCCAGGCGATCCGGTTCCCCGTTGAGCCCCGGGATCGTATCCCGGTTCCCGGTGATCGTCCCACGGACGTACGAGAGGGTGCCCTCGAGCACGACGTGCTCACGGAGCGTCCATTCGAACTCGCCCTCGGCGCCCGCGAGCCGCGCGTCCTCGTTGACGAACTGGAACTTCCAGCGTTCGCCCTGACGCCCGAGCTCGCCAAGGTTGCGGGGGAAGATGTAGCCCGCCATCCGGTTCACATAGACGGCGGCCTCGGCGCGCAGGCGGTCCCGTTCGACGCGAGCGAAGAGCTCGGCACCGATCCCCGTCTCCTGCCGCAGTCGCGGATTGCCGACGTCGTAGCTGTAGGCAGCGAGGTGCGGTCCATCGGAGTAAAGCTCATTGAAGTCCGGGGTGCGATACGCCCGGCTGATGCTCGTGCCGAGCCGGACCCCATTCGCGAACAGGTAGATCGCGCCGAGCGAGGCCGAAAGCGCCCCGAAGTCTCTGGCGATGGTCGGCACATTCACTCCGCTCGCGGAGATGCTACTGCGTTCGAGCGGGGTGAATCGCGCATGATCAAAGCGCGCGCCGGCCTGAACCCGGAGCGGACCCGTCCCCCACTCCTCGATCGCGAAGAGGGCGAGCGACCAATCCGCGGTCGACGGGGTGCGCAACGCCCCCGCCGTGGAGAAATCCCGATACTGCGCCCGGACCCCCAGCGCCCCGGAGCTCATGACGCCGATCGGTCGGTGCCGGGCGACGACCTCCCCGACGGTCATCCGCTGCTGGAACCGCGTCGCGACCTCGCCATCCTCTTCGATCTCATCATGCAGATAGTCGGTAAAGGTGACCGTCGCCCGCACGCTCTCGAAGCGGATATCCGCCGGATGCCAGTCGGCCTCGGCGCGTACGGAGTGTCGCCGCATCGCGATATCGACACCGCCCTCGTGGGCGCCCACGAACCCACCGGGAACCCCATACTCGTTCCCGAGGAAGCGATACGCGACGCCGGCGTAGCCCCAATCGCGGACCACGGAGGCGCCCACAGTCCCGCTCGCGAGCATCGACTGTGTATTGCCCAGGACCCCCACGGGGGTGCGGAGATCCCCCGTGTTTCGGAAGGAGCCCTCGCCCCGCACGGTGAGCCCCGCCAACGGCGCCTCTGCCCAGCCGCCGAGCGTCGTGCCGCCGTTCGCCGAACTTCCCTGAACACTGAGGGTCCCGTGCGCATGCTCGGTGGCGGTGGTCGGGACCTCATGACGGATCAGGTTGACCACGCCGCCCAGCGCGCTCGAGCCGTAGAGCAGCGACATCGGCCCGCGCACCACCTCGATCCGCTGGGCGGTGAGTGGGTCGATCGCGACCGCGTGATCCATCGAGGTCGACGAGAGATCCCCGGGGCGTTGACCATCCTCGAGGATCACGACGCGATCCCCGCCCATCCCGCGGATCACCGGGCGTCCCGTGGCCGGCCCCATCTGCGCCATCGCGACGCCAGGGGTCCCGACGATCGTGGAGCCCAGGGTGCCATCGAGACGCCGATCGAGGCGCGCCTCACTCAGGACACTCGTCGCGGTGATCGCATCGCTCGATCCGCGCTCAGAGATCTGCCCGGTAATCACGGTCGCCGCCACCTGCATCGGCTGCTCCCGCAATGCGACCGTGAGCGCGACCGCCTGATTAGCGACCACGATTGGGAGATCCGCGGCCCGGTACCCGATGCGTTGCACCACCAACCGATAGCGGCCGGATGGGACGGCCCCGATGAGGAACGCGCCGTCCTCGCGAGCACGCCCTTCACGATGCAACTCGACGAGACGCACGACCGCACCGGGCAACGGCGCCCCGGTAGCCGAATCCCGGACGGTGCCGGTGACGGCCACGGTGCGCGTGCCCTGCGCCGACACGACGGCTGGCATAAGACACCACACAGCCACGAGGGCTGTACGAAACGCCCGCATACGGCGTCTCCTGAACTTATGAGGGAGAGGTGAGGGGCCGCCCGATCGGCGGCCCGAATGTCAGGATGCGCGAGGAACGCGCATCAAGGTGCTCACGCCAGCGGCGGGCCTCGGCTCAGCGGAACGGCACGCAGGGCGCCCACCAGCGGGGCCGCGTCCCAGGCGCGGGGACGCGAGACCACTACCTGCCACCGCGGCTCCCCTTCCGGGGCGAGCTCGCCCACGCTCGGCATATCGGTGACCGCGGCGAGGTGACACCCGACCTCAGAGTGCGCCAGCGGACAGTGCGTCCCCGCATCGTCCTCCACATGCGCCACCACCGCCGTGCCGTGCCCCGCGAGGGCATCGGCGATCGGCATCACCACCCCACCCGCCGTCTGGCTCACGAGCCAGACCAGGGCAAGCCTCCGCCCGGCCCGCCACCGAAGGAGGCGGCGCAGATCCAGGCGTGGGTGGAGGGGGGTGGACCGCATCGACTGACAAGAATTAATCGAGGATGTCGCAGCTCGCTAGGGGAATCCGACACCGGGACCGACCGGGCCCGGCTAAATTGGACGGACCTATGAAACGCAAGGACGCGCTCGACTACCACGCGAAGGGCCGCCCCGGGAAGATCGCGGTCGTTCCCACCAAACCGCTGGCCAATCAGCGCGACCTCGCGCTGGCCTACTCCCCTGGGGTCGCCGAGCCCTGCCACGAGATCCAGGCAAACCCGGACGACGCCTATACCTACACCGCGAAGGGTAATCTGGTCGCGGTCGTCACCAATGGAACCGCGGTCTTGGGGCTCGGCAACATCGGCGCCCTCGCCGGCAAGCCGGTGATGGAGGGCAAGGGGAACCTCTTCAAGCAGTTCGCCGACCTCGATGTCTTCGACCTCGAGGTGGGGTCCGAGGACCCGCAGGATGTGATCCGCTTCTGTCAGCTCCTCGAGCCCACCGTCGGCGGGATCAACCTCGAGGACATCAAGGCCCCCGACTGCTTCATCATCGAGGAGACCCTGCGGAAGACGATGAAGATCCCCGTCTTCCATGACGATCAGCATGGGACGGCGATCATCTCCGGCGCCGCGCTCCTCAACGCGCTGGAGGTCGTGGAGAAGTCGATCGAGGAGATTCGTGTCGTCTTCTCCGGCGCCGGTGCCGCGGCGATCTCCACCGCCGAGCACTACGTGCGCCTCGGGGTGAAGCGCGAGCACATCGTGATGTGCGACCGGCAGGGTGTGATCTACGCGGGTCGTGTGGAGGACATGGATCCCTACAAGGCGCGCTTCGCCTCCACGACCACGGCCCGCACCATCGCCGAGGCCCTCGACGGCGCCGATGTCTTCGTCGGCCTCTCGGTGGCCGGCGCGGTGACCGGCGAGATGGTCGCCCGCATGGCCAAGGCCCCGATCATCTTCGCCCTGGCGAATCCCGTGCCGGAGATCCTCCCGCACGAGGTGCGTGCCGTGCGCGACGATGCCATCATCGCCACCGGCCGCTCTGACTATCCCAATCAGGTCAACAACGTCCTCGGCTTCCCCTTCATCTTCCGTGGCGCGCTCGATGCGCGCGCGACCGAGATCAATGAGGAGATGAAGATGGCGGCGACGCGCGCGCTCGCGGCGCTCGCCAAGGAGGATGTGCCGGAGAGCCTCGCCGCGCTCTACGGGCTGCGCCATGTGACGTTCGGGCCGACCTACCTGATCCCCTTCCCCTTCGATCCGCGCGCCCTGCTCCGCGTGGCCCCCGCCGTCGCCTGGGCCGCCGTCGCGAGTGGCGTCGCGCGCGAGATGATCGATCTCGACGAGTATCGCAACCAACTCGAGTCCCGCCTCGGTCGTGCGCGCGGGATCATGCGCGGGATCATGGCGCGCGCCCAGCAGGACCCACGTCGCGTCGTCCTCCCCGAGGGCGAGGATCCGAAGGTCCTACGCGCCGCACAGCAGATCGTCGATGAGGCGATCGCCCACCCCATCCTCCTCGGCCGCACCGACCGCGTGCGCCTCCTCGCGGAGGAACTCGGCGTGCGACTCGATGGGATCACCATCGTCGAACCCGGCACCGCCTCGCAACGCGATCGGTACGCGCAGCTCCTCTGGGAACGGCGCCAACGGAAGGGGCTCTCGCTCGCCGAGGCGCAGCAACGCATCGGACGCCCGACGACCTTCGGCGCGATGATGGTCGCGAGTGGCGACGCCGATGCGCTCGTCGGTGGGGTCGGGAAGCACTATCCGGAGACCATCCGACCCGCTCTCGAGGTGATCGGGACGCATCCCGATGTCCGCCTCGCCGCGGGCTTCTACCTCCTCGTCTTCGAGAAGCATGTCGTCTTCTTCGGCGATACCACGGTGAACATCGACCCGACGGCGGAGCAGCTCGCGTTGATCGGTGCGGCTGCGGCCCGACTCGCCCGGGTGTTCGGGATCGCCCCGCGCCTCGCGATGCTCTCCTTCTCCAACTTCGGCTCGGTGAAGCATCCCGAGGCGCAGAAGATGGCCGACGCGGTGCAGCTCCTCCGCGCCCGCGAACCGGAGCTGATCGTGGACGGTGAGATGCAGGCCGACACCGCCTTCAGCGAGCAGGTGCTCGCCAGCCGGTATCCCTTCTCACGCCTGCGCGAGGCGGCGAACGTCCTGATCTTCCCCAACCTCAGCGCCGGCAACATCGCCTACAAGCTCCTCGCCCAACTCGGGGGCGCGACCGCCATCGGTCCGATCCTGGTCGGGATGCAGCACCCTGTACACGTCTTGGACCAGGGGGCGGATGTGCAGGAGATCGTCAACATGACGGCGGTCGCTGTTATCGACGCCCAGGAGCAGCGCCGCGCCGGCGGGTGACCCCCATTGGGAGGGGGGTGAAAGGTGGACATATTTGGGGTTTCCCTCTCCACCCCCTCCCATGACCCCGTCCTCCTCGGCGCCCAACCGCCAGAGTCATACCGGTCTCACCGCGCAGGGCCTCACCCCCTCCGGGACCATCCACTGGAATCTCGAGGCCCCTGACCTCATCCAGGCCGCGATCCGTCGCGGCGAGGGCGAGCTCGCGCACCTGGGGCCCCTCGTCGCCGTCACCTCCCCCCACACCGGCCGCTCCCCCAACGACAAGTTCGTGGTCAAGGAGCCCTCGACTGAGGCCGATGTCGACTGGGGGAAGGTCAACCAGCCGATCACCGAAGCGCACTTCGACCTGCTCCTCGCCGACGTGAGGGGCTACCTCAACGGGCTCGGCGAGCTCTTCGTCGAGGATCTCTACTGTGGCGCCGACGAGGCGTATCGCCTCTCCTGCCGCTACGTCACGCCGAACGCGTGGCATGCGAACTTCGTCCGCAACATGTTCATCCGGCCAACCGTCGAGGCGCTCCCTGGCTTCGTCCCGAACTTCAGCATCCTCCATGCGCCGGAGTTCCAGGCCGATCCGGCCAGGCACGGCACGCGCACGGGGACCTTCATCGTCCTCAACCTCGCCAAGCGGATGATCCTCATCGGCGGGACACGCTACGCCGGCGAACTCAAGAAGTCGATGTTCACCGTGATGAACTACATGCTCCCCAAGCAGGGCGTCCTCTCGATGCACTGCTCGGCGAACATCGGTCCGGCTGGCGACACGGCGCTCTTCTTCGGGCTCTCTGGGACCGGGAAGACCACCCTCTCCGCCGACCCGGAACGAGGGCTCATCGGCGATGATGAGCATGGGTGGAGCGCGAACGGTACCTTCAACTTCGAGGGGGGCTGCTACGCGAAGGTCATCAACCTCTCGCGCGAACAGGAGCCCGATATCTACGCCACCACCGAGATGTTCGGGACGATCCTTGAGAACGTCGTCCTCCATCCGGGCGACAAGCGGGTCGACTTCGCCAGCCAAGCGATCACGGAGAACACCCGCGCCTCGTACCCGCTCCACTACATCCGCAATCACGTCCCGAGCGGGAAGGGCGGTCATCCCAAGCACGTCGTCTTCCTGACTGCGGACGCCTTCGGCGTGCTCCCGCCGATCGCCAAGCTCACGAAGGAGCAGGCGATGTACTACTTCCTCTCCGGCTACACGGCGAAGCTCGCCGGGACGGAGCGGGGCGTGACCGAGCCGCAGGCCACCTTCTCCGCCTGCTTCGGCGCCGTCTTCCTCGTCTGGCACCCGACCAAATACGCCGAGATGCTCGGTGAGCTGCTCGACAAGCACCAGGCGCAGGTCTGGCTCGTGAACACCGGGTGGAGCGGTGGGGCGTACGGCGTGGGCTCGCGTATGAAGCTCTCCTACACGCGGGCGATGGTGCGCGCCGCGCTCGCCGGGAAGCTCGACCAGGCCCAGGTGACCCCGGACCCGATCTTCGGGCTCCCGATCCCGAGCTCGGTCGAGGGGGTCCCGAGCGAGATCCTCCAGCCGCGCAACACCTGGAAGGACGGCAACGCGTACGATGCGCAGGCCACGAAGCTCGCCGGGATGTTCCAGGAGAACATCAAGAAGTTCGGCGACGCGGTCTCACCGGCCATCCGCGCGGCGGGCCCGAAGGGCTGATTGCCGACCCTCCGCGATCCGCTCTGGAACAACATCCGCGTCGAGGGGCCGTATCTCCGGCTGCTCGACGCGGCGCCATTCCAGCGATTGCGGTATGTACGCCAGCTCGGCTTGGCGCATCTGGTGTACCCTGGCGCGACACATTCGCGCTTCGAGCATGCATTGGGCGCGTTCCACCTCACGCGGCTCACCGTGCGTGCGCTCGAGGACGCCGGCGAACTCACCGCGGTCCCTGCCCTCGACCGCCGATTGGTCGAGGCAGCGGCGCTCCTGCACGACATCGGGCACTATCCCTTCTCACATGCGCTCGAGGAGATCGGGGTCCCGCATCATGAGGAGGTCGCCGCCTCGCTCCTCTGCGAGGGACCGGTCGGCGCGATCCTCCGCGAGGACTTCGCTCCTGACGCTCCCGAGCGCATCCTCGCGTTGGTGCGCGGGACGAGCGACTCCCCCCTGCAAGGCCTGATCTCCGGCTCGATCGACCTCGACAAGACCGACTATCTCAAGCGGGACGCCATGATGTGCGGTGTCGCGTACGGGGAGATCGATGTGGAGCGCCTGCGTCATGCCCTCTGCATCGTCCGTGCCCCCGACACGGGCGCCCTCGCCGTCGGGATCCGCGAGAAGGGGCTCTCCGCACTCGAGTCGCTCCTCTTCGCCAAGTACCAGATGTACCGGAACGTCTACTGGCAGCATGCAGTGCGCAGTGCGACGGCGATGTACAAGCGACTCGTCGAGGATGGGCTGTTGACCGGACGTGTCCACGCCAACGCCCTCGTCGGCTTCACCGATGAGGGGCTCCTCGATGCGCTCACCGTCGGCGGCGCCTCCCCGCTCCTGACCGCGATCCGCGAGCGCCGGCTCTTCAAGCGTGCCTGTGAGGCCCCTGCCGCCGAGCTCACCGGAATCGATCTCGAGTGGATCGCCGAGGATCGCGCGCGCATAAGGATCGCGGAGGATGCCCTCGCCAAGACACATGGGCTCCAGCCTGGCGAGCTCCTGATCGACTACCCACGAAAGGCACGCATGTTGGGGCTCGATCTCCCGCTCGTGACGCGGGATGGTACGGTCCGTCGGCTCACCGATTCGGGGATCGCCGGGGCGATCAACCTGCCGATCCTCGCGGACCAACTCTATCAGTCGGCGCGCTGGCTGCGTGTCTTCACCGTGACGCGGTGCGAGCTCCCGCGCGAGGCCGTGCTCACCGCGCTCGCGGGGGCGTAGCGGTCAGTCGATACCGCGCGGAGGCCGTGCGCGGCCATGGGCATCGGCGAGGAGCCGGCCGATCCCACGATAGAACTGCGCATCGGTCGGCTTTCCCTCCCCCTCGAGCTGCATCGCGCAGCGCTCGATCGCATAGAGGATGTTCCCCAGATAGAGCTCGGCGACCTCGCCGACGGTCTCCATCGCCTCAGACATCCGACGCCTCGTCGGCAGTGACGACCTCGATCACGATGGCGGTGATGTTGTCGAGGCCTCCATGACCGTTCGCCTCGTCGATCAACGCATCGACCTTCCGGCCAGGGCCGGCGTTCGCCGAGAGGAGCCGCGCGATCAGGCCATCGTCGAGCATCCCGGTGAGGCCATCCGAGGCGACGAGGAAGAGATCCCCGACGCGAACCGGACCAGTGAAGACATCGACCGCGACCTCATCATTCGAACCGACACAGCGTGTGATCACATTGCTATACGGGTGATGGCGCGCCTGCTCCGGGGTCAGGACGCCTGCGTCCACCTGCTCCTGTACGTAGGAGTGGTCTCTGGTGAGCTGCGTGAGCGCGCCGTCCCGCAGGAGGTAGACACGAGAATCCCCGATCTGTCCGATCAGGAAGCCCGCCGATGAGATGAGCAAGACGGAGGCCGTCGTCCCCATCCCCTGCTTGTCACGCTCGGCGAGCATGCGCTGATAGATCTCGCGGTTCGCCTCCTGGAGGCTACCGGTGAGCACGGGGACGGCATCGACCTCGTGCACCGAACCGACGGTGAGGAGGCGCTGCCCGACGATCTGGACCGCCATCTCACTCGCGACCTCACCGGCCGCGTGGCCTCCCATGCCGTCGGCGACGATGAAGATGCCGCGACGGGCATCGGCCTCGACGAAGAAGTTGTCCTCGTTCCCCGTGCGCACTCTCCCGACGTCGGTCCGTGCCCCGATGCGAAGTTCCACAGGGTCAGCGCCCATCGCGTAGCATCGCGGCGACGATGTAGCCGGCCGCGCCGGACCCCACGACCACGACGAGGACCAGCAGCCATCCGAGGATCGACCGGACTGTCGACGAGCGCGTCGGCACCTGCCCCGTCCGAGCGGCGACCTCCTCCGAGGCGCGCGCGATCGCCTGCGTCGAATCGGTCTCGAGCACCACCTCGGTCACCACCGGCGGCACCACTTCTTGGATGCGATAGGTCACCGCCCCGAAGGCGACACGGTCGCCCAGCCGGGCCATGCGCTGCCCGATCACTGGTGCGTCGTTCACCGTCAGGACCTCGAGCCCGCCATCGGTGACGACGAACCCCTCGTCGATGGGATCGACGAAGGCTCGGCGGGTCGCCCCCTCCCACAGGACGATGTCCGCGCCCAGTCCGCCCGCACTCACCCCATCCTCGGTCAGGGGCACCGCGATGCCCGAGCTGAGCTCGACCAACTGCACGCGGACGGGACCGCTCATCGGGGCGCGCTACGCAGGGACACCATAGGGGGAAGCTACGGACCCCGACGGGGGAGCGGCAAGCGTCAGCGCGTCGGGCCGGCGGACACGGCACCCGATCTGTGGGGTTCAGCCCCGAGTTGGAGCCGATAGAGCCGCGCATAGAGGCCGTCGGCCTCGAGGAGGGCCCGATGCGTCCCGCGCTCGCGCACCTCCCCGTGATGCAGCACCACGATCTCCGAGGCGCCGATGATGGTGCTGAGCCGATGAGCGATGGCGATCGTGGTCCGCCCCTGCATAAGTGTGGCGACCCCCCGTTGGATCGCTACCTCGATCTCACTGTCGACGGCGCTCGTGGCCTCGTCGAGGAGAAGGAGTGCGGGGTCGGCGGCGATCGCACGGGCGAAGGAGAGGAGTTGCCGCTCCCCAACGCTGAGACTCGCCCCACGCTCCCCCAAACGGTGGCCGTAGCCCTCGGGAAGACGCTCGATGACCCGATCCGCCCCCACCCGAGCCGCCGCGGCCCGCACCGCCTCGTCGGTGACCGGGTTCCCCAATCGGATGTTGGCGGCGATGTCGCCGGCGAAGAGGAAGATGTCCTGCTGCACATAGCCGACGAGACGCCGCAGCTCCTGCACGGGGATCTCCCGCAGGTCGCGCCCGTCGAGGAGGATCCGCCCGCGCTGCGGGTCGTAGAATCTGAGGAGGAGGCTCACGATCGTGCTCTTCCCCGCCCCAGTATGCCCCACTAGCGCGAGGGTCTCGCCAGGCCGAACGGTGAACGAGACCCCCTTGAGCACCCAGGTCGTCGGTGCCGACGCGTCCTCATACGAGAACCAGACCTCCTCGAAGGTCACCGTGACCCCACCCGCGCGGGTGACCGGGGTCGCGGACCGGACGACATCCTCCGTCCCGGGCGCGACCGGTGTATCGAGGAGACGAAAGATCCGCTCCGAGCTCGCCATCGCCTGCTGCAAGGTGTTGTACTTGTCGGAGAGGTCCTGCAACGGTTGATAGAATCGCCGCGCGAGCTGCAGGAAGGCCGCAACGGTCCCGACCGTGAGGAGTCCCCCCTCCACGCGCGGAGCCGCCGAGACGATCAACGCGGCGAGTGCGACCGTCGTGAGGATCTCGATCGCGGGGAAGTAGAGGGCGTAGACCGTGATCGACTGGAGGTGCGCGGCGAGGTGCGCCCGATCGAGGGCGGCGAAGCGCGCGACCTCATCGCGCTCGCGCCCGAAGAGTTGCACCACGCGCATCCCCGTCACCCGCTCCTGCAGGAAGGCGTTGATCGCCGCGAGATGCTTGCGGATGTCGCGATACGCCTCGCGGACCCGCACGCGGAAGACCTTCGAGACCCAGAGCAAGGCCGGCACCACCAGATAGGCGGCGAGGGCCAGCCGCCAATCGACGAGCACCATCATTACGGTGATCGCCGCGAGGGTGAAGAGGTCGCCGATCCCCGCCACTACCCCGGAGGCGAAGAGCTCGTTGAGCGACTCCACGTCGGAGGTGACTCGGGTGACGAGCCGCCCGACAGGGTGCTTATCGAAGAAGGGGATCGGGAGCCGCTGCAACCGCGCGAAGAGCTCACGGCGGAGATCGTGCATCACCTTCTGCCCGAGGATCCCGGTGAGGAGCGTCTCGAGGTACCCACAGCTCACCTGCAACAGGAGCGCCCCGACGAGGAGGAGCGCCGCATCTCGGATACCCGCGGCATCGCCGGCGGGGATCGCGACATCGATCACATGGCGCGTGAGGAGGGGCGGAGCGAGCTGCAGGACCCCTTCCATCATCAGCACCGTGAGCGCCCCGATCACGAGCCCCGCATAGGGCCGCACGTACGCCAAGAGGCGCCGCGCGAGTCGCCGGTCGAAGGCGCGGCCGACGACCTCCTCGTCCGGGGTCGTCACGACCGCGCCGGTGAACGCCCTGCTCGGCTCAGCGCGGGAAGGCCTTCGCGTCGAGCCCCGGGACGACCCGGAGCGCGTTCTTGTAGTAGACCTTCTTCAGGACCTCGTCTGGCAGTTCGAGGCCGTACATCGACCAGAAGGCGTGGTACTTCTTGTGATACGGGAAGTACTCGTCCCCCGACTCCAATACGCGGAAGTAGGTCTTGTACTCATCTGGCACCCAGGAATCCTTCCCGAAGAGGATCCGGTCCTGGTACTTGATGAAGAACTGCCGCGCGAACTTCGGCTGCCGCGCGGGCTCAAAGATCACCGCACCGAACTCCGTCACCATGTTCGGGTAGCGCTCCATGAGCTGCCCGAGCCGCACGAGATCCTGCCCGTACCACCCGAGGTGGGCGTTGATGAACGTCGTCTTCGGGTGCTTCCGGAACACATCGTGCTGCTCCGCCATCAACGGCTCGAACGCCGGGTTCTCCGGGACGGGACGGCGACGCCCGGGATAGAGCGTCAACTCGAGCCACCGCTCGTTGCGCTCGTCCACCGGCTCGAAGAACATCACCGGTTCCGCGGTGTGGATCAGCACCGGGATCCCAAGCTCTCCCGCCTTCGCCCAGATCGGATCGAATTTGGGATCGTTCGTCGGGAAGCGGCGCCCCTGTGCGTCACGCACATCCATCCCGAGGTTCTTGAAGATCTTGAGCCCCTGCGCCCCACCGACCTTCACATCGCGCTCGAGCTGCGCCGCCGCCTTGGCGCTCCAATCGGGAGCATCGATCCCGCGGAAGTCGAGGTTCGCGAAGACCACGAAGCGCCCCGCCTGTTTGGTCCGATAGGTCCGGACCTTCTCCGCCAATGCGTCGCCCGTCCCACCGCTCAGGTCGACCATGATGCGGAGATTGAGGGCATCCATCTGCCCGACGAGCGAATCGACGCTCGCCACGGTCCGACGCGGCTGGTGATTGTGGATGTCGATAAAGGGGAAGCGCGCGCGCAGCACCTCCCCCCCCGGCACCTTGAGGGTCGAGCGCGGGTTATATGCCTCGAACGACATCACCGGGCGATCGGCCGGGGGACGTTGCTGGGCGGCCATCGGCGCCGCGGCGAGGGTGAGCAGGCCCGCCACGAGGGCGGACCGAAGGGACAGGACGGACGACGGCATCACGGACTCCACGGGTGAGGCGGGGGGCATGCTCGCAAGGTCGCATCGCCAGGGGCGCATGCGCCACCCCTTGCGACCCTTCTACTACCTTTCCCCTCCCATGAAGGACCGCATCGTCGTCCGCGGGGCTCGGCTCCACAACCTCAAGGACCTCGACCTCGACTTCCCGCGACGGGCGATCACCGTCGTCACGGGGCCCTCGGGGTCGGGGAAGTCGTCGCTCGCCTTCGATACCATCTACGCCGAGGGGCAGCGCCGCTACGTGGAGTCGCTCTCCGCCTATGCGCGCCAATTCCTCGAGCGCATGCCCAAGCCCGACGTCGACCGGATCGAGGGACTCTCCCCTGCCGTCGCGATCGAGCAGAAGAACCCGACGCGGACCTCGCGTTCCACGGTCGGGACGGCGACGGAGATCTACGATTACCTGCGCCTCCTCTGGGCGCGCGTCGGTCACACGCACTGCCTCACCTGCGATCGGGTACTGCGGCCTGAGTCAGCAGAACGCGTGGCGGAGCAGCTGCTCGCCCTCCCCGCTGGGACGCGCCTGCACATCGCCTTCCCCTTCGCCAGATCGTCCAAGCTCACGCATACGCAGATCGTCTCGCATCTGCAGGCGAAGGGCTTCCTGCGCGTGCTCATCGACGACGCGGTCCATCATCTCGATGAGCTGACGAAGGCGAAGCCCAACCTCGCGAAGGTCAAGTCGCTCGCCGTGGTCACCGATCGACTCGCCATCAGTGCGGAGGGGCGGTCGCGATTGGTGGAGGCGCTCGAGACCGCCTTCGCCGAGGGGGATGGCGATGCGGTGGTGCTGATCGGTGATGTGGGAGCCAACGAGGCCGGCGCCGACCGTGCGACGGTGCGGCGCTTCACCACCGCCTTCCGATGCCCTGACGACGGCCATGTGGCTCCCGCCCCGACGCCGCAGCTCTTCTCCTTCAACAATCCGCGCGGCGCCTGTGGCACCTGCAACGGCTTCGGCGCGACCCTCGAGTACGACGCCTCGTTGATCGTCCCCTACCCCGAGCGCTCCCTTCGCGACGGGGCGCTCCAACCCTGGACGATGCCCCGCTACGAGGGGAAGCGACGCGCCCTCGCCGAGTTCGCGAAGAAGGAGGGGATCCCGCTCGACCGGCCCTGGCAGTCGCTCACCAAAGCGCAGCAGGAACGCCTGTTGCACGGCAAGGCCAAGGGCTATGTGGGGATCTTCCCCTTCCTCGCCGCGCTCGAGCCCAAGAAGTACAAGCAGTACATCCGCGTCTTCCTACGGCAGTATCAGACGGCACAGACCTGCACCACCTGCGGCGGGACCAAACTCCAACCCGCCGCCCTCCAGGTGCGTGTGGGAGGCGAGACGATCGCCGCCGTCGCCGCGAAGCCGGTGGGGACACTGCGCCCCTGGATCGATGCGCTGACCCTCTCGGAGCAGGAAAGCGCGATCGCGGGGCATATCCTGCGCGAGGCACGCGACCGCATCGCCTTCCTCTGTGACGTGGGGCTCACCTACCTCTCGCTCGATCGCGCGACACGCACCCTCTCCGGGGGCGAGGCCCAACGCATCGGACTCGCCAACTCCCTCGGCGCGCGCCTCGTGGACACGTTGTACGTGCTCGACGAACCGAGCATCGGGCTCCACGCGCGTGATCTCGATCGCCTCCTCGGCCTCCTCGCGCGCCTCCGCGACGGCGGGAACACCGTCTTAATGGTCGAGCATGATCTCGAGGCGATGCGGATGAGCGATTGGATGCTCGAGCTCGGCCCCGGCGCCGGGACGCATGGCGGCGAACTCGTCTTCAGCGGACCCACCTCGCGCGCATCGGAATCCCCGCTCACTGGGCAGTACCTCACGGGAGCGCGCACCATCCCGCGCCCCGAGACGCGCCGCCGTGCGGGACCACAGTGGCTCTCCATCAGCGGCGCCCGCGCCCACAACCTGCGCGATGTCACCGCGAAGATCCCGATGCGCACCCTCACCGTCGTCACCGGCGTCTCAGGGTCCGGGAAGAGCACCTTGGTGCACGACATCCTCTACCGTGCGCTCGAGCATCACCTCACCGGGGAGCACAGCGCACGCCAGCACCTGGGCGAGACGGTCGGCGAGTATACGCGACTCGATGGCGCCGAGTTACTGGACGAGGTGGTGCTGATCGATCAGGAGCCGATCGGACGGTCGCCGCGCTCGAACCCCGTCACCTATGTGAAGGCCTTCGACGAGATCCGGAAGCTGTTCGCCGATCTCCCCCTCGCGCGGCAACGCCGCTACACGGCGGGCACCTTCTCGTTCAACGTGGCCGGAGGGCGCTGTGATACCTGCGAGGGCGCCGGTGCCCTCGAGGTCGAGATGGTCTTCATGGCCGATGTCTTCGTCCCCTGCGAGAGTTGCGGAGGGACGCGCTACAAGCCGGAGGTCCTCGACGTCACCTACATGGGGAAGCGGATCACCGACGTCCTCGAGATGACCGTCGATGAGGCGATCCGCTTCTTCCCGCACGAGGAGAAGCTCGGCCAGGCGCTCTGGCAGGTGCAGCAGGTCGGGCTCGGCTACCTTCGCCTCGGTCAGCCCGCGACGACGCTGTCCGGTGGCGAGGCACAGCGCCTCAAGGTCGCGCGCGAACTCGCGCTCGCTGCGAAGCAGCGTGGGCGAAAGCTCTACATCCTCGATGAGCCCACGACGGGGCTCCACGCGCGGGATATCGAAGTGCTCTGTGATGTGCTCGACCGATTGGTGGACGCGGGCCACACCGTGGTGTTGATCGAGCACAACCTCGACGTGATCGCCCGAGCCGACTGGTTGATCGACATGGGCCCCGAAGGGGGCGACGCGGGGGGGACGGTGGTCGCGATGGGGACGCCGGAGGAGATCATGAAGGTGCCGGCCTCATACACCGGGCGGTTCCTGGCGCCCCTCCTCGACGGGGGAGCCACCCCACCGAGGGGTACTCCAGTCGGGAGCCGACCCCGAGGGCGCCCTCGAAAGGGTTGAAGCCCCTTTCCACCGCGACTACCTTTCCAAATTCTGGCCGCGTAGCTCAGCTGGTAGAGCAGGTGACTGTTAATCACCGGGTCACAGGTTCGAGTCCTGTCGCGGTCGCTCTCGTGTGCGGGCCCCTCTCACCAGTTGTGAGGGGCCCGCTGTCATTCACGGAACGGCGTCTCGAGACCGAACGTTCGCACCCATATGCCTTCCTCTTCACGCCCCCTCGCCGACGCTGGTGCATTCGTCATCCTCGGTGCCGCCGGTGGGATCGGTTCCCGCATCGCCGAGGCCCTCGCCGCCGACGGCGCCACGCTGGTCCTCGCGGGCCGCACCCTCGAGAAGCTGACTCCGCTCGCGTCGACGCTGGGCGCTGAGGTACACGCCGTGGAAGCCTCGGACTTCGCCGCGGTCGAGGCGCTCGTCGCCGAGGCCAAGGCCCGCCATGGACGCGTCGCGGGGATCGTGAATGCCGTCGGGTCGATCCTCCTCAAGCCCGCGCATCTCACCTCGGAGGCAGAGCTCGCCGAGACGCTTCGGGTCAACGTGCAGACCGCGTTCGCGGCGGTGCGGGCGGCGGGCCGCGTGATGACCGATGGTGGGAGCGTCCTCCTCTTCTCGAGCGCGGCCTCGGAGACGGGGCTCCCGAACCATGAGGCGATCGCCGCGGCCAAGGGGGCGATCGCTGGGCTCGTGCGAAGTACGGCCGCCACCTATGCGCCCCGCAAGCTGCGCGTGAACGCGCTGGCCCCGGGCCTCGTCGAGACCCCGCTCGCGGCGCGAATCACCGGGAATCCAGCATCGCTCGCCGCCTCGGTGGCGATGCATCCGGCGGGGCGGATCGGGCGAGCGGAGGATCTCGTTGCACCGGCCCGCTGGCTCCTCGACCCCGCGAGCGACTGGGTCACGGGTCAGGTGATCCCGGTGGATGGTGGGATGTCCAAGATCAAGGCGCCGGCGCGGTGAGCGTGCGGCGACGGCGCTGGATCGCTGTAGCGACCGCCGGTCTGCTGCGGGTGTCGGCGCGGCCTGCCGAAGCACAGGTCTCCATCCGCGGAACCCTCGTCGACTCGCTCCGTGGCGGTCAGATTGTCGGCGCCACCATTCAACTACTCGGCGCGTCACGGTCTACGACGACCGATCGCCAAGGGCGCTTCCAATTCGAGGGTCTCGGCGCCGGCCCTTGGCGGCTCGGCTACTGGGCCCCGTGGCTCGACTCCCTTGGCCTCCCGGCGATCGAGCGAGCGATCCCCGCGCAGTCTGCCGGCAGCATTACCATCACGCTCGCGACGCCCTCCCTCGCCACCTATCAGGCGGCCCGGTGCGGCACGAGGCTCCCTGATGGCCAAGGGATCCTCCTTGGCGAGATCCGCGGAGCCGACGGGGAGCCGATCGGATCAGCAGGAGTCAGCGCCCGTTGGGAGGAGACCCGACTCGGCCGCGGGATGCTCGATCGGTCACCGATGGCGACCATCGACTCCACCTCCGGTGACGGGATGTTCTTCCTCTGCGGTGTCCCCGTGGGGAGCGAGGTTACGGTCCGCGCGACCGCGGGCGAGCGAGGCCGGAGCAGCGAAGTCGTCGTCCGGATCGGGAGTGCCGTGCAGCGCCGCGACCTCACAATCGCCCCTGTGACCCTGACTACACGGCTGCGCGGGCGCGTCCTGAATGAGTCGGGGGCGCCCATCGCCCTCGCGGCGATCGTCCCGCTCGGCGATTCCCTCCTCTCCGCTCGCACCGATAGCACCGGCACCTTCACTCTCGACGGGTGGCCACGGCGCTCCTCGCAACTCTTGGTGCGTGCCCTCGGGTTCGAACCCCGCACCCTCGACATCGAGCCCACCGAGGCCGTGGTAGATCTCGATACCCTTCAGCTCTCGCGGATCCCACCGCAGCTCGCCGCCGTGTTCATCGAAGGGCGGGAAGTGAGCGTCGAGGAGCTCGAGTTCGACGCGCGCCGTCGGCTCGGCCTTGGGACTCATCTGGGCGACAAGGAACTCGGCCGCCTCCCGATCATCTCCGTCGATGCGGTCGGGAATATGATCCCGCGGGCCCAGGTCATCGGGAACGCATTCACTCGACAGATCGTCTTTCGGCGAGTCACCATGACGGCCGGTACGATGAGCCAGTTCTGCAGCCCCCAATTCTGGATCGATGGCGTGAATGTCCGGAACCTCGAGCCTGACGAGCAGTCGCTCTATATCCGGAACGCCAAGCGGATCGAGGCCTACGTGGCGAACGTCGCCCCGCCCCGCTTCACCGACTTCAACGGATGCGGCTCGGTGGTGATCTGGACACGCTGACGGAGGTGTCCCGGGCCTCGCGGTCCCACCTCATCCTCCCCCGACCCGCTATTTTTCTCCCATGACCGCCTCCGCCTCGCCCCTCGTCGGCGTCATCATGGGCTCGAAGACCGACTACGAGACCCTGAGCGCCGCCTGCGACCTCCTCACGGAACTCGAGATCCCCTTCGAGGCGAAGGTCGTGTCGGCGCATCGGACCCCCGATGAGATGTTCGCCTACGCCGAGGCCGCGGAAGGTCGTGGTCTGCTCGCGATCATCGCCGGGGCCGGCGGCGCGGCCCACCTCCCGGGGATGGTCGCCTCGAAGACCTTGGTCCCGGTGCTCGGCGTCCCCGTGAACGTCACCGCCCTCAACGGGATCGACGCCCTGCTCTCCATCGTGCAGATGCCGGCAGGCGTCCCCGTCGGGACCCTCGCCATCGGGAAGCCCGGCGCGACCAACGCTGCCGTACTCGCAGCGGAGATCGTCGGGGCGCATCACCCCGCGGTGCGTGAGCGGCTGCGCACCTGGCGTGCCGGGCGCGCCGACACCGTCCGCGCGCAGACCCTCCCATGACGCCGGCGCCCGTCCCGCCGGGCGCGACCCTCGGCTTCCTCGGCGGCGGCCAACTCGGCCGCATGACGGCGATGGCGGCTCGCACGATGGGTTACGATGTGCGCGTACTCGATCCCGAGCGCGACTGCCCTGCCCGACCCGTGGCGTCCCACCTGATCACCGCGCCCTGGGCCGATGCGATCGCGGCCGCGGAGTTGGCACGCGGCTGTTCCGCCGTGACGCTCGAGATCGAACAGATCCCGCGCGCCTCGCTCGAGACGGTGGCGGCGATCGCCCCGCTCCATCCCGGGGTCGAGCCGGTAGTGATCGTGCAGGAGCGTGCCCGGCAGAAGGAGTGGTTGCTCGCGAATGGCTTCCCCCTCGGCCCCTTCCGCACCGTGCGCGATGCCGCGAGCACGAGCGCCGCGGTGACCGAGCTCGGTCGCTCGATCGTGAAGAGCGCGATGGGGGGCTATGACGGCCGCGGGCAGATCCGTGTTCGCACGTCGGATGAGGGGGCGAAGGCGTTCGAGACGTTGCGGGCCCCGGTCTGTGTGGTGGAGGCCTTCCTCGATATCGCGACGGAGATCAGCGTCCTCGTCGCGCGCCGGGCCGATGGGGTGATGGTCGCCTACCCTACCTCGCGGAACTTCCACACCGATGGCGTCCTCACCTGGGCGGTGACCCCATCCGGTGTCGATGCCGCGCTCGAGACGCAAGCCGCGATGCTCGCGCAGCGGATCGCCGAGCGATTGGGGATCGTCGGGCTGCTCGCGACCGAGATGTTCGTGCTGCGTGATGGGACGCTCCTGGTGAACGAGCTCGCCCCGCGGCCGCACAACACCTATCACCATTCGGAGCGGGCGCACCCCACCAGCCAGTTCGAGCAGCTCGTCCGGGCGATCACCGGGCTCCCGCTGGGCGCAACGGCCGTGGTGCGCCCGGCCGCGATCCATAATCTCTTGGGCGATCTCTGGGCGCATGGTGCCCCGGATTTCACGAAGGCGCTGGCGATTCCCGGGGTGCGCGTGCATCTGTACGGGAAGCACGAGGCGCGCCCCGGTCGGAAGATGGGCCACCTCTCGGCGGATGGTGCGACGCCGGAGGAGGCGCTGGAGCGGGTCTG
>Ga0194120_10001293_pt1 | contig 46222 bp, 44 predicted proteins | sample TA2MahCa65mmetaG_FD_148642 | JGI IMG/M metagenome (GOLD analysis project Ga0194120, IMG submission 148642) | Freshwater microbial communities from Lake Tanganyika, Tanzania - TA2015019 Mahale Deep Cast 65m | ecosystem: Environmental > Aquatic > Freshwater > Lake | place: Tanzania: Lake... | reverse complement strand
AATTACGACGCCATCATCGACGCCGCTTGCGACGCATGGCGAAACCTCATCGCCCAGCCGCCAACAATCTCTTCAGTCGGAATGCGAGACTGGGCGCATATCGGTCAATCGTCATGACCTTTGGTATGAGGCGTCCAATGCGGCTTGGAGTGTGCAAGTTCCGCGCGCCAACAAAGGCAATGACCGTGGCTCACAAACCCAGCAGCATGGCGACGCGCGCTAAGGCGCCTGTCATGTAGAGGCGCATTGGAATGCCGCGATAGCACGGCGCATCGTTTGGAAGGGGGCTATCTGCTCGCCGATGTTCGATCTGAATCTTCATTTCTAGCGGCGGCAAATCGGTTTCATTGAAGCGCGCGCGATACGTCGAAACCCAAAAGCCCAGCGCGTATTTCAGGAACATAGCGGAGTTGCAGCACGACGCCATCATCCTCCGGGTGGACGAGTTCTCCTTGAGCTTGTAGCCAACCAGCAGCTCTTCACCGGACAGATCGTCACGGTATGTGAGATATGGCAGTCCACCGTCGGCATCGCGAACGCTTGCCGCATTCGGAAGCGCTTCAATTAGATTCCCTTGGCGACCGCGACGAGCGGCGCAATGGCTTCACCGCCCAGCACGGCGTCGTAAATCGCGGCTTCGATGGCAAGACCTTGCGGGACGACGAACCCCCATCGCGCGAGTCGAACGAGGTTCCAGGCCTTGCCCCCGACGCGCGCAGGGCCTGCCTCCACGGCGCCGACGTAACGATCCAATTCATTTGAGCGCGCTCCTTGCACCAATGCCTTCGAAAACCAGCTGCAACAGCCAATCGATTTGATGCGCGGTGACCGGCTTGCCGATTTTGAGCGCATAGAGAACGGTGGTTATGAACAGGCCGATCACGATGAAAGCGAGCGGCGTCGCATCCTGATCGGAGCGAACCGCGCCCTGCTTCTGGCCGAGCGCAAGAACGTCGCGCACGATAGCGCGGAAAGAGGCGCGCCCCGCAGGCGCTTCCGCCGCAACGTCGGTCGCAAGCGCGCGCATCAACGTCGCCATGGCGATCTTCGGATGCGCGCCCTGGATTCGCGCAGTTAGGGGCAGCGTGACAACGCCGGACTGCTACAGCGGCCTGCGACCGAAACCGATCTCGATAGTATCTTGCGGTTTGGCGCCGGAGACGTTGAGCATGCAGACGTAATGGAAGACGATTGAACTCGTGGTCGTAAGAAACCTCAAGCGGCAATACGGCTGCATATGTGCTTTAGACGAATTCCCGATCCTTGGTTCTCGGACCGAGCAGAAGGGAAAAACGCGCCGAAGTCCCGGCGACAAGGAATAACGTCGCGAGCATTTCGTTAGTTGTCGGGCGCCCGACTCGGCGCGCGCCCGAGAACATTATAAGGGAAGCGATCGCAAGGATAGGCGGGGCAGATATCAGTAGTGCTCACGACCGTAGCGCTGAGTCCGGCGCTTGCGATGGCGCCAATATCCGCGGCCGAACGCCTTCTCGATCTTCGCCCCATTCAAATCCTCGTCCGAGGCGACGCCCGCCTGTCGCGCCAATGGAACCGCGGTAGGCGCGAAGGCCTGCGCGCCCGAGGCAGCAAGCGACGCCCCCAGACCTGCGAAAAGAGCTGTAAGGAATTCGCGTCTTTCCATGTAAACCTCCCTTGAGCGGCTGGTTCAGCTTACGCGACCGCCCTTGCGCCGACGCCGCGACGCGAACGGCGGCTCACAACTAGCTCATAATGGGCTATATAGGGGTTTTACGCAACAGCGGCCGGTTGACGGGATACTCGTATCTTGACGAGGGACCGACGTGGATAGGGATTGAATATCGGGCGCCGTCCGTTCGGAGCGCCACGACAGCGAGGCGATGTGAACATGCGCGGGAACGTTTTCCCCTGGACCTCTAAAATCGTTTCGTCGCTATCTTTCGGGAGACTGCGGATTTTTCGTCTGGCAACCGCTCTTCTCGCATCATTGTTTATCGTTTGCGGGGCAGCCTCGACAAAAGCCAAAGTTTGTCAAGATGCGCCGGCGGAAAGACAGGAATTCGATGTATTGCCGGGCACAAACGTTAGAGTGATGTTTTTTCAACGTGGAGCGAAAGCAAGCTATATCGAAATATGCAAAATATACGGTCAGGAAATAAAGCTGATGTTTGCCGCCGCGGCTGGGCCAGGGGGGTGGCGCCAAGCCATAACTTTTCCTGCTGAAAGCGGCGAGTTTTACGTGAAAAACTATTCAGCGCAAATCTCGGGGCCGGTTCGGCGACGGTGGATCGGGATGAGAAGGATCGCCACACCTTTCGGATACACGTTTAATTGGTTCGACGAAGCTGGAAAATTCAATCCAAATACGGTCGTCGAATTTTGTCTTTACACCGGGCTGGAGAAATGCCCGCGCCATTTTCCCATACACCACGCTAAGAATTTGGCGCAGATGAGCGAATACGGCCGAGAACGATGGTTGCTGCGCTGGGCGAGAAAACACGGCCATGAAAAGCACGCGCCACATTGATATTCGGCCCCAGAAATAACGAGATCGGCATGCGATGATTTGCCCCGGGGCATTCAATCTAACCTGCCTCGCAGTTGCTCCAGCAGGCTGGAGGAAGGCACCGTTACGTCATGCCAAATGGCGGGCTGGAGCGCACCGAAATAAACTCCGGCGCACTTGTTGTCGGCGGTGAAGTCGTGCGCGCAGCCGCAAATCAAGATGACAAACAAAATGCGAAATTCTACGGCTCTTCCGAGCGCGATTCCGCCGGCGCATATGTTGTCGCCTGATGAGACGGCGGAGCGCCTTCAGGTCCAGCCCGAAGCTGGTCTCGGGTTGGAGGAGGTTGAGCAGCGTCGTCAGCTGCACGGAATGAACCGGCTACCTGAGCAGCCGGCGCGCTCGGCCTTGCTCGTGTTCTACACGCAGTTCAAGAGTATTTTGATCGCGATCTTGTTCGGCGCCGCTCTCATTGCCGCTACGATCGGCAACCTCAAGGACGCGGCCGTTATTCTCACTGTTGTCTTCATCAACGCTTTCGTTGGATTTTTCCAAGAGTACCGCGCTGAACGGAGTCTCGCGGCTCTCAAGAAAATGCTACCGCCAAGAGCGCGCGTGAGAAGGAAAAGCGCCACATGCGAAATAAGCGCCGACGATCTCGTGCTGGGCGATGTCGTGTTGCTCGAAGCTGGCGATCGCGTTCCCGTGGACGGCAGGTTGTGGGTCGCAGCCGGGCTGGAGATCGACGAATCGACGCTTACCGGCGAGTCACAGCCGGTCGGTAAGCAAGTCGCGGCTGTCGGTTCTGCGGACACTCCCTTGGGCGATCGGTCGAACATGGCCTACATGAATACGATGGTCACGCGTGGGCGCGCCGAGTTGATTGTGACCGCCATTGGCGCGCAGACCGAGATGGGCCTGCTGTCCTCCGAATTGTCGGTCGCCGAAGAGCCGCCGACTCCCTTGCAAATTGAACTCAACCACCTCGGAAAGCGTCTCGGCGCGATCGCGTTGACCCTTGTCGGTTTGCTGTCCTTTCTGGAAGTGTTGCGGGGCAGCGACCTCGCCCACGTCTTGATGGACGCAATCGCGCTTGCCGTTGCCGCCGTCCCCGAGGGCTTGCCGGTGGTGGTCACCGTGACTCTTGCGCTCGGGATGCGTCAGATGGCGCGCCAGCGCGCGATTGTAAGACGCCTGGCCAGCGTCGAAACCTTAGGCTGCACGACGGTTATCTGCTCCGACAAGACCGGAACCCTCACACTTAATCAAATGACGGCTAGGGCTTTCTTTTTCCAAGGAGATTTATACGAGGCCTCCGGCGAGGGCTATCAAACGGAAGGCGGGATTCGGCGTGAGGAATCACGACCGATTTTGGCCGACCTAACCCCGTTTCTAACTCCGCTCGTCGCGTGTAACGATAGTTATGTTGACGATGGAGCGTTCGTGGGCGACCCGACGGAAGCCGCCCTGCTGGTCTTGGCGGCAAAGGGCGGAGTGTCGCAAGCCGACGTCGTCCGAAGGCTCCCGCGGCTTGCCGAAATCCCGTTCGATACGACGCACAAATTCATGGCCACCTTTCATTCGGACGGCGATCAGATCCAGTTGTTCGTCAAAGGCGCTCCCGAGCTCTTGGTCGACCGCTGCGTCGATTGGATTGCAGCAGACGGGAAACAGTCGTTGCGCGACAGCGTTCGGCAATTGATCGATGCCGAGTACCTCTTGCTCGCCGAACGTGGGCTGCGCGGCCTACTGGTCGCGATGCGAAGCATCCCAACTAACAAATTCGATTCCTCTGGAGACTTGGCCGCTTGGGTCGATCAGCTAACATTCGTCGGCTTGGTTGGTCTTATGGACCCGCCGCGCCCCGAGGCAAAGGAGGCCATCGCCCAGTGTCGGCGAGCTGGCGTCGCAGTGAAGATGATCACCGGAGACCATCAAGTCACGGCGACGGCAATCGCCAGAGAGCTTGGTTTGGAAGGGGCGTCAGTCGATGGGTCCGTCCTCGATCGGCTGGACTCGCTTGAACTGTCATCCATCATTGATGATATCGTAGTGTTCGCCCGCGTCACGCCGGCGCACAAGGTAAAAATCGTGCGCGCGTTGCAGGTGAAGGGCCATGTCGTTGCGATGACAGGCGACGGCGTCAACGACGCGCCAGCCTTGAAACAAGCCGATATCGGCGTCGCCATGGGACGCGGCGGCGCGGCTGTCGCTAAAGAGGCCGCGACCATGGTGCTCACGGATGATAACTTCGAGACGATCGTGAGGGCCGTTCGGCAGGGACGCGTGCTCTATGACAACATCGTGAAATTTGTTCGCTTTCAACTTTCCACCACGGTGGCCGCGATCCTCACGGTTTTCTTCGCGCCGCTCGCGGGTCTACCAGAGCCGTTCACGCCTATTCAGATCTTGTGGATTGCAATCATCATGGATGGCCCGCCTGCCGTTTCTCTCGCGCTTGACGCGGCGCGGCCCGGCATCATGCTCGAGAAGCCGCGGAGCCGGACCGAAGCCATACTTACGGGCGCGCGCGTGACGCAAATCCTTGCCTTCGGGATCACCATGATGGTGGGCACGCTCGCCGTACTATTTGTTGGCGTAAGCACTGGCGGCGAGCAACGCGCGCTCACGATGGCCTTTACAACCTTTGTGCTTTTCCAATTCTTCAATTTGTTCAATGCTCGCAATGAGAACGGCACGACCTTCGACGCCCACCTCTTTGATAACGAACTGCTGTGGCTTTCGTTGGCCGCCGTGTTGGCGCTCCAGGCAGTCGCGGTGCATTGGCCGCCGGCGCAGGAAGTCTTCAAGACAACCGACTTGAGCGCGATCGATTGGGGCGTCGCCGTCGGCGTCGCGGCGCAAGTGTTGCTCTTCGAGGAAGTGCGCAAAGCGGGACAAGTCGCTCTGCGTTCCGTTCGGCGACGGTTCACCGCATGAATCGACTCGACTTGTCGACCTTAGATCCGAATTGAGTTCCGGGCATTTGGCCGGCAGAGGCGGGATGGTGATATTGGCCGGAACTGCGAGCTTGTCGGTCATGTGCCAGCCGGCCTGGTCGAGCAGCAGTGCGGCATGCGCGCCGCCAGCGGGACTTCTGGCAGTTCCGCGACCGGTCAAACCGCACCGGCTTCACGTTATTGAGCCACGCGGTCTCGTCGTAACAACGGACTATGCATTGCTCGCATTTTATTGGCTGAGCGCGTCCCGTAGATAAGCAGTGGCGCCGCCCAAGGTGAAAAGCTTGTTATAGTCAACCTCGGGAATGGCGATCTTTATGCGGTCATGAATCGCCACGATGAGATTGGCGAAGTCCATCGAGTCGAGATCGAATACCTCGCGCAAGTCGTCCTGATCGCGAGCGACTGCGGGATCGGCCTCCGGCGCGATATCGCGAATCAGCTCCAGAATGAGCGCTCTGATTTCGGTGTCCGTCATAGTTTCTCCGGCTCCTGCAAGAGGCGTGCGATCGCCGCCAAATACAGTCCGCCGATATGGCCGTCAGTGACCCTGTGATCGGCGGCGAGGCTGAGGGTCACGAGCGAGCGGCTCTCAATCCGTCCCTCGACGGCCCAAGGTCGCGTAACCACACGGCCGAAACCGATGATGGCTACTTGCGGCGGATAGATGATCCCCGTCACGGTCTCGGCGCCCCGATCACCGACGCTCGTGACGGTGATCGTGGGCGACGTGAGTTCCGAGCTTCGTAAATTCCCGCGCCTGGCGCGTTCGACGAGGTCGCGCATGGCCGCCATCAATTGGGCGAGCGATATTTTTGTCCGCGTCGAGAATCGCCGGCGCGATCAGCCCGCCGCTGCGCAACGAAACCGCCCAGCCGATATGAATGTCCGACGACGGCGCAAATGCGCCATTCTCATAAGCGCCGTTGAGTTGCGGTTGCTCGCGCAATGCTAGCGCCGCCGCCTTGAGGAAAAGCACGGCGGGCAGGATGCGTTCGATGGGCGGCTTTTCGGCGTTGAAACGTTCGATCCAACTCCAAGCAGCCTGAAGATCGACGGTTTCGGTAAGATAATAGTGCGGAATTTCTCGCTTCGACCGACTCATCGCGGCGGCGATCGCCTTGCGCATTTCCGAAAGGTCGAGGCCCCTTTTCGCCGGAGGCGGCGGAAGTTTTGCACCGCTCGCGGCGGCTTCGACGTCGGCGAGCCGGATCGATCCCTCGACGCCGGTTCCCTTCAGGATCGTCGCGAGACCGAGATTGAGCGCCGCGGCGCGGCGACGCGCCGCGGGCGTGACCTTTATTCGTTGGCCTGGCGGCGCGACGGCGGGTCTTGGCGGCGGCGCCTCTACGAGTGGTGGCGCCGCCGGCTTCGCCGCAACGGCGACCGCTTCGGCGCGAGGCGGCGCGGCGCCCGGTGCACCAGCGATCTGCGCAAGAACCGTCCCGACCGGGACACGCTCCCCTACCGGAACGAGAATGTTCGAGAGGACGCCATCCTGAAAAATCTCGACCTCGATCGCGCCCTTTTGCGTCTCCACCACGACGATAACGTCGCCGGATTTGACGCGATCGCCCGGCTTCACGAGCCACTCGACAAGCGTGCCCGCTTCCATGTCGGCGCCGAGCGCGGGCATCTTGAATTCGCTCATGACGGTTTGACGAGTTCGCGCGCCGTCGTAATGATCGTTTCCGTCTGCGGCAGGCATGCGTCTTCGAGATGCGCAGCATAGGGTATCGGAGTCTCGCGCGCGCAAACCCGACGCAGAGGCGCGTCGAGTTCAAACAACGCTTCTTCGGCGATGCGCATGCCAATTTCGGCGGAGATCGATCCGCTGCGCCAGCCTTCGTCAATGATGACGCAGCGCCGGGTTCGCGCGACCGATTCCAGAAAGGTCTTCGTATCGAGCGGCCTCAGCGTTCGCAGGTCAATGACTTCGGCGTCAATTCCTTCGGACGAAAGCGCGTCGGCCGCTTGCAGCGCCTTGAACAGACTGTCTCCATAGGTGATGAGGCTTACGTCTCGTCCGGCGCGACGCACTTTTGCGCACGCGATATCGACCTCCTTCATGTCCGATGGAAAATCGCCCTCCATATTGTAGAGCATGACATGTTCGAAAATGATCACGGGATTGGGGTCGGCGAGCGCGCCTTTCAACATGAAGCGCGCATCCTCGACCGTGGCCGGCGTCAGGACGCGCAGTCCAGGGATATGCGCATACCAGCCCTCGAGGCTGCGCGAATGCTGCGCGGCGACATGTCGCCCGCCGCCAGTGGCCATGCGAATGACGAGGGGAATCGCGAACTGGCCGCCCGACATATGCGGAATAGTGACGGCATTGTTGAGGATCTGATCGAGCGCCAACAAGCTGAAGTTCACAGTCATGATTTCGACGATCGGCCGCATCCCGCCATGGCGGCGCCGACGCCGGCGCCGACGAAGGCGCTCTCGGAGAGCGGCGTGTCGCGAATGCGTTCTTCACCAAACTCCTCCAAGAGCCCCTTCGTCACCCTATAGCAGCCGCCGTAGCGGCCGATGTCCTCCCGCATCAAAAAGACGCGTGGATCGGAGAGTAGCGCCTCGCGAAGCGCCTGCTTGCAGGCCTCGCGATAGGTCATGCGCGTGGAAGCGACAGTTGCTTGCGGCGCGTTCACGCGGGGACCTCTTCCATCGTAACGAAGCGCTCGAGTTCCGAGACTGGTTCGAGCGGGCCGGCTTCCGCGAAAGCGACCGCCGCCGCGATCTCGGCGTCGACCTCCTTCTCGATCGCTGAAAGCTCGTCTGGCTTGATCAATTTGTTGGATTCCAGCCAAGTCTGAAAACGCTCGATCGGCCCCTTCTTGCGCCAGGCTTCGACCTCTTCCTTCGAACGGTAGAGTTGCGCGTCGAACATGGAATGCGCGCGGAAGCGATAAGTCGCGCATTCGAGGAAATAGGGATCGCTTTCGCTGCGAATTCTATCGACGGCGTTTCTCGCCGCGCTCTCGACGGCGACGACGTCCATGCCGTCCACTTTCTCGCCGGCGACCTTGTAGCTCGACGCCTTGTGCACGAAATCGACATCAGCCTCGGCGCGCTCGACCGCCATGCCCATGGAATAGAGATTGTTTTCGCAGATGAAGAGAATCGGAAGCCGCCAGAGCTTGGCGAGATTGAGCGTCTCGTGAAACTCGCCTTCGTCCACTGCGCCTTCGCCGAAGAAGCAAGCGGTGACGGCGGGCCGCCCCTGCATTTTATCCGCGAGCGCGACGCCGAGCGCCAATGGAAGACCGCCGCCGACAATCGCGTTGCCGCCGTAAAAGCGACGCGCGCGATCGAAGAAATGCATGGAGCCGCCGCGCCCGCGGCAGCATCCGTTGAGCTTGCCCATCATTTCCGCCATCAGGCACCTCATATCGACGCCGCGGGCCAGCGCCTGCCCATGTTCGCGATAGGTCGCGAGAATGGCGTCTTCCGGCGTCAGCGCTTCCATGACGCCGACTGAGACCGCTTCCTCGCCGTCGTAGAGATGAAGAAAGCCAAGAATTTTTTGCGCCTGATAGAGTTCGACGCATTTTGCCTCGAAATGCCGGATACGGATCATCGCTTTCAAGAGATGAAGCAAGTGGGCGTGATCGAGATGCACTTTCTTGGTCATCGCTCGTCGCTCTCCAGCGTCGAAAGATCGCCTTCCGGCAGGCCGAGCTCGCGCGCCTTGAGCAAGCGCCGCATGATCTTGCCGCTGCGCGTCTTCGGCAGATTGGCGCGAAACTCGATTTCCTTCGGCGCTACGGCGGCGCCGAGCCGCTTGCGCGCGTGCCCAAGCAGTTCCTTGCGTATGGCTTCGTCCGCTTCAAACCCAAGCTTCAAGGCGACAAACGCCTTGACGATCTCACCCGCGATGGGGTCCGGCTTGCCGATCACCGCGGCCTCGGCCACGGCGGGATGCTCCATCAGTGCGCTTTCGACTTCGAAGGGGCCGATGAGATGGCCCGAGGACTTGATCACGTCGTCGGCGCGCCCCACAAACCAGAAGTAGCCGTCTTCGTCGCAACGTGCGAGATCGCCGGTGAGATACCATCCGTCGGCGAAGCATTTCTTGCGCGCTTCCTCATGAAGGTAGCCGCGCATCATCGACGGCCAGCCAGTTTTTAGTGCGAGTTCACCTTCTTCGCCCGCGGCGACGGTTTCGACGCCGCCGTCGGCTTTCCTCCTGACAATGCTAGCTTCGATTCCCGGCAATGGCCGGCCCATCGAACCTGGCTTGACGTCCATGGATGCGAAATTGGCAATCATGATGCCGCCCGCCTCGGTTTGCCACCAATTGTCGTGGAAGGGCAGGCCAAACGCCTCCATTCCCCAGACCACCGCCTCCGCATTCAAGGGCTCGCCGACGCTGGCGGCGAAACGCAGCGCGGATAGATCATAGTTTTTCACGGCAGACGCGCCGAGCTTCATCATTATGCGGATGGCCGTCGGCGCGGTGTACCAGACGCTGATTTTTTCCTGCGCGAGCAGGCCGTACCACGTGGGCGCGTCGAATTCCGCCTCGACGACAATATTGGTCACGCCATGCGTAAGCGGCGCGATGACGCCATAGCTCGTGCCGGTCACCCAGCCGGGGTCCGCCGTGCACCAGAAGCGATCATTGTCATGCAGATCGAGCGCGTAGAGTCCGGTCGCGTAATGCGTCACCACGGCCTCATGCACATGGATCACGCCCTTGGGGCGCCCGGTCGTGCCACTGGTGAAATGCAGCAGCGCCGCCTCTTGCGGATGGGTGGCTGGCGTCTCAAAAGCGTCCGACGCCGCTCGCGTCAGCTTGCGCCAGGAGCGCGTTCTCTCGCCATACTCGTCGGCGTCGACGAGTATAACGCAGTCGAGCTTGGGCAAGCGTCCCCGCAGCGCTTCAACCTTGCGCCGATAGAGCGCTTCAGTCGTGATTAGCACGCGCGCTTCGCCGATCTCCATGCGGGTCGCGATCGGCTCGGGCCCAAAAGCCGAAAAAAGCGGCGAAACGACGCACTTCGCTTTCAACGCGCCCAGCATCGCGACGTAAAGCTCCGGGACGCGCCCGAGCAGAACAAAGACGCTGTCTCCCGCCTTCACGCCCATTGACTGCAAAACATTGGCGAAGCGATTGGTGAACGCGGCCAGTTCGCCATACGTGTAATCGCGGCGCTCTCCCGCCTTGCCGATGCAGCGCAGCGCCACACGCCTCGCGCGGGGCCCGCGCGCATGCCGATCGACCGCTTCATAAGCGATGTTGAGGCCGCCGGACGGCAAACCGCTCAAGTCCTTGCGCGCTCGATCCCAACTGAACGCGGAGCAAGCGGTGTGATAGTCCACAAGGTTTGGAGGAACTGCAAAGGAGGCCGAATTCTTGCGAATCGTTGCGTAGCGGGTAGCATTGTCGGACAGCGGCGCCTCCGTTTCCGAACGAGGACCGCGGGGCCCCATCACACGAACAGCGGCATGCGCCGTTGTTGAACATTTCCGGCGGTCGCGACCGTAAATCAGACTATTCGGCTGCGATCGCGAAGACAACGACGCTAAGAAGCGCGTAATGCCGCAGGCTGAGGCGGATCACGCCTTCTCCGCTTTGAGCATGTCCTCGACCGTATGCAGGCCGGGCTTGGGCGACATAACGAGCACGGCCATGTTGCCGGGAGCGTGTTCGTTGCGCCACATTTTCATGTGGGCCTCCGGAATCTTCTCGAAGGGCAAAACCTCCGACATGCAGGGGTCGATGCGGCGATCGATGACGAAGCGGTTGGCCGCCGACGCCTGTTTCAAATGCGCGAAATGCGAACCCTGTATGCGCTTCTGGCGCATCCAAACGTAGCGGGCGTCGAAGGTGATATTGTAACCCGTCGTGCCGGCGCAAAAAACCACCATGCCGCCGCGCTTCACCACGAGCACGGAAACCGGGAAGGTCGATTCGCCGGGATGTTCGAAAACGATGTCCACGTCCTTCTTGCCGGTGATGTCCCAAATCGCCTTGCCGAACTTGCGCGCCTCCTTGGTCCACTCGGTGAACTCGGGCGAGTTGACCTTGGGCAACTGGCCCCAGCAGTTGAACTCCTTGCGGTTGATGACGCCCTTGGCGCCGAGCGACATCACATAGTCGCGCTTCGAATCATCCGAGATGACCCCAATCGCATTGGCGCCAGTCGCCGCGCAGAGCTGAACGGCGAAGACGCCCAATCCCCCGGAGGCTCCCCACACCAGCACATTGTCGCCGGGCTTCAATTGATGCGGCTCATGGCCGAACAGCATTCGGTACGCGGTTGCGAGCGTCAGCGTATAGCAGGCCGCCTCTTCCCAGGTGAGGTGCTTGGGGCGCTCCAGGAGCTGGCGGTCTTGCGCGCGGCAGAACTGGGCGAAGGAGCCGTCGGGCGTCTCATAAGCCCAAATGCGTTGCGAGGGGGAATACATCGGATCGCCGCCGTTGCACTCTTCATCGTCCCCGTCGTCCCGGTTGCAGTGGATGATGACCTCGTCGCCAACCTTCCAGCGCTTCACCTTGGAGCCAACGGCCCAGACGACGCCAGAGGCGTCGGACCCACAAATGTGGTAAGGGTTCTTGTGGACATCGAACATCGACACCGGCTCGCCGAGCGAAGCCCAGACGCCATTGTAGTTGACGCCGGCCGCCATCACGAGAACAAGCACGTCGTGACTGTCGAGCTCCCATGTCGGCAGCACTTCGAGCCGCATGGCGATCTCCGGCGGCCCCTGGCGCTCCCTGCGGATGGCCCAGGCGTACATGTTCTTCGGCACATGCCCGAGCGGCGGGATTTCGCCCATTTCATATAGGTCTTTTTTGTCGGTCAACTTTGTGTCTCCTTGACGGGTTGTTCTCATGGAACGGCGGCGCCTTCTGGCGGGCGTCGCGGCAATACGGTGACGCCGACTCGGATGGCGTCGCCGTCAAAACAGGGAACGGGGAGGCCGCCATTCCCGCGAGAAGAGGACAGGCTTCATTGCTTCGCTGCCTTCGCGAAATCGGCGACGCGAAAGCCCGCTTCGAAGGCCGCGCGCAATGTTGCCTGCGTGAGAAGGGAGAGAAAGGGGAGACGGCCGAGAACGCGAACGTCGCCCATTGTCGCGATCGCGGCCTGCGTGTTCTCGTTCTCGTCGCCGACGAAGGCGATGCCAAGCAATGGAATATCTCGTCGCCGCAGCGCCTCGATCGACAGGAGGCTGTGATTGATGGTTCCAAGCGACGTGCGCGCCGTGAGAATGGCGGGAATCCTCCAGCGCGCCACCACGTCTATCGTCGGAACGCAAATTGTAAGCGGCGTCATCAGGCCGCCGGCGGTTTCGATGATGAGCGGACGGTCGCATTCGGGCGGCGCGAGACGATCCGGGTCGATCTCGACGCCGTCGATCTGCGCCGAAAGATGCGGCGAAGCCGGCGTCTTCAGCCGCCACACCTCCGGCAGGATGCGCGCCGGCGGAAGTCCCGAAAGCCGAGCGACGGTTTGCGAATCCGTCTCGCCGTCGAGGCCCGACTGCACGGGTTTCCAATAATAGGCGTCGAGCGCCTGGGCGAGCGCGGCCGAGAAGATTGTCTTGCCGACGCCCGTGTCCGTTCCGGCGATGACGAAACGCGTCACTTGTAAGGGGCCTCTCTCTACTCTCGCGCCACGGATGCGGCGGACCTTTGCGACCGGCTGCTTGCTCGCTAGCGGTCCGAGGGCGATTCGCGCTTGGCGGGATTTCACAAAAAATCCGCACGCCGTTCTTGCGACAAGACCGCGCGCGGGTTCTCGATGGTCCGCTCAAGCGACGGCGCGCTCCTCGGAGCGTTTTGGCTCGGCCGACGTCGCCTCTGGCGCGCGCCAGGCGTGCCGCTGGAAGAGGCCGTGCAGCGCGCCCCAGTCCAGAAGCAGTTCGCCGCCCGCCGACTTGTGCTGCGCTTCCCAATTCACCAGCAAATCCATGCAGGCGTGGTCGATATAGGTCAACCTGTCCAGATGCGCCTGGACATGCGCGTTCGCTGGCAGTCGCTCCAGAACCGCCGCCAGTTGCGGCAGGCGTATGAAAGTGGCGGCGCCTTCGAGACGAATCTCGACGGCGCCGGATTCCTTGTCCTCGTCCACCCGTATTTCGAGGTGGGAGAAGGTGTAGAGCAGTCTGGCGAACGCCAGACCTATGCCCAGCATGATGCCGGTCAAGAGATCGAGCCCGACAACGCCGGCGAGCGTAACGACGTAAACAGCGGCCTCGGCCCGGTCCTTGTCCCACAGGCTTTTGGCGAATTGCAGCTTGGCCAGCTTGACGCCGGTATAGACCAGAATGGCGGCGAGACCCGCGACCGGAATCATGGCCAGGACGCCAGGCAGCAACGCCACGAACAGCAACACCCAGACGCCGTGCAGGAAGGCGGATGTTCGGGTGCGGGCGCCCGCCATGACATTGGCCGACGTGCGGACAATGACGCCCGTGATCGGCAGCACGCCTATGAGGCCGCAAAGAATATTGCCGACGCCCTGCGCCGCCAGTTCGCGGCTGTATTTGGTGCGCTCGGCATGGCGTTGCATCGAATCCGCCGCCGTGGCGGTGAGCAGCGACTCCGCGCTGGCCACGAAGGCCAGGGACAGTCCCGCCAGCCAGATCGCGCCCTCGTTCAGCCGGCTGAACCCGGCCATCGTCGGCCAACGGACTGCGTCCAGCAGTTGGTCGGGCACCGGGACGTATTTCATGTCCAATTCATGATGCCATGCGGCGGCTGTGGCGACGACAACGCCGATGAGCGGCGCCGGCAGCAGCTTGAGCTTCTTGGGCGCGAACAGAGTCCACAGCGTGACCGTCGCGATGGTGAGCAGGCCAATCAACGCCGCAGGACGATGGACCGGTTCCGTAACGCCTTTCCAGACCGCCTCCGGCAGCGACCAGAGATTGATGAGGCCGCCGAATTCCTTGCCGGTGCCCGGCGGCAGATCGTCCACCATGACGTGGAATTGCGAGGCGAAGATCAGGATGCCGATGCCCGCCAGCATCCCCTGGATCAGGGCGGGCGAAACGGCGCGAAACACTGGGCCCAGGCGCAGCAGGCCGCTCGCCAATTGCATCAGGCCACCCAACATGACGATGAGCCCCAGAGTCTCGAAACCATGTTCCTGGATAAAGAGAGCGACCATCACCGCGAGGCCAGCCGCCGGGCCGCTCACTTGCAAGGGACTGCCCGACAAGGGCCCAACCACGACGCCGCCGATGATCGCGGTGATGAGGCCGACCGAAGCCGCCTTTTCGATAGGAACGCCCGAAGCGATGGCGACGCCCATCGAGAGAGGCAAGGCCACCAGGAACACCACGATGGAGGCGAGAATATCCTCCTTCCACGATTGACGAAGCGTGGGGATGAATGAAGCCTGTGTCGTCACTTTTTTGCTCCAGCGTCAGGTTGCGTTCCTTGCTCCGCCCCACGAAGATTTTAGAAATTGAGAAACAGGCTCGTCGACAGGATATGGTTCATACGGAGATCCGTCGCCCGTCTCGTTCTCGTCTGGACAAAGGTCTGGACCAATTGGTTGAGATAGCCGACCTCCAAACGGGCGTGTCGATCGAAACTGTAGCCGATCCCCGCGAAGCCGCGGTTTTGATCGAAGCCCGTGCGCACAGTGGGCGTTGTCGAATTCAGCCTCACGAAGACCTCGTCCCACAGGATGAAACTGAATGGCGAGCCCTCGGCGATCGGCCGCGAGAAGCGGACGAACTCCCGGAAACGCCATTCCACCGGGTCTATCCCTTGTATGAAACGCTGCTCCAGGCGGCTGCGGCTGGTCAGATCGCCGAAGGGCGCAAAATCCGTCAAGGTGAGCTGCTGCCAAATGCGGTGCTCGTTTATCGTCCTGCGCGCCTCCGGGAGGGTGGGGACATAGGCGTAGCCGAGCCAGACGCTCGCGCGGTCGGTGAGGGCGTAGCCCACGCCCGTGCGCACGAGGCCCTGATCCAGCGCGTCTCCGCCGTCCCGCCAACGTCCCTGTCCCTCCATCCACCACCGCCATCTGTCGAGGCGGGGGTCCAGCGAGCCCAGATTGGCGATCGACGTCACATTGCCCCAGATGCGAAAATCCTCCTGCGCGCCGGCGGCCGCGGGGCCCGGCGCCAAAAGGCAGAGCAGCGACAGCGCCAACGGTGATCGGTCGCCCATGATCGTCACGACTTTGTTGACGGCCTTTCCCTGACTTTCGCCTCGCTTCTTCATGCTTCGACGGCCGACAAATCGCGCTTGGGCGCTGGCCGTTCGCCCGGCTGCTCGGTCAAGAGCGTGAACTGGCCGCGTTGTGGATCGTATCCGAACACCTCGCCGGTCTCGATCTTGTAGACCCACGCATGGAGCTTGAGTTTGCCCTGCGCCAAGCCAGACGCCACCACTGGGTGCGTCCGTAGATTCTCCAGCTGCGCCAGCACGTTTTCCTGAATGGCGACGTTGAGCAGCGACGAAGGCTCCTTGTCGGCGTATTTCTCGCGAACGATGCGGCGCGTGGACTCGGCGTGGGAAAGCCAATGCGTCAAGGCTGGAAAATCCTTGGCTGCCGGCGGCTCCAGAAGGCCCTTCATGGCGCCGCAATGGGAATGGCCGCAAACAATGATTTCCTTGACGCCCAGACCCGCCACGGCGAACTCGATCGTCGCCGCCTCGCCCCCTTGCGAAGCCCCATATGGAGGAACCAGATTCCCGGCGTTGCGCAGGATAAAGAGCTCGCCCGGTTCGGTCTGGGTGAGCAGGCACGGGTCGATGCGCGAGTCGGAACAGGTGATGAAAAGCGTTTCGGGCGCCTGCCCCTTCACTAGCCGCTCGAACAGCTCCCGCTGCGAGCCGAAAATCGTGGTCTGGAAGTGATGAAGCCCTTGAAGCAGCCGTTGCATCGTTCTTGCCTCTCGTGACGCTGTCGAAGCGCGAGAAAAATAAACCTGAATCTAAACATCGTAAAATAGGATATCTCTATTGTGTAAATCGAAAAAACATATATGATTTGGCTGAGAAAAGGCCCTCCGCCTCCCTCGGAGGGACCCGACGTTCCGGCGCGCATGGGGGAGCGCGCTCAGTCCAACACCATCCCGTGACGGCCGTAATAGCGCGCGTCGGGCCAATGATAGTGACGCTGCTGGGGCGATCGTGCCTCCTTCGGGCGCTGACCGGCCTCGCGGCTCGCGCCATCGCGATGACGCAGCGGCGTTTCGCTCGACCGGCTCTGACTGCCGCCCTTTTCGTCGAAAAAATCGAAGAGATCGAAGGCCAAGGCGGGCGCAGCGAAGGCCGTCGCGATTGCGAGCGCCATAGCAAAGGCAAGTTCACGAACCATCTTCCGCCCTGCATCGGTCTTGTCGCTGACGAGGCAGATTTGCAGCGACCGAACATAAGGCGCGTCATTGACATAGCGAAATAGAATATATCTATCTAAATCATCCGAAAACACGATGCAGCGCCATGGACCGACTCAACTACCAGCATCTCTTCTATTTCTGGAATGTCGCGAGGGAGGGCAGCGTCACGCGCGCTTGCGAGAAGCTGCGCCTGGCGCAACCCACCATCAGCGGTCAGTTGGCGGTGTTCGAAGAATCGATCGGCGAGAAGCTGTTCCGCAGAGATGGACGCAAGCTGACGCTGACGGAAACCGGCCGCGCCGTCTTTCAGTATGCGGAGGAAATCTTCACGCTGGGAAGAGAATTGACCAACACGCTCAAGGGCCGTCCAGGTCAGCGAGGGATGCGTCTCGGCATCGGCGCGGCGAACGTCATCCAAAAGCTGATTGTCTTCCGCCTGATCGAGCCGGCGCTCCGTTTGAGCGAGACGCCGCGGCTCTTCTGTTATGAGGACAAGACCGAACGTCTACTGGCCGAAATATCCCTGCACGGCATCGATCTCGCGCTACTGGACACGCCCGCGACGCCCACGATCGGCGCCCGGACGTTCAACCATCTCTTGGGCGAGTGCGGCGTAGCTGTTTTCGGAGCCTCGTCGCTCGCTGGCCATTATCGCAGACGTTTCCCTCGGTCTCTCGATGGCGCGCCGTTTTTGCTGCCGACCGCCGACACCGCGCTGCGGCGCGCGCTGGATCAGTGGTTCGACGCGGAGGGGCTGCGTCCCGATATCAAGGCGGAAATCGAAGACAGCGCCTTAATGAAGACCTTCGGTTCCTCCGGTCTGGGATTGTTCGTGGCGCCCGCCCCCGTGAAAACGGAAATCGAAAAACAATACGACGTGAAGTTCGTCGGAATGATCGACGCCGTAAGGGAGCGGTTCTACGCTGTCACCAGCGACAGGAAGATTAAACACCCCGCCGTGACTGCTATTTTGGAGAGCGCGCGGGACTGGTTGTTTTGATCCTGGTTCGCGTGTTGAATTACGCGAACATTCGCGCCTTATCGTGATGGCGAATTCCGTGGAATTCGCTAAGACGCAAACAATGAAATGTTGCCGCGTCGCCGTTGAGCAGAGGGGGCGAGATGACCGTCAACAATTCCCATGTGATCAGGTTCGAAGAGCTTGACCGCGTGCCCGAAGAAATGGCGGCGAACCATTTGAGACGCGACGTCGACGAACTACGAATTTACGTCATGTGCGAGATTCCTTCGAACGTGATTTTGGCGAAAGCCTTCGCCGAGCGTTTCGATGGCTTCTCGATCGGCAGCAACGATCTGACGCAGCTTACTCTCGGCGTCGATCGCGACTCGGCGGAACTGTCGGAGCTGTTCGACGAGCAAGACGACGCGGTGAAATGGATGATTGAAAACGTCATCGTCGAGGCGAGAAAAGCCGGCGCCAAAGTGGGGCTGTGCGGCCAGGCGCCGAGCGATCATCCGGAGTTCGCCGAGTTCCTTGTTCGGTGCGGAATCGATTCGATATCGGTGACGCCGGACAGTTTCATCACGGTGAAACGCTATGTCGCCGCCGCCGAGGCGGCGCGCGATTGAATCGACGCGAGAACGGGACCCACAAGTAGGATGGCCGCATGAGCGTTTCCTGAAAATTTTGCGGAGCGGCGGAAACTGTGACCGGCGCCCCAGTTAGGATCTGTGTCAAATGCAGCTAACCGAACGCGTCGAACAAATCTTGCCGCTCGCTATCGGCGCCTTGATCGCGCTCGGCTGCTTCTTTGTGCTGAAGCCCTTCCTGTCGTCGATACTTTGGGCGAGCATTCTGTGTTTCTCGACTTGGCCAGTCTACGTTTGGGTTTTGCGGATTGTCAGGCGCCCAGCCATTGCAGCCGTCATCATGACCGTTTCGGCGGCTGTGCTCTTGTTGCTGCCCTTTGCTGTGGTGGCGCCAAGTCTTGCGCGCGACATTCTTTCCGTTGCCGACACTGTGAATCAGTTGCTCGCGCAAGGCCGACCAGCGCCGCCAGAGTGGATCAAGGATTTGCCGCTGATCGGCGCGTCGCTTTATGACTATTGGATCGCCGCGCAACGAGACTCAACCGCGCTCCTGAACGATCTGCGCCCCCATATCAACCAGCTCGTGAACTGGCTGTTGAAAGCCGGGGCGGGACTGGGGCGCGGATTGATGGAAGTCGCCTTGAGCCTTCTCGTTGCGTTCTTCGTCTATCGCAACGGTCATGACCTTGGACAGCGTTTGTGGAGGACAACCGAGCGTATGGCGGGTCCGCGCGCGCACAGTTTGATCGAAATCGCTGGCGGAACGACGCGCGCCTTCATTTATGGGGTGATCGGCTCCGGCATGGCGCAAGCCGGCCTCGCGACGCTTGGATTTCTTGTCGCTGGCGTTCCAGGCGCGTTGTTCCTCGGTCTGCTGACGTTCTTTTTTTCTTTCGTGCCTATGGGGCCGCCGATGATCTGGCTTCCCGCCGGTGTTTCGTTGATTCTTGATGACAAAATCTGGGCGGGCGGCGGGCTGCTTATTTATGGCGTCAGCGTGATCAGCCTTATCGACAATTTTTTGCGCCCCTACATTATGAGCCGGGAAGGCAAGCTGCCATTCTTGCTGACATTCCTTGGCGTGCTCGGCGGGCTCCTGACCTTCGGGTTGATCGGCGTCTTCCTCGGACCAGCGCTGCTCGGCATAGGCTTTAATCTGGCCAAGGAGTGGACCCAGGCGGAATGAGCCGACCGGCGCGCAGATCAGCGTCGCAAGCTTTGTCGTGAAACTCCGACTCCGCGATCAGTGTGCGACGATTTCCGCGTGCAGGTCTTGCCGCACGAATCCGCCTTATATGCTCCGCGTCGCTGTTCGTCTCACTCAGCGGCGGCTCGTCGGACTTGCGATGACGCGTCCGATCGCGGGCCGAGGCGATCTGGCGTCGTTGCAGCCGCTTCGCTACGCTTACGCGCGCGAGAATCGCAAAAAGGAGTGTCCGCATGAGCGTTTCGGTGAAGTTTTGCGGAGCGGCGGAAGCTGTGACGGGAGCCTGCCTACTTTTTGAAACGCCCAAGGCGCGCTTTCTCGTCGATTGCGGCTTGTTTCAAGGCGCCAAGACCTTGAAGGCGCTCAATTACCAAGACTTTCCCTTTTCGCCCCGGCATCTTGACTTCATGCTGCTCACCCATGCGCATATCGACCATAGCGGCCTGGTCCCGAAACTGATCGGCGACGGTTTCGCGGGGCCGGTCTTCGCCACGCGGCCGACCGTGGATCTCTGCGGCTGCATGTTGCCGGACTCCGGCTATATTCAGGAGATGGAGGTCGCCACGCTCAACCGCCGCAACGCGATGCGTGGGCGGCCCGAGGTGGAGCCGATCTACACCGCGGCCGATGCGGAAAACGCGATGAGCGCCTTTCGCGCGGTCGCTTATGAGAAATGGATAGAGCCTGGTCCGGGCGTCCGCGCGCGATTCTGGAACGCCGGCCATATCCTCGGCTCGTCCTCGGTCGAAATCGAAATTGACGGCCGAGAGAAGGCGTTGCGCCTACTTGTCTCGGGCGACCTTGGCCCGGACGCCAAGCTGTTCCATCCCGATCCCGATGCGCCCGAGGGCTTCGATTATGTCATTTGTGAAGCGACCTACGGCGACAGGGAGCGGGCCCGCATCACTGCGGACGGGCGTCGCAGCAAACTTGCTGAGGTCGTCAAACGCGCCCAGACCGCTGGCGGCGCGCTGATCATTCCCGCCTTCGCCGTCGAGCGCGCCCAGGAACTGATCGCCGATCTCGTCACGCTCATGCACGCGGGCGCCGTGCCGGCCGCGCCGATTTTCCTCGATTCGCCGCTGGCGATCCGTGCGACGGAAGTTTTCGTCGAGCACGCCGGCGAATTAAATGAAGCGCTGGATTTCCGCGAGCTCATGCGCTCGCCTCATTTACGCTTGGCGGAAACAATCACTGAAAGCAAAGCGATCCATCGCCTAAAGGGGTTTCACGTCGTCATCGCCGCGAGCGGCATGTGCGACGCCGGACGCATCCGTCACCACTTGAGGCATTGGCTGTGGAGCGCGCGGGCCACGGTGTTGCTAGTCGGCTACCAGGCACACGGAACCTTGGGTCGGCTGCTACGGGACGGCGCGCCCGCTGTGCGTATTTTGGGCGACGAAGTCCGCGTTCGGGCGCGCATCGAGACTTTAGACGACTATTCCGCGCATGCCGATCGCGAGAAAACAGCGCGTTGGCTCGCCGCGCGCGGCCCCGTGAAGCGCGGCGTGTTCTTCATTCATGGCGAACCACCCGCTCTGCGGGCGATGGCGGCGCGCGTCGTACAGGACGGAATCTCCCCTGAATTGGTCACGATTCCATCGCTCGACGACGCTTTTGAGCTTCAGGGCGAACGCAGCCGCCTCATTGCCGGGCGCGCGCCGCGGCTCGTCTCGGAGCAGGTCGTGCGCCTCGACTGGCACAACGATCTCTCCCGCCTGCTGCTCGACATTCGCGACCGTCTCGAGGCGCAAGCCGACGATCGCCGCCGCGCCGTCGTGCTGAGACGGCTGCGTCGCGCGCTGGAGGACGAGGAGACGGCAAGCGGATAGTTTACAAGGTCTTATGCGCCGTGAGGTGACGATCCCGATCGGAATTCGATGCTGATCACGATCGTCCTGCGCGGCTGGCCGTTGCGCTATTCATAGGTGGCGCAGAAAAAAGCGGCGGCCCGCTCCAGGCCGCTGCGAAACCGAACAGAATGCGCCTATTGCGGCGCGCGTTCAAGTTGCTGCAGCGCCCGATAGACAATCGTCGTCGCGGCGCGGCGCTTCTTCTTGCCGAACTTGATCCCTTCCTCTAGCCGAGCGATCGCTTCCTTGATTTCCGCATTGGGCTGCTCTTGCTGCGCGGCCGTGGCGTGATGCAGCGCCTCCGTGGCGTGCAGGACAAGCGCGCTTGGCTTGCCTGCCCGCCCGGCGGCGACGGCTTCGCGCGCATGAGAAATCGCCTGCGCGATGTGGCTCTCCTGCGCCAGCGCGCCGCCCGGCGCAAAGGACCATGCGAGCCCGAGGCTCAACAAGGCGATCATTAGTCTGCGGCTCATAATGTGCTCCTCTGCTCCGAAGGTCATTCCGGCGCCCGCTTGCCAGTTCTTCCAGCTTGGCTGTCGCCGGTTCAGGTATAGCAGTCGCCGATCCCCATTCAACCCATTTGCGTCGACATATTCCGTTCCCCCCTGCGTAACATTCGCGCAAGAACTGTTCGAAGCGTGGCGCGTTTTAGAAAACCGAACTCCTTTTTGCGGAGCGACCTCGCCTTCCCAAGGCGTGTTCAATCCTTTCGCCGGGAAAGAAGCGCACCGGTTTGCGCATCAAAAACGAGTTCCATCTTGCGTCCGCCGCTTTGTGGGAGAATCTCGACTTCGTAGACCCATGTGCGCCGCTTGCGTTCCAGTTCAATCTCTATGACTTGGCCTGGAACGGCTGCGCGCGCCGCTTCGAGAATCGTTTCCATGGGGACTAATGCTTCGGTCTTCGGCGGCGTCAGGAAATCCAGAAAATTTTGCGCCTTTGCCGCGCCTGCATCAAGGCTGATGACCACGATAACCATTTTCATCATCTGCGTGAACTGCGGCTTCGACATCTTTGTTCTCCTTCTATTCTCGAGGCGCCGGCGGTTTCACTAAGGATGAGACCGCAGTCACCCTGGCCATATCCATACGAACGGGTTGCGCACCAAATTTCAGTCCGCGCGCGAATTTCCACTCATCGCGGCGACCTATTTCCGATCACCCATGGTGATGCAGCGAATGTTGGGGAAGCAGATTGTGACGATGATGATGCGGGTGGTAAGGGTTTAGATGTTTGGGATCGTGATGAGGGCAAGGCGAACGCCAACGGCGAATACTCCTCGTCGCATGTTGAGGCGACGTCGTGACAAAACACCCGTCTCGATGACGGCCGTGCCCGTGATGGCTATGATGACGGGGGACTAATTCATGAAGAAATGCGACGGTCGTCTTTTCCTTCGCCATCAGTCGCCGACGCCCAAGGCGGGAAAACAAAAAATTGTCATATGGCGGTCGCCCCAGCTGCTTCAATGACCGCGAGGGCGGCGGCAGCGTCACAGTGTCTCTGTCAACTGATCGTTCGTTCCGAGGCCCACGTCTCATGTCGGCTGGAAATCGTGCAGCGAACTGGGCGGAGGAAGCCGCCAAGTGTGGCCGCTTTTCGCGCAACGTCAAAGAAACTGCGCGTCGGTCGCTGCATGCTCGCAGCAGAGCGCTCGCCACGGGCGTGGAATTGACCCGGTTCGCAAACAATTGCCCGCCAATCGCGATCTGTGCGACAAGAGCGACCGACGGTGTTCCGCCCAGATTGATGCGCTTCGGTCCCGGACGCCGGTGAATGGAGGAGATGGCCCTGAAACATATCCTTGCCGCTATCGATCTGAACGCGCAACCCGACCATGTTTTCGGCCGGGCCGTTCAGCTCGCCACTCAGCACGGAACCGAATTGACGCTCGCGCATATCGCCGCGCATGGGGATGAAGCTGAAAGCTCCCGCGCCGAGACGGTGCTGGCGCGCGCTGATCAAAAGCTTCGTGAGTACTCGGTGCCAGCCGAATTGAAAGTCAATTATCGCGTCGCTATCGGTAATCCGGCCCACGAAATCGCAGCGCTGGCGCGCCAAACTGACGCGGACCTGATTGTTCTTGGCGCCCATCGGGAAAGCCCGATCGCGGACCTGTTCTTCCAGACGACAGCTTATTACATTTTAGAGGGCTGCGACGCGCCTCTCCTGATCGTCAAGGATCCAGCTCGGGGTCCCTACCGGCGAGTTCTCGCGGCAACCGATTTTTCGCCCTGCGCCAAGCGCGCTTTGCGCGCCGCCGTGACGATCGCGCCGCAGGCGGAGTTCCATGTCTTGCATGTCTACGAGACGCCTTATCCCGCCTTCATTCATTTCAACGAAAAAGAACTGGAGGAATATGGGCGGGAGCGTTCGACCAAGATCGAGTTGGACGTCCAGGAGGAAATGCGCAATTTTCTCACCCGTCACGCCGATCTCTCCTTTCCCGAAGTCAAAACCGTGCTCGAACGCGACGACGTCGCCGCAGGCATCGGGAAGGCCGCCAAGAGACTAAAGCCGGATCTGATGGCCATGGGGATGAGCGGCCGCGGATTAGCGGCTCTGATTGGAAGCAGGACGGAGGAATATTTGAACGCGCCCTTCTGCGATATGCTCGTAACGCCATGAAGCTTGTCGCCATTCGCCTCGGGGCGAGGTCGATACGACACCCATGAAATTGATGCTCCGGCGCCGTGGTTGAAGCCAGGAGTGGCGAATGGCGGTTCCCAGTGTCAGTTTCGATGTCGTGTCGGCGCGCGATCACTGCGTTGAAGCGTCAAGTCCGTCAACATCGATGCGCGCCAATGCCGTCATGCCCGGCTGGAGCAGCAAATCAGGGTTGGCTGCGTCGATCGTTACATCGTACATGACGCCATTTTCGCTTGGCGCCTCCGCCCGTCGCACGCTGCTGACCACGCCGGGGTATTTCTTTGCGGGGAGCGTCGCGACCGTGACGACAGCCGTGTTGCCGACCTTGATCTGGTCAGCATCTTTCTCGCCGGCCTCGATCGCTACTCGCACCTTCGTTAGATCAGTTGCAACGAGGAAGAGCGACGTGTCGACGTCCGCCGTAACCGGCGTTCCCGCCTCGACGTTTCGCGCGATCACAATTCCTTCAGAAGGTGCAAGAACGTCGGTCTTAGCGAGCGCCGCCTCGGCGGTCGCCAGCGCTTGCCGACGCGCGACGATCGTTGACTCATGCAGTCTAACACGCGTCTGTGCTCGCTCTACCGCTCTTTGAGAGGCGTCAAGCGCCTTGCGAGTGATGGCGCGGCGCTTCGAGAGCGTGGTCTTGTAATCCAGATCCGCCTGCGCTGAAAGGAGTTTCATCTTGCTTGTGGCGAGTTGCGCCTCCGCCGCCGTTAGCGCGTTTTTCTCCCGTTTGATGGCGTTTTCAAAGGGACGCGGATCAAGCTTCGCGCAACGCTGGCCCTTCGCCACTTTCGTTCCGCGATCGCAGTAGATCGCTTGGACGACGCCCGAAGCCTGCGCTCCTAGCGGAGCGACGGCGATGGGGTTGACGACGCCCGCGGTGGTCACGACGCGCGCGATCTTGTGCGTCACGTAACGCTCGCCGCCCAGATAAAAAGAACGGTACGCCCATCCGCCGCCAAGAACGAGAGCGACGAGCAAGGCGGCGCTCAGTGGCCGAACCCAGCGGCGCCGGTTGGCGCGCAACGGGAGCAAAAAAGAAAACATCCTGCGCCAAAATTCTCGCGTCGCACTGGAACGAAAAAGAGCTTTCTCGATTTCCACGAAGCAAAATAGCGCGATGCTGGCGGCGATGATGTGAACCCAGGTTTCGAAGTCTAACGCCACTGTGCCGAACCATGTCTGCATCCACGGCGCGTAAGTGAACAGAGCTTGAAATATAACGACGAGGCCGACGGCGACGAGCGCCGCCCGACTGCCGAAGAAACCTCGCCAGGATATCGACGGCTCCGATAGGAACCGCGCATTGAAGAGATAGGTTACTTCACACGTGACCAGCGTGTTGACCGCAACCGTGCGGGCGCTGTCGAGCCCCATTCCTTCCGCTTTTTCGAATTCGTAAAGGCCGAAAGTCGCGATAAGCATCAGGAAGGAGACAAAAACAATCCGCCACACGAAATATCCTGATAGAATCGGCTCCTTCGCACCGCGTGGCGGACGCGCCATAATGCCGGGCGAGGGCGGTTCAAAAGCCAGCGCCAAACCCAGCGTTACCGCGGTGATAAGATTGATCCAGAGTATCTGCACCGGCGTCACCGGCAGAACTTCGCCGAGCGCAATCGCCGAAACAACGGTCATGGCTTCGCCGCCATTTGTCGGCAGAATGTAGAGGATCGTCTTCTTCAGATTCTCATAGACCACGCGGCCTTCGTGCACCGCGTGCACGATCGAGGCGAAATTGTCGTCTGCCAGCACCATTTCGGCCGCTTCTTTCGCGGCCTCCGTACCTTTCACGCCCATGGCGATGCCAATATCGGCGCGTTTGAGCGCCGGGGCGTCGTTGACGCCGTCTCCGGTCATGGCGACGATCTGGCCATGACTTTGCAACGCCTTCACGAGACGCAGCTTGTGCTCGGGGCTCGTGCGGGCGAAAATGCTCGTGTTCAAGACTGCATCGCCCAATTCTTCATCTGACAGCGCGTCGAGATCTCGGCCCGTAAGAACCGCGCCTGGATTCTTGAGCCCCAACTCCCGGCCGATCGCGACCGCTGTCGCCGCGTGATCGCCCGTTATCATCTTCACGCCGATTCCTGCCCCGGCGCATTGACGGACGGCGTCAAGGGTTTCTTCCCTCGGCGGGTCGATCAAGCCGATGAGGCCAAGGAATGTCAGCCCGGTCTCGACGTCGCCAAATGTAAGCTCGCAATGGTCGGCGACGGTGCGTTTCGCAGCGATGCCCAGCACGCGCTGTCCCTTCGCCGCGATTTCGTCGATACGCGCGAGCCAACAACTGCTGTCGAGCGGTCGTTGCTCCTCACCACCGTCACGCTGCCAAAAGCACGTTTCGAGCAGGCGCTCAGGCGCGCCCTTCACGAAAATATAGCCGTTCCCGAGGTGATCGTGATGCAACGTCGCCATGAAGCGGTGCTGGGACTCGAAGGGAATTTCATCCGTTCTTGGAAGCCCCTGCGACTGCAAGCGCAAATCGACGCCGGCTTTGACAGCTGCGGTTAGCAGAGCGCCTTCGGTCGGATCGCCGTCAATACTCCAGACATCGTCTTTCTCGTGCAAGACCGCATCATTGCACAAAGCGGCGGCGCGCAGAATTTCAGCGAGATCCGGCGCGCCGTCGACCAGGACGTCCTGCCCGTCCTTGGTGAAGCCGCCGTGCGGATCGTAACCAGAGCCGGAGGTTTCATAGATCGAATTCGTGGTGACGACGGTCCGCGCAGTCAACTCGTTGCGCGTGAGGGTGCCGGTCTTGTCCGAACAGATGGTCGTCACTGCCCCTAGTGTTTCGACGGCGGGAAGGCGGCGAATAATGGCGTTGCGACGCGCCATGCGCTCGACGCCGATGGCGAGCGTGATCGTGATGATTGCCGGGAGGCCTTCCGGAATCGCCGATACGGCCAGTCCGACCGCCGCCATGAACATTTCGGAAGGCGCAAAACTCCATACGAAAGTTCCGAAAAGAAACACCGCCGCAGCCAGAAGAAGAATGACGACTGTCAGCCATCGCGCGAAATCGGCCATGCGCTGAAGCAGAGGCGTGGTCAGTTCCTCGACCTCGGACAACATGGCGCTAATGCGGCCGATTTCCGTCGTGGAGCCTGTCGCGACAACGATGCCCGTGCCCTGGCCGTATGTCACGACGGTGCCAGAGTAAGCCATAGACGCACGGTCGCCGAGAAGCGCGTCGGGGGCGACCGCCGAAACGTCTTTGTCGACCGGCAACGACTCGCCGGTAAGCGCCGCTTCCTGAACCTGCAGCGACTTCACGCGAATGAGACGCATATCGGCCGGAACCTTGTCCCCGGACTGAACAAATACGATGTCGCCAGGAACAACCGAGTCGGCGTCCACGACAAGCCGGCACCCGTCACGAATGACGGTCGCATGGAGGGAGAGCATTTTGCGGACGGCGTCCATGGCCTGTTCCGCTTTGCCTTCCTGAATAAATCCGATGATTGCGTTGATCACGACTACCGCGACGATAACGCCGGTGTCTACCCAATGTCCGAGGAAGGCGGTGACGACGCTCGCGGCAATAAGCACGTAGATGAGGACATTGTGGAACTGCAACAGAAAACGGGTAAGCGGGCTTCGTCGCCTTCCGCCCGGCAGCCGATTGGGGCCATATTGGGCGAGCCGTCGCGTGGCCTCGGCGGCGCTCAATCCTCCGCTGGACGAATCGAAACGCTGAAGAACGGAGTCGGTGGGTAGAGCCGACCAATTTTCAGAATGATCGATCGGCTTGTTCATTTGTTGAAGACCTTGGTTCGAGGAAGCGAAGCGGGGAGGAGCGACGGCGATCTTATTTGGAGCTTTACCGGGATAGACAAGATAAACATACTCTGGAGCGCCTTGGATGCGGAGTGTCCAGCCTTCGCCAAGGTTTCCCGAGGAGCGGTCTCGAGCGCGTCCGAGCGACAATTTCGAGGATGAGGCGATCAGGGCGCCTCTCTTCGAGCGAGCCTGTCCGGAGAAAGGCACCCCTGTCGCTGGCGCCATTTTACTTCATCACGCCGCTTGTTCGACCTTGCGTCTTTGAGCATGAGTCGACGCCCACAGCATGACGCCGGCGAGAATGATCCCGCCAAAGGCGACCAGCAGGAACAAGGCCGATTGCTGAACGAAGGCCATCGCGGGAACGCAAAGCGCGAGCGCCACGCCCACGAGGCAGATTTGCCACGCCTTGGCGTGAACGCCAGCCAGGAACGTCGCGAGGGCGAGAACGGTCATCAAGTTGAGGCCGGTGGCGTTGTTGTTGACCACGTCGCGCACCAGGTCCAGATGCACGAACCACATGGCGAGAAGAACCGCAAACCAGTGCAGAACCTGGGTCCAGACGAGTTCGACGCGCTTTTCCCGGCTGTCGGCGTGACGCCAACCGACATATATGCAGATGCCGCAATAGATGGGAGTTAAAACTTCCCAATAGAGCGGCGCCGGCTGTCCCGTGAAAGTGATGAGGCCGATGCCGAACACCGCCAAGGACAACATCACGATGTAAGGCATATCCAGTTTGACAACGTCGACGACCAATACCGCCGGCGGCTGCGTGGCAATTTCTTCCAGCCCATGTTCGAGCGTCGTCATAAGGCCGGTTTCGTCTTCCTTCGTGACGGTGGCCCCGTTTTGTTGTTCGATGGGGTTTTGAGCATTCGTCATTATATTGGCCTCCCCTCGGTTTCCGCGAAAGCGGCGTCTAGCCGATCACGTCAAGGTATCGACGCCGCCGACGGCAGCTATCGCTGCAACAATATTCGCGCTCGCCCGACGAAGCACATGTCCCGATTGTGACGTGTGTTTGGCGCGACAGAAGTATTGCGTAGGATACGCGACCGCAACCTGCGCGCAGACCATCGCCCGGCGCGTCAATGCGACGCACGAGATAAGATCCCACAGATAGCTCAGGAGAATGAAGGCCGTTGCGATCTCGCTGTTGCGATAGATCGCCAGCGAATGCACATGGCGACTATTGCAGATGCGGGCCAATTCAGGTTCGACTCATCAAGAAGGCCCCTTGTTGAGCTGTGTCAAGACAGCGCACTGAAATGCCGCCGCGACTTCTGGAAATGAGATCGCCCGCGTCTTAGCTTGAGAAAGCGCCCGGTAGGGGCGGATCAAAATGGACGGCCTGAACGCCCGCTTGTGCGCAAGGAGTCCCGATCGAGGAGGAAACGAATATGCTGACACGAAGACTAATGGTCGCCCTTGTGGCTTCCGCAGTGGGGTTGGCCGTCGCGCCGCGCATGGCGCTCGCTCAGGCCAGCCATTTGGAGCAGGCGATCGCGGAGACAAAGGAAGCGATCCACGAGGGGAAGCGAGACGAGCCAGCTTCGCTCGTCGAGCACGCCGTCAATGCGCTCGATCACGCCAATGCGGCCCAGAAGGAAAAGCCCAGCGAGCATATCAAGACCGGGGTCACGCATCTCAAGAGAGCCATCAAGACCGCGAAACACACGCATTCGAGCCGCCGCGTAGCGAGGGCGGTCAAACACGCCGAGACGGCTTTGACCCATTTTGAAGCGGCGAAATAATGTAGGATGGGTGAACGAAGGGGACGCGGGCTTTCTTTTTTCGCCAAGTGGGTCGCCAGGTTAGGCGGTGAGCGGCGCGAAATCAGGGGCCCGCGTCTTTCGTCCATTTGACGGCGCAGCCGCCCCTGACGAAATGGGTTCGGCGCTTTCGAAGACTTGTGCGCCGCTAAACTCGGTGCAAGAAGCGGGTATATGCGCGTTCAAGCGTCAAGATGGGGCGACTTCGTCCTTGGGCCGTGACGCGAGGATGACATAAGGCGACTAACGCAGCTACCGCTTTCGTTGGCCGGGCCATTGGATCGCCGACGCGGCGGTAGCGACCGCTTCTTGACGGGTGCGAGGACAAGAATGAGCATGTCGCAACGCGGCGAGGACGCGGAAAAGCCTGCCGGCCGGAATTGGCGTTTCAATATCGGCTATTTGCTTTTCGCGCTGATCGGCATCCTGCTTTTGCATCGAATGTGGGACATCCACCAACAAACGCAAGTCATTCCTTATAGCGAATTCGCGAACCTCTTGCGTGAAGACAAGATCGCCGAGGTTTTCGTGAGCGATCAGGCGGTCCGCGCCACCCTGAAGGAGCCGATGCCGGACGGACAAAAGCAGGTGCTCGCGGTGCGCGTCGAGCCCAACTTCGCCCAGGAGCTGGAGGCCGCGCACGTCAAATATACCGGGCTCGTTGAGCAAACGTGGATCACCACGCTGCTCTCCTGGATCGTGCCGGTTGCGATCTTCTTTTTCTTCTGGAGTCTGCTCGCGCGACGTATGCAGCAGGGCCTCGGTTCGATGATGTCGGTCGGCCAGAGCAAGGCCAAGGTTTTTGTCGAGACAGACATAAAAATCAGCTTTGCTGACGTCGCGGGCGTCGACGAAGCCAAGGAAGAATTGCAGGAGATTGTCGCCTTTTTGAAAGATCCGGCGACGCATGGGCGCCTTGGCGCGCGGATTCCGAAAGGCATTCTCCTCGTCGGGCCACCGGGAACCGGCAAGACTCTTCTGGCGCGCGCCGTCGCAGGCGAGGCCGGCGTGCCGTTCTTTTCGATCACCGGCTCAGAATTCGTCGAAATGTTCGTCGGCGTTGGCGCGGCGCGCGTGCGCGACCTGTTCGCCCAGGCGCGCGCCAACACGCCCTGCATCATCTTCATCGACGAACTCGACGCGCTGGGGCGTGTGCGGGGCATTTCGGGGTTAAGCGGCGGGCATGACGAAAAGGAGCAAACCCTCAACCAGCTCTTGAGCGAACTCGACGGCTTCGACCCGACCATCGGCGTCGTTCTGCTCGCGGCGACCAATCGTCCCGAAGTGCTCGATCCGGCGCTGCTGCGCGCCGGGAGGTTCGATCGGCAAGTTTCGGTCGATCGCCCCGACAAGAATGGGCGCGTCGCGATCCTTCTCGTGCACCTGAAGAAAATCAAGCTCGACGCCGACGTCGACACCTCTCAGATCGCGGCGCTGACGCCGGGCTTCACGGGCGCCGATCTCGCCAATCTGGTCAATGAAGCGGCGGTGCTGGCGACGCGCCGTCATGCGCAAGCGGTGTCGCTCGACGATTTTACCGCCGCTGTCGAGCGGGTCATCGCCGGCCCGGAAAAACGCAAGCGGCTGATCAATTCGCGCGAGCGCCGGATCGTCGCTCATCATGAGATGGGCCATGCGATCGTCGCCATGGCGTTGCCAGACACCGACCCGATAAAAAAAGTCTCGATTATTCCGAGAGGCATGGGCGCGCTCGGCTATACGATGCAAATGCCGACGGAAGACCGCTATCTGATGACCCGCACGGAACTCTTGAACCGCATCACAGTCCTGCTCGGCGGGCGCGCGGCGGAGATGGCGGTTTTTGGCGAAGCGACGACCGGCGCCGCCGACGACCTCCAGCGCGCGACCGAGATGGCGCGCGCCATGGTCACGCGTTACGGCATGGAGCCGGAAATCGGGCAGGCCTCGTTCGCCTCGGAGCGTCCGCGCTATCTCGATATTCCGGGTCTCGGCCCCATGCAGTCCGAAGCGAGCGACGAGACCAGCGCCAAGATCGACGCTGCCATCCGCAAGCTCGTCGACGATGCCTTTGACCGCGCGATCTCCATATTGCAGACCTGCGCCGCGGTTCATCGGGAGTCGGCGCAGCGGCTGCTCGAGAAGGAAACCTTTAGCGAGGAGGATCTCGCTCCGATACGAGTCGCGGTGCAAGAGCGCGCCGGCAATCCGGCAACGGCGACGCCGGGCGCCGCTGCGCGGATTGTTGTGGGCGGTCAGCAACTCGGTTCCTAAACTCAGGCGGCCATGGCCGACATTGTCACCCTCACCATCAACCCCTCGATCGACACGTCGACCGCGGTTGATCGAATGGCGCCCATTCACAAACTCCGCTGCGCTCCGCCGCATCGCGATCCCGGCGGCGGCGGAGTCAACGTCGCTCGGGTCGCTGTTCGGTTCGGCGCAGACGTCATAGCGCTTTGCGCCGCGGGGGGCGTAATGGGCGAACTGCTGCGCCGTCTGATCGACCGCGAAAGAATTCCGAACTTCGTGATCCAAGTGTCCGAGGAGACCCGTGAAAGCTTCACGGTATTCGAGGAGGCGACCGGACACGAGTATCGTTTCGTGCTTCCAGGCCCGGAGTTGCGCGAAGACGAATGGCGCCAATGCCTCGGCGCGCTCGCCGGCCTTGATGCCGATCCGCGCTTCATTGTCGCCAGCGGCAGCCTCTCGCCGGGAGTTCCCTCGGATTATTACGCGCACGCCGCTCGTATCGCCAAGGGATGCGGCGCGAGATTCCTTCTCGACACGTCGGGGCCGCCATTGGCGGCCGCGTTGGAGGAAGGCGTTTACCTCATCAAGCCGAATCTACGTGAGTTGAGCGAACTCGCGGGCGGTCCGATCGAGGGGGAACACGCCTGGGTCGACGCCTGTCGTCGGCTTACAGAAGCGGGACGCACGGAGCACGTGGCTCTGACCTTAGGAGATCGCGGCGCGCTTCTGGTCGCGGGTGACCGGGCATGGCGCGCGCCCGCTTTGCCGATCAAGCCAGTCAGCACTGTCGGCGCAGGCGACAGCTTTCTGGGCGCCATGGTGTGGGGTCTCGCCGAGGGGCTGAGGATCGAGGACGCTTTTCGCTATGGGGTCGCGGCGGGATCGGCCGCCTTGCTTTCGCCGGGGACCGGGCTGTGCCGCATGGAAGATGTTGAACGCCTCTACCCAGACGTCGGCTTGCAGTTGCTTTGAACACCAAGAGGCGTTGAGCGTGCGCAAAAAAAATAGAGGAATGTCGGTTGCTTCACTCCAATTCGCGGGACCATGTGACCTTATGGAGGCTGTGTTTGATTTCCGCGAGCGCACGGTATACCGCTCTATCGGTGCCTCTGTCGGAGCCCGCGTAATCGAGCTGGACAACTGCTTCCGCGAATTGGACCGCCGACATCAAGAAATCGAGGACGTCGCGCGGCAGCGGCGTATGCGAATTCACACTTGCGACGCCGATGGAGAAAAACGCGGGCGCGCCAATGTGTTCGCCATTCGCCTGCCAGCCCTTGTTCGGGACGGCGCCGGCAATGTCGCACAGCCGGGAATTCGACGGCAGGGTCAGTATCCCCGCGCCAGTGTCCATAGCGGTCAACGATTCGGACATAGCCCGCTCCAAACCATCGGCGACAGTTTTTGAGGCGCGCCTCTTATCAGAACGCGGGCGCCGGCCTCTCCCGTTCGAATCCGATCCTCGCGTTCGCGGCAGCGGCTCGAAGAAAGTGGGATCGAAGCAACGCCTTCCCGCTTGCGCTCGGGCGGAACCTTTCCTGCTTGCGGATGCTCGGAAAGGAAACGTCGCAGCACGATGAGCCTATCCGCTGCTTCGCGCCGCGCTCCGAGATCGAGAAAACGGCGGAGATCGGCGACCATCATGTCGCGCACCGCAGCCGGCCGCCTCTCGATGTTGAACATATAGCTGTAAAGAAGCCGATCGTGCCTGGCAGACGGCGTGACGCCCAAGACCATTTCGCTGGCCGCAAGGCCTGCAAAGGCTGGGAGTTGCTGAAGCGCAATCATCGCGTTTCCCCCTCTCGGGCGCCGAAAACGCCCTGTTTCTTGTTGTTCTGCGGGCAGGCGACGACAAGGAGGAATTGACAATTTGAACTTTGACTGAGCCTGTCCTCTTGGTCCTGCGTAATAGGGGCGGCGACATCTCCGCAACAGGATGCCAGGGCATTGAGCCGCCGGAAGCCGGAGACAGTCAATTCCGCTTTTTGCCGCATCCACTTTTCCGTTGCTTTGGCGCGAGAGGACATCCTTGAAGGCGCCGGCAGGACGCGTGGCGGCTCAAAGCGGCGCGGCGCCATGCGAAAATCGCCCAGTCGAAATCGCGAGAAGCATCCATTCAAGCGGCGTTCGCTCCGGGTCAGCAAATGCGCGATAAATAAAGCTGGCGAAACGCATTATCAGGAATCGATGACCAGCCGATGAAAGTTCGGCGCCGAGATAACATCCCCATGGATGTCGCATAGCCTGCCGTCCGCTCGCGCTTGCTTAGCCCCAGGATATCGGAAGGTGATCCGTTTTGGTGCTGGACCGCTCAGTTTGAGATCGACCGTCGCCTGGGATTGATCGCGTCGAGCGCGAAGATTAGCGGTCCCGAAAGTGGTCGGCAGTTCATGCAGCGTGATGCCCTCACCCTCCCACCAGCCGTCGGGAACCGCGCGAAACAATTCGAGGGTGTCGCCGTTTTCTCGCAGCAGCATCCGACGGATTGCTGTGGCGAATTCCGCTCCTATCCAGGTGTGCGGCATGTCGCCAATATATTCCGGCGATTGCGGCTCGCCCCAGACGACCTCGGCCCAGGATCGCCATCTGCTCGGTCGCCGACACGCGAGCGCGGCCGAGAGCAGTCGGAAAGCGTCCTCCAAACGGCCCAGAGACACGAACGCGTTGAGATTACGTATGCCGTACGGGGTATAGCTTTCCATGAATTCCGGCTTTCCGATCAGCTCGATCTGGTGGGAAACGAGGTCATATGTCGCCGAAAGGAAATCTCTCGGAAGGACGTCTTCCACCCGGCAAGGCTCGAAGGCGATCGAGGTTGAACTCGGATCTAGGTCTTCGCGATCCGCCGACCCATGTATATATCTCGAGCCCAATCGTTCGGAGGTCATGCGAAGGGAGCGAGCAAGATTCGTGGCGAACTCCTGGCCCTTCGCTTTCGCCTGCGTAGCAACGCCCATGTCGCCCATCTCAATTGCAAGGTACTCGCAGTTCCGCCACGCGCTCAAGGCAAAGAAGTTGTCCCAGTAACTGTATGAAGGTTTGCTATAGCCCTCGTGGCTTATGGATGGAGCCAAGAGGCCATGGAGCCAACTCTCCGGGCCGTGCCGTGCGATTGTTCTTGCGCTTAGCTCCTCAATGAACCTAGTCGCCCGGACCACAGGTTCGAAAACGGCCCGCAGAAAGTCGCGATCTCGGGTAATGCGATAAATATCTGCGGCGATGCCGACGAATTGGCCTTGCGCATCGAATTCAATGTCGCTTCCATATCCTCGGTTGACGCTTCCGTCCAAATTGAGGATCGGCGGCACCATGCCGTTCTCATAGATGCGTCCCGAATACCAGAGGACATAAGATTTCGCCTCGTCTATCAAGCCAGACCAGAGCAGCGCAAGCGCCTGCGACGAACCATCGCGAATCCAGGTGCGGTCGTAATTGCGGGGACCGGGTTTGAAGGCGTGTTGCGTCGCGTTCACGAGGATAAGCGCCGTCTGCGCCTCAATGGTGTCGCCGACTTCTCGATCCCCCACGGTGATCTTCCGCGGGCCGATCTTCTTCCGCCAACCTTGGGCGACTTCCTCGTAAATGGCCCGAAAATTTATGTCCGGGCGCGGCTCGACGCCGTCCCACATGGGCGACGACAGGATGAGGGCGACGCTCCGGCCGGGTTCCAAAGAAAAACGGAATTCGCAGGCGGCGCTGACCAGGCCGGAGACTGAACGAACGCTGCGAACGGTTTGTCGGGGCTCGTTCTCGATCAGTCTTATCACGTCTCCATTGTCGAAGTCCGCAACGGACACAATTTCCGGTTCGCGCGAAAAGGCGGCGAAGATTCGATCATTGACCCACACCTGCCGGCCGTCGACGGCGATGGCGTCGATGGCCGCGTGACCACCATGTTGCCAGTAAGGATTGATTTGGACAGGCCGCACCGCGAGGACGAGCGCTCCATCATGCCGCAGGCTGCTCCTATTTGTGATGCAGTATTCCACCAGCGCTTCGCCAGCATGAGCGATGGCCGTCGCCCTGAGCTCGACGCCCAGCATAGACCAGGTGACGCACGGAATGGGCAACGCGCCATCGAGTAGCGAGTGGTCGACGGCTGCGCTTGCCGGCGCTCCGTGCAGGACGCCACCCAACCTAAGGAGGGGAGTGATCTGGGCGGCCTCGGCTTGCGGCTCGAGATTGCCGTATTCATCGAAGAGCGCTTCTGCCGGTCGCTCCCGCTCCCCCACTACTGTCCAATAAACCTGGCGACCCAGGAGAGACTGCGGGTAGAGGTCGCCGCGCCCGGCTTGAGCCGCGCGCTCGAATTGCCCGAATGGCATACGATCTTTGTTCAAGAGGCGGAGCTTGAGCTCGTTGACGACGGCGCCCTCGGGCGAACTCGCCTCATGCACCGTCAAGCGAAAATAGCGGCTGGTGGTGGAGCGCCACCAGAAGTTGTCTTTGTCGCCATCGCCGGTGGCGATCCGGCCGACTTCGCGAAAGTTTGCGCCATCGTCGGAGAGATAAACCGAAAAAACGGTTCCGTGAGTCTCGCCCCATTTGATGAAGGCGCCGAGGGGAAACCTGACATAGCCGAAATCAACCGTGATGCTTTCGCCGGGGAAAAGGTTTACTGGGGCGTAGCCCAGGGCCGCAACGCGACCCTCCTCCATCACCGAGGCGGCGTTGACCGGGCCGAAAAGATTGATCTCAATGATTTCCGGCGTGCGTAGGGGTTCCGGGTTGGCGCACTGCCAACGCACGAAGCGCGCTTCGACCGGCGGGAAGGCAAAAACCTCCTGTCCGCCCTCGCCATGGTCAGTGCGGCAAAGATGCGCCCAGGTTTTGCGGTCGAGCGACGACTCGAACCCATAGCTTATCGGCGTTTGCTTGCCCCAATAAACCTCGAGCCCACCAAGCGTCGCAGTCACTCCCAGGTCGATCTCCAGCCAAGGCGTCGTCGATGGGTCGGATCGCCACGTCGTCGCGTAGTGGTCATCAATCGCAAGACCGGGATCGCCGCTGTCGGCGGTTACCTTCCACTGGCTTTTGTGCGGCACGTCCACGGCGCGCTCCCTCGTGGCTTCGGTGATGAATACCACGCGTTAGCAGCGTCGCCATGCGCGACGAAGGAATGACGACGGTTGGGGCAGTGGAAACGAACTCGGCCGTTACCCCCCAAGCGCGTGCGCGCCTCAATGCCCATAAAGCCACGCACGTTGGCGGCCGTGAAGTCCGCGAGATCGCGCTCCGCAGCTTAAATTTAGGGTGAAACTTGCCTGAACTTCAGCTCTGAGAAAGCGTTCCGCCCGGAAATCGAGAAAACAAATATCTGGTATAGCTTGGGGCGGATTGCCAACCACCCCTTGTGTGCTTACCAGTTAGTCAAGAAGGCAATCGAGCTATCGGCTCGTTTGCGCTCCCGATCGAGATTCAGGCGTTTCAGGAGGGTTCCAGCTAGGGCAACGCAGAAGTCGCTCTCACCCCAACAGCTCGGCGCAAGGGTTGCCGTGGCTCAATCAACGGGAGACGCCGTTGGCTCATTTGAACTACCAGCATCTGTACTACTTCTGGACGGTCGCAAAATCCGGCACGATCACGCGCGCCTCCGAACGCTTGGCATTGTCGCAACCGACGATGAGCAGCCAGATCGCGGCATTCGAAAAGGCGATCGACTCTCAGCTCTTCCACAAGGACGGCCGACGGTTGACGCTGACTGACGCCGGCAGGCAGATTTTCGAATATGCCGAACAGATATTCAGGCTCGGCGAAGAACTTGCTTCGTCGATACAGGATCGCTCGACGGCGAATCGTTCTCGACTGAGCGTGGGCGTGGTAAACTCATTGCCGAAGCTTGTTGTCTATCGGCTGCTCAAGCCGGTATTTGGCCTCGGTCAACCCTTTCAGATGCATTGCTATGAGGACAAGCGCGAGCGACTGCTGGCGGAACTCACCTTGCATGGCGTCGATCTCGTCTTGTCAGACGCGCCCGTGACAAGCGCCAACGGATCGCGTGTATACAACCACCTGATCGCCCAATCATCGATTTCCGTCTTTGGATCACCAGAGACGGCGGGAAGATACCGTAACGACTTTCCCTTGTCTCTCGATCGAGCGCCGCTGCTTCTGCAAACGGCAAACATTGAAGTCCGACGCTCTCTCGACGAGTGGTTCGAGGATCATAAAATTCGCCCCGATGTTATCGCTGAAATTGAAGACAGCGCGCTTCTAAAGACATTTGCGTCGGAAGGAATCAGCCTCATCGTCGCCCCTTCGGTTGTCCGTGACACGGTCGAGCGTCAATATGGATTGGAGTTTGTCGGTGAAATCAAAGACGTGACCGAACAGTTCTTTGCAATCACGACCCAACGGAAATCGAAAAACGCCGCTGTCGCCGCGATTCTCAAGGAGCATATTCATGGCGTCCGCGAATCGCACGGAAGCGGCGCGGTCAACAATTATTCTACTAAGGAAGCGGATGTTTGCGATCTGGCTCAAATTTGAAGCATCGGCGCGACAAGCTTGACCGCCTCCATATGCGCATCGCCCGGTTGAGGCCGGCGGCATAATAAACTTTTCCTTGCTGCTTCAGTTTGCCTTCATGTCGGGGCCGCGCCAGAAACTTCCCGATAGCAGCACGTCCTTGATCGTCATTTGATCGCCGAAATGCTTTATGGCCAGCACGGGAACGGGCGACCGGCGGATGATTTCGGAAGCGACGGAGCCGAGAAGAATCGTCGCCGCTTGGCTTCGACCGCGCGTTCCAAGCACGATGAGATCCACACCATCCGCGTCCACCTGACGCAGAATCGCGTCGGCGGCGCGACTGCTCTCGACATAAACGGGATGAACCGCGACGCCATCGGTGTCGATGCGGCCCATAAATTGTCGGAAATGGGCGTCTTCATCGTCAATGACGAGCGATTCATGCTCTTCATAGCGCAGCACGGACGGGTCGAAATAAACATGTAGCGCCGTCACTGCGGGCACTTTCGCCGTTCGGGCGATGGCGACGGCCTGTCCCAGCGCGTCCGCGGAGCGCTCGGAAAAATCGATCGGCGCGAGGATGTTCGTCGCGGCCGTTGGGCCGCCCGCGGGGACCATCCAAACCGAGCAATGCGTGATTTGCGCGAGCCTTGTCGCGAGCAAGCGGGCGCCGCTGCGTCCCTTGCGATGACCAAGCAGAATGAGATCGGCGCCGTTTAGCGTGAATTTCACAAGCTCGTCGAGACGGCTGACGCCCGCGACCGCCGCGACAGTGACCTTGCCTTTATGTCCGACGTCCCTGAAGCGCGAACCGACCAACTGGTTTGCAAGCCGCCGCGCCTCGTCGACGGAAATCACTCCATTGCCGGGGGTGACGATATGGACGAAATGCAGATCGCGCAAAATACCCAGTCTCGCAAGACGCTCCGCATAACGGAGCAACTCGTCGTCCTCATCGGTAAGCGATAGCGCGACCGCAACATGGTTGAATATGCCGGGGCGAAAAATTTCCCGCTCGGGGGCGATCGCCGGGGCCGCGACCGGCGCGCGCGCGGCGGCGGGCTTGTCCAGAAAACCGCGCGTCGAGAAATACAGGACGAGCGCCGAAAGCACGCCAGTGAGAAAGTCCGTCGCCGGCACCATCACCGCCGTGAAAATCATCAGGCCGGCATGGAATTTGTTGTGCGCGAAAACCTCCTTGATCTCGGAGATTTTGATCATGTTCGAGGCGACCCAGAGCAGGATGCCGCCGATACAGGCCATGGGGACCATCTCCAGATAGTCCGCGATGAAATAAGCCAGCGTCAGTTTCAAAATGCCCTTGAAATAGCCGGCGAGCGGCGTCACCGCGCCCGCTTTGATGCTCGTCGCCGTGCGCGCTAGCGCGCCGGTGCAGGGGAAGCCATTGACCATCGGCGTGATGATCTGCACGAGTCCCTGGCCCCAGAATTCCTTGTCCGGGTTGAAGGGCGTGCCGCGATTGTCGGCGGAGCTATCGCTGATATTGGGTGACGGCGCGGATCAAGCGGCGGTTTTGGTTTCGCGGGCGATCTCGATTCCGTCACGGAATGTTACGCCTTCGATGATTTTCGGCAACTGATTTTGTCCTTTCAGGCGACGCCAGTTTTTCGACGCCGCCATCACGAGTTTGAACACCATGAGGCGGGCAGTGTCCTGCGAGAGCGCGCCTTTCATGCGCACCGTGCGATGCCGCACCGTCGCGAATATGCTCTCGATCGGGTTCGACGTGCGCAGATGCGCAAAGTGCTCGGCGGGAAAGTCGAAGAACGTCAACAGCGCGCCGCTATCTTTGAGCAGGCAGTCGACGGCCTTCTCGTATTTCGGAGCGTATTTCTCGGCGAAGGTCGTCATCGCCGCCTCGGCCGCCGTCCGGTTCGGCGCCTGCCAGATGTCGCGCAGGTCCCTGTGCGCGTTCGGTTGAACGGATTTCGGCAGCTTGTCGAGGACGTTCAGCGTCTTGTGAACCCAACAGCGCTGATGGCGCGTCGTCGGGAACGCCTCGTCGAGAGCCTTCCAGAAGCCGAGCGCGCCGTCACCGACGGCGATTTCCGGCGCGATGACAAGTCCGCGCGCCTTCAAATCGACGAGCAACTCCTTCCAGCTCTGCGCGCTCTCGCGCATGCCCGTCTGAAAGCCGACCAGCTCCTTCCGGCCCTCGGGCGTCGCGCCGATCAGCACCAACATGCACTCGGCCTGCGGCTCCATGCGCGCTTGCAGATAGACGCCGTCGGCCCACAGGTAGACATAGCGCCTCGCTGACAAGTCCCGGGCCTGCCAGCGCCGATATTCGTACTCCCACTCGCCTTTCAGCCGCGAGATCACAGCCGGCGAAAGATTGGGCGCATCCTTGCCGAGCAAGGCTGTCAGGACGTCCTGAAAATCGCCGGCCGAAACGCCGCTGAGATAGAGAGCCGGCAAGAGCGCGTCCAGGCTCTTCGTGCGCCGCGCCCATTGCGGCAGAATCGATGAGGAGTAGCGAATGCGCGCCTCGGAATTCGGCGCCCCGCGGTCGCGAGCTTTCGGCTTTTCTACCGCGACCGGGCCGATCCCGGTCTGGATCGTGCGCGCCGGTTCACGCCCGTGCCGAACGATCCGCCGCCGCCCGTCCGGCAGCACAAGATCAGTATGTGCGGCAAGAAACGTCTCGAACTCGGCTTCGATGGCCTGCGCAATCAGCCGTTTCGCCCCCGCCCGCAGGATTTCCGTGAGCGGATCGTCGATTTTGCCTTCCTGCCGGAGAGCGACAACTCTATTCTCGTTCATGGCGTAACGCTCCTTCCTGGAGGTTCGGGTCGGCTACACACCAATCCCGTTACGCCGCTCGCCTCACGCCGTCATCACCCAGTTTCCGCCATAGCTCTTGTCGGCGAGACGGTCCGCCATCGAGGAGCAGAGGAGACTTTCGACGCCGGAAACGAAAACAATGGCGAATGTGAAATAGACGATGTCAAACAACACGCCTGAATTCATCGCCGGCAGGACAGGCGGCGTGAACACAAAAAAGTTGTTCGGGATCGTGCCGTAGATATCGCGCACGACGATGACGCCCTTGCCGGACAGAACCGTCGCCGTCAGCGCCGTGCAGACGGCGATCGCGATCGCCGGCGCCGGAATGAAGATGGAAATCCGCAACAGGATTTTCGTCAGCGCGAAAGTCGACAGGCCGAGTACGACGGCCCAAATGTTAATCTTGTCGAGATTGCTGAAAAGGCTCGACATGGTCGTTTCGAAACTGCCGAAAAAGTCGCCTTCCTCGCCCAGAAGCTCGGTAAAGTCCCGCAATCCCAGCACGGACTCGATGTTCGAGGCGGCGATAGCTACCGCAATGCCCGCCGTAAATCCGACGATGATAGAGTTGGGGACGAGTTGTTTGACGTATTTCCCAAGGCCGAAAAGACCCATGAACATGAGAATGACGCCGGAAAGGATCGAAACGAATACGAGAAAGCCGTGCGCCTCGGGGAGTGTGCCGCCCCCGGCTTCGCCGTATTTTTTTACGAGCGCCGCGATCACGGGGATAAAGGCGGCTGTCGGGCCGTAAACCTGATATTTCGAGCCGCCGAAGGTGCGTCCGACCATGCAGGCCAGCGCCCCGGCGATGATGCCTTGCTCGGGCCTCAGACCCATGGCCATGGCGAACCCCATGGCCATGGGGATCGCGGTGAGCGCCACGATCAGGCCCGCGCTGAAATCGCGATAAGTGGTCTGAACCCAGGTTTCCCGCTTCAGATCTTCGAATCGGCTGTCCCAAAGGGTCAGAAACAACCGAAAGCGGCTCCCGATCGTCGACGTCTGCGAGGGAAACGCCGGCGCGACATCGACGGAGGTCAATGTTGGGGAACTCTTGTTGTCAAGGGCGTCCATTTTTATGTTTCGCCTTTTCCTCGCTTTGGCCGGGGTAAGCGAAGCGCCTCGAACACGTGCGCCTATGACTGGACGGGGGAATCGACCGATTGCGTTTAATCAAAACGTCACAGGCGCTTTGGATTCCGCCTCCTGTGGCGCTTCCTTGTTGCGCTGTTCCGAAATCGAGGGCGCGGCGGGCGGGCAGTTGTCGCGCCGGGCCTTGCTGACGCGATTGCCGAATAAGTCGCAAAGCAAACAGTTTCCTCGCGGGCCATCGAGAAATGGCTCAGCTGCGCCGGCGGGCGCTGATACGAAGATCGAAACGGCGACTGCAACCGCCCTGCCATACATGCCGCGACAGCCTTCTCTGGAAACGTTTCGGTAGCTGCAGAGCAGCACGCCTACGCACTCTGCGAAGAAAAACATGTCGCCGCGCCGGGAAAAATTTGAAATTTTCTAATGCAGCTATTGCAACTGCCGTTAACCTCAAACGCATGCTTACTGGTGCGCCTCGATCGCTACAGGAATGTGATGGACGGAGGTCTCGCGATGTGATCGCAGAGGCTGCGGCTCGCCAGGGCGCTCGCGTCTATAGCTGCTATTCCTTTTTTCTATTTCTCTTAGTAGCCGGTGACGGCGAATGTGCCTCACGCAAACGCACTACGAACTTGTGAACTGGATTAGATACGCATGCTGGTGACTGAAAGACACTTGAAGTTGCGCCTTCAACGCATAGGTCGCTATCTAGCGATCAACCAAAATGTCGGGAGGAAACGATGCGTCGGTTCGTCGCGCCTTTACTTGGCATAGCTCTTTCATTTTTGGCCGCGCCAAGTGGTTCCGCGGCTGCACAAAAATCATCTTTCGGAGGCGATCGCCCACGCGCGAGAGGCTGTCGTTGCCGGGCGTGAGGGGAAGCCGAATTCGCTTGTACTCCACGCTACGAACGCTTTGGAGCACGCGCAAGCCGTTCAACGTCAAACGCCTGACCGACATGTTGTGAAGGCGATAACCCGTCTCAAAGAGGCCGTTAAGTTTGGCAAAGCGAAGCGGCGGTCCGCGACGACAATCGCCGATCGCGCCCTGCAGGAACTGGAACGTGCGCCACATGCGCGATGATGTACGGCGGTAAACTGCGCGCTCGTGCCTGAGGCGACGCGCCACTCACGGCGCAATTATTTTTCGCATAAGCCGCTAAGTTGGAAGTCGGCGGCGGCGAGGCGAAGTAGCCCAAAATCTGAACGGTCTTCGATACAAAGGGAGTCAACTCATATGAGAAAATTCCTGTCATGTGCCGCCCTTCTTGCTGCTTGCACCGTTGCAAGCACGTCCTTGCGCGCAGAAGACCAGTCCAATCCGGCAACCTCAGAGCATAGTGCGCCAAATAATCTGACCGCACCTGCGATGCCTACGGACACAAGTGCCGTTCCAAACCTACCTAGCGAATCCGTGCCAACCAATAATCCGCCAACGCCGCCGGATTCGGAATGGGTGCATCCCACGAGATAAGAAAGTGACTTACACCGGGTTGGCGTCAGCGTAAGAAGAAATGGCTCTCGGCGTGCAAAGTTAAGCCGACATCGGGCCGTCATTTGAGAGACGGCTCCTTAGGCTTCGCGAGTGCATGCCGCGCGGCGTGAGTAGGGACTTCCCGCTGCGGCGCGATGGAGAAACCTGTGGTAGAAGGACGTTTCAGAGGAAGCCAAACATGAGCCATTATCCTAAACGATCGTGTTGGTCGCGCTTAACATCCGTTATCGAATTATGAGCGCGTACCGTTCCATCGCGGGCGCAGACGCATGGAACGCCTTGGGACGCTTAGAACGACTATAAGAACGCATGTCATCATCAGCTTTAGCAACACCATCGTGATACATCATGATGCTTAGAGCTTGCTCTTGCCTTAGCAGCCTGTAGACGGTTACCGCGGCTTGCATTAACATGAAAAAGCCATGAGCAGGGAAATTGCGCTTATTGTTATCATCGCGAGTTTCATAGCCGTCGTTCTCTGCGCCTTCACGCTTCAGCGTTGGAATCGACCAAAAATGTGATGCGTCTTAAGAAATATGGACGCTCACCGTAAGTCCGCCAACCATTCTACGTTCCATCAGCAATGCGAACTCATGGAGCACCTTGAGGGACATGCCGATGAGCAGGACGTCGAACAACGGCGAGGCCGGAAAGGTCTCGGTCATGATCTGGCCGACCGCACTTAGCACGCTACCAATGCAGTAGACCGGCAGCGCGTGCCGTCCGAGCAATGACGCGGCGGGGTAGATGGTAAGCGCCTTGAGGCGGGCCGTCATACGGGAACAATAGATCACGTAAGCGAGCGCCGTGAAGTCGAGGATGCGGATGGTGCCGAGTTGGGTCTTGTCCCAGTCGAGATATTGACCTGCGGCATCCACCAAACCGGGCATGAGGCCGAAGGCGTTCGAGACGATGACGGCAGCAGCCAACGTAAAGGTGTGCGCGGACCAATAAACAGCCCGATACTTTGAGATGCCACCCTGCTGCGCGCCGAAGCCGCAAAACATTCCAAGGGCAAACATCAACTGCCAAGACATCGGGTTGAAATACCACACGCCGCCGTCGGGCCACGACGGCAGGTTAAGCCCAGAAACGCGGGCGATTGCATACATGCCGATGGACGCCGTGAGCATCTTCCAGCGATCACGCAGGCCGAGGACGAAGAGCGCCGGGGTGGCAACCATGAAGATGACGTAGAGCGGTAGGATGTTGAAATAGCCAATCTGATGGGAGAGCGTCAGGATGCCTATTGCTCCTCTCAGGGGGTCGGAGAACAGCGTCCCGCGCCCATGTTCGGCAAGCAAGGCGTCGCGTCCAGTAATCGCCGCAGCAGCGCCGAAGAGCAAAACGGCGACGACGGTCAGCATCAGATGGATATTGTAGAGTCGCACCGCGCGCAAAACGAGGGAAAGGTTGCGGCCATCGGCGCTTCCGCCTCGAAGCGTCTCCGATAGGCGTGAGCCACCGACAGGCCCGAAAGAAAGACAAAGGCCTCCGCTGAGTCGGAGAAGCCGAAATTCCGTGGGGTGAAGTTCCCGAGTATGTTCCCCGGGATATGGTTGATGAGAATGGTGACGAGCGCCGCGCCGCGCCAGAAATCTATCGCCTCGATCCGTTCATGCATCGGGGTCGTCAGCCACCTCTCTGCTTATTCGCAGGAATTGCCAAGCCGCAGGCGCGAACCTAGCATTCTTGCGCCAGCCCGATCAATAAAATTGAACCGTCAACCAAACAGAAAATCGACCTGCGCGAAAGTAAATGTTGGGAATGAACCAAGCTTGGCGACTACGGTCGGAATTGGTGCAACGGCGCCGGCGTGACTCGGCTATGACAGTGTCACTTGTCTCGGTAGGATAGCTGCGCCAGAGCCAGTAAACTGGAATTTCGGCTCGATCAGGGAGCACACTTGTCGGCAGGAATTAATATCACGGTGTACAGCGATGTGCTGGTCGTCCTTGCAACGGCCGGCGTGGTCGTGCCGATGGTGCGCTATTTCGGCCTCAATCCAGTGCTCGGCTATCTTGGCGCCGGCATTCTCCTTGGACCGCTGGGCCTCGGCTCATTTATCGACCGGGCGCCCTTTCTCTATTGGTTCACGGTCGTCGAACCCGAGAATGTGCGCGGATTCGCCGAACTCGGCGTGGTATTCCTACTATTCTTCGTTGGGCTCGAGCTATCCTTCACGCGCCTGATGTCGATGCGCCGGCTCGTCTTCGGGATGGGCGGCCTGCAATTTCTCGTAACCGCCGCCATTCTCTCGCTCATAATAGCGTTTGCGGGTCACGCTCCTTCGGTCGCGATGATTTTAGGCGCTTGCCTCGCGCTTTCGTCGACGGCGATAGTTCTCGAAGTTTTGTCGGTGCGCGGCGAATTAATGAGCGGCGCTGGCCGGGCGAGCTTCTCTGTCCTGCTCGCGCAGGATCTTGCCGTCATACCAATCCTGATGTTCGAGTCGATACTCGGCGCGAACGGCACCGGGCCTTTGCCGTTGACGGTGGCCAAGGCGCTCGGCGACGCCGGCGCGGCGCTGGCCG
>Ga0194120_10001291_pt1 | contig 46246 bp, 41 predicted proteins | sample TA2MahCa65mmetaG_FD_148642 | JGI IMG/M metagenome (GOLD analysis project Ga0194120, IMG submission 148642) | Freshwater microbial communities from Lake Tanganyika, Tanzania - TA2015019 Mahale Deep Cast 65m | ecosystem: Environmental > Aquatic > Freshwater > Lake | place: Tanzania: Lake... | reverse complement strand
TCGATTGGCTAAAGTACGCATTGAAGCATTCGCTAGACTTTCAACCCGTCTTCCTTTTTAGCCTGCCAGAGGTACCAACTCATGTACGGTAGAGAATTTAAAGATTGATCGTAAGCGGCGGGTAAAAATTTACGGCAGCCTCCGAAGAAAATTATGAGGGTCATCCTTTTTGCAATCTTAGCAATGCCAGAAGTCCCGCCCCATTAAAGATCACGGCAGTTAACGCCACGAAGGTAAAGCCAAACTGCTGGTAGATAAATGCCGCCAGGATTGCTCCGAGAGCGCGCCCGACCGCATGACCTGTGACATTCATGGAAAGCATCGTAGCCCGCGCTGAAGGGACCAGTTCCGTCATCATTGGAATATGGCTGACCATCACATACTCAAAGGTGATGTAAAACAGGAACAACCCAGCCAGCGCACCCGCTTGTGTTTGCCCAATGATCGGGAGCAGGATCGAAGCCAACGCGTTGCCGACCAGCCCGATGGTCAGCGCGAGCGGTTTTCCAAGCCTGTCTGTTGTGAAAGCAACCAATCCTTCCCCGCTTAATTCAGAGATGCCGATCACCGCGGAGGCGCCCGCAAGCGCAAGGATCTTTAATCCAAAAGAGTCTTCCAGCCAAACGCCAAAGATGATGTTGACCATTTCATTGCCTGCGCTTGCCCACATGGCAATGGAAATCCCGGCCATGGCAGGAACGGATGTGAACACAGCCCGATAGCCGTCTCGCGAATTGTTGGCCAATTTATGGTGTGAATCTTCGGCCGGCACAATGCGCCAGATCACGAAAAAAATGACGAGCCCAAATATTGTAAAAAAAGGGAAAGGCGCAGACCAGCCGAATCTGTCAATCAAAAACCCCACTACAGGTACGCCCACAATAAATGACATGGACCAGGCTACTTCGGTCACTGCCAGGGCTGTGCCGCGCTGGTGATATGGAATTCGGTCGCCAAAGTAGGCTTGCATGGCAGGATCAAACATATATTTCCCAACCATGGCGAACATCAGGGCAATGGCAAGAGTCCAGAAAGATGGGTGGATCGCTACCAAGCTCACGCCAAAGGTGAAGATGACAGTGCCAACCAACATGCCGAATTTTCTACCGCGCCGATCCGCCATGGGTGCAAACAGCGGACTGGTTATTCCAAGCAATGAACGCGCCGTCATCAACAGGGACATGCTGGTAAGGTCCACACCCAGGCCGCGCGCAAAAACCGGTAAAAATGGATACACCATCCTGTGGGCGGTATTCAGGATGGTGCGTAAAAACATGAAGGTAATTAGCTGAGGGAGGTACATGGGCGATTCGGGAGAGTGAGTTAGTGAGTTAGTGAATCGCTGAATCTACGACTCGCTGAATCGCAGAAACCACCGCGTCAAAAAGTATCCTGCGATCCATGCCAGAAAATTCAGCGTGATGAAAAAGATAATGACATTCCACAAGCCCGAATTAAAGATGGGAGATGGAGGCGGGTGCATTACATTTTGAGCCGTTGCAAAGGTCGCGCGCAATGTGATGATGTAAAGAATATTTGCCAATGAGGTCAGCCAGGAGGTATTTAATATCCATAGACCCAGTTGTAGTAAAACACCTGTGACAGCGAAGATGATGGCAAGACGGAAACGAGGCTCGGCGAGGAAAAGTCCATTCCAGTTGGCTTGCATGGCGATCAGTGAAAGCGGAAGGTACGTCAACCAGAAGGCGATGCCTGTGCGGCCGAGCGCAGCGGACCAGGTGTGGAATATGTCCTTGCGCAGGAACAGTCCTAATAGTCCCGCGAGAGCTGCGGCGATGAAGGCGGTTTCCGCGGCTAATACCCAGGCTCCATGCAGGTAAACGATCCGCACATTCGATCCCAGTGATTTTTCTTGAGGGCCGGAGAGAGTCAACAATGCGATCACTATGATTGTGATCGAAAAATAAATGAGGGGTGATTTGGTTTTGGCCATGGCGTGAATTGTACTTCATCCAATAATTTTGTTTGGTATTCGGGCATTGCGTTGACAAATGGCATCTCCCATAGTAATATTTGTGGCGCCATGTTGTAATGCCGAGGTAGCTCAGTGGCAGAGCAAAGGACTCATAAGCCTTCGGTCGAGAGTTCAAATCTCTCCCTCGGCACTCTAAAGACCACTGGACAAAATGGTGGTCTTTTTATTAGCGGTGTGTTACGCCTACGGTCGAGAGTTTCCCGCTGAACGGGACTTCGCAAATCTCTCCCTCGGCACTCTAAAGACCACCGGACAAAATGGTGGTCTTTTTATTCAAATGGATTCAATTATTTATCCTAAGTTGCCGCCTTGAAGAAGCCTTATTCCCTCACCCCGATTGTAACGACTTCTCCCTCTCCCTTCGGGAGATGGCAGGCGGTGCACTGAGCCTGTCGAAGTGGTGAGGGCTTGAGTTATTTATGCAAATACAAATCGACAAACTCATCCGCAGCAAACGCAGAACGATCGCACTCATCATCGAACGCAATGGCACACTGACAATCCGCGCGCCGATGCGAATTTCGCAAGCACAGATCAATTCTTTTGTTCAGGAAAAATCAGATTGGGTTATCCGAACACGGGAGAGACTAAAATCCATCACGCACACTCCCGTGAGACAATATATGGATGGCGAGACGTTTTTGTTCCTCGGCGCTTCCTTTGACCTGAAACTGGTCAAACCTCAACGCCCCTCCCTGAAGTTTGACAATGGTTTTACACTGAGTCACACGATGCAAAAAAGAGGTGAATCGATCTTCACGCGCTGGTATAAGGAACGCGCTTATGAGGTCATATCTGAACGTGTGACGCAATTTGCGCAACAGCATAGCTTGACACCCGGACAGGTAAAAATCACCTCTGCCAAAACACGTTGGGGATCATGCAGTCCAAACGGGACTTTGAATTTCACCTGGCGGCTGGTGATGGCTCCGCTTGACGTAATTGATTACGTGATTGCGCATGAACTGGCGCACCTGCACGTGAAAAACCACTCCAGTAAATTTTGGAAATTCGTCGAAGCTATTTATCCTGACTATAAAAATCAAAGGAAATGGTTGCGGGAAAATGGGGAAAAGCTAAATTGGTAGTGGTCACAAAGTAAGTGATGCGAATTGTTTTCTGGCTGGATTATGATCAACGATGAAAGGCCTCACGCTTTGAAAATGAAAGTGTCTTGCGCACATAGCGAGCCTGGTGTTGGCGCAAAGTGCAATACCATCGCTCCAGGTGCGATACCTTCTGCCCACTATCTTTACCGACGGCATGATGTGTTTCCTGTGGAAGGACCTTTGGATAAGCCTCCCGGAAATCACTATAGGAAACGCAAGTTTGAGCACCAAACTCCAGGCTTCGTCATAGTCCAGAACCGCCGCTGGTTGGGCTGGCAACCAAGTGTCTTTGAAGTTTGGCAGGCTTTTCACATGCTCTACGATCCATCTTGAAATGCTTTGGCGGTGAATATCAAAAACCCGTGGCAGACCTCCTAGACTTATTCGCTCTGGACAGGCGCTGAGGAGGATTGGTTTTTGCGTTTTTTTGCCTCTCGGTTTGACTCAAGCAGGCGATGTGCACCACAGTCTTTGCAGGGATATGGCTGTTGCTTCAGGCGGTTCGTGCCATTTTTGACAAGGTTTGTGCTTCCGCACACTCGACAACTGTACGTAACTGTTTTCTGGATCATCCCGTCCATCTTACCATCACTTACTTTCCATCCACTACCCCAAAAAACACCGATGCAAACTGCCTTCTGGTTTACCAGAAAGACCTTTAGGGTTTGCTGTTTTTTATCCAAACTCAAATGTCGGCATTCCCACTACATTCGTAACCACTTTAAACAACCCGCCTGAGAGCGGGTATCTTTTTAAGTCTGCTGCGCTCATCCCCACGCGCGCAGATGTGACGTGCAACTCGTTCATATCCCTGCCGCCAAACACACAGGAGGAGGTATGCAAGGCAGGGATGGAAACCTGCTCCAGCAATTTTCCTGAATTCGGATTCCACTTTGTCACCTGCGCGCCGCCCCACATTGCGATCCACAAATTGCCTTCGGTGTCTGATGTCATGCCATCTGGCCAGCCAAACGACTCCCGGATGCAAATCGCAATACGCGGATTTGCAATTTGCCCCGTCCCAAGGTCATAGTCAAATGCCTTGACTTCCCGTGTGGGCGTATCGATGTAATAAAAAGTTTTATGGTCTGGACTCCACGCGAGTCCGTTGGAGATGGTAATTCCATCAAGAAGGCGCGTAGTTTCCTTACCATCAAATGAATAGAGCGAGCCATTTGGATACTTCTCGTTCATATCCATGGTGCCGGCAAGGAAGCGGCCAGCGGGGTCACATTTGCCATCGTTGAAGCGGTTGGCAGGTGGTTCAGAATCTAAAGGCACGAGAACTGTTAATTGACTGGTGCCAGGCCTGCCCTGAGTTTGACCGAAGGGATCAAGGTCCGCGAAGCTGAGGCGCCCCTCGGCTCCGCTCAGGGCGAGGATGAGGTGACCGTTTTTGCGCGGGGACAGGCATCCGATAAGATCATCCAATTGAGTAAAAATTCGAGTCCCTGCATAAATGCGTTTCTCAAGTATATCCAGCCAGTAAAGCGTTTGTGTTTTGGAATCCCAGGCAGGGCCTTCTCCGAGAGTGGCTTTCGCATCGAGAATTAATTCAAGTTTCATGTTTTTATATTCCAATAATAAGACCTGACATGTCTCATCCGCGCCGTTGTTAACCAAAACGATTGCGTTGATGCGGGTTACGATCTAACAGACTTTCGCGGAGACATGTCAGGTCTGCTCTAAAACCAATCCCGTTTGTAAAAAATAAATGTAGCCACCGCAGTAAGAGCAAGCGACAAACCGATGACAAAAATAAACGCGAGCGGATGGCTCTCGCCGGGCAAAGCGACATTCATGCCATAAAAAGATGCGACGATGGCGGGCATGTTGAGGATGATCGTCAGCGCAGCCAGGGCTTTCATGACACCATTAAGGTTGTTTGAAATGATGGATGCGAAGGCGTCCATCATGCCCGAGAGAATTTCAGTGGCGATGCTGGTCATTTGAATGGCCTGCTGGTTTTCGGTCAGCACATCTTCCAGCAGGTCCTGGTCCTCTTCATAGTAGTTAAACAGCTGCGTCTTTTGAACACGTTCCATCATCACTTCATTCGAGCGCAATGCGGTCGCAAAATAGGTAAGACATTTTTGATATTTGAGCAATTCCAACACTTCACGGTTGCGTGTGGATTTTTGCAGTTGATCCTCCACGATCTCCGTGGCGCGATTGATCTCACGCAATAAATTCAAATAGCGGGACGATGTTTCAAGGAAAATATAAAGCGCAAGACGGTAGCGCTTGCCTGTTTTCATCAACCGATATTTCCCATTCGCCAGCACTTTGAAAATGTCGCTGTCATAACGGCACACCGTGATGATCTTGTTTCCCAAAATCATAATGCCAAGCGGTACCGTCATATACGGGACATCACTTTCAGGCCGGTGAAGCGGAATGCGAATCAGAATGAAGGTGTACTCATCATCCCGTTCCATGTGCGCCATTTCATCCTGGTCGAGGGAATAATTAACATAGTCCATATCCATCCCCCAATTGACCAACTTTTCGATCTCATCGGGCGTTGGGTCGACCACATTGACCCATGCGCCGTTCGCGATCACTTCAATTGTTTCTAGCCCTTGCTCGGTGGTTTTGTAAATGCTCAGCATGGCTGCCTCCTTGCGTGAATTGACATCACGCAGAGGCGCACACGCACCTACGTGATGTTGATTTTTAAATTAAACACGTTCTGCGCCCAGCGGCTTTTACTGGGTGGGTTATTATCAGTAGAACTAAGGTCGCTCTCGTCCGTGTGAACCATCATATCCTTGCCGATTATTTTACGCCCGTTGAAGGAATTGCACAACCGTTTCAAAGCTTTTGCAGCGCGACATCGCGAAGCGTGTCGCATTACGATTTTCTGGCATCGACAACAAATAGACGATGCGGAATTTTCGATACAGGATGTGAACCCGCCTCGCTCTTAACCTCAACCTGATCCCACCCTTCAAGCACTGACTTTAACTCAAAGCATGCGTCCGGAAACCCGCGCGCTGTGAGACCATGACATGAGCGCGGAAGACACCCTTATTAACGGCATACACCGCGTTCTCACGCGGTGCAGCCAAAAGACCAACTCAGAGGGAGGAGAGAGTTTGGAAGAGTAACTTTTGGTTACTCAATTACACAGGGTCAAGATCAGGGTTCGTGCCGCACAAAGCGCAGGCCGGTTGTTCCATCAGGTTACATTCAACGGCGCTGGAGCAGCGATGGGCAACAATACGCGGGGGCTGGTCGGGTAAATGATCGGCTGGGAAAACCACTTCATTCTCAATGGAAATTTCATGGCCGACATGTTCGCAGTATTTGATTTTTTCAACGTGCCAAATCTTTTCTGCCATAACAGCCTCATTACTCTGATATCTGATAGTTCTAGTTTAGAAGAAAAACGCCCGCACTGCCAGTGACAGGCGTCACAAACTGATATGACAAACCGCTTATTTAGGATGTGATAAGTCCCTATTTTTTTGTCAGGACGTAAACACCGCCCGCATCGCTTGCAAAATAGATTTCACCAGATTCATCCTGACCGAATGAGGTGATCCTCACATTCGTTTCAAACAGAAGCTGAGACTGCCACTGACCCTCTGAGAGGATCAACCCCCAGACATAGCCGCTGCAATAATCCCCGTACAAGTAAATACCATTCCATTCAGGCATTGCGCCGCGATAGACAACCCCGCCCGTGACCGAACAGCCGAAATCATGGCTGTATTCCGCGGCGGGGAGTAACAAACCAGGTCGAGCCTGGCCATCAAACCCATGATTGCCTTCCATAATGCTCCAGCCGAAGTTTGCGCCGCCGGGCGAACCAGCAGGGAGGTAGTCAATCTCCTCCCAATTACCTTGACCCACATCTCCGATCCACAGGTCGCCTGTGGCGCGGTCAAAGGATATGCGCCAGGGATTGCGCAAGCCGTAAACCCAGACTTCATTTCCAAACGGGTTGTCAGATGGAATGCTATACGGGTCGCCGCTGTTCACGTCAATGCGTAAAATTTTGCCGAGCAGGCTGGCGGTGTCCTGTCCGTTTTTGTGTGGGTCGCCGCCTGCACCGCCATCTCCAAGCCCAAGATACAAATATCCATCGCGTCCGAAAACTACTGCGCCGCCATTGTGGTTGGGATAAGGCTGGTTAATCTTCAATAAAATGGATTCACTGCCAGCATCGGCAACATTACCGCTGGCCTGAAAACGGGAGATAAAAGTATTCCCACCCGTACCTGTGTAGTTGACGTAGAAAAAGCCATTCTGTTCATAGTCTGGATGAAATGCCAAACCAAGCAGTCCCATTTCGTTGCTGTCATCATTGACGCGGTCGTCAATATTTAGAAAGGGTTGTTCGAGCAGTTGACCATTTTCATAAACACGGATGACGCCGTATTTTTCAATGATGAATAACCGGCCTGAACCATCCATTGCGGATTGTACATCCACAGGGCGGTTGAGTCCGCTGGCAATCAGACGCCACTCATAATTATTCGAGTTGGGGAATTCGCTGACAGGTGGAAGAACAGGCTGTGTCGCTGGTGTTGTGGAAGTATCAGGCTGAGGGTCTGTTTGATGTGTAGGAACAGCCGTCGGCGGGCGCGCAGCGAGAGGCTTGGCGGTCGGGGAAACAGGTTCTGCCAATCCTCCACATGCGAGAAGCGGCAGAGTCAATAAAAAAATAAACCGCTTCATATTTAGTATTATTCTTTTACATCTGTGGCTTCAGCATCCACAACCTCTGCCTGTGTGTCGCCGTCATTCATGTTGCCGGCCAGCGCCCGCATGTGTTCCGCCACAACCTCAGGCGGACAAAGTTCGGTAAAGATGTAGGAACCGAGCCAGAGCAGTGCGGCATCATCCACCACGCCGATGATTGGGATGGAAATGAAATCCAAGGGTGAAACCAGGTAGATCAGCGCTCCAACGGGTACCAGTTTGGCAAAGAAATTTACACGGCGGTCACCCATCAGGCGAAAGATGAGTTTGAGTTGGTTAAGCACATTGCGGACAATTCCGCCTTGTTGTGAAATCGAGATGTCGAATGTTCTCTTTTCTTTCATTTGAATCTCCTTTTGAAAAGTGTTTCCATTATATTCGATTTGCAGTGGGCGCCCATTTCATATACGGACTTCATGTTTACCGGGTGCAGGCAGGTAATATACGAATATTTCGTGGCGTCGCAAATACATGACACATATCACTTATTTGGAGGGCTTCTCATGGAGATGCTAATTGATTTTCCGGGTGGGTTAAGAGTGGACGCTCACTTTGGATCGCATACTGTTCCAACCGACCAACCCCCCGCAAGCGCCGCGCCGATGCCTTTTGAGTTATTCCTCGCTTCCATTGGCACATGCGCGGGCATTTATGTGCTCGGTTTTTGCCGCCAGCGCAATTTGCCCACGCAGGGGATTCGAATCATCCAACGAAACCACCCTGCTGGGGCGGGCATGATCGAAAAAATTGATCTTGAAATTCAAGTGCCGCCCAGCTTCCCCGCACAATATTACGATGCGCTTATCCGTTCGGCAGAATTGTGCAAGGTCAAGAAGACTTTGGAGCACCCGCCCATATTTGAGGTGAAGACAAAAGTTGTAGAACCTGTCTAAAAAAAGGCGGTCATTTTGAGAATGACCGCTTGTTTTTTAACGGTAAAATCTATACATGCCCTATCTAATTGACGGTCATAATTTAATTCCAAAACTTGGGTTGCGCCTGGATGCCATGGATGATGAAATGGAACTGGTTGCGATCCTGCAGGAATTTGCGCGCCTCAAACGTCAAAAAGTGGAGGTTTATTTTGATGGAGCGCCTGCGCCTCACACCGGGACCCGAAGCCTGGGCACTGTCCGGGCGCATTTCATCCGTCTCGGGCAGACCGCTGACCACGCCATCCGGGACCGCCTGAATAAGATGGGTAAATCCGCTAAAAACCTGATCGTAGTATCTTCCGACCGCGAAGTACAAAACGCGGCACGGATGAATCAAGCGCAATTTATATCGTCTGACGAGTTTGTAAAACTAATCAAAATAGCTCTGACATCCGCACCAAAAACCAGCGCAGATGAAAAACAACTTTCAGCCAGTGACGTGGATGAATGGCTGCAAGTATTTCGTGATAAAGGTCACTAATTCAGACAAACTCAATCTGGATTCTTATTTTCCTTTAATGTGTTCAAGGCAAATAAGATGTATATTATCGTCATTGACACCTGCCCTCCCTTTTATTGGTATATAGGTGTCTACCGCCGCCAGACCTAACATGTCCCCCCCATGCTAACTGGCGGCGGAACCTTTTTTGCCCCCAACCATGCCCTCCCCCAAATCCGTGTTCACGGAATTTGGGGGAGGGGTTCTTTGAGGCTATAATTTGAGCATGAAAACCGTTTACACATTTGTGCCATCACGAAATCATGAATATCCCGGTCATCCTGAAAGGCCCGGCAGGTTGGATTTGCTTGAGTCTCAACTTGCCTCTTTTGGGGCGGAACTTATAGAGCCCATCTGCGCAAGGTATGAAGAGGTTGCGCGTGTGCATGGGCCACAACTGATTTTGGAAATTGAGGAAGCATGTAAACGAGGGGCGGGGATCATTGACCCCGCGCCTACCTACGTAACCAAAACATCCTTTGAGGATGCCATGCTGGCGGCTGGCGCAGTCATCACCTGCGCGCGGGCTGTCATAAACCGCGATGCGGAAAATGCCTTTGCCATTGTCCGCCCGCCGGGGCATCACGCCGAGCCGCAGCGCGCGATGGGGTTTTGCATTTTCAATAACATCGCCATCGCCGCACAGGATGCGCTGGCAAATGGAATGGAACGGGTGCTGGTGATCGATTACGACGCGCATCACGGCAATGGCACACAAGCGGCTTGCATGAACGATGATCGATTTGGATTCATCTCGACTCATCAATGGGGAATTTATCCTGGCACGGGATGGATTGATGACGCGCCTCATGCCAAGGGACGGCTGGTCAACGTGCCCTTACATTCGGGTACGGGGGATGAAACCTTCGCCCGCATCCATGATGAAATCTTCAAACCCATTGTTCGAAAATTCAAACCGCAGATGTTGTTGATCTCGGCGGGGTTTGACGCGCATTGGAATGACCCGCTCACTTCGCTGGGTCTATCCACAAAAGGTTACTTCACCATGTCTAAAAAACTGGTTGAGCTGGCGAAGGAATATTGCAATGGCAGGATTGTCTTTGTGCTGGAAGGCGGCTATGACCCGCAGAACGTTGCTCACGGGGCGGCGGCTGTTTTCGACGCATTGATCAGCCGTCCTTTAAAGAATGAGGCGCATGATCCATCGCCGTATGCTGACCCGGATCACGAGGCGCGCATTCATGAAATCATTCAATGGCATCACTTGATGCAATAGAATCATACTGACAAAATATATTTTCTGTTGTAAACTCGAAAAAACAAAGGAGTGAAGATGGCCAGAAGAGAAAGCAAAGGCTTTGTTCAACTTGAATGGGTCTGCCCGAATTGCGATGGGCGCAATGCAGGTTCGTTAAAAACATGCGCGAGTTGCGGCGCACCACAGCCGGACAATGTTCAATTCCAACGCGCGGCAAATGAAAAGATCGTTACAGATGAAAAACTTGTCCAAGCTGCAAAAAGAGGCGCGGATATTCATTGCGGATTTTGCGGCACGCGCAATCCCAACAATGCGGTGACTTGTTCGCAGTGCGGCGGGGATATAAAGGAAGGCAAAGCCCGCCAAGCGGGACAAGTATTACAGGCCGCTGCCACCCCGCCAAAAGTTGTCACTTGCACGAATTGCGGGACCGAAAACCCGGGCACGGTACGCACCTGCGCCAAATGCGGTTCGCCCTTGCCGCGGGCCGCCGCGTCGCAGGCTGAGTTAGGGCAAGTGAAAGCCGCGGCCGCACAAAAAGGCATGGATAAGAAAAAACCAAACTGGTTATTATTCGGCGGCATCGGCGCATTGCTATTAACTTGTATTGCAATTCTTTTCATGTTTGTATTCCCCTCAAAATCTGTGCAGGGGACAGTAGCCGACCTACGCTGGCAGACCTCCGTGCCTGTGGAGGAGATACAGGCGGTCAAGTATTCCAACGAACGCGGCAGCCCGCCTTCGGACGCCTACAACGTCTCCTGCCAAACCGATAGCCAGGAAGTGTGCGAAGAAAAAACCATTGATAAAGGCAACGGCTTCGCGGAAGTGGTCACGGAATGTCATACCGAAACCGAACAGTATTGCAGTTACACCGTGGACGAATGGGAAACAAAGGATATATATAAATTAAGTGGCAATGATCTTTACCCAGTTTATTCCACGCCATCTATTTCAAGTAACCAGCGACTGGGCGATTCTTCCGAAGAGTTGATCGTATATTTCGATACAGAAACGGGACAGAAAACTTATTCGCCTGATACTGTGAGCGAATTTCAGCAATTCTCCATTGGCAGTTCATGGACATTGAAGATGAACGCGGTAGGCGAAGTATTGTCGGTGGAGAGATGATCAAGCGCAGCATTTGGCTTATAAATGAGGGCTTGATCATCAAAAAGTTATCAAGAGTTCATTGCGCGTGTGAAATGGCGGATATGAAACGTCTGCTGAAGTATGCTTGCTGACCATATGTCCCAGCAAGATTGGGTATTGCGGAGTGGTTGGATAGAGCGGAAATAATCGTATAATCTGTGAGCGTGTCAATTATCCGTTGCACGCTCAACTGTTCGCCCGTCTGCACAACTGAATAATTTTCGATAGGAGAGGGTACGACATGAACACGAATAAGAACTCCGGTAATCAAGCGACGAACCTATGGACAATTCTCGTGACCGGAACTCAAGGATGTGGGATTTTTGTTCTTATCTTGATTCACATCTTCGGTTCTGTTGCAGCAGCCAACTCGGCATCTTATGCAGGGGGGTTTCTTTTCTTGACGGCGGCTATCTGGATCTATATTGCCGCACGGCAGAGAAAAAAATATGGGAGCTGGAAAGCCGGTTCCGTCATTCCTTTGTTGCTGGGGCTTGTTGCGATTGGCGAATTTTCCCTAATGACAGTGAGTCGTGCCATGTATCAACGCGGCTGCCTGCAGAGACTCGAACCACAGGCTGATTTCTCCAACTGCAACTTCTCGAACCAGGATCTATCCGGCCTGGATCTGCAATATACGGTTCTCATCTCCGCGAATTTTCAGGCGGCAAATCTGGATGGGACTGATCTAAGAAATGCTGATCTGACCGGTGCGGATCTCAGCGGCGCAAACATCAGTGGAACGCAAATGGACGGAGCGACTCTAGTTGGGGTGAACTTCACAGGTGCTTTGGGATTGACAGATGATCTACTGGCGAAGGTCCTCAGCGTACCGATTGCCTCCCTGCCAGGCGAGGTAACCCGCCGACAGATAAGGTTGGAAGACCGGGAGTTGATCGCCAGGGAATTGTTTGATGTGTGTTCGGGGAAAGCAATATCGGAAGCTATTCCGTTCGTGCCATCGACCTCATATCATTCCATCATGGTGATAGACAGCGACGGTCTCCCAGCCGTATCTGCCTCTGATTTCCCGCTCGAAACAATGGCGGCGCGATTTACAGAGCTTGTTGCCTGTGTCGGAGAAAATGAGGAATTCGAAGCAGAACTTTGCCTGTATACGGGCAGCCGCTCTGCAAGGAGATATGCCTACCGCAGGACAGTCAGCATCTTCGAAGCCCGGACAGGAAATTATGTTGTTGATGACGTTGTTCATGCGCCTCACGAAGACTGCCCGGAAATCCTTGGCGAGTCGAAAATATATGGAAGCAAAGTGGGCAGCGACGAAATCAAGAATTACCTGCTGCGGCTGGACTTTGGAACCCCGTTTACTATTGACCTTTCCGACCCTGACCTTTACCTGGAAAATACAGATTCAGCGTACAGGATCTACAAAAGAATACACTATCTGGGAGGCGATGCTGCCGGCTCCGGCGGAAACAAAACCGTTGAGATCAATATCAGCAACCAGACTGAACCTGAAATTGCCCGCCGCGTCCTTGTTTATGAAGATGCGCAGGCCGGGCAGGAAGACGAATTGGTTGTTATTGGCGATCAGGCATATCGCGCCAACGCAACCGTTGGTTGCCAGTTAATCCCGGCATCCGACATCCAACAGGCAGACAGCCCGGGATCTACTTTTCCGGAAGCCAGCATAACACTCGCGGGAATCGCCAAAAGAGTCCAGAGCAACCAGAGCGTTATCGTTCATATGACTGATGGTGTAATGGTGACACATGAGAGGAAGTTTGTTGCAGATGAATACAGGGTTACTCCCGAAAACATCATTAACCCTGAAGCGTTTGCCACACCCTTATCAGGCAGTGTGTATATAGCACGCGATGGCGGGTTTATCGTCCGTGTGCAACTGCATACGACTGACAACCTCGTTGAGGATTTCGCCCAGGATCCTGCGCAAGGGGGTACGGTGGATATCGAATATTCCTTCCTGCCTGTAGACAATGGTTCGTTAGATATCAGCATGTCAGCCTTTTGTGCGTACAGCCTCTTGGACAACAGATACCCGATCATGGCTGGCGCGACTAATTTTATTAACCTGTCTGATCCTGCATATGCAAAATTCCATATACAATATGACGTTGAGGTAAGCCAACAGGAAGTTGTAAACTTCTACAAGGCCAAATTGAAGGAACTTGATTGGGAAATTGCATCTTCCAAAGATGATTTTATTCATTTTACCAAAGATGGGAAAAGTATAACTATTAATATATTCGGTTCTGAGCAAAGTACTATGGTAGTTATTATAGAACAATAGGGATTAAGTATTAAGTATCACGCATCTTGTACACAATCATCAGGGCACCCTGCACATTTATTCTTAGTGGTAAGTACGTGATGTGTAATTAGTAACGAGTGACAGGTAATGATTAAAGAGACCCTCGAAATATCCGGAAGTCTCTTTATAATGAGAATATGAAGAAAACAGTTGCAATCATCGGTGGCGGACCCGCGGGGCTTATGGCGGCGGAGATATTGGGCGAACATGGCATGAAAGTGGATATGTATGATGCGATGTCATCGCTTGGACGTAAATTCCTGATGGCGGGCAAGAGCGGATTGAACCTGACACACTCGGAACCATTTGAGAAATTTGTTGCCAGATATGGAAATCGCCGCGCACAGGTTGAAGCCTGGCTAAATGATTTTTCGCCGAATGACCTACGTGAGTGGGCGCGCAGACTTGGGATCGAAACTTTTGTTGGCACATCGGGACGAGTGTTTCCAGTGAAAATGAAAGCGAGCCCATTGCTGAGAGCGTGGTTGAAACGGTTGGGTGAGGCAGGAATCAATTTTCACTTGAAACATAGATGGAATGGATTTATCAAACTCGCTGCCGAGGACGGCGACAGGGGTAATATAAAAAAGGACGGCGGTTTGAGAAAAGTGAGTGTTGAGTTTGAAACGCCCAATGGGATCAAAACCATAAAAGTGGATGCTGTCATTCTTGCGCTCGGATGCGGGAATTGGCGCAGACTCGGCTCGGATGGCGTATGGGTCCAATGGCTGGAGCAGGCCGGGGTTAAGGTGTAAGCGTTGAAGCCGTCCAATTGTGGATTCGATGTGGCATGGAGTCCGCACTTTATTGAAAAGTTTGACGGGCATCCGATCAAGCCAGTGGTCTTATCGTTTGAGTCATTTCGTCAGCAGGGCGAGTTTATTACCACGAAGAATGGCATGGAGGGAAGTTTGATCTACGCGGCTTCGGCGCTGATGCGCGATGAAACTTTTGCGAAAGGAAAAGCGGTCATGCAGTTGGACCTTGCGCCCGATAAAACAGAGGCGCAGTTGATCGAGAAATTATCCAAGCCGCGCGGATCGCGTTCGATGGCCGGCCATTTGGAAAGAACAGTTGGGATCAAAGACGTGAAGGGGGGTGTTGCGCGAGTTTGTGCCGAAAGATGATTTTGCGAATATGGAACGGCTTGCAATTTATATCAAGCAATTGACTGTGCCATTGATCGCGCCGCGTCCGTTGGATGAAGCCATCAGCAGTGCGGGCGGTGTGAGGTTTGAGTCGCTGGATGAAAATTTGATGATCCGTGAATTGCCCAGGGGTTTTTGCGCGGGCGAAATGCTGGATTGGGAAGCGCCGACGGGCGGCTATTTATTGACTGCTTGTTTTGCGAGTGGAAGGGTGGCAGGGGCAGGTGTGGTGAAGTGGCTGGATAGTATATAAAATTTACGGATTGCAGACTTTAGTCTGCATCTTCCCGGCCAAAGCGGACTAAAGTCCGCAATCCAGAATAACCATTAGAAAAAGGAGAAATCATGGACAGCGACAAAAGTGGTTTTAACTCAATTGATGATTATATTGCAACATTCCCGGAAGACACACAAAAAATACTGAAAGAAATACGAGCGGTCATAAAAGCAGCCGCGCCTGAGGCAGTGGAAAAGATCAGTTATCAAATGCCCACATTTTTCATGAATGGCAACCTGGTCCATTTTGCGGCTTTTAAAAAGCACATTGGGTTTTATCCCACGCCCAGCGGGATTGAGGCTTTTAAAAAGGAGTTATCTGTTTACGAGGGGGCGAAAGGGTCGGTCCAATTTCCGTTGGATAAACCCATGCCGTTGAAATTGATCAGCAGGATCGTGAAGTTTAGGGTTGCTGAAAATATAAAGAATGCCAAAATGAAGCCGGACAAAAAGAAATGATTATTCGCTTGCGCAAGTAAATGAAGCCTAATCCTTTTAAATGAAAGAAGGCCGACTTCCCGTCGGTCTTCTTTCATGCTTATCCCAAACTACCAATCGCCTTTTCCACTTCCTCTAAAATCTCACCAGATTTCACCAGCGCCTTCATCTTGTTATGATCGTTATACAACGGCCTGTCCACTTCAAGGTGATCCACGTGCTTGCGAATTGTCTCGCGCGCTTTTTGAGTCCCTTTGCCCGGTGTGAACTGACGGAAGTCCATGGCTTGCGCGGCAGCCATGAATTCAATTCCCAAAATGCCATAGGCGTTATCTAAAATTTGTCCGTTCTTCAGCGCGGTGTTCATACCCATTGAAACAAAATCCTCCTGATCCGCCGCGGCAGGGATGGATTGAATCGAAGCAGGCGCGGATAGAATTCTTTGCTCAACGATCAAGTGATCTGCCGTGTATTGTGAGAGCATCAAGCCGGAATAAAAGCCCGGTTCGTGCGCAAGAAAATCTGGCAAGCCTTGAGATAATGCGGGGTTAGTCAAACGATTTAATCTTCGTTCAGATAAAACACACACCATTGTGATGGCAACCCCCGCCATGTCCATCGGCAATGAAACGGGCGAGCCTTGAAAATTTGCGCCTGTCAAGGTGAGATTCATCTCTGGGACAAAGATCGGGTTATCGCCCACGCCGTTCAATTCAATTTCAACCTGTGACCTCGCGTACGCAATCGCATCGCGCGCCGCACCGATCACTTGCGGCGATGAACGCATCGAGTACGCATCCTGCACTTTCGTTTTCATTTTGCCGGTTGTTAGATCCGAGCCTTCAACCAGCTTCGCGATATTCCTGGCAGATGTAATTGCGCCGTCGAATCCGCGCAGTTCATGCAGTTTCGTGTTGTACGGCTTCATGTTTCCCAGCAAGGCTTCAATGGACATGGCCGCGGCGATCTCGGCCTGCTTGATGAATCTTTCCATGTCATAAATATGAAGCACAGACATGGCCGTCAATAAATTGGAGCCATTGATCGCGGCCAGCCCATCTCTGGCCTGCAAGCCGGGAATTTCGATCCCAGCCCGCCGCATCGCCTCCGCGCCTGATAACTGCTCGCCTTGGAAGAAGGCTTCTCCTTCCCCCAGCAATAATAACGCGGCTTGCGCCATCGGCGCCAGATCTCCGCTTGCGCCCACAGATCCCTTCTGACAAACCACAGGTGTCACGCCCTTGTTCAGCATCTCGACCATTGTCAATGTGATCTCGGGCCGGCAGCCGGAATTCCCGTGCGCATGGACGTTGATGCGTCCCACCAGCGCCGCGCGCACATGTTCGATCGGCGCAGGATCGCCAATCCCTGCCGCGTGGTTGTAGATCAAATATCTTTGAAATTCCTTTACCTGATCGTCATTGAGAATCTTTTCAGAGAACTCGCCAATGCCGGTGTTTGTTCCGTACATGATCTCTTTTTTGGCAAGCTTGTCCTCCAGCATGGCGCGGCAGATTTTGATCCGCTCCAGCGCTTCGGGGGCCAATTGGATTTTCTCGTTATCTCGCGCAATTGCAACGAGTTTTTCAACTGTGAGAGACGATCCGTCGAGGATAATGGCCATGTAACAAGCTCCTTGATTTGGGGGTGGGGAAATTGTACTCTAAAGACTGATAAAAAAAACAGGTGAGGAGTTTTCTCTTCATCTGTTTTATACACAATTTATCCGGAGGAGCGACCCTGCAATGCCAATCAAGGCGCTTTGCTCTCGCCGGGCGGGTCACCCCTAATGCATAACACGAGCTAATAATTCGTCGTGTGGTCAATCAACCCGCGTTCACGTGCGATGCGGTCACAAACCCTGAAGACCCAGATACTGATCACGCCAAAGAAAATACTTAAGGCAAGCAGAATGCCGAGGATTTCCATGTTGCTGAAGTTTGCTAGGGTCGGGAATGCCTGCGCCACATTTCCAACCAGTGACCGCCGTAACAGTTCGAGCCAGTAGGTGGTGGGCATGAAATAACCAACCGGACGAATCCACTCAGGCAGTATATCCAGCGGAAAAACTGCGCCGCTGAAAATATAGAGCGCACCCGCTGTGGCTTCACCGATAAAACCCTCGTGTCGTGCAACTGTGAGCGTGACGCCCGCCAGCAACAAACCAAGCAGAGCCAGCATGATCACGCCAAGGATAAGCGTAACAATGAACAGCAGCCAGTCTATTTCCGTGAAGTGCAGAGGGACTTTCAAGAACAGTACACCTGCCGCAATGGTAATGAACACCGCAATCGAACCTGTGATAAAGCGCGCCACACCGCGTCCCAAAAGATAAATTGGAATATAGATGGGCGCAATGTACATATATTTGAGAGTCTTGTAATGCTCACGGTCATCCACCACCGCCCAGGAGACGCCCGTCATCACCGCCCCGACATAAATGTAAAAAGCATTTCCCAGATAAATGTATGGGAAGAGCGGGCTGTCAAAATTTCCCTGCGTGATGATGCCATACATGATCACCAAAATCGCCGCGCCTGAAAGCGGCTTGACAATGGAATACACCGTAAACAGGAAGGGATCGGTCCAGTTGGATTCGATCAACCAGCCCAGCCACGCCGCCATGCGGAACGAACGCCATGAAGTTGATGTTTGCATAATTTCTCCGTGTCAGGTTCCAAGTTTCAGGTGTCAGGTTTCAGGTTTTTACTTTGTACTTGGCACCTGGCACTTGACACTTTCTTATCTCCGACTCTCCGTAATTCTTCCCTCTCTGACCGCGATCTTCTCGACATACGCCAGCAACATCTTTGCAGTCACGACAAAAAGCACGGACATGACCGCCAGGATAAGAATCTCAAGCCGCACGGTCATAAAACCGAATTGAAAGCCTGAGGGGAAGATCAACTGACGCATCGCATCCATGCCAAGCGTGAGCGGAATAATGGAAGCGCCCGCCGCCACCCAAAACGGCAGCGACTTGATCGGGAAATAAAATCCCGAGGCCAGGAAGATCGGCTCCTGTGCCAGGTTTGCCATGTGCCAGGCTTCACGCCCAAACAGCAAGAACGCCGAAGCCATGATCATGCCCATCCCATACAAAGCCGCCATGGCCAGCATGAACACTGAAAATAATTGAATATAACTCGTCACTTCATATTTAACGCCGAACATAAATGAACCCAGCACGGTCACTGCAATCGCGCGCAAGGCTGTTGCCAGCATGCCGCCCAAGGCCATGCCCAGCAAGACCGCCATCATCGAATTCGGCGCCATGATATACAACGCGAGATTGCCCTGCTCCTTCTCCCAATATAATTGGCTCGACATGCTCCATAAAATATTCATCCAAAATGCAGTCATCGCGCCGCCCATCACCACAAAGCCGATATATTCTTCAGGCGCTTTCAAGGCGCGATAAACAAATACATATGCGATCACCGCAAGCATCGGCATAACCACATCAAAGACCATCCACGATACTTCGCGCTGCTGTCCGATCAAGCGCGGATAAGCGCGGGCGATAATGGTCTTCAAAAACAATCGCCAGCCCGCATCCTTGTGCGAATATTTGCTACTGACTGCGTTCACTGGATTCCTCCTCCGCCATGCTGCGCCCCACCAGATCCACAAAGACATCTTCGAGAGTCGGCTGACGTTTATTGAGGTTCATCACCTTCACATCCTTTTGTGTGAATAGATTGATGACACGCGCCAGCGCAGATTCTTCCACGAGCGATAACTGCAAGCGAGCGCCGCCCTCTATCTCAGTCAGCGCCGCTTTCTTAACTTCGGGCTGTTCCTCCATCATTTGCGGAGTCAGCCCGTTGAGCGGACTCGTCTCGATCTCGAACATGACATCCTTCTGCAAACGCTGTTTCAACGCAGTCGGTGTATCACAGGCCAGCACGCGTCCCTTGTTGATGATGGCAACGCGGTCACATAATTCATCCGCTTCCACCATGTAGTGCGTGGTCAGCAGGAGCGTGCGCGTCTTATCCGCTTTCAGCCATTCGACGATGAACTTGCGCACGTCGCGCGATGCGCCCACATCCAGCCCAAGTGTGGGTTCGTCGAGGAACAATACTTCGGGGTCAGTCAGAAAACCGCGCACGATGTTCATCTTCTGGCGCAGACCAGTGGACAGGTCGGATGACTTCGTGTGCATCCTGTCTTTCATGCCGACCATCTCCAGTAAAGCCTCGATGCGTTCATTGGCTTCCTTGGATGGCACGCCATAGAACTGTGAGAACATCCACAAGTTTTCACGTACGGTCAAGAGACCGTAGCCCGAAGATTCGCCTCCAGAAACCATATTGATGCGCGGACGCACAAGCTTCGGCTCAGTGTGGACATCTGCTCCTGCAACCCGCGCCCAGCCTGAGGTCGGGGAAAGAAGCGTGGTCAGGACCTTGATCAAGGTCGTTTTGCCGGCGCCATTCGGGCCGAGCAGTCCGAAGAGTTCGCCGCGTTCCACAGTCAGGCTCACATCCTGCAAAGCGATAAGTTCCTTGCGGGTTTCTTTTTTACTTCCACGAAGTTTATATATGCGGCCGAGGTTCTTTGTTTCAATGGCAAGTGTAGTGGACATTTTTCTCCTTAATAAATGCTAATAAATTTCGTTGCGCAATCGTTTGAGAGGTGTAGGGCAGGCGTCCAGCAGTTTTCGGAGGCAGGTGATAAAGTTGCAGGGTAAGGTGATTTCTCTTCTCCTCCTTTGTAAGCGAGAGCCGGGCCGACAGTCCGGCTCTCACAATTTAATCAGGCGGATGAAATAGAATGTGCGTTCTATTTTACTACGATTTGTTTTTTGATTTCAGGTAAAATCCAGCTCATGGCCAACGAAAAAGAATACTACCCCAAAATTGCAATGTCCATTCAGGCGCATCCTGATGACCAGGATTATACAGTTGCAGGCACGCTTGCGAAATGGGCCAAAGCGGGATGCAAAGTCATCTCGGTCCTCATCACCAGCGGTGACTCTGGTTCGAATGATGCCGCCAAGGGCGCGGATTATAAAGCCGAGCTGGCGCGTCTGCGCGAGACTGAGCAACTGGCAGCCAACAAAACGCTTGGCATCCAGCAGACAGTTTTTCTGCACTACCCGGACGGCGAACTGGAACCGTCGCTTGCTTTACGAAAAGACTTAACGCGTGTCATCCGCCAATATAAGCCTGATGTGGTTTTGGCTGGCAATCCCGAAGCCTGGTTTTATGGCAATGAATATGTTAATCATCCCGATCATCGCGCCGCGGCACAGGCCGCCTGTGCGGCGGTCTTCCCGTCCGCTGGGACAAGGTTCATGTTCACCGACCTGCTTGAAGCGGGGTATGAACCGCACAATGTTAAACGGTTATATATTCACGGCTCGGAAAAATCAGATACGTGGATCGACATCAGCGAAACCATTGACATAAAAATCGAAGCGTTGCAGAAACACGCCAGCCAGGTGGATGCGCATGAAGTTGATAAATGGATGCGCGATTGGGCGAAAGAAGAGGGCAAGGAAATAGGACTCGATTTTGCCGAAGCCTATAGAGTGATGATCTTGCAGAAAGATGAAGAAGAAAAGTAATAAGTGATGTCGTTAGAAAAACAAACCGCCGATCAACACCGAAGCCAAAGTCACTGTCACATTATCTATATCTTTGAAGGGCAACGATTCAACCAACGCACCCGCAAGTGCAATCGCGGTGATCGGGAAAAGATAATTTGTAATTGGGGTAGAAAATACGCCGGCCTGTATATAAATGAAGACAATGGCAAATGACATCAACCAACCGCCCGCAAAAACTCCAATTGAACCCGCAATGGATTTTTCACGACTCCATGGAAGTTTTGGGGACGGGATGCGGCGGCCCACAATATCTGCAATGCCATCGCCGCCGCACATCATCATTAAAGCGATAATTCCGATCGGGGTATCCTTCCAGTAGATCAAAGTCAACAGGACGAACATGCAGCCGTATAAAAGAGGACCCCGTAAAATTTCCCGCGGGTCGCCTGTGCGGGACATGGCTTTGACCGAAGCTTCATCTTTCAACACGCCGAGTCCGATCAAGGCGAATTGAAGGGTAATGGCAAAAGGCACCAGCGCGGCCAGCCAGCGCGCGTCGGGCGTATCGCGGAATAGTAACCAGCATAAAACAAATAACGGGCCTGTTCCAATATGAATGACTTTGCGGCTGAGTTTGCTCTCCAGCCAGCCGCGCTGGGCAATGAAATCCATCGAGCGCAGGAAGATCAGCGCAAGGGCAAATGTGATGAGAAAGGCAAAGTAGTTGTTCAAGTAAAACTCCTGAAAGAATTGATATAGACGCTAAAACCCGCGCTTGGCTGAAAAGATATTCCCGCAAAATATCCCCATGCTATAATCCGCAATTGTTTTTACCCAATATACGGAGGCTTTCTGTGCGAAACATAATCATATTAACCATGCTAGGGTTTAGCATAATCTTATCCGCTTGCGGAGCAGAAGCCGGCTCAAACGGCGCGGCGGATGCGGTGGAAGGCTATGTCAATGCCATTGTCAGCAATGACGAAGCGAAACTTATCTCGCTCTCCTGCGCGGATTGGGAATCCGATGCGCTCATCGAGTTGGATTCATTCCAATTGGTTACCATCACATTGGATGGTTTTGCCTGCCAGCAAACAGGGACGGACAGTGAATTTACCCTGGTTGACTGCGAAGGAAAAATGCTGCTCAGTTATAACGACGAAGCCCAGGAACTCGACCTTTCCACACGCACCTATCAGGTGGTGGAACAAGGCGGTGACTGGCTGGTGTGCGGAGTACGTTAAGAACGACGATGGACCATGGGCCGCGGACGATGGACCATCGTCTATGGTCTATCGTTCATCGTCCACCTCCCTATGAAAAACCCCCTCTCCCGCGAAAATCTTCTTGCTCTGCTATTCTGCCTGATCCTGATCGCGCTGGTCATCTTCACAGCAGACAGCAGTCCAACCTGGATCTATCAGGGTTTTTAGCATGACGATCATTCAGATCCTGATCGTTGTCGTTGCCGCATTCTTCTGGGGCATGGTGATGCGGGAACGCGGCAGAGCCTGGTTTCTTTTAGTTGCAAGTGTCCTTGTCATTTTCTGGCTGCAACCCGCCCTGCCCATCCGCGGTATTGATTTTTGGATTCCAGTTGGGACGCTCGTCATTACAATTTTCAGTTGGTACATCACAGCGCATGAAGAAGCAAGGCGGGCAGGAAAAAACTGGGTCGTCATTGCGGTGGTCGCAGGCATCGTTCTATTATTAAACCTGATCCGCTACTTCCCTGCCGCTCAATTCCTGACCGCGTCCCGTCCGCCGCAAATTAAAATCTATTTCGCAATCCTTCTTGTTTCAAGCCTGACTTTCCTCTTAGTAACAGGGCTGACAAAATACAATCGGGCATTACTTTCCATCAGCATCCTTGCTCTCATCCTGATCTTTCTCTCAATCAAAATTCCTGCGCTTACTTACTGGGTCAGTTACGGACTGCGCGCACTGGTTGGACAATCGCTCACTGATGTGAAAGCCCTTGATTTTCGCTGGCTTGGTTTTTCCTATATTGCCTTTCGCCTGATCCACACCATGCGAGACCGCCAAATGGGGCGTTTGCCTGTCGTTGATCTCGGCGAGTACATTACCTTTGTCATATTCTTTCCTGCCTTCACAGCAGGTCCGATTGACCGCATTGAAAGGTTCATTCAAGATTTAAGACGCCCATTTATTCGGCCTGGCCATGATGATCTGCTGATCGCAGGTCAACGCCTGCTTCTTGGCTTATTCAAAAAATTCGTCATTGCCGATGCGCTGGCTTTGATCGCCTTGAACGACACGAATGCATTGCAAGTCCGTGCGACGGGCTGGGCATGGATATTGGTCTACGCCTACACCCTCCATATCTATTTTGACTTTAGCGGCTATACCGACATTGCGCTCGGGACTTCCCGTTTGCTGGGGATTCATTTACCTGAGAATTTTTCCTCCCCGTATCTAAAACCAAACCTGACCCAGTTCTGGAACAACTGGCACATGACATTGACCCAATGGTTTCGCGCTTATTTCTTTAATCCTGTCACGCGCTGGCTGCGCGCGCTACGCGTGTGGCAAAAACCATTGCCTGTGCCCGTGATGATCCTGCTGACCCAAATTGCCACCATGATATTGATCGGATTTTGGCACGGCGTGACGTGGAACTTCGCGCTCTGGGGCCTGTGGCATGGATTTGGCTTGTTCATCCACAATCGCTGGAATGACCTGACCCGTGTCCGCGCGACGGCTTGGGCAACGACTCCGCTTTGCCAATCCATGTTAAATATAAGCGGCATCCTGCTCACCTTCCACTTTGTTGCAATCGGTTGGATTTTCTTTGCGCTTTCCTCGCCTGCTGTTTCATGGCATGTGTTGTTGAAGTTGTTTGCATTGAGATAATGTCATTGCGAGGAGCGAACGGCAGTGAGCGACGAAGCAATCTCCTAATTATGGTTGGAGATTGCTTCGTCGAGAAGAGCACTCTCCTCGCAATGACGAAGAAGAGTTTATGAATAAAGAAATCAAAATAATCAACGTCCTAATAAAAGGCTTGGCCCTCTTCATTATCATCAACTTCATCTTCGCTGTTTGGCAGCCGAGGCTGGGAAAGATTTCGGCATACAACCTGGTCTTCCCGGGGCGTGAACGCCTGCCGTTTGGGGAAAATTCCGCGCAGGCATATAACCTGAGTCTCTTTGACCTGGATGCCATGTTCGCTTCGCATGTGATCCATGGCAAAGAAAAGGCGGATGATGAATTCCGCGTCATCTTGATTGGCGATTCGTCTGTTTGGGGAACTTTGCTCACGCCCGAAGAAACGCTTGCAGGTCAATTGAACGCGGCAAATCTTTCGGCCTGTGGAAAAAATGTCCTCGCCTATAATTTGGGATATCCCACCATTTCGTTGACAAAAGATGTCATGCTGCTGTCTTATGGAATGGAATACGACCCCGACCTGATCCTCTGGATGACAACATTGGAAGCCTTCCCCATCGAAAAGCAAACTACTTCACCGCTCGTCGCCAACAACAAGGAAACTCTCCATCGTCTGGCAGATAAGTACGGGCTTGAGATTGAAGCGGATGATCCTGATCTCATCCAAAAATCATTTTGGAAGAATACAATCATCGGGAATCGGCGCGCGCTTGCGGATATTATCCGCCTGCAATTATATGGTGTCATGTGGGCGGCGACGGGCATAGATCAGGTTTATCCGACGGATTATGTCCGCGCGCAAAAGGACTTAGAAGCCGATCAAAGTTTCCATGATTTTGCGCCATCCATGCTCGCTGCGCGTGAAAATTTATTGGCTTTGAACGCGCTGGAAACAGGCGTTCGAGTGGCTGGTAAAACACCTATGCTGATTGTCAATGAACCGACGCTGATCAGTTCGGGCGCGAACAGCAGCATCCGCTATAATTTCTTTTACCCGCGTTGGGCTTATGACGAATATCGTGGGTTGATGTTTGCGCTGAGTAAGCAGAACTACTGGAATTATGTTGATCTGTGGGATATTGTGCCTGCGGATGAATTTACAAACAGCGCGATTCACCTCACGCCTGTAGGTGAAACAATATTTGCGAGAGAACTTGCGTCGTTTATTGCCGAGGCGTGTAAATAATGATGTCGTTGCGAGCCGCCGCTCTTGCACTTCGGCGGCGAGAAGCAATCTCCAACATGGCAAGGAGATTGCTTCGCTGAAGAGCGCTCGCAACACTTACGCCGCACGCCACATCGTCCCGATGTTCTTTCGGGAGTGCAGGTGTGACATATAAACAACAGGAGTTTGAATGTATAAGACTCGAATGGTTTTTTTATTTCTAATCACCATAATCTTATCTGCCTGCGCGGGCGCGCCTGAGACTTCACTGCCTGAAGGCGAATCCACCTCACCCGTTGCGGTGGTTGAGATCACAGAAGTTGTGACCGAAGCATCGGAGTTGATAGAAACCCCGACCACCGCCCCACGCCCGACACTGGCGGCGGATGAATGGAAGACCCTTCCAATCGTTCCAGCGATCAGCGACACGGCGCGCGCCATCTATCAGCGCGGGTTTGAAATGGGAAACAATCCAAATGCTTTTTCGAAAGTTGGTGACTGCCAGACCAGCACAGACTTCTTCCTTGTGGATTTCGATTACCCGGATAGATATGGATTGGGCGAAGAATACGCTGATTTGCAAGCCGCCATTGATTATTACGAAGGTTCTTTTTCACGCCAAAGCCTGGCTGTCAAAGATGGATTCAATGTAGCAGCTGTGCTTTCTCCCCTGCGGGCTGACCCTAAAAAATGCGAGAAGGGCGAGAGTCCGCTTGCCTGTGAATACCGCACGCACAAACCCAGCGTGGCAATGATCAGCATGGAGACCAATTTCAACCAGCGTTCTGCCGATGATTACGGCAAGTACTTGCGCCAGATCGTGGAATACACCATATCACTGGGCATCGTGCCTATCCTCGCCACCAAAGCGGACAACACCGAGGGTGATTACGGAATCAATGCAGAGATCGCGAAGATCGCCAACGAGTACGACATCCCCATGTGGAATTTCTGGGCGGCCGCCTATCCCTTGCCAAATCATGGGTTCGATTTTGGTCTTAACGACGGTTTCCACTTGTCATTTAGTCGAAACTTCTTTGACCAGCCTAAAAATATGCTCAGCGCATGGCCCTGGCGGAATTTGACTGCTTTACAAGTGCTTGAGGCAGTACGAAAAGGTGTGAGTGAATAAATTAATAATGTTGTTGCGAGGAGGGCGCTTTTCCCGGCGAGGCAATCTCCTTGTGATTTGGAGATTGCTTCAGGCCGCGAAAACATGCGGAACAAGAACGCCCTCGCAACGATATTACTAGAGCCTGCATGCAAATTAAATTTGTGTCACCCTGGGCCGAAAGCCCTGAACGAAGTGAAGGGGTGAGCGCAGGGCCTCGTTTTTCCCTAAATTGAGTGAATTCCGGCAAGGGTAGAGATTCTTCGTCGCTCCGCTCCTCAGAATGACATAACTGTGCTGATTTTGCATACTGACCCTAACAAAAAAGGAAGACATCACATGACTGAAAACATTACACCTGCTCTTGCAAAATTTATTGCAGAAAAAATATTAAAGCAGGCAAATAAAATTAGCAAACTTGATGAAGCCTTAATCTCCAGCGGTTTGATTGATTCATTTAGTTTGATGGACCTGGCCTTGTTCATTGAAGATACTTTTGGCGTGCGGGTCGAAGATACCGAATTGAACGCGCAGACTTTTGATAATTTATCCCAATTAACTGAGCTAATCGCCTCCCGCATGTAGTGGCGCAGCGGCGCTGCGCCACTACATCAGTAATATACCAATGACCACGTTTTCAAATCTTTTACAACGATCCTATTTGGAGATCCCTGAAAAAGTCAGCATTGTTTTGCAGAATGCCGGTCAGCCCGATCAGGAGATCATCTATCGCCAGTTGATCCTTGGCGCAAATCGCTATGCATTGACCCTCTCCCGCGAAGAGATAAAAGCAGGCGAGGTGGTTCTGCTCATTCTCCAGCATGGACAGGATCTGGCGTTCTCTTTTTGGGGCGCGGTACTTCGTGGTGCGATTCCTGCGATCATGCCATTCTTAAGTGAAAAGCTGTCACCGGAAAGATACCGCGCTGACCTGGCTTCACTAATTTCAATTACGAAACCAGCCGCGATCATCACATCAGCGGAATTTGAGTCTGAGGCGCGTTCCGCCCTCGTGCCCGGCGACTCGGTTCGCAAGCTGATCGTAACCAATACAGTCGAACCACAATCTGAACCTGATTTTGATTCACTGGCCGGGATCAAGGCATCTCCCGAAGACATTTCCTTACTGCAACACTCCTCGGGAACAACCGGTTTACAAAAAGGCGTGGCACTTTCACACAAGGCAGTTCTCAATCAACTTGATGCATACAGCAAAGCCATAAATCTCGACCCTGAAAAAGATGTCATTGTCTCATGGCTGCCGCTCTATCATGACATGGGGCTGATCGCCTGCTTCCTGCTGCCTGTCCTGATGCGCGTCACTTTGGTTGAAATGTCGCCATTCGATTGGGTGCGCGCGCCCTATAAACTAATGCAATCCGTTTCGCAATACAAAGGGACATTAAGCTGGCTTCCAAATTTTGCATTCAACTTTAGCGCCAACAAGATCCGTGAACGCGATCTTGAAGGCGTGGATCTTTCCACCTGGCGGGCGATCATCAATTGCTCCGAACCAGTTCATGCGGAAAGCCATAAAATCTTTGCGGAAAAATTTTCGGCGTTCGGGCTTCGTCCACAGGCATTGCAGACCTGCTACGCGATGGCGGAAAATGTCTTCGGTGTAACCCAAAGCCCATTGGATCAGTCACCAGTTATGGATGAGATTGACCGTGAAGTCTTCCTGACTCAACGCCTCGCGACTCCGCCGATAGTTGGTCGCCCGGCGATGAAGATGATGTCGTCCGGGCAGCCCCTCGCCAACACGGAAATCCGCATCGTAGGCGAAAACGGAAAAGAACTGCCAGACCGCGTGGTGGGTGAAATAAAAATGCAAAGCGATTGCATGTTGACCGAATATTACAACCGCCCCGATGCCACCGAATTGGCGTTGCGTAATGGCTGGTATATGACCGGTGATTATGGCTATCTTGCAAATGGAGAACTCTATGTCTCCGGGCGCAAAAAAGATATAATCATCGTCGGCGGCAAAAACATCTATCCTCAGGATTTGGAATCACTGGCGAGCGAAGTCCCCGGCGTGCATCCTGGCCGCACCGTGGCGTTTGGGATGTATGATGAAGAAGCAGGGACCGAGGAGGTTGTCATTATTGCCGAAGTGGACAGCGAAGAACCCTCCGAGCAGGAAGTTATCGCAGATGCGATCCGTAAGCATGTCACGAAAAGCTCAGCGATCGCATTGCGGCACGTCAGGGCGGTTGGGGAAAAATGGATCGTAAAGACCTCCAGCGGTAAGACGGCGCGCTCGGCGAATAAGGATAAATTTATCAAGGAACTTAATTCCTAAGTCCTTACACGCCTAATCATGATCCCCTGAGCGTAGCGAAGGGTCTCTACGATAATCTTAGAGATTCTTCGCTACGCTCAGAATGGTATTGTGCAAGATGATTTTTTTACCATATACCTCTTCCCGCGCGCGGCGAGCAAATTACAGTCCGATAGCAAGCCGCAAGTCGTGCAGCATTTTCCATCGGGACCGATCTCGATCAACTTTCCTTTTTGAACCAGCAAATCAATCATGGACAATACCGCCGAGGGTTGGGCATTCATGGCGCGGCTGATCTCGGAAAGGCTTAAGCCGTTCTCTTTGTTTTCGAGCAAATTAACCAATTGATTCAACATGATCGTCTTACCCAAACCCCAATAGCCTTCCGCCCTGATAGATCATGAGGGCGACAATCCATGCGACCGCCGTTTGATACACTGCCGAAGTCACAGCCCATGAAGTTCCAAACTCATGTTTGATCGCGCCCAACGTGGCAACACATGGCACATACAATAATACAAACACCAGCATGGACATGGCGCTCAACGATGTAAATTGTTCCTGCAAAACCAAACTCAAAGCTGTATCATTGGGTGCTTCATCCGCAGGGATCAAATCCACACCGGGCAGAATGCTCAATAAAATTTTTCCTGAGTTAATGGTCGCGGTTACAAAGCCGCTTCCGATGCCGATCACATCTTTAGAAAATGATACGGGCTCAGTAATTCCTGCTTCTTCCCCACTTAGATAGATCTGGCTCATGGTGCTGACGACAATTTCCTTTGCCATGAAACCCGACACCAGTGCGCCGCTTGTCTGCCAGTTGCCAAATCCCAGCGGAGCAAAGACAGGCGCGATCACGCCGCTGACTTTTCCAAAATACGAATCGCGTTGATGGGTCACACCCCACGGCATGTTAAGCAACAGCCACATTACGAGAGATGCATAAAGAATTGTCGTCCCAGCCTTGCGGACAAATTCGCGCGTGTTCTCCCACATGTGAATCAGCACGCTCTTCAGCGCAGGTTGACGATACGGAGGCAGTTCCAACACAAACGCGGAAGAGACATCGGGCTTGAGAATGGTGCGGGTAAAGACCATGCCAGCCAGCATCGCGACAAGGATTCCAAGCGCATACATGGCCCAAATCACCGTCCCTGCGCGTGCGCCGAAGAACGCCAGACCAAATACCACGTAGACAGGCAGACGCGCCGAGCAGGACATGAGCGGGACGAGCAGCGCAGTCAGGACGCGGTCACGGCGGCTGGCAATTGTCCGCGTGGCGTAAATCGCAGGGACAGCGCAGCCGAAACCGAGGATCATCGGGATGAATGATTTGCCATGCAAGCCAACAACGCGCATGAAACGATCCATGACGAAGGCGGCGCGTGACATGTAACCTGAGTCTTCCAACAGGGCAAGGAAGAAATACAGGATCAACAGCCCAGGCACAAAGACCAGCACACCGCCAACGCCTGCGACGATCCCGTCAATGACGAGGGAATGTATCCACGCGGGAGCAGGCGTGAGGTCAAGTATGAACGAGAACAAGTGAGCCATGGGACCGTTGATGACGGCGTCCGTCCAATCCAAAAACGGAGCGGAGACGTCAATCACGAGTCGAAATACAACATACATGACCGCGAAGAAGAAAGGCAGGCCAAGCCATTTGTGCGTGACGATGTCATCGATGCGATCGGTGAGGGTGATGCGATCCATCAGCGGGCGTTGAAGCGACTGGCGCACGATGCCGTTGATATACCCATAGCGGCGGTCGGCGGTGAGCAGATCCACTTCATCGCCAAGCATGGATTTTATTTTTTCAGCATCCTGCTTTGCAAACTCAATAACCTGCGTGCCGTTCGGCATGGCTTGCACACGACTCAAAATATCAGCGTCGCCTTCGAGTAATTTAATCGCCAGCCAGCGCTGTGGATAACGGCCCGTGTCAAATTTATTTTCTTCAAACGCCGCAATGAGACGCGCTATCGCGCGTTCAATTTTGCCGCCATAATCAAGCCGAAAAAAATATTTTGTGAATGATGTCGTCATGTAACCTCTTAGTTTTTTCCCGCCGCGCGAACCGCATAGATTGCTCCTTGCGCCGTCCTCGGCGCAAGATTTGCACTGAAAACGCCGCCGAGGACGGCGGCTTGAGCCTGTCGCGATTGTGTGAATGATATCGTCATGTTATTTTCCCGCCGCGCGAACCGCTTTGGAGATCAAATCAGAAATGCCTTTGCCTTGATTTGCCGTCGTGGATACAACGGGGATGTTGCCAAGCAATTGTGAAAGCTGATCGAGATTGATCTTTGCGCCATTTTTATGCAAATCATCAGCCATGTTTAATGCGATCACCACTGGAACATCCAATTCCAAAATTTGAACGGTCAAATACAAATTGCGTTCAAGATTGGTCGCATCCACTACATTGATGACCACATCTGGATGTTCCTGGATGATGAAATCGCGCGCGATGATCTCTTCGGGTGAATACGCTGTCAGGCTGTATGTGCCAGGCAGGTCAACAATATTGATTTTCAAGTTACCATGTTGAACTTCGCCTTCTTTCTTTTCAACCGTCTTGCCGGGCCAATTCCCCGTGTGTTGATGCAAACCAGTTAACACATTGAAGATGGTGGACTTGCCAGCATTTGGATTCCCCGCCAAGGCAATCGTCAGGTCAGCCATTCGCGCCTCCATTCAGGGTCACTTCAATTTGCGCGGCTTCTTCTTTTCGCAAAGCCAGGTGATAGCCCTTGATGAAATATTCCACAGGGTCACCGAGCGGTGCGTTACGCTCGATCAAAATTGTCTCCCCTTTGATGATGCCCATCTCAGCAAAGCGGCGGCGCAAAGCGCTCTCCCCATTGATGCGTGTGATCGTCCCACGTTGACCAGGTTGTAAGAGATGCAGTTGAATTGGTCCAGAGATTACTTCAGCCATACCGATGTTTCCTCATTGAATTGGATTTACTTTGTTCAGTGTAGCGCGCGTGAGATTCAAACAGTTGTCAATGTTATTCTTCAATGGCTCCTCCAATTACCCGCAGATGCCGGCGGAAAATGTAAGCCGGGTCATGGGCGCGTCTATTCAGATATTCATCAAAGCGAAGTTGGTCGCGCAGTTTTTTACCCGCTCGTATCGCTTCCGCTTGCCGCCGCTCTTTTTCAAAAATACCCTGGCCATTGAAAGAATTTCCCCGGCGCTTTCGATTGGAATAAATAACACACCGTCCGCATCGGCAAAAACAACATCTTCATTCGTCGCCTTGATATCGCCGAAATATGCCGCATCCAACGCATCGGGAGTGCGGGGGTCAAGCCGCTGGGGCCCCGCCGGATAGTTGCCATAACTGAAAACGGGAAAACCAATCTGCACAAGTTCTGCGGTGTCGCGATGCGAGTCCCAAACGAGAATGCCCTCCAGTCCGCATGCCTGCGCCTCGAGGACGGTGAGATCGCCGATGCAGCCTTCGTCCCGCCTGCCACCGTTATCAATGGCGAGGATATCGCCCTTTTGCGCGTTTCCCATCGCTTCCAGGAAAATATCCACGCTACCGTAGTGTCTCGTTGGCAGTACGTGACCGGCTATATGGCTTTTGGCAGATATCGGGTAAATGCCGGGCGGGGCCATCCGGAGCGGGATTCCCAACCGCAGGCAAGCATCCGCAATAAGCGGGGTTGAGAGTTCGGTGAAACGATCTTTCAAATTTTGATTGTCCATTTTTCCTCTTTGATTCTATTGGGGCGCAAAACACCGTGAGATTCCATTCAGATATCTGGGAAATGGGGGGGGGGACGTACAACTCAATTCGTAATGCAAACACCAGATCACATCATGTCAGTAGTGACGGTGAAGAAACCATGCAGAAATCAGATCGGCCCAAAAGGGAGACTCGCGAAGTAGTGCCAGCAAGCGAAAATCAGTGTTCGCACTTGCCCTGGCGGACGGTGTCAGGGTCCGCGTCCTACGAGAGGTTTTCCGTTCTCCCGGATAAAATCCATTATGATTCCACAATAACAAACTCTGCCAGGGATAATCCCAGAACAGTCTCCTTCCCGCCCGCTCCGTTTTTTTCGGGGGGATCTACACATAATGTCAGCGGACCTTGAAGCGGCGCAGCCTCCACAACCTTCACTTTATGCCCGGGCAAAAGTCCGCGCTCAAATAAATGTTGGATCACATCCGTTGCAGTGGCATTGACCGCCAGTACGCGCACCGTTGCGCCTACCGCAGCCTCGCTCAGCGGAATCCCATTCAACGGCACAAACGAACCGTCCGCCGCAGGAATGGGATTCCCGCGTGGGCATGTTTTCGGGTTGCCAAGAAAAACTGCCAGCGCCTCCGTCACTTCGGGCGCGGTAGCATGTTCAAGCGAGCAAGCCAGTTCATATAACTGCGTCCATTCGATCTTCAAGTGGTCGTACAAAAAACATTCCCACAAACGCTGGCGGCGCAGGACATTGCACGCAACCTCGCGCCCTTTTTTGGTCAGCGCGACGCCCTTATACGGCGTATGTTTCACCAGACCCTGCTCGCCCAAACGCCGCATCATCTCGTTTGTCGAAACAGCCGTCACGCTCAAACGCTCCGCCAAACGACCAATCGCCACCATCTCGCGGTCGCTTAACTCAACCATTGCCTTCAAATACATTTCCGTGCTTTCGCTTAATTGCTGGATTATCATAAGGGTTACCTATTAATTAACATAAGGTTGCCCTTATTATTGCCGATGTCCTTATTTTTCGACATGGACGGATGTCATTTTGTTTTGTGAAGAAAGTTACAACGCTTCGTTTCGACACGGTGAGCGAGAGTCGAACCGTCAACGCAGGCTTTCCGTCCTGATAATTGATTCGATTTTAATGGCCAGAATCAGCTTTGATGTGGATGGCATAGCTATGATTCTTGATTTCGAATCCCCTCACCCCGTTTATGTTGAGTTTTCGTTTGGACGACTTCCCCCTCTCCCTTTGGAAGAGGGCAGGGTGAGAGCCCTTCACGATCTCATTTTTCGTAAGGGAATGTTTCATCGATGGCAGCTTCGTCATCGCAAAAAAGGGGGCCGCGGGGTGGGAAAACCCAAGCGGGGCAGGCTTTACGGCTTGCCCCGATTTTTTATGACAAATGACACGTGACATGGGGTGTGGAATTTCGTATATTTAGTAGTAAAGGATTAGGCGGCCAGGAATCAATAAGTTATTAAGCCGCCAAATTGCCGCTAAACACCGAGTGGGCACTTTGTGAGATATTTTTTGATAACGAATACTGAATCCATCTACTGAAAAATTTTCAAATGGGAGGGCGTCCGTCATGAAAAAAGGCTTGAAGTCCTGCTTGATCGTTGTACTTGTGCTGGTCGGGCTTTGTATCGGTGGGGCGGCTGTCATGTTTTTCTCCAACCTGTGTCCGCCTCAAGGTCCTTGGCCGATGCCGCCCTGGTGCGCTGGCGGCTCCGGTGAATTTACCTTCAATCTTCCCTTCGAATCCAGCTTGCCGCCAACAAAACTGCCGGCTGACATTTCCGATTTCGACATTTCCAAGCCCGAATATCCCGGCTCACGAGATGCCTTTACCTTTCCTCCATCCTGCGATCTAATTCCTGACAAAATCGCCCAAAGTGTCTGTGAGTACTATAAGGAGGGAGCGATAATTTTTTGGCAGGAGGAGGCCTGCGATGCCATGCCCTTGGCTTCCGGCAAAGACGCCTGCAAAAACGAACGCGCTGAGCTTAGAAAAATTGGCGATGAAAAAATCGCCGAACTTCGCAAAACGAATCCCGAATGGTGGAAGCGGCCGGATTTGAATGTTTATGTTTACGGCGATACCCACCTACGGACGGAGGAGCTCAGACCGGACGTGAGCGTTTGGGGCGGCGGATCGTACGACGGATGGCGGAATGACGAAATTTTTATGACCCACGCGGCCGGGATATTTAAGGTCGTGGGCCACAGCTTCGGCTATCTTGGCGAAAATGATTTGGACTATATGCGCAACCGCCTGATGGCGGATGAGGGCATCGTGATTACCGGGCCGGCAGATCTCCAAAAACCGGAAGTTGTAAGAATCAAAACCGATTTGGCGTATCTTGAATCCAAATCACCGATTTTCCGCGGACTCGTCCCGGCTATCGCCAAGGATTTTGATAATCAGGACGTTGTCGTCGGCTTCACCTTTCCCGACGGCTCAAAAAGAATATCAAATATCTCGGCAAATGCGATTGTGCCTGAATTCAAAAATTATTTGATCCAATATTACAAATGGCAGGTAGATGCGAATGCCGACGGAATGTTTATTGATGATCTTACCGGACTTTATCCGGCAGACTCTTTCAGCGACGCGGTGATGAAGCAATTTGGGGCGTGGCTCGCCGCGCGCCCGGACAAATCGGCGCTCGAAAAATACGAGGTGGCAGACTGGACGGCGTTCAACTACCGCGAATTTCTGAAACGCGCCGGCTATACAAAAACCACCATAGATAATACGGTCGGCAAAACCATCGGGGCATCCGATGCCTGGCGCCAAATTCCGCTGATGGTTGAATTCAGAACGTTTTTAATCGAGGCGAATCAAAAAGCCCTGATCGACATCATTACAGAAGTTAAAGCGTACGCGCGCGAAAAAGGACGCGATAATTTTATTGCAACCGGAAATACCGGCGAACTTGCTCCGGGAGGCGCCTTTGCCGTTCCATATTTTGATTATCTGACCTTTGAGCACGCCTATTTGCGTAACGACAATCCGTTGATGTACCAAAGTGTAATGCCGCTCACGCATTTAGCCGAAGCCAAAGAACGGCCGGTAGCCAACCAGATATTGGTTGATAATTGGAATCCCTTGGCGGAAATGACAAGCCAACCACTCAAACTGGGTATTATGCGGCTGGTGGTAATGGAAAGTTATGCCGCCGGAAGTGGAACCTCGTACGTACGGTACGCGCTGAATGATCCGCGGGAAAAATCGCAGAACATGAACGACGTCTATTTTGCGCTGGAAGACCGGTTCGATTTAATCGGCATCCAAAAAGCATACGGATTTATGCGCCATAATCTCGCGACCTTCAGGGATTTTACGAATTCTACCGCCAAGGTGGCCGTAATCCTGGATAATGACGAAATAATCCGGGAATGGAAAGAATCCATTACCGCTGATCATCAATACTCCGTCGAAAATATCAGCAAAACTCTGGACGCGGCGGGAATCGCTTATGATGTCATAAATTGGAAGCAACTTGCCGGGCGCGCAGGAAACAAGCAATATCAGTTTGTGATTTTGCCTGCGGCAAAATCCGCCGGCAATAATTTTGAGGCAACTCTTCAAAAAGCAAAAGATGCCGGCGCCAAAATTATATCCGTCGACGGAACTCCGGAAGCATGGTTGCGGTTTGTTGACATCAACTCCAGCGAAGCCGCCGTGGTTTCGGTTTTGAAAAGCGTACCGGTCCTAAATCTTCCGCCAAAAATGAAAGCCGTGGTCAAAACCGATGCCAAAGGAAACTTTGTCGTGCATCTTATGAATTATGATTACGATGCCTCTGGATTTAGGGAACAAAAAAATATCGCGATTGACATGGCGTTTTTTGGCAGCGCCAAAAAGGTAACTTTCGCCTCACTCGAAAACCCCGAACAGGTTGAACTTGATGCGGCAAAGCCAATTGTGCCTGGGGTTACAACTTACGGGATGCTAATTATTGAAAAATAAACCATTCCCGAAATATTAAAAAAACCCCTTCCTTCTTGCCCTCGAGCGTCAGACCGCCTCTGCCTGCTCATGAGGGCAGACCACTGAAACAAAGGAGAAAATAGTGAAAACCAAAACTGGCGGCATTATCGCTACACTTGCGACCCTGTTCTTGTGCGGCTTGCCTGGTTTGATTTTGTTTTGCATGGGGGCGGCTGGAATTTTGACCCCGCCACCCTCCAGCCAGACGGATAGCACCGCAACCATAGGCTTTGCTGCTTTCTCGGTTTTTATTTGTGGGGGATTACTATTGATGCTCATCCCTCCCGTGGTTGGATTCTTCACTTTACGCAGGAAATCAACACCTGTACCCGTCCAGCCCACTGCCGCATATATGCCAACGCCTGCCTATCAACCGGCCGCGCCAGTTGTGTCAGCCAATCAAATGAATATCGGGGGCATGGACGCATCCACACAAACCGTGTATGACAGGATCATGGCGCTTAACCGTCCAACCGCTCCCTATCAGATTATTGACGGCAAAGCCAATGGCGTGGATCTGATCGCGGAGTGGAAGATTGTGGACGCCCGATGGTACGAGGTCTTCGCCAAAGCCAACCTGACCAAAGTGTTTCGCATCTACATGAAATTCGACCCGGGCAAGCGCGAAGTACGCACAATGGATGAAGAACTTAACGTATCCTGGCGGGCGGGCGTGCCTAGTTTTTCAGCGCAAGCCAGTTTCTTTAGGGGACAAAAATCTTCCTTCTCGTTTGGCACAGGCTATGCCTTCACAGAAAACCTCGCTCCAGGCCAGGTTTACAAGTACAAATTTAGCACAAATGAATTAAAGAAACCAATTCAGGATGCCATCGCAGCTTGCGGCTGGACCTATAAAGGTGTGACATTTGGGAAGTTATAGATAACGGTCAAAGTGATCAATGCGGGCGAAGTGGACGCGCCGCCAGATGTGCTGGTTTATCACGGGGATTCCCAACGAAACAAAATTGAAGAATGATTGGTTGATGGAAGAGGGGATTTGAAATAACAGTTCCTATATGCCGTCAGCCAGATCATCATCCATGTCGCCGAGGATATCGCGCGGGTCGAAAGGAGGTTCGTTCGGGTCATACCGCGCCGGCGTAGATGGGGGAGGAATGTTACGCGTCCAGCGATGCATACGTTTCATTTCTTCGATCATTTCCTTCGTATCCTCATCATCCCCGTCTCTCTCAAACATTCTCATTTGTTTCTTCACCCAATCGGCAGGCTCGCCAGGCTGGCCATCGTCCTTGTCGAGGAAACTCCAATCTACAAGCGCGGGGGATGCCTTTTCATCCTCGACGGAAATGGAGGTTCTAAAAAGTTCTGCGAGTTGCGGGTCAATGCTGGGACGATAGGGCGCGATCCTTTCCTTTTGATTCTCGGTGCGGACGCGGCGGATCTCTTCTTCGGCGGTGGGCGCGGTGGGATCGATGAATTGCATCATGCGATTGTAACGCGAGCCATCGCCGCGCGGCGGGATCCACGGGATGCGATGGGCGTTGTCACGCCACCAGGCGACTTCGACCAGCAGGCGTCTGGCATCTGCATCGTTGAAGCGCGAACATAATTCGCCCAGCGCCTCGGCCGCGTCCGCGAAAAAGCCGAGATCCGCGTATATTTTTCCGATCCACAGCAGCGCGGCGCGCGGATCGCTGGTTTTGCGGAGCGCGTCCGCAAAGATGGACCATGCAAAGTCGGCGCACTCCTCGTCGCCGAGATAGTACGCGCCGAGCAATTCCATCTTGCCTTCGTCCAGTTTTTCGGCTGCGTCGATGGGGCCGTTTAATTCCTCTTCGTGCCCTTCCTCGTACTCGCGCCTCCAGCCCTCCCAGCGACTCATGAATCGGAACGAGAGCGCCAGTCTGCGGCGATACTGCCATGGGCGGTCATCCCACTCGTCAATGTTGCGCTGAATGGCGACGCGGTTGTCGTAAATCGTCCACTCATCGCAAAAGAGTTGATGCACCAGTTCCTTCGCTTCATCGCAATCTGGAAAGAGCGCGAGAACATCGAAGCACAGTGCGGCCGCGTCGGCTTGTGCCGCGTGCCATTGGCCTTCGTCCCGCGCGCGGGCTAACATTTGATGAACGTAATCGGGGTAGGTAGACATCTAAAATAAACTCGGCTGGTTGGGTTGCCGCAGAGGCAGACTCGCGGCCTTTTCCTTCATCCACTCAGGCAATTTGACAGGCGGCTCTTTGAACGGATGCGGAAACGCCAGCGCGCCTTTTTGTAACAGCAATTTATTTCCTTCGGGCATCTGTTCATGCTCCAACACAAAAACAGGAACCCAATTATTTTTGAGCGTCTCGGTTGCGCCCGCCCATGTTCCGCCTGTTTCCGCGTCGGATGCGACAACAATAGCATAATCAGCCAGCGTGTAAATCAGACGATTGCGTCCCATCGCCGCGCCGACGGAGAATCCCGCGCTGGGACTATACGGCGTGACCAGGCATAAATCGCCCCGACTCAACGCCTCTTTCTGACTTTTGACTGCTCTCGTTAAACTATCCGCCAGCACACTGACGGCTGTTCCGCGCGCCTCGAGAGCCGATTCCATGCTGATGGTGTCCACGCCCTTCGCGCCGCCCGAATACAGAACCATGCCAGAGAGACCACATGCGTTTCCCACAAATGCCGCACATTCCTTTCCCGCATCCTCAAGATGACGTGAGCCGACAACCGCAATCCCTGGCTGACCAAGCAAAGCCTTTTCGCCCGCGTAAAACAAAACAATGGGAGCAGAATCTTTTAATCGCTGGCGGTAACGTTCTGGATAATCTGAGTCTGCACGGGTGAGGGGGAATATGCCGAGGGACGCGAGATGATCTAATTCGTGTTGAATGTCGCGTGTGACGAGGGATATGATTTGTGCGCGTTCATCGGGAGAAAGTTCCAGCGGAGAATCTGTCGTCGAAACGGCAAGCAGGTTCGAGGGTCGGAGTGAGGCGGCTTGAAGTCTGCGAGCAAGCGGATTCCATTCGCGCAGGGTCAACGGTTTGGCGGAGTCGTCATCCAATCCAAGTTGGGAGCATAAGAGAAGCAGGGCGAGGGGGTCGGGGTTCATGGCGCGTGTTCCGTGTGTACCTGTTTACTTGTCTACTTGCCTGCGTGTTTTCGCGTTGCGCTACGCGTCTGAGTGAATGGTTCGGGTGAGAGTAAGCACATTTACGCGAGACGCGCCGTGCTTGAGCAGAAGCCGTGTGATCTCGTCGAGCGTTGCGCCCGAGTCGAACAAATCATCAATCAGCAAAATGCGCCTGCCTTTGATTTCGCCGCGCAAGGCAAACGCTCCCGCCACATTGGCGCGTTTTTGGGCAAGGGTCTTCATCTCTTTTTGCGGCTGGGTCTGGCGTGTCTTGATGACAAGTGTTTGCATCGGTATCTTGATTTTAGCCGCCAATGCCTCGCAAAACGCATGGACGGGATTCACGTTTCGTTCGGCCGAAGATGGGACAGGGAGGATAAACTCGACTTGACTCATTTCTGGATGCGCTTGAAACAAATCGAGAGTTTGTTGAATCAACCCGGGCAAAACTGTTGTGTCGGATTCATATTTTAAGCGATACGTCAAATCACCGACACCACTGCGACTCCAATCGCTGCCACTGATGCGCGAGTGAAATCCAAGCGCCCAGCCTGTTTGCCACGAGCCGACGAGGGGACGCGGGTGGGGTTTGTTGAGGAAGGATTCGATTTCGTCGTGGTGTCCTTCGACGCTGCTCAGGACAGGCATGGTGCGTGTTGCGTGTTGGTTGTATCCCGCGACGACGGATTTGATGATGTTGAAATCAATTTCATTGGGCAGGAGGGCTTTGATGGGAGAAAGATATTGAGTGGAGCCGACCTTTTGAATCGCTTTCTCCACTTTTTCGCGGACATCTTCCTTCACAACCTGTTCCACCGAAATCTTTCCATGTTCGATCAACTGCGCAAGATGACCATAAATCGTAGTCAATGCAAAGCCGCGCTCGCGCGCAATTTGTTCTGGCTTCAATCCATCGGCAAAAAGTTTGGCGGTGTATTCCACTGTCCCGCCCGCTTCGAGTTTGGCTTTGGCGCGCAAGACTTCCGAAGTCTTAAGAGACTTCGGAAGTCTAATGGCAATCGTCTCTTTTTGTTTGATGGCATTTTCGCCGCGCGGCGTCAGGCTCAAGATCGGATACTCACCGCCAATGACCTTGATGTATCCCATCTCGATCAACTGCCCGATCATCTCCTCGATGTCGTTTTGCCTGATGACCGCCAGCCTGCCGTAATACACATTCTTGTCGTGATGGAATTTAAGAATATCCTGCGCCTTCGAGCCATGCAAAACCTGCGCCAGTTTTTCGCGCCCGACTTTGATTTGCACTCTGCGAATACAATCGAGGATGACGAGCGCGGCGCGTTCGCCGTGATTCATCTCGCTCGCTTCTTTTTTGACGCTTATGCCTGCTTCCGCGCTTCGGCAATTGTCACAGCAATCAGCCGCTTCCGCTTCCCCTGCGTCCCCAAAATGTTTGAGGATGATCTTGCGCCTGCATAAATTGGATTCCGCGTAATGGACAATCCCATCCAGTTGCGTCTGACGATGTTTGACGTGTTCCCTGCTATGGGCAGCGGCTTTCTCGATTTCACCTTGATTCCATTCCCTGCGCCGAAACAACATGCGGAAGCCTTCATCGCCGAGATGTTCCAGCGTCCCCGCGCGCTCCAACTCGGATAACCCAACTTTGATTTGAACAGGATGCAAGCCCGTAACGTGCGAGAGTTCATCGTTGGTTGTCCAAACCTGTCCGCCATTCCGAATGGCGTTGTGGATGGCGCGCAGGTCTCCCGCCGCCAGTTCGCTTTGCTGGATGAAAAATTCGTGCAGGGCGCGGTCTTGCGGATCGTAAAGCAAAGTTGCTTTCGCGGGTTGACCGTCGCGTCCCGCGCGACCCGCCTCCTGATAATACGCTTCGAGTGAACCTGGCAGGGAATAGTGAATCACCTGACGCACATCGGCGCGATCAATGCCCATGCCGAAGGCGTTGGTGGCGCAGATAACGTTGAGTTTGCCAGAGATGAAATCGTTCTGAATGCGTGTCCGCTCTTCGGGCAGAAGTCCCGCGTGATAAAACTCGGCGGGGACGCGGACGACTTCGCGCGCGAACTCGGTCACTTCTTCGGTGTCGCGGCGCGTGCCCGTGTAGATGATGACGGAACCAGAGTCACGGGTGGATAAAAGTTCATTTAGTGCACGCAGTTTCGAGGGGAGTCCCGAAGCGTACCTCACATCGAGAGTCAGGTTTGGGCGGTTGAATCCCGTTACGGTGCGGGTCGAGTCACCCAATCCAAGCAGCCGAAGAATATCCTTTTGGACTTGCGGTGTGGCGGTGGCGGTCAGAGCGGCTGTGAGCGGATTTCCCAACGAGGCGCGGGCTTGCGCGATGTGCAGATAATCGGGGCGAAAATCGTGACCCCATTCCGAAATGCAATGCGCCTCATCCACAGCGAGCAGGCTGATGGTTTGCGTTTTGAGCGCGTTCAAAAATTGCACGTTCCGCAATCTTTCGGGCGCGACATAGACAAGGCGGTATTTGTTTTGTGAAAGGTTTTGCAGGCGGAGATTCTGCTCGGAGGCGGGCAGCGCGCTGTTGATGTAGGTGGCGGGAATGTTTCGGCGAGTGAGACTGTCCACCTGATCCTTCATCAACGCGATGAGCGGTGAAATGACCAGCGTAAGACCATCAAGTTGCAACGCGGCAAGTTGAAAGATAAGCGACTTGCCCGCGCCCGTCGGCATGACCACGAGGATGTGATGATGATCCATCAGGGATTGAAGCGCCTCCGCCTGTCCCGCGCGGAAGGAGGTGAAGCCGAAATGGTGATGAAGCGCGGAGGAAATATCCATGAGCAATCAATAGCCCTTCTTATGCCATATTATCCATTGCCATCATTAATGATACACTATTATCATGATTTCCAAAAGAAAAGAGCAAGTTATTTATGCCCAATACCGCCACCGCCCAAGCCGCGTCGAACATCGCATTGGCGATGTAATCTCAAGGGAACACAATATTTGGTGTCAGCAAGGTTAGTTATACTCATATGTGGGGGTAATCAATCCAGAAATTATGCAAATAATTATGCCCCTGCCTTCGGGGAGCATAATTGATCTACAAAACATACAAAATTTCATCATCCCCTATAATTCGTTATGATCGGGCTTTTCTAACCAGGTGGCCCCAATGCGCGGGTGTGTATTCAATTCCCAGCCGTTCCTTGAAATCATGCACATGTTCTTGTACATTCTCCATTCCGAGCGATACCCTTTCTCTTTTACGCCAACTGGAGGGTTCAAGCGTTCCAAGAACGAAATATTCATTCCCAATGATTTCTGGCTGACGTTTCTCGTATGTTAATGCCAGCGCATGTTCCAGTTCATCCTGGTGCGCAATTAAGATGTCGCATTTGGGACAGTATCGGCAATGTTTGTTGATGGTTGTCGGATACTTCGGCTGAACATGAATAAATAATGGCACTTTGCGAACCATCATTTTTCCATAACACTTTGGGCAGGTGGAAAACCGAACATCCGTGTATGGATTCAAGATGAACCTGTACATCGGCGGCAGCTTACCAAATTCGGGCAGGGGTGGCTTCTTTTTTCTCATACTATTCTCGCTTATACTGTGTATAAAGTTTATCATCCAACAGGTTTCCACAATGAGCGAATACCAATATTACGAATGGCAAACTCTCGAACGCCCGCTGACCTCTACCGAGCAAAAGTCGGTCAATGGACTATCCAGCCACATTGACGTCACTTCGAGCCAGGCAATTGTCACCTACGAATGGGGCGATTTCAAGCACGATCCCATCAACGTGCTGGCAAAATACTTCGACGCCCATCTGTATCTCGCCAACTGGGGCACACGTCGCCTGGCTTTGCGTTTTCCAAAAGGACTGTTGGATACCGTTGCCATCGAAACCTATTGTGACGAAGACCATACCATACTCAAAACCATCGACGATGTGCAGGTGCTGGAATTTGAGATGGACGAGGAAGAAGGTTTCGATGAATGGATTGATGAACGGGGCTTGCTTTCCACGTTGGGGCGCTTGCGCGATGATATTCTCCAGGGTGATTATCGCGCTTTGTATCTTGCCTGGATCAAAGCCATAAGCCTTGAATCTGGCTATTACGATGAGGACGAAGATGACCCTGAGAATTTTTTCAACGACCACGAACCGCCCATCCCGGTCGGATTGAAACAACTGACCCCGCTGCTCAAAACTTTTATCGATTTCTTTAAGATTGACCCGTTTCTTGTCTCTGCTGCCGCCGAACTCAGCCCGAGCCTTTCTCCTGCGCAACAAGCGGATTTCGCCCCGTTGATTACCCGCCTCACCCGCGAGGAATGTGAGGAATTCCTGCTCAAAGTTGTGAACAGCGAACCGGGAGCAGTTGCGGCCTTACGCAAAAAACTGCTCTCATTTAAAAAACCGCAGGCGATCCCACAGTCCAACCCGCGGACCTTGGGCGAATTGCTCAAAATAGCCGAAAGGCTGCGCAAAGCCGAATCCAAGCGCCAGGCTGGTGAAAAACGCAAAAAGCACGTTGCCGAAATGCAGGAACTCGCCAAACGCGAAATACAAACCTGGCAGGATGTCGAAAGAACCCTGGAAAGTGGCTATACTGCCAGAAGCTACGATGATGCTACAGCGTTGCTGGAGAAACTTTATCAGTTGGCAGAGTTTCAGGGCACACAAAACAATTTCAACGCCCGGTTGAAATCATTAGCAGAAAGATACAAGGCTCGTACCGCACTTATTGGGCGGTGGAAGAAGAAAGGCTGGATATAGCTTTATTCAAAACTCCTCGTAACTTGTATTGTGGGCAAAGTCGCCAGGAACGCGCGCAACCAGATATATCGAGCAGATGAAGTTTATTAATGCATTAGATAATCTTCAGGAGTAATTTGGGAGTACCCAAAGTAGAATTGTCCAATGAAATCCTTGGATGAAATTAATCGCTTGCTAGCGGTCACTGAGGCAAAATTGGTGGAGCTTGAAAACAGGCGTTCCCAATTGTTGTCACTTGTGGCTGAGTTGCAGCATGAAAAAGCAACTTTGCTCCATCCACCAGTTAACTCTGGTCCTGTCAGGGAACCATCTGTAACCAATCAGTCCCCTCAAGATGCAAAAATTGCCCTCTTTTGCAGTCTTCTTCGAGGGCGCGAAGATGTTTACCCTCGTCGCTTTGAAAGCATAAAAACCGGCAAACATGGCTACCAGCCAGTTTGTAAAAATGAGTGGCGTCCGGGAATTTGTGAGAAACCCAAAATTCGCTGTGAAGATTGTACACATCGCGAATTTCTTCCAGTCACAGAAATAGTAGTCCGTAATCACTTGCAAGGTTTTGATCCTCAAGAAAAAGCGGGGCGTAATTTTACGATGGGTGTATATCCGATGTTGCCTGATGAAACCTGTTGGTTTCTAGCAGCAGACTTCGACAAAATATCCTGGCAAGCGGATGTTCTTGCTTTTTGGGAAACTTGTTTATCGTTTAATGTCCCTATGGCTTTAGAACGCTCTCGATCTGGTAACGGCGGTCATGTATGGATATTTTTTGCCGAACCTGTTCCAGCATCTCTGGCACGCCGCATGGGCACTTTCCTACTCTCACAAACAATAGAGCACCGGCCAGAAATTAGCTTGGACTCTTATGATCGCCTTTTCCCGAACCAGGATACATTACCAAAAGGTGGTTTTGGCAACCTGATTGCGTTACCACTCCAAAAGAAACCACGCGAAAATGGCAATAGTGTCTTCGTAGATGAACATTTTGTCCCACATGAAGATCAGTGGGCTTTCCTTTCTGCAATCCGCAAGATGATTTTGGCCGATGTGCAAGCCGTTGCCAAGAATACCGAAAAATATGATGAATTATTGGGTATTCGTATTCCGATAACAGATGATGACAGTAACCGCCCTTGGGTAGCATCACCATCTAGAAAACAAAAAGAACTCTCGGTCACTGGACCATTACCTGAGCAGATTGAAATTGTTGCCGGGAATCAAATCTATATCCCGAAAGCTAATTTGCCCCCTTCGCTTCGGAATTGTCTGATCCAAATAGCAGCTTTTCAAAACCCGGATTTTTATCAAGCTCAAAGTATGCGGTTATCGACTTATGGAAAACCTCGCGTCATCAGTTGTTGCGAAGATTTTCCCCAACACATTGGATTGCCACGCGGCTGCATGGATGAACTCTCCAGCTTGTTCGAATCGCTACGAATTAAGATAAATTTGACTGATGAACGCTACGCAGGCACACCACTGGAAGTCCAATTCAAGGGAGCCTTGCGCGATGAGCAACAACAAGCGGCGGATAGTTTATTACAACATGAAACAGGCGTGTTGGCAGCATCAACCGCTTTTGGCAAAACTGTGGTTGCTATTTATTTGATCGCACAACGTCAAGTAAATACACTGGTTGTAGTACACCGCCGGCAATTGCTGGATCAATGGGTCCAAGCCTTGAGCCAATTCCTAAACATCTCAACTAAAGAGATTGGCCAATTTGGTGGCGGAAAGCATAAAGCGAATGGAAAGATTGATTCTCTACCGTACAAATACGAGGAAAATCAGTCATAGAGTAAACTCAGGGTCACCAAACCAACTGAGGTGTCCTCTATGACTGATCGCTACCGAGTATACACAAAAGTGAAGAAAACGTTGAAGA
>Ga0194120_10001290_pt1 | contig 46276 bp, 35 predicted proteins | sample TA2MahCa65mmetaG_FD_148642 | JGI IMG/M metagenome (GOLD analysis project Ga0194120, IMG submission 148642) | Freshwater microbial communities from Lake Tanganyika, Tanzania - TA2015019 Mahale Deep Cast 65m | ecosystem: Environmental > Aquatic > Freshwater > Lake | place: Tanzania: Lake... | reverse complement strand
TTGTGGTAGTATTTGGTGCTTCAGTTGTGGTAGTAGTTGAAGTAGTAGTTGGTGCTTCAGTTGTGGTAGTAGTTGAAGTAGTAGTTGGTGCTTCAGTTGTGGTAGTGGTTGTCGTGGTGGTGGTCGTAGTCGTCGTGGGGGCTTCGGTGGTTGTCGTGGTCGTAGTTGTCGTGGTGGTCGTCGTAGGGGCTTCGGTGGTGGTGGTGGTAGTTGGTGCTGCTGTTGTGGTTGGCGGTGCCTCTATAACATCTACTAGAGGAGCTACGAAAACAACAGTATTAGAAGGTAACGACTCTAGATTGTTATTAATAGCTTTTACTACTATCTCATAGCTATTTCCGGGGATCAAGCCACCTATAAACGTTTGATTAGCTGATAGTCCATTTAAAGTTATTACTGTAGTTTTATCTGCATCTGGTTGATCTTGTGTTGGATATGCTTCACCTAATATAACATTACTAAATAAATCTATGGCCAGAAGATTTCCTTTTTTATACTTGACTAACAAATCCGCTGACCACAGTCCATTATTTGGGTCAAATACTAAATTATACGGAACGCCCATAATTAATGGTGTAGGTGGAACAGCTTCCGGTGCCTCATAAATAAATTCATCTGATACGTCAGATTCTACTACACCTTTAACAGCTTTACAGATAAACTTATAGGTAGTCTTTGGTATTAAACTATAAACTTTAACAACAGCATCTTTAAATAAAGTACTTTGATCCTCTGGTGAAACAACTGCAAAAATATTATTCTCATTATCACTTTCTAGTAACTTTAAAGTACCTGTTTGATATCTTATTATTACATCAACAGTCCAAGTTGATGTAGATAAATCATAAACTAAATTACCAATACTCTTTATTTCTGGCTTAGCTGGTCTTATATCTACATTAAAATTAGTAGCTGGTCCAGTACTACTAGAATTTTTACCCTTTACCGATAATGAATGTTTTCCAGAAGTGGTAAATGCAAATCCACTACTAGAATAACTTATCCGGGCACTAGCAGTCTCCCAGGAAGAAATACCTCTTTCCCACAGATATTTAGTAGCAAATTCTACATCACTACAAGTAATTACAACGTCCTCTGGAAAACCTCCTCCTACTGGCTCGTTAATTAATGAAACATCTATATTAATCGGAGCATCAATAACCGGACCTGCTGGAGTTACATACTCTAATACATCTGATTTATCTGAATATACTTCACCAGCGAATGCTTGAGCTTGAATCTTATAAGAAGTTTGTGGTACTAAATTAGCTACATTTATTGTGGTATTTTTAAACTCACTTACTGGACTTTGTGTTGGTGATACCTCTGCCAAAACATTACCCGACTCATCAAGTAACTTTATTGTACCAGTTTGGTAATTTACTACAGTGTCAAACGACCAAGTTTTAGAAACAGTATCAAACACAAGATTAGACGGTGTAGAGGGCTTACCTGGTTTAGCGGGTCTAATAGTAACGTAAAATATAGTAGATGGGCCGTCTCCTCCTTCATTTCTACCTCTAACTACCCATTTGTACTTACCTGGCAAAGAGAATGAAAAATCTGGACTAGAAATTGTATCTATACTAGAAGATGTTGTTACTATTTCTGTACTAGACCCATCTTGTTTCCATACATATTTATTAGCAAAATTAACTGAATTACATGTTACAGTAACCTTAGCCGGGAATCCGCCACCTACCGGCTCATCTGTCAAAGTCACCACAACATTTTGAGGAGCATCAATAATACTTTGTGTGATAGTATATTCCAGTGGGCTAGAAACAGAAGAAGTAAACTCACCAGCATAAGCTTGTACAGCAAATTTATACAGTACGCTATGTTCAAGATCATTTATAGGAATATTTATATATTTAGAGGTAACAGCAGAAGTATATGACGTAGTTACATTAGATAATACTTTATTTGTTACAAGATCCCATACTTTTATGTTACCACTTTGATATCTAACCGGTAAAACTAAAGACCACTCATTATTTTCCTGATCATAAGATACATCCGTTGGATTAGAGGTTATAGACGGCATTGCGGGCCTTATATCTATATTAAATAATTTAGTTGGACCTAACCCCAACACATTCTTACCTCTTACCCTATAAGAGTGTCTCCCAGAGGTATTAGGAATAAATAATGTCACCCTTTGTGAGTCTAAAGTATTATAAAAAGTTTCCCACCTACCACTAGAATTATCTTTAGTCCAAATATAACTAGTAGCATCACTTAAAGCAGGGGATACAGTACATTTAATTCTTGTTGGATAACCACCGGTAGCTGGTGCTCCATACATCGTTACTATTACATTACTTGGTGAGCTAGTTATTAATTGTGGTAAAGGTTTTCGTGATCCATCATAAGAAAAACTATATCTTAGTATAAATTTATTATTTACTTCTGACCCTGAAAATTTGGCACTTAAGTAAAAATTATTACTATCAAAATCTAAAACATACCCTGTATTTTTATTTCTCTCATATGTATCTAAATACGTTTGTAAAACAACATTAGATTCCTCTATAACCTTAATATTATCTTGATTTGGACTGACTTTAGCTTTCTCTGAAGACAAAAAAACATAATTAACCGAAAGGGAATTTAAAACACTGTCTATTTGTTTATAATCAACTAAACTATTTAATGAAATACCAAAACCGCTTGTAGTCTCTCCCTCATCGTCTATTACTCTAGAAAAAGAAATATTAAGTGGATAAAGATTTTCAAAATGTGGTATATGATATCTCCAATATACAACTGAAGATACTTTTGTTCTCTCGAAATGATAAATATCTGGATCACTTTCATTAACAACTTTTTGAACTGGTCCCTCTATTTCCTCCTCTACAGGCTCAAGAACTATATTATCAACAAATAATGGAGTAAATCCTTTAATCCCTGCTATATCTGATAGCTGTTCTTTAGGTAGATTATTAAAATTATCATAATCAATAATTTTTGCTAAACTAACGTAACCTATACTTGGGTAAATATACATATTACCACTATATATAGATCCATCATCTACTTTAGTAACGGAATCAAATAATTTATTACCGGAGGCAAAAATACTCCCATTAAAATAAGAGGATCCTAAATAAACTTCAGAGTCTACAACAAGTTTATCATTATCTAAATTTCCTAATAAATCTCTCTTTTCTGTAATAAAAGAAGAACCTAATCTTATTCCATCTTTTATTTTATCTAAGTATATTCTCCAGGCATTCAGTAAAGACGTAGACCCATTTATACTGCTCTCAATGCTTATACCACGATAACCATAAAGAAAGGTTTCCCCTAATTTAGTACCGCCTAGAAAAGAGCCATAAGGGGTTTTTAAGTCAAAGTAAGTGTGTTTAAACCCAAACCCGTTAGTACTAATTATTTTCTCCGGGGTAAAAATAGTGCTATCTTCACTTGAAATAGGGATATTTTGAAGTTTTACTTTACCTAAAGAAAAAATAAAACTAGAATAAGAGGGTATACTTTGTAATATTATACCTGAACCATCCCCACTAAATTTTACATTAGAGTTTTCTATACTGTTTAACTTGAAAACACCAGAATTTTCTATTTTTAGTTTATTTAAACCACTATTTATATCTAAATTTATACTTTTATCATCTAATAATTTAACTTTTCCTCTAAACCCGTGAAAAATCTTTTGCTGTTCTTTTAATATTAATGAGTTTACGCTACTAAACTGAATATCTTTAATTAAAATAGTATTATTTTCATCTTTAGTTACATTAATAATACCAACATTACTTTCATCTCTATCGCCTTTTATTCCTACGATACCCTTTAATAATTCATTGTTGCTTTCAAAGCTGATGGAGGAAATTACTACATCTTTAACTGGTATCGATTCTTTATTTATTATACCACTAGAATCAGTTCTTAAAAGTCCTGAATCTAAATAGTCTTCCCTTAGTTTTAATACTTCTTCCATGATTAAACCGGGGTAAATACTACCTGATTAGAATAGGAAGAATATAAACCGTCTGATGTATATGCCTGAAGTACAACTTTATACTGCTGCATGGGTACTAGATTCAGTATAGTAACTTTCTTAGCTATAATATCAGGAATAGTCTCCTCACCGGTAGGGTTATATAATATTGGAGTTTCAATAGTTAACTCTACTGGATCGGTTCCAGACACGTCAAATGCTTTTATCATTCCTGTTTGGTAACTAAAATTTATATCAACTTTTCTTCTATAACCAAGTGACATAGGAGTAAATACTTCTGGAATTCCAGATATAACCGGCTTTCTTGGTTTAATATCTATACTAAAGTCTAACTCTGGCCCATCAGTATCACGATCCGACCCCTTACCTCTAACTTTAATAGTATGTTTACCAGCATAAGTAAAAATAAAAGGTCTTAAATTATCTGACACTGGTGAGTTTTTATCTATAAATGGATCTACAGTAACCCACTCATCAAATACACTATTATCTAAATATTTACTCCAAACATAAGAATCTGCAAAACTAACTGAATCAATTAACACGACGACATCTTCTGGAAAGCCCCCACCTTCGGGTTCATTAATTAAAGAAATACTTTTAATAGTAGGAGCACTTGTTATATTTGTAGGAAGAGGAAGAATTGTAGGTGAAAAATCTGCCGCAAACATTGCCCTTATTTTAAATTTATCAGATTTCATTCTACTATCTATATCCTGAGTATCATTTGGATCCAGTCTAGCGTAAATAGTAAATGAATTCTTATCATAAGACACACAATATCCATATCTATTAATATTACTTATATCTACACCAAACCCTTCAAAAGACTCTAAATCTTTTTGACCTCCTACATCTGGATTAGCTAGAAAAATTCTAGTAGCTGTAAAATATAAAGGGTACATATCAAACCCATGATAAAATGTAGTCTTATATAGATTAGTTTCAGCATCTTTAATAACAACAGCAGCCTCAGCTACATAGGCTGGGGTGATTCCTTTAATCCCAGAAATAACCGTACCAGCAGGGTCTATAGGATTACTAAAATCTATTTTCGCTCTAGCTGGTGATATAAATAATGTATTATTATACTCAGATATTCTGGAATCGCCTAACGTTATACCAAAATTTTTTCCAGAAGGGAGAGAAATATTGTCTACTTTAAGAAAGTCGTATAACTTAACACCAGACTTTCCTCTTAATACAGTGTAACTTCCCCTTCTATACAAAATATCTCTATCATCGGAAAAACCAAAACTATTTGTAGCGTAAAAACTATGCCCAACAGCATTTTCCGATACATCTATCTGATCCCACCCTATGTTAGTCAAAGATATTTCAAAATTTTTAGTACCATCAGGATCATCTTTAGGGGTTAGTTTTAATCCTTTAGTTACGGAAATATTAATGGATCCAGATACACCATTAATGCTTTTAATACCTGTATTAGATACTTTTATAGTATTATTTATAAAATCTGGTTCAAGCGATATCCCCTTACCGCTTTCTAAAATTACGTCACCTATTAATGATTTATCGCCCACACTAATTGAAGTTACTGGATAGGTACTTTTTGATGATATTACTAAATCTGATCCGACTTTTTTTATAAAAATATTTCCATCACCTTTTAATTTAACGGATCCTTTTAAAGTACCGCCAGGGACTGTAATAGAAGTTACAGCGATATCCGATAGATCAAATAAAAATTTATTAATTGTACCATCACTTTGTAAAGGTACAATTTTATTCGCTATTTTAGAAAGATTAGCCTCCCTATCCTCTATAGATAAAATTCCTGATGTATCTGCTACATCAAGATAATCTATATGAACAAATGGGGATTTTCTTGTCATATATTAAACTATTTTCTTAGAGTACCCAAGAGGAACAAAATCTTCAAAATCTCCTGTAGAGCTTCTATCTTCTCTATAGGAATAAGTTTTTACTATTTTCTTACTACTTCCATAAAAAGATATCTCCTCTTTAGTAAGTCTATCGAGTTGATCGTATGTTAAAGTAACAGTTTTTCTAGTATTAACCTGACCGCTTTTTAAAGTTTCTGTTCTAGTTATAGTTTTAATCCTATCTTTATCATCATAAATAGAATATACTTCACTGATAATCTCAATATCACTATCATCTTTAGGCTCACTTATAAGGTCATCTGATATTGCTATATGACCTTGTACTAAGTCAGTCTCTATCATTATATTGTTGTGTCTTATTATTCTGACGCCAGCATTTAAATCGTTAATGGAGCTAACGGATGTCGATGAAAACTCTATTTCATTGGTTGTTTCATTAAATTCTATATGAAGCGCATCTAGTTCTTTAGTGACTAAGTCAACTACACCGTGAAGAGTTTGCTCACTTCCATTAACTTTTATTCCAGATATAACATCAGTTTCTTTCTCTATTAATTCATCTGGAATATACCCCTCACTTGAAGTTACAACTATTTTATTTGCTCTTTTTAAAGGATCTGGACTTATAAGGTCTTCAGCCGAAGCTGCTTCTACATATTGATGGTGTATTAAAGGGTTTTCTGGCATTTTTTAATCCTCCAATGATGGTAATGACATTACACTAAAAGACAAATCAGACACAGTAACTGATGAGTCTGGTGTATCTGTTTTTATATCAAAATAAATAGACCAATCTTTCCCATATGGGTGGTTTATAAAGATGTGTGACATATAAAGGATATCACTAGAAACATTGTTTATAGAATATGAATTCCCGTCCAAATTTATTCTTGCACTATATGGGTTAGTAGAAGTTACTTTAGCTGTAATGAACGCAAAGATATGTGCCTTTACAGTAGTAGAAAAAACTATTTGTTTTATATTTTGCCAATCTACTGGATCTGGAATTGTTACTGTTTTCGTATTTCCAGTAAGTACTCCTGTAGTAACGAGTGGAAAAAATGTAGGTGCCAGCATCGTCACAACAATTTCCTGGTCGTGCCGGTCTACTCTAGCTAGCCCCTCCCCCTTTATCTCTACGTCACCCTCCGCACCATTGAGGGTTCTAATCCTTGTCCTCTGCTCTGGTGATATGACCCCATCTGGGATGAACCCTTGGGAAGTCGTCTTTACAACCTTATCAGCTACCTGCCCAAGGTCTATATCTTTTTGAGAAACAGTATCAATATACCTAGAGTGTATGTTAGGTTTATTCTTCATCTACGGTCATTCACCACCAAATTAAAAAAATTCTCTACACTACTATACGGTAGAGAATAAAGTTTTATAAAGTATTCAGCGTTTATTTTATAATCTGGCTATCATATGGTAAATACATTCCTGCTACTGTATTAACATAAACATTAGCATGTCCCCAAAATCTCTCATCACTTAATAGTCTAGTAATTTCACTTAAAACCCAATTAGGATTAGGTGTAGCTATTACATTATTTAATACTAAATCAGTAAGATCACGAGAACTTATATCAATTTTTTTAACAGAATATTTTCCTCTAACTTCAAAATTTGAAATAAAATCAGCATCTACATCACCCATTCCAGCTAATTGCTCAAACCATACTAAGAATAAATCATTTTTGTCCTTTATGCCGCCACCCACCTTTATTCTAGATATCTTACCGTCTACAAAAATACTATCAAAATCTTTTCGTATAATAAAAGTGTCATCCCCTATTTTACCAGAAAATTCTATATTACAGCCAACTTTAGCTGTAAAAAAATCCTCTTTAGGGCTTTTATTATTCATGACAAAAAATTCGGTAGCCCATTTTAATGGGCTACCGCTCACGAAAACTATATCAGATAATGATATAAATTTTAAATTTATAAGATCTACCCATAACTCAAACATTACAGGCTAAAAAGATCCTGCGTGGTCATTCTGCACTTCTTGAGATACATCTCAGCCAGAACCTTTATCCTGTTAACGTAATAGCTGATATCTGCCGGGGTGAGATCAAGACACCTAGCAATTTCAGCCTTATTATAGTGCTTCCTGAACATTAAAATGAATATCTGCTCTAACGACTTTTTATACACCTCCCCGTTATTCTCAATGGTTTCTTGTTTATCCGCCCTCTTACTTTCCGATCTCCTGATATACTCCTGAAATCTATCAATAAAGTCATTCATCATAACATTGCTCTCTAAATGTCCGTTAGTGCTATCTTCAATGTAAAAATCTAAAAGGGTTTTCTTAGCATTAGAGTTATTGTTATCGCTCTCATTGACAAAATCAAAGGAGTAATTGAGGTACAGATTATTAGGATCGGATCTCCCGCCGCCATTCTTGTCTCTGACATAGTGGGACTTAAAATAAGCGCAACCAATACTCTTCAAAAGAGCAAAAAAGTAGGTCTTGAAAGTAGCACCCTTAGTCGAATCGTATTTTTCCAAATAATTATTCTTGTACAACCTTAAAGACAACTCTTGCATAATATCCGGCAAGTCCTGCTCAGATACTCTGTATCTATAGGTAAACACCTTTTTCGCATAGGTCAGATAGTGCTTGTTATCCAAAAACTCCAGAACCGTCGTAGGAACTACGATCCTCTTTCTGCCTGGCCTATTTGACGCTTCTTTTACCTTAGTAATCACAAAAACCTCCTAGATTCAAACCAATCACCCAAACCTACCGACAACACGTCGGAACATACTGGCTCTACCGCAGATACCTCTATAGTAAGGCCGCTTTTTTGTTTCCCAACCTCCTCCTTCCTGCTTCCATTATCCCCGACAGGTTAGGGAAGTAAATCCCCAAAAACACTTCCATAACATTGGGCTCCCGCAGCATAACCAATCTAAAGGCTTTGTTAAGCTGTTTTGTTAAATCCATGTTAAAACTATTAACACCATATTTTTAGACGTATCAACCGTGTTAAAGCAGTGATAATAAATGGTTCCTAGTACCCAAACCAGACATTAAGAACGTTAAGCCTCCGTTATCTAAGACAAGTTATAAATTTTATCTAAATCCCTCCTAATAAATGTCTCGATTGCGGAGGTAAATCCTCGTTTATCTACCATTTTAGGAATGCGAAGAGATAAACCTATAAAATCAATTGTAGCTTGACAATTGCCTGGATGTTGTTTAGTTATTTCATTAATAGCACTAGCAAGTTCTAATTGCTGCCTTTCATATAATAAATCAATATTTACCGGTATAGATAATCTAAAACCCTCTGCTGTACCCACTCTAAAATCTTTAACATCCACTACTTTTTCTTTTACTTCCTTTATTATATTATTACTGTCATCAGAAGTATTATCTTTATACCCAGCATTTTGATCTTTATCTACACCAAGAATATCTAACCATTTATTTAAATCCATAACGGATCCCCAGTCTTTAGATAATTCTACATCAGTAACTAAAGGAACCTTCCACCCATGAATATCTTTACACATTATCTTAACTATTTCTGGTATAATACTAGTTAATGCATCATCTCTTATTTCAAAAACTATCTCATCATGTATAGTAAGTAACATTCTGACATACTCTTGTAAATTATTACTTTTTATCCAGTGATGTACTGAAACCATAGCAATCTTAAGAATGTCAGCCGAAGATCCTTGAACGGGAAAATTTATAGATTGCCTAAAAGCTGCGGCCTTAAGTACAATAAGTCTTTTTTCTTCCTGCGATAAACCTTTTCTCCATTTAGGAGCAGATATTTGAGCATCGGACAGCATAATTTTTCTACCGAAATGTGTTTTAACAAATCCATTTTTTTCTGCAAAACGTTCTTGTCGTACTTTCCAGTTTTTTATACCGCTTAAGCCACTCCACCAAAGATCATGAATTTTCTTAGCCTCAATGATAGGTATATTAGCCGCTTCTGCTAAATTTTTTGCGGTTCCACCATATAAATTAGAGAAATTACAAGTATTATGGTTTATAATCTTATTACCAATAAATGTATTTCCATCTGGTACAAATAAATCAAAAACCTCTGCTCTACCAGTACTAACTTTTTTTATAGGTATAGCATTTAATCCTATTCTTTTTATTTCTAAAAGTTTTTTAGCTTGTTTTTCATTAATCAACTGGTAAAAACTCCTTAAACAAACTATCCGAGTAATTATTCTCTACTCTTATATTTGGTAAAGATCTTATTACTTTGTTTTTATACGAAGACGTGTTAATTCTTGGATCAAGAATAGCAATTACCCCTTTATCATTTATAGTCCTAATTAATCTCCCGAAGCCTTGCTTTAAATCAAGTATGGCCTCTGGAAGTAACAGACTATCAAACACATTATTTATATTATAGTGCTGAGCCTTAGCAAGAACTAAAGGATCTTTTTCCGATTTAAACGGCATTTTGTCTATTATAACTAAAGATAAGGCATCCCCATCTACAGAAACCCCTTCCCAAAAAGTTTTAGTACCAAAAATTATAGAATTTTTAGTCTCTGTAAACCATTTTAAAAGATACTCTTTATTTCCGTCACCTTGCTTTTTAATAGGATAAGGAAAAGATTTATCTGCTATCTTTGAAAAGGCATGATTAAGATGAGTATAACTGGTAAATAAAACAAAAGCTCTACCTTTATTAAGAAGTAAAAGCCTTCTTACCTCATTAACAAACCAATTTTTATACTCTTCGTTTTTATATTTATCTACATAGTTCGGATATGGCCCATTTGGTAAATACAATAAACACTGTTTCTTATAGTCAAAAGGACTTAGAAGAGTTTTTTCTATTAACGGCGTCACCCCCATCATGTTTTTAAAGTAAGAAAAATTACCATTACTTGATAATGTTGCAGATGTAAAAATTACAGTTTTGTCTTTATATAACTTATCTTTTAAAACATTTGATACGTTTACTGGGCCGGATAGAAGGGTAGCAGGAGGAAACGTGCTTTTTATACTACCTTGATATTTATACTCAACTCTGGTAAAATTATTTTTATTATCCATATTCCTAACTAATGAAGTTAAATTATCTAACGGCTTATCTAATTCTTGACTTCTAGGATCAGAAGAAGTTTCATGATATTTTTTAATTAAACTAATACCATTTTTAAATTTTAAGAATACAGGATTATTGGGCTCAATATTAAGTAAGTAGCTCTCCTCTTTTATTGTAACTAGTTTAGTAAAAGAATCTCTAACATCATCTATTAAATCTATACCTAACTTTAAAATATCCTCTGATAAATTCAAAATTTGTATAAAATCCCTAAATGATACTTCGTTAGTTAATGCTGACAACATGTACTTCTCAAACTGATGAGCCTCATCTACGACCAGTACATCAAAATCTGGAAGAGGCCCCCGATCTTTATCGATTATAGATAAAGCTGTTAAAGCATGGTTTGAAACAATGATATTAGACCTATCCGCAATCTTTCTAGCTTTATAGTAAAAACAAGGAGTGTCGTCGTAAGAGTCTGTAGATGGTTTAAACGGACACTGCTCATTACAACCATTGAAATCTGCGTCAAAGTCCCCCCAGTTACTACAATATCGATCACCTAACTCGCTTTTATCCCCGGTTTCTGTAGTTTTTTCCCATTCAATTAAATATTTAGGAACAGAACTACTGATCAATGATAGCTTATTATTATATCTAAGTTTACACAAATAGTGATTTCTACCTTTAAGCATTGAAGCCCTAAACGATAAATTAAACATATTCTCAAGTTTATCTTTTAAATATGGTATATCTTTATTAAATAGCTGATCTTGAAGAGCATTAGTAGCTGTTGAAACAACAATCCTACTGTTATATTTATTGCTGTATAAAACAGAAGCTAATAAATAAGCTAGGCCTTTACCAGTGCCTGTAGGAGCTTCAACAATAGAAACTCCCTTAGATATCATAGTAGCCAAACAAATGTTAGACATCTCTATTTGGGAGTCTCTTTTTTCTGGCAAAAAACCCGGATATAAAAATACTTCCTGAGGGGAAGGAAGTCTAACGGTAGGTTGCATATTAGTAGCCATTCTCCTTTCACTACCACCATTTAATTATAGCGAAAGGAGGGCCAACAAATCAGCTAAAAATATATAAGATAATAGCTAACCTATACATTAAAATAGGTTAGCTATTATCTTATATTAAAATAATTTATTTCTTTTCGTTCTTATCCAAATCAATATATGGATCAACTACTATACGAACAGTAGCCTCATCTTTACCGTTTAAACTTACTGCGATCACTTTTATCTCATAAACAGTCTTTTCCTTTATATTATCAGGAGGTACCCAAGTAACCATTTGGCCTCGGTTAGCTAATATAGTTCCGTCATGTGCTTCCCATATATACTTTATTGGAGAAAATCCGTAATCGGAGGCAACAACACGAAGATTAGAAATTTCTCTAGGACTAATAGTATTTGGAGTAGCTCGTAAAGACTCAATACGAAGCGCAACAGCTTGTTCCTGTAGCGACATTGAACTTTCTGGGTTTGGTATTTGGGAGTCTACCTTTACGTAGCACCCCGCAATAACTATGGATAAACCAACAGAAAGCCTACTAATCCAACCGTTCATCTTAAATTAACCTCCTAGTGCCAGTTTCCTACCATAAATAATATCAAGAAGGTGCAGAATCAGAAGGCAGTTTAATTAACATTTAATGATAGTGCTTTCAGGTCACTGGCTACCATCTCCTCCACCATTTCTCTGAAACTTACTCTTGGACTCCACCCTAACTTTTCTCTAGCTTTAGTTGAATCCCCAATAAGAAGATCTACTTCTGCTGGTCTAAAAAATTTAGGATCTATAACAACATGATTCTCCCATTTTAATCCAACATAGTCAAATGCTATTTTAACTAAATCTTTTACTGTATGAGTCTCACCAGTAGCAATAACATAATCATCTGGAGTGTCTTGTTGAAGCATTAACCACATGGCCTCACAAAAATCTTTACTATGTCCCCAATCTCTCTTAGCATCTAAATTTCCTAATCTAATCACATCTTGTTTCTTTAGAGCTATCCTAGCTACACCATCTGTTATTTTTCGCTCAACGAACTCGATTCCCCTTCTTGAACTACCATGATTAAAACATATACCACTACTGGCGTGTAGCCCATAACTTTCTCTGTAATTAACTGTAATATAATGTCCATAAGCTTTTGCTACACCGTAAGGTGATCTTGGATAAAACGGTGTTTTTTCTGTTTGTGGGGTTTCTCTAACTTTTCCGAATTGCTCACTGGAAGAAGATTGATAGAACCTAGTCTCTGGGCTTAGTTTTCTAATTGCTTCAAGGCATCTTAAAACACCAGTACCTGTTATTTCTGTAGTCATTATAGGATTTGACCAACTTAACGGTACAAAACTCTGGGCTGCAATATTATAAAACTCACTAGGCTTAAAATCATTTATAGCCGCCTCAATTGAAGAGGAATCAAGTAAATCTCCGTCATACAATTTTATTTTATCTAAAATATGATCTATTCTAGACAAGTTTTTGCCATTACTAGATCTTCTAACTATTCCAGCTACTTCATATCCTTTATCTAAAAGTATTTCTGATAAATATGATCCATCTTGTCCTGTTATTCCAGTTATTAATGCTCTATTAGACATATAAATCTCCTACTACATAATTATAGTAAGAAATTTATATTACTTAAAGTGATTCAACATCAACTTTATAAACTATAACTTGTTCTAAAGTAGCCCACCGCAGAAAACCTTCTAAAGCAGATTTTTCACTTTCTGCCATTATGTGAATATTAATAGACTTTGGATTAATTTCCTTAGGGGGTAATAAAAAAGCCCTAATATTAAATAATCTTTCTGAAGGTTTAATTATCATTTACTTCACTGTTATTTTGATCATCTAGTGAGTCTTCCTGTATAAAAATAACTACTTTTCTATAATCACTAACTTTACCAAAAATAGGAATAGAACTTTTAAGTTTTTTAATATCTTTCAGCCCTGTTATTAAATCATTCACATGCAACCAACCAATACAAGAGAAAATTGGCTGTGCTCCTAAAAATTCTACACCCTCATCTAATCCGCTAATAAAAAACTCGCCCTCAATTTCGCTATCATCACTTAAACCAAAAGTAGTTATCTGTTTCTTTGAAATAACACAAAGCTGAGGCATCCCGCCCTCATCATATCCACTTGCTCTAAATTGAATCTCACCGACAATATCAGATACCAGAGTACCTAAAGAATCTGCCACATTCATTACTTCATATATAGTAGCGCAAGTTCCGTCCTCGCTTTCTATATCTTCTAACCTACCTTCCCTAATACCAGTTATATTGGACAAATCTTTTAAAGATATTCCTAAACTTTCTCTATAAGATGAGAGCCTGCTTCCAAAATTATCTAACATTTTTAATTCCGTATATAAAGTAAGTGAGCTAAATTAAAATTTTAGCTCACTTATAACAATTAATTTAAAGCCTAAAAATTTTTATTATTTTTTACTTACCCCTCGGTTGTACTAGCATACGTATTGTAGTTCTCTCCTCTGATTCAATCATAACGTCATGAAACATCGGTACACAAACAAGATCATCACCTGATGGCGCAACATACCCTCTAGCTATAGCAATTGCCTTAACCATTTGGTTTACAGCACCGGCACCTATAGCCTGCACATAACAGCGTCTAGATTCTCTAACACAACCAGCAATAGCCCCTGCTACTGACGGAGGTGGTGAATTAGACGCTACTTGTAGTAAAGGGATCCCCTCCACATAAGTTGGAGCCATTCTTGATGAATGATCGTTCCTTTTAGCAGTATCATTAACCATTTCTCATAATCTCCTTGCTTTAACTATAAATACTGAGTTACAAATTAATGCCTAAACTCATATATATTATAGATCAAAAAGCAAGAAGATAAATAAAATTATTTTCTAGTATCACTAGTAGAATTAAGAAGTATCCTCAATATAAAAAATATAATAGCTATAATATTCCAACAAACGCAAAATGGTGTTCTAAACCAATGAAATCCATTTTCCTCTATATCTTTTATTGTAGCATAAATACTAATTATGATAAGTATAATAGACAATACATCTATTAACAAAAACCTAGCCACTAGTACCTCCAAGTGTCGCTATTCCACACATACTTATACCGAGACGGCCAGGGGGATTAAATGTGTCCCTATGTTAAAAACTGGTTAAAAATAAAGGAAACTACTCTACAACCACTACTAAATCTACATTTTGATCTATAGATAATAAAGTTTTCCAAACATAATTACCTCCCTCATCTATAACCCTTACTTTATGATTACCAGTACCCTCTATAAAAATACCGTTATCTAATTCTAGTCTAATAGTATCTTGCTCTCCACCATAATATAAATCACGTACTGGTTTACTGTCCCCAAATTCATTTAATACATAAAGAGGGTCTTTAAGCTCGTAAAAACTATCAGGAGCAAGATCTATTTCATGAAACAAACTACCTATATTTTTACTGTATAATTCACCGTAAATATTTGAAAAATCTATAGATGTATCACCTGTAACACATTTGGCCAACTTTCTTTTATATTTATCTACACCTTCTTTAAATATTAATTTTGCAGTTTCCTCATGAATATCCCTTTTATTAAGAAAAGCCTCAATCCAAACCGGTTCATTAGCTATATTAGCAGCCACTCTTAACTCAATGCCAGAATAGTCTATAGAAGCTAAAGAATATCCGTCTCTAGAAATTAAAGATCTTCTTATATTAGAAGCCCCAGAAACGTCTATCATTTCAAATGTATTAAAACATTTACTAAAAAATCTACAGCTATTATCACACTTCTGCCTTATACAAAACTCTTCCCCCACATGTTGTAAAAAATGTTCATCATATATATCTAAATTTACATTTTTAGCTTTACTTTCTCTATCCTCATCTGATAAAGAATCATAGAAATCATTATCAATAATAATATTATCTACAATTTTTACATCATCTAATGCTCTACTACTTTTATATACATGAAATTTTTCCATATAGTATTGTACCTATCTAAAAATTTTTCTAATTTTTTTATAAACTAACAGTAAATCTATGTCGTACTCATCCGGCTCATCATATGATCTAACTTTAAAGTTTGGAACATCTATATTAAATAAATGATCGCCATTATCTACTATAAAACTTGGAAGAGCTGTAATATATTTTTTCAAATAATCAGATGTATAATTATCAATTTTTGGTGGTTTAGTGAAAGTATCATCAACATATGGACGCAATCCAAAAGAATCTACTATAAAATCAGCATGCTTTTTACCAGCCCTGCTCCATATATATACCATATATTTATGTTTCTTAAGTCTAAATAAAATTTCTACTGCATGTGGTCGCAAGTGGTATGAATTTCCATCTCTTGCAACTAAAGTCTCATCAACATCAAAAAATATATTTATCATATATGCTCAACACCACTAATAATTTTTCTGGCATCTAACCAAATAGAGCCGTCATTTGATGTAATCGCCTGTGCATTTACTTTTAAATAACCTGTGTCGGTATCTGCTCCACCGCCACCGTCACCCGCTGCCACTCTGCCAGTATTTACCGCCATACCTCTAAATGCAAACTTAGCATAGTAATTACCATCATCATATGGTTTCAGGGTCAAAAATGGTAAAACATAAGTATTAATAGCTTTTTTCTTTTTCCTGTAGTCCAATATACTACTAATTATAGGGTAATCCTTGCCCATACCTTTTAAATCATCATCTGATGTACTCCATTGTACGTTCTTCTGAGTAACTCTACCGCCTTTTATACCAAGACCTTTTATTTGGTAAATTTTATTTCTATCAAATTTATTATCTAATTTTTCTTTAAGACCTTTAATAACAACTTCTTTGTCGTGCTCCCTATCTCCATAACCTTCTTTTACAATAGCTGTATAGGTTTCTATTGGAGATCCTGTATAAAAATCTATGTATCTATCACTAGGAGTAAAAAGTAAACTTCCTATCTTAGTAGCACTATCTATAAAAAACTCCGTTTTATGATATTCCATAACTGCACTAAAACCGGTATCTCCTGGTTTTATATTATCAGATAAATGAAACTTAACATCTACTGGAAAACCTGTTCCATCATGATAAGTACCAACAATTGTTAACTCATTTAATATATTTAAATTTTTAAAATTAATATGTACTTTAAAGTTATTTATATTTCCAGAAGATTCAAGCAAATCTGTACGAAAAGGCTCATCTAATGAAACAAAAACTTTTCTACTATCCCCAACAACTCTATAGAAAAAATCAGATTTACTTCCAAAATCTTTTGGTATATTTAAATCCTCGTATATAGAATCCATGGCTGAATAAAGATTATCTACAAGCTGTGGAAGCAGTCTTTTTACGTAATCAACATCTACTCTTACTTTATTGCACTCCATATCTAATAATACGTCACTAAACATATTTTCTAATTTATAAATACCTACCTGACCGCCTGCTTTTTCATTTAATCCACTATCAATAAAATCGCTCTCTGGCATTCTAACAAAATACAAATGTTTATGAAGCTTAAGAGTTTGCAGCGCATCTGAAGCAGCATATAAATATGCTCCTTCCGGGGATAGCATTTCAAAATCTATATTTATAGAATTCTTTTTTATTACTTTTGCCTTAGGCTTTCTACCTATATTAAAATCTTTTTTAACTGGTTTAGGGCCATTATGTAAAACATGATTCTTTTTTGCTAACTCGTATGTAGCAACCCTATTATTATAATCTATTGTCTCTTTTTCATGTAATTCATCTAGCCTTTTCCGCTCAATTTCAAAGAATAGCTCTTTAATCTCGATCATCTCTTGACCGAGAAATCTTTTACTACTATCTTTTAGACCAATACCTTTCCAGCCTGTGTCATAAAGATACACCGACCCTTGTACATCCTCTGTTTTTGGAAAAAATATATTATAGTACTTATAAACCCCTAAGTCATATTTTTTATGATAAAAAAGAAAGCATACTCTACTAGAAAGTTCTACTATTAAATCTAAAACTTCCTTAATTGGTAAATTTAAATCACTGCCTTTTTTATGCCCTACAGGAATATAATAAGCGATATCCCCTTCTACTGGATCAGAAAAAGCAAAACTTATTCCAACTATTTTTGCTTTTTCAATATTTAAAGAGGTAGTTTCAATATCATGAGCCACTTCTGCTCCATCTGGAATATTAGAAAAAACCTCATGAAGTTCCTCTACACTTCTAATTAATCTTAGTGGTGCAGTATTTATCCACTCTCTAGCCCCATCAAATTTTACTTTAGATAAATCTATATCAGCAACATCTACTTCTAACTCTTCTTCTATCTCTTCCCCCGCGTGGCCTAAAAATTCTAACTCCATTTACTAGTCCTTTCTAGTAATTTTTATAAAATTACTATACATAGCATCAAAAACTTTATTAAATTCCTCTTTTTTAAGTTTATCTTTTTTTAAACCCCACTGAAGCTCCTCATATAATATTATAAACCTTTTGTAGTCTAATAAACTAATTGATTTTCTTTTGGATATTAAAATTTCTTTAAATTTATCTAGATATTCTAAAAGATTATCAATATCTCTCCTTTTTTTAGAAATATTTAAACTTTCCTTTATCCTTCTAGATATAGATAACGCTTTTTTTTCATCGTACTCTACAGTAATGTCATATCTCTCTGCTAAATCGTAAACTGCTTGAGGAAATGATTTACTCCCAATTGCCATTTCAAATGCAAAAATATCGTACTGCTTATCACAACCAAAACAATGCATGGTTCCTGTATCGGAGTATATTCGAGCAGATTTTTTTCTATCTACCCCATGAAAACCGGGACAATGCATTTGCTGCTCACGACGAATACCATCCCAAGCATGATCCAAATCATAAAACTCTAAAGAGTCAAATACATTTAAACCTCTATCAAGAATAGCTTGTTTAAGTTTATCTACTCTAGTTTCTGTACGAAATTCTGCTCTCATAATTATATTTTAGAGTAAGATAAAAATTTTAAACTAGGATTAACATCTAAAACTATTTTACATTCTGTCACTTTAAACTGTTGCTCAAAGCTGGGTAGAAATGTATCACCAACTGTATGATCTGTTACTATAGTTAACTCAATGCCATCTATAAAACCATTATCTAGTGCGTAACTAAAAATTTGTGAGCCACCTATTAAAAATAATTTTCTCTCTACTCCTGAAAAATTATCTATTGCTTCTTCTAAAGTCTTAAATGTTTGACAAGATTTATCTGGATACTGATAACCTGAATTACTTATAATAACATTTGTTCTGTTAGGAAGTGGTTTTCCAATAGATTCAAAGGTCTTTCTCCCCATTATTACAACACCACCAGTAGTAATATCTTTAAAATGCTTAAAATCCTCTTTAGAATACCAAGGAATTTTATTACCAAGCCCTACTGTACGGTCTAAATTCATAGCCATAACGGCTATTATTTTAGGTCTGATCATACTGCTACCTCCATTTTTATATGAGGATGTGGATCATAACCTTCTAATTTAAAATCATCTATGGTAAAATCTTCTAGCTGTTTAACATTTGGATTAATCCACAGTTTAGGTAACGGTTTAGGTTCTCTAGTTAATTGTAACTTTAATTGATCAACATGATTTAGATAAATATGAGCATCTCCTATAAAAACGGTTAACTCATCTGGTTCATAACCACTGACTACAGCATACATATGTAGTAAAGCAGCGTATTGTGCTACATTAAATGGATTTCCCAGACCCAAATCATTACTTCTAATGTTTACTATCATAGATAGTTTATTATCGTTTACAATTAACTGATGCATATAATGACAAGGTGGTAGAGCCATCAATTCAAGCTCACCTGGATTCCACGCATTTACAATAATACGCCTAGAATGTGGTTCATTTTTCAACTGCCACTGAACCTTCTTAATTTGATCTACTTTTTTTTCAAAGTAGATCATACGAGTAGACCACGTTATATGCCACGGATTTATTCTTTCATACTCATTTAAAGATAATGGTTTCTCATGCTCTAATACCTCACCTAAAACATCTTTACCATACTTTTTTTCAAAATCATCAAATGATAAACCAATAAAACTAGTCCAATCTCTAAATTGCACCCCATAGAGTCTTCCTAAATCCCCTGTTTCTGGATTTGACCACTCACTCCAAATTGTAATATTCTTTTCTAATAACTGATTGTTATTATTGCTGCCTCTTATAAAGAAAAACATTTCCTCTAAAGGCAGTCTAAGTGGAACCTTTTTTGTGGTAATCAGTGGAAATCCATCTGACATTTTAAATTTAAGCATTCTACCAGATACACTAATAGTACCTACACCAGTCCTGTCTTTCTTAACAGTACCGTTATCTAAAACATCTTGCAGTAAATCTAAGTATTGTTTCATATAATCGCTCCAAATCCAGACGCAATAATATTCTCGATAGAGAATTTCTGCTGATTTTCCGGTTTCTTTCCCATATACCTTGAAGAAAAATCTACAAACATTTCAAACGGCTTAAATAAAGCTCCATCTCTATGTTTTAAATTTTGTACTCTAGCTTCATTTAACTCCCTAAATGTATCATCACAATAAAGCGTAATGACTAAATCGCTTGATTTCATAATCTCGGAAGTTTCAGCTATGTCATCAGGAGTATATACACCACCATTTCTGCTAGCCTCTTCATATCCTTTAGTATTAATTTGAAAAGGTGCCACAAGTGGAAGACCTTTACCGTGGTTAAAAGTCATAGCAGTTTGCTTAAGAGACTGGATAATAGTATTTAAATTATCCCTCTTTTGATTATAACTAGAGCCCGAATCAGGCCTCATGAAAGTAGGATAATCTATAAATGCTATATCAACAGATTCAGTTTGATTTAAAGCTTCTAAATCTGATCGCAAAGATCTTGGAGTTATATCACCAACTGGTTGAATAACTCTAATACTGCCATATTGATCATTTTCAGTATCATACTCTACTTCACCATTATTAAGTTTTACTAATTTAGCAAAATCTGGTATAACTTCATTTAAATAAAATAACTTCTCTTCATCATTTAATTGTGCATTTTTTATTGCCTCATATTTTAAAGGAGCATGAGTAGCATTAAATTTTCTATGATAAGAATGCATACAATACAAAATACTTCTAACCTGTGGATAAGTCATTTCTAAAGAATAATAAACTACATTACGTCTAAGATAAACAGCAGCATAATATGCATAATTAAGACAAAAAGTTGTTTTTCCATGGCCAGTAAATGCTGCTACTGTCATTAATTCGCCTGGTTTCAAGCCAAATACAGTATTATCTATATCATCTATACCGGTAATTATTCCTACAGACTGACTAGGATTAATTTCTTTCTGCAAATAAATTTGTTTTTCTATATCTGCATCTTCCCTAATATCCCCCCGAGTTTTTACCCCTAAATCCGGCGAAAAAAATTCATCCATATGTCCCAATATATATGAAAATGCCTCTTTTGGGCCACGATAAAATTTACCTTTTATTTTAACTCCCTCACCAGCAATTGTTCCGGCAGTAGTAATTACTTTCTCAAAAAGTTCTAAATGTTTTTCATTTTTTACTATCTCTATAAGTTGCTTAAACTCTGCACCTTTTCTAAACTCATAAAGATCAATTTCTTTAAGTAAAAAGTTTACTCTACTATTATCCTCAAACTTATCTTTAAGTGCTGATAAAGTAGGAAGATCTTTATATTTAATCACATAATCTTGGACATAATGGTATAACTCAAGCTCATCATCTGAAAACCGAAGATCCGTTTGTGATTGAATATATTTAAAATTATCCCATATATTATCTACAGAATCGTCGTCATTAACAAAAACGACGCATCTTAAAAGTCTTATCATCTAGCCCCACTTATACTCGTCATTCTTATTAACTACTGGAACGTTATTTAGATACTCCTCTAACTTTTTAGCTTTAGTATAAGCATGATGCGATTCATCGGGTGCAAAAAATTGTCTAAGTTGCATTCCCACTTTTGGAGTAACTATCCAAGTAGATCTCCCGGCGTCCTCTCTAGAGGACGCTACAAACTTTATGGAATCAGGCGAAAAACTACTGGTATAGTTAAATTCCATACAGACTACCAGCAGGCTAAATTTATCTAGTATATCTACAACATTCTTTATTTCTGTGTTATCCTTGAAAAATGTTGCGTCCATATCAAAAAGTCTTAATACCTTAAATAAAGGCTTACCACCCTCATCACTTAAAATTTCTGCATTTTTATATAAGTAACTAACAAAATAAGGTTTAAATTTTGCCCAAAACGCTCTAACTAATAGAGCTTTACCTTGATGTAAATTTAAATCATTTGGATAAGATAAATTTTTTGAAGTTTTTTCCCCGCTAAAATCACCGAGGAATCTAGAAAACCTAACTCTAAATTTACAATCACATTCTTTAAAAAAACCCCTCCCTTTATCACGCATACCAAAAATATTAACGTCCTCTGGGACATAAACATGTCCAGTACCAGAACATTTTTGGCAACTTAATATCTCTGAATCGGTAAAATCTAATTTAGACATAAAACCCCTAAATATTATCTATATCGAGAAGATCACACTCTTCCTCTTTAAGCTTTTCCAAACTTCCCTGCTTCATTGCATTTACTAACAACATTTTTACGTCATCTTCTGAAAATCTATTTAGTATATTTTCTTTATCTTCGCCAAATATTACTTCAACTAAATGCTTTTTACCTAAAAGTATTTGAAGTTTATACTCATCGATGGTATTCTCATTTACTAAATGTATTACCAAAATAGACTCTTGTTGAGATCCTATTCTCTGAGCCCTTCCTATACAGTTCTTGTGAATAAAACCATCTGCCATATATTGATGTAATGGATCATGTACAATGATTTTATAAACTGTAGCTTCCTCATTTGGGTGGTATACAACCTCAGAAATCTCATCGTCTCTATAAAAAGGAACATCTATACATAAAAAATCTGACAGTTCTCTTAATCTGCTTAAGGAAACACTCCTGCCTCTTCTTAAATCTCTCAAGCTACACCCAAATTGTTTATTAAGTGGCTGTTTATGTGCATGAGCAGATTCTTTATACCAATCAGTAAATATATAGCACATATCAACTATAGAACAAGTACTGGACCATTTATCCACAGGAAAATTAAAGTACTCTGCTACCTCTTTAATCCTTTTTTCAGAAATATTTTTACCATTTTTTATACACTTAAGACCATCATTAACCCAAGAGGGTCTTCCAATTTTTCTAAGACTATTAAATTTTTCTAGAAGAGTATTAACCCAATACTCCGGATTACACTTCCACTCCCAGGGTTCTATATGTGTTGTAGAATCATACCAGTCTGATAATTTAAAATTATTAGGAAACCCTTTAACACGCACTTGCCAAGCATTACTAGTTTTAAAAACTGTCGAATCCAGGCCCTCTAAATCATGAAGTAACTGAATATCTCTAACCAATAAATGATTATTCTGATGCCAGCCATTATTACTGGCCTTACTCCCATCAGAATCGTAAAGTCCTAATAAGTAGGCCCTTCTTTGATCTTTATTAGCTTTAAAGACTACCTCTGGTACTCTTTTAGTATTAAATCTTTTATTAACTAAATCAAACTTTTCAAAAAATTTTAATATCTCTTGTTGATAAACGCTTAAACTATATATATTACATTCCTTAGTTTTATCCTCTAAAGAAGTATTAAACCCTCTAATTTTTAATAAAAACTCTGCCCGATCCGCAACATACTTTTCGTGCTTACCAAAAACTATATTCATTTGACAACGGGTACCGCCATTACTATCATCTCTTTTTTTAAATGTAATAAAACCATCGCCAGTTATCAATCCAGCTAAGTAAAAAATATCACAGTCATCTGTACTATTATCACTATGATCAAATACAAAACCCCAATTTCTTAAAACTTTAAAACCTGGTTTTATATCACTAACTTTGATCCAACTCATATCTTTGGCTGATTTAAAACTATGATCTGATGATGTTTTTATAACTCTTCCTGATTTAAATTTAATTTCATATAAACCAGTAGTTTTTATTGGATACTTTTCATAAGTGGCCCACCCATGACCAGTCCATAATTGCCCATAATCCTTTACGTAAGATAATTTCTCATATCCACTTTTAGTAAGAATCCTAGACTCCCCAGTCAAGCATTGTAAATAATCCCCATAAGACCAGGGGGTATCTAAGAATATTATAGTACCGGCTACTTGGAGATTAATTGACTCTATTCCTGCTTTATTTATAAAAATTAAATTACAATCAGGGGAATTGGTAAACTTATCCATAGCATCTTGTCTATTTTTACCTGAAACATCCCCAGTTATCTTAACAGAATTTTTATATAATAAAGAAAGTTTATCTATCCATTCTTTAGAATTAGTGTATACAATTACTTTTTTACTATCAAGCTCTTCGTTTAGTAACCTATCAAGCTCTTCTTCTTTAGAGGAAGTTTCTTTTGGAAACCCTATTAAGGTTGGTGTATTACTAATTGACTGGCAATAACTAAGTTTAGCTAAAGTCTCTGGATATTTATCTACACCGCTACCTAAAGTAAGTAATCCATGTAAAGACTCTTCATACTTCTTTTCCTGAAAAGGGTGCATTTTAAGTAAAATATTTTTATTTATTATTGGCGGAAGCTCTGGAGCAACCTCTCTCTTTGATCTTCCTAAATAATAGGGTTTTATTTTTTCTGAAAAATCTTTTAAGTTTTTATATTGAACTAATTTATTTATATACCTACTCCCTATCCGTAACTGTTTATAGACACAAAAGGAGTTTCTAAAACTAGTTATATTACCAAAAAGCTCTGGATTTATTACTTTATAAAGTGAGTAAGCCTCCTCCAGCCTATTTTTAATAGGAGTAGCTGTTAATCCATAGCATCTAGAAGCTCTTAAAGAGAGATTTAATGCTGCTTGATAAGCAGATATATACTCTTTACCGCTATCTACAAATTCCTCACCACGGCTGATAGCCTCTTGCTCCTTAAGCAATTTTTTCTGTTTAGTTTTTCTTTCATACTTACTTTTTGGATTATACGTTTTAAAAAATGTAGCCTCATCGTATATTAACATAAATTTTTTACTTTGATCACTAAATAATGATACTAATTCATTATTTTCAATCATCATCAAAGCATAGTTTAAAACTAAAATATTATAATTTTCCTCTTTAAATATATTAATACATTTTTTTCTAAAATCAGTAGACTTCTCTTTGGATAAAGCTTTATGTCTTTTACCCCTATAATCTTCATAAGAGTCGGTATCTAATACCATTACTTTTATATTTTTAGAAAACCTCCTTACTTCCCTAGCCCATTGATAAATAGAGCTTTTTACAGTTACCACTAAACATGACAAATCTTGATCTTTTTCATAAAGTCTGATATATGCCGATGTAGCCTGAGCAGTTTTTCCCAACCCGGTATCATCGCCTAAAATTAACCTAGGTATAAGCAACATATAACCTACACCTATTTGCTGGTATGGTCTTAAATTAACCCCATCAGCTTGGTATTTACAACCTTTTAATTTAAAAGAGGCGGAGTTTTTTAGATTTTCTAAAAGTATTAACTGACTCTCTTCGGTTACGATCAAAGCATATACCCTCCATATATTATTATAGATCAGTAACCGAAGTGATTCTGGTTAAAACATATAACTGGCACCGAACCCTACTGTTGCCGACATTGTATTAATATTACCAAATCCAGTAATCCCTAAATTTAACCTTGGTGACATTTCTTTAGATAGCATCACCCCACCAGCCAGATAAAAAGTTTTAAGATCAACTTTCGGGGAAACTCCTGCTATGGCATCTAAAGAAACCCCCACTCCAGGTATTTCATATATTCTATAACTTAAACCGCCAAAAATATTACCATCTAAACCTACCCATGCTACTGGTCCCACACCAAATGCTTTATTTGACTCAATAACAGTGCTATTATCCGTTTTATCTTTTACTACACTAACACTACCTGTACTAACCGAAGATGAAGAGGTATCAGAAACAATAACTGAAGATGAAGAAGAAGTATTTACAATAACAGAGGAGGAGGCAATAGAGGTAGCCTCCTCTTTTTTATCTTTTGATATCATTATTTTATCTTTTTCCACTACCCTCTCAACAACTTTTCCATCTTTACCATACTTTTCAGTAATTTTTTCTTTGTCTCTATCTACATTAACTTTTTCAGTTGAGGCTAAATGATCTACTTTATTTTTAATAATTGACAAATCAGATTTTAACTGAGTATTATCTTTTATTAATTTTTCATTAAAATTTTTAAGATCACTATTTTCTTTTGTTACCCTATCTAGCTGTTCTTTAATTTTTTGATTTTCTAATGTTATTCCTGCTGTTTTTTTAGTAACCTCACCAGATACTACACCAGGCATTTTAGCGTATAAAAATGCGAATCCTACTATAGATAAAATAGCCGGAATAAGTATATAAACCAAAATAAATTTATTAACTTGTGTCAACATTTTAAATGCCCCCAAAGAAATTACTCACTAATATTAAAATTATAGATGATTATTAAGATCTGTATTTATAGGCGTTATATACGCTAAATATAGCAATATAGCTAAATTTAAATTAATATAAATAAAATTTGTTGTATTTAGTCGCAGTAATCTGCAAAGAAGGAAAAGTTGGTATACTTTTGGATTATACTATCTTGCGTATTTTATGCTGGCGGGGAATACGTATCAAAACTTTGGAGTTTAAATCCTATTAACTACTGGCTTTTAATAGGGGCGGCTTCATTATATATAATAACAACAATGTTCTGGTTTCCTACTTTACTTATTAATAATAAATTAAGTCAGGTGGGTCTTATATGGGTGATATTTGAGACTATATCTCTACTAATAGTAGGTGTATTAGTTTTTGGGGAAAGGCTTACCACTACACAATGGATAGGTGCTGCATTAACTACTGTTGCACTAATCCTTATTAGTATTTAGTAATCATCCTTCATGAGATTTTTTGTATTTTTCTCTCTTGGTTTATTACTGTGTTTTTTATCTGTGTCATGCCAACCGGAACCTGACATAGAGTTATTAAGCTGATCTCTTACTTCTTTTGGAAGAGGCTTACCTTTCTTTCTATTTTCATCTAATCCTTTATTAATAAAATCAGAGGTTTCTTTAGCTTCATCACTCCTTCTTTTACTTCTTTTACCAGCTACTTTTTCTATTTCATTAGCTATTTTTATTAACTCTTTTATTATATTATCCATTTTTATTTTTCTCCTCATCCTCATCTACACTTTTAACCACTACGGAAGGGCCGTCAGGACCGGGAATGGGAACTTCGTCATTATTCAATAGCTGATTAGGCTGATTTCCTGGTCCATTAAAAACTAACTGATCAGATCCATAACCATAGCTACTACCAAAATAAGAATTTTGTCTCTGATTTTGGTATTTAGCTATTAAAAATGCAGCACTAGAAACACTTATCAAAAATATCCACCCGTCTGGAACATCTGGTAATGCGGTGGCACTCCACCCTATTCTTGTATATATAACCAAAAAATAAAAAAATGCTATAAAGGATTGTATTTTAGCCCATGAATAATGCCACCTACCATCTGGTAGTTTTTCCATAAAAATGTCACGAAAAAAATTTCTTACTGGACTTTCTTTTCTAAAAACATAAAACAAAACTAACCACCGTTCCTTATAGGGAGAGATATAATAATTTCTGTAAACTCATCCTCCTCGGATAGTACAAAAATTGTTCCACCTCTAGATAAAATAAAATACCTACAAATTGTTAGTCCTAAACCCATACCATTTTTACTAGTTACAAATGGAATAAAAATATCTGTTAGTATCTGGTTTGGGATACCAGAACCATTATCCCTAACTAGAAAAGAAAAAAACTCTTCATTTTTACTAACAAGTTTTACGGAAATCTCTGACCTCTTTTTATTTAAGGCTTCTACTGAATTTCTAAGTATATTAGTAAAAATTTGCTGTAACTCAGCTTTTGGTATATTTGCTACAATATCTCCAAAATCGTCTACTATAAAATCCAAATCTAGAACAATTGGATGACTTGGTAATAATGTTATATATACAGTTTTCCATGTATCCTCTATTATTTTACTAAATACATCATACTCTGATACCGATTTATCATTTCTATTAAATTTTCCTAAGGAGTCTAGTATGCCTACTATTTTTTCTAATTCTAATCTCATAGAAACAAATATATCGTTTTTATCATTATGTAGTATTTCTAACATCTCTAAATAAGCATAAAGGGCCTGAAGAGGACTCCTTACTTCGTGGTTAATACCAGATGCTATTAATCTAAAATTATCCTGCATATTTTTTTCTATAATAGTATTTTTAGCAACATCAGGATCTTTAGTCTCTATCCTTATCTCATAACACCCGCCATCAAATGAAGGAAAACCAAATCTTCTAACGGTTCTAATGATACCAGTCAAGGGTTCGGTAAAAATATGTGAGGATTCAATCATAAATCCTGTATCTAAAACACTTTTAGCCACGCATTTTTCAGTTGACACTTTAGTACATATATCATCTTTACACATACCAAGTATAAAGCTGTCACAATTAGCGGATATATTTAAAAAATTAACACTAGAAAAAATTATTTTACTGTCTAATTTATTATCAAAATATATTATTTGTATTGGTATTTCATTAAGAGAATGATTAAGCATCCCCCAACCCTAAAGCACTGACCATGGTTTTTATTGATGCTACTTTCCTGATTATTACAACACTACTATCAAACTCTTTAAGCTTTTTAATTCTTAAATCCCCGTCGTGGCATCCTGTTAAAAATATAACTTTTGCGTCACAATTATCGCTCAAAATAGTTTTATAAATATCTAAACCATTAACACCATTTATAGCTACGTCAAGAATCGCGTAATCAGTAGTATTACTTTTTAACCACTCAACAGCTAAAGAACCTGCGGTTTTTGTACTAAAAGATACAACATTTAAATCTGGGTACAGTATTGAAAATATTGTATTTAAAACACTAGATGTACTATCATTATCATCTACAATCAATATTGTTTTAGGCACATCATTCTACTCTTTACCAACATTTATACCATTAATAAAATTTTCCATGTTATTTAATTTATATTTCATACCATCTATGGAATAATTAAGAAAAATAGTATTGATAGATAGAATGACTATTACAATAGAACACAATACTGTTATAAAACGATAAATATTAAAAGAAATTGGAAGAGGGTTCTTTTGTTTCTTATTATATAACTCTACTACACTTTGTTTTTGAGCCATTTCATTTAATAGCTCAAGTATTGGTTTTACTGCCTCCCCATTTTTCACTTTTAAACTTTTTCACCTACTATTGTTATATATAAAAGATCTCCCCCTTTAATTGTAGATCCTACCTGATCAACATCTATTGTTACTAAATCTCCGGCTAAAAGCCTTAAGTCTTCATCAAAAATACTATTAAATGAGGCAGAAGTATTACCAGAGGATATTTTTGGCCTCAATATTTGATCAGAAAATACTGTCGTACCATTTTTATTTATATCTATTATCAAATCTGCTCCAGTTGGTGCATTATCAGATTTTAACATCACAATTTCTGGTTTAATTTGATATGGCACTAATACACCTACCTGCTTAGTGCCAACAACTGATGGTCCAGGTATAGCAAAAGATAAACTAGCTTTATTATCTACTGATACTTTATCGAAAGTACTCTTCCAAGTTTGTGCATCATCTGACCATCTATAAAAAACACCAACAGACGTAACTAATCTAACATCACCTTCATTATTTCCAACAGTAGGTAGACTATCCACCGAATCTACTGGCCCTCTCCAATGAGAGTCACTAGATTTTGTAGTAGAATCTGTTCTAACACTTTTTCTAGAATAGGCAACAGCAACAGTAGGATTAACATTTTCCGGATCAAATGTAAGTATGATTGTAGGGTTACCCGGAATCCTATTATATTGTGTGCCTGACTCTAAAACCACATTATCCAACGTAACTATTACATTATCCCCCGCCACATTTGGTAGACGGTAAACTCTTCTATCACTTGTTGAAGTTAATACAACTAGGTCACTCATGTCTTTAGTGGTAACCGAGTAGGAATACTCAACTACATTTGGCTCAATTGTAACAAATGTTAACAAACCATTTAATATAGTATAATCCCTTTCCGGTATCATAAATAAACCATCAGAGAATATCCATATATTCTTCCCAGAATCTAGGAATTTAGGTAGCTGATATTTATCATCTACTTTTGATAATACTTGTGGTACAGTCATACCACCACCTACTATAGAGGTAGTAGAGGAAACCTTAGTAGGCGGTGTAGTATCAGGTATTGGTGAATTAAATGTAATTACATCGTCATCTCTAAAATAATCTGTTCCGGGGGTTTTTTGCACTCCCTCAACAAATACTATTTCAGTAGAACCAGCCCCTGGTGGTAACCTATAATTACTAGAATCTATCCGGGTGAGGGACATTACCTCAGACATTCCGCCAAGATCTACATCTATAAATGGCACTGACTCCACTTTTACAAACATTTTTGTATTAGAAAGAGCAATACCCATTTGAGTGTTATATACCTCGGTGGATCCAGCAAGTTCAAACTCTCTGGAAGTAGCGGCTAGTACATCCATACTTAAAAGATCATAGCCCATCATATGAGTCAGTATATTCATTAATAATGTTTTACCATTATCTGTAGCCGTCAAGCCACCTGTATTATCATGGAACCAATATGAATTAAGAGAACTTGTTCCTATTGTACCAGTAATCTTTGTAGATACGTCTCTCAGCGTATAAAGAGCTATGAATTCTGAGCTTAATTCAGTTATCACTGTTCCTGATCCAGTAACCGCCCCGATATCGGTAACAGATCTAAGATCCCTAGTAGTTACGTGATCGATGAGTGGTTCCGAAGCATAGCTTCCATTATAGGACAAAGTATTTTTTATTGGATATAAAGAATTAGTACTAGCTATCCCAATTGATATTACATGTCTACCTGCCTGCCACAAATCTTTTAATTTAATGGTATCGGTACTTGCATCAAAAGTAGATCTATCTACCATAAAAATATCATAAGGATCCCCATCATAAGTTAAAGCCAATAATTGAGATACCGTAGCTGATGTATTAACAACACTAACTATATACCCACCATCTTTTAAATAATTAAATGTAGATTCACTATTATTTCCTATAAGAACTATTTTAGGTTTTGTAGATAGCTCTCTTGGTGACTCAGCTAAACTTATTACTGAACTATTACTTTTTCTATAATACCCTTTACCGTCAATAAGGGTTTTACCATTAACAGATACTGTAGAAAATGCTCCTGTATTTTCTGGAAGAATAAAATTAGTTATTTTAGACAATGCTGGAGTAAGTTTAGAATATTTAGTCATAGTATCATTAGAAACTGGTTTAGACATCGATATAATATCGTTAGACCCAACATCTTTTATAAATGTTATATTATCCCCACTTCTATTAAAATCATTTCCTAATACTTTAGGAACACCATTTTGCCAAATCCATATATTATCACTAGTTCCAGATGGTAGAATATATGTAGTATCACTAGTTTTATAAAATTTAGTAGGATCAATAGGATTAAGAGTTTGTATTGGCCTAATGGGACTAGTCATACCACCTGATCTTATACCATAAGAAGCAGTTACAACCGAACTATTACTCACATCAGAAATAAACCCTACCTGAACACTAGGTAGTCCTGTAATATACTCTTTCTCTGAAATTTTATAATCACCGGTATTACTTTCGTTCTGATCTCCAACTCGTACAGAACTTTTAGCAACACCGTCTACAAAAACAACAACATTAGCTAACTCATCTGCTTTATACTTACTAGCACCTATAGGAACCTGAAATGTTTTAGAATCAATCCTAGACAAAACCTGTGGAGCACTCATCAACCCTGGGGTTTTTGTACCTGTATCTAAAAATAATTCAGTAGAATATACCACAAATAATTTTTCATTACCAACAAATGAACCATTATTAGGTTTCATTATAAGCTCAATAGATTGATTATCTGGACTCCTTACAAAGTGAATTCCAGGCTCTAACAATATTCCATCAATGAATATAAGTATCTGTTGCCCAGCTACTGTTGGTAAAGAGCATAACCACCTATTTGAGTTAAGTGGATCTCTATAAGGTCCAGTTAATCTTACAGGATCTGACATAGCACCGAAAATAGTAGAAAAACTTCCAGAAATTACTCCGGGATCAGCGTTAACATTATCAGTAAACTTTATGACATCCCCTTCACGATAATAATCAACCCCATACTCCATTATTATTCCGTCTACCCAAATCCATTGTCCTAAACCGGAACCTGGCGGGGCACTAAAATTTCTAAATCCTTGAGGTGATGCTGCTGAAAGTATAACAGGGCTAGACATTCCACCATCTTTTAAACTAAATACAGCATTTACTCTAACGTCATCTGCCGGATTAGCATTTCCTACATCTAAATCTCTACCAAAATCAATATAATCGATCTGCCTGCTCTGATCAAACCTTCTAGTGTAATGTTCAGAAAGTATACTAACTATACCATCTTCAAAAACAACTTCAGACATACCTTTAAATTCTGATGGAACTACAAATTTACTCTTAGAAAAAGTACCGCTATTAGCGGGGTCTTCAAGCCTAGCTAATTTATACGGCTTAGTCATACCTTTAGTTACAGGTTTTTCATAAGGTTTTTGTACTAAACCGCCGCTATTAACAGAAAGGTATACGGGCTGTCCTACTTGCCAGTTCCAATCTGAATTAATCATTTCTCCAAAAGTTATTACTGTACCATAATTACCGGCATCTATTCTTTTTTGTGTAACCCCAAGAGGTGGCAAATTATCTACTTCATTAGCACTTGCCAAAGCTATCGTATTTGGTGTACTGCTTATAGCAACTGCTTTCCCGCCTAAAATTGCAGTAGATCCTACTTTTAAACTACTGGCTAAAGAACTTTCACTCGGTACTATAGTATTCTTAACTGTTCTAGAATCTGGCCTAAGGAGTATAGTCTTTTCGTCTACAACAACACCAACTTGTTGAACAATATAATTCTCATTTGTTGGTACTGCCGTAGATAAACTTCTATTTTTAATAAAAACAGGTACCCCTGGTGTATTACCAAAAGACCAATTACTATTATTTATTATACCAAATACAACAACTCTTCCAACTTTTCCAGAATACATTTTATCATAAGACAAACCAATAACTGGCATCTTATCAAACGAAATCTCATTTGCTTTAACAGCTAATCCACCAACAGCCAGAGACACCGGCTGAAGTGGATCTATATTTTCTGCTGCCTTTATATCTAAATATAAATGACCACCAAAGGCTTCTTTTCCTAACCCGCCAGTTAATGCTGCTGGAGCAAAAAACCTAAGATCTTCAACTCTTTCTATTACCGTATTACCAGCAACTATTTTAGAAATAGGAACATGTGGCTCAGCCGGAAGGGTGTTTGAAGACATCAATCTTCCATCCGAGATAATATAAAGATATTTAGTCTCACCGGCTAATAAAGTACCGCTATCTGACAGTAGATTATATGGCTTTCCCATAACAGTTCCAGAAACTTCTTCCATGAGGTAACTAAGCGACGTACCTACACTTGTTGTTAATCCACCAGATATCACGTAATTTTGTGCAAATTTAATTCTCAAATCAGTAATGCTAGAACTAACTACTGATGTATCCCCCGCTCTCCTCTCTATATCTGCAAGATAATAATAAGAATGGCCGCTTGCTAAGGAAGGAATTGTTGTACCTTGAGCTACCTTTACCTCTAGTACCAATTTTTCTCTTGTAGCTGTTTCTAGTGCAATATTAGGGTCTTTTAAAGAGGTATCCTCGGTAGCGTCTATCTCATCGTACCACCAATCCACATATACTGTTGTTGTACTATTTACATTAGGAACTACTAGGTCAATTGTTACATCATCAAAAAGCTCTAATATAACTCCCTTATGAAAAATTACCCCCTTTCTAATTAAAATTTTATTTAAACCAGCTATAATATCAACACGGAATCCATCACCAAGAGGGCCATCCCCTACTGCAATTTTAGAAGTTAAATCTAAATCATAACGAAGAATTTCTTGAAGTTCGTTTAACTCGAAATCAAGTAATGTTCTCTTTTGTGAGAACAAAAGTTTGTCATATAGTTTTTTAGGATCAAATGACTTTCTAGTTATATTTGAACTCATGACAACCTACAATAAAATAAGAGGGCGGTGTTTTAATCTAAAGACATCATAAGAAACTTTATCATTAGTTACAGTAGTAAATGAATCATCACCCGAAGAAGTAACTGAACTGATATAGTTAACAACTAACATCAACAATTCGCCGGTAACTGGATGTTTAACCAAAGCATACCAAACTACCTGATGATTACCACTTTGATCTAATTTAGGCGTTCTAAATTCCAAAGGTCTATCAGTACCATCAGGAGAATAAAGACTCCATGAATAAGAAACTACACCACGTATCGGTTTGAGGCTACCAACTGGCATAGTCTTTTCTAAAATCAAATCACCAACTTCTGGAAGGGATCCAGCATAAGTATCTTTATTCCAAGGATTATCTAATTTAAATCTAATGAAATTAGATTGTTGGTTATCTAAATCCTTCAAATTTATTTCATTAGATGCTAATAATGCTTCTGTTCTACCATTTGCTAACGATAATTTTTGAGAAAATCCTAATATTAAAGGATCTCCTTTAACACCCGCTGCTTTTGTCCCCATTGTATGTACAAAAGAATCACCTATTGATAATATTTCTGCATATTTTTTACCGCTACTTACTCTTAAACTATCTCCCCAGCCTTGATAAGCCTTTCTTGTATAAGTTATATTAATAATATCTTGGTCTACTGGAGTGTCAGAAATTAGAACTGGAAACTCTATAAGAGAGTTAACTGTGGGGGTATATCCACCGCTAAAGGTTACTTTAATTAAAGTATTGCCGAAAGTATAACCAGTAGTTATAGTAACTAACTTCATTACTCCACTAACATAAACGAAGTACGAAGTAGATCCATCAGATTTTATATACTGCGGGGCTCCTAATATTATATTAATATCTGAAGTTTTAAATTCAAATGTAGCAGTTTGTGATGTAGTAACACTTGTAGATAAATAAGTGTCTTTTGCTACCTCTCTTACTCCCCTAACTAAAGGGTCAATTGTTATAGAAGTTTGCATCATAACTAAATGAAACTCTATTACATTAGAGTTTGAAAAACTCCCAGGAAGAGTTACCGTAAATCCGCTAGCTGTTTTAGTTATTGAAGCATAATCAGGAATATTAATATCTTCAAACGCACCAACAGGGTTAACTATTGCCTTTCTTATTCTTATTATACTTGATACAGTTTGTCCGTCAATCTCTTTAGGTATTGTATATAATGCTGTACCGTTTCCTAAAACATGGTAAGTTCTAACTCTGGAGTATCCTAAAATATTTCCAGTTTTTACAGCTACAGGATAATCTATAACGGTATCTGGAAAATTTGGAAGTACCCCTGGATATATGGTATCAGCAGGAAGTGAGGCTTCTCTATTTTTACCTAAAAAGGTAAATCCGTAATCTTTAGGAGCATCCTCTCTAACGTTTCTTACTTTATATAATTTAGATGGAATAAATCTTAAACCAGTACCAGGTAAAACAGCATCATAATCTACTTGGATAATTGTCTGGTCTGTTAAAGTAATTCCAGAAAAATCTTGTACATTTATAATAGTCTCATACTTATTTTTATCATTACCTCCGACGTTAGTCCAAGTGCTGGTTAAAGTAACTACACGCTCACCAACAGATACTCTTGGTTTTTTTGTATCAGTTATTTCAATATTAGCACCAGAACCATAGGAGGAAACATCAAGAATTATTTTTTGATTAGAGCCTGGATAGTACTGTACGACACCACTAGGTTTTTCAATACCATAAGTATAAGTACCAATAACCTTTTGACTATCCACCTCATTAGTAAATCTTCTACGAACTCCATCTGGCGCGGCTATAGTATACGTACCCTGAAGATCTGTTTTTGAAATAGTATCTATTTCAGTTAACTCTAAACCAAAACAGTCTTTAGTATGATCTTGATCCCATCTAGTGTCTAACTGTCCCATAACTAAATATCTAAAATTTTTTTCCAGTAACTGCTTAAAATCTGGATTATTAATATAAACTTTATGTCTTAAATCAATTACATCACTATCTACTACCTCGTCATAATAATAACCGTCTGGTCTATCGGACCTAGTATCAGAACTTATATAATTTCTAATAGAAATTCCAGCACCATTAGAGTTTGATGTATAATCATAAGAATTTTTATTTCTTCTAGCCACCGCTAGCACTGGTATTGCATACACATAACCGTCAACAGACTTTAAAGCTGACTTAGCTACATCAGACCCATCTCCTGCTATGTAAAGCCCCGCATCTCCAACATTAGCTTTATTTGTAAAAGTATAATTAGAATCTACGGTATTACCGCCACGGGCTTTTACAGCGGGATTATCTACACCATCTGGATAAGATTGCTCCCCTGTTCTAGGTGAAAATATAGTAACACCAGAAACTACTCTTAATCTATACTGTATTTGAACACGTTTAGATGTTTCTACAAGAAGATCAGGGGAAACCATCTGATCATCAACTTGTGTATCTTTATAATCAATGTTTCCATATTTGTATATAGTAGTAGCACTAGGTTTAGAATTAGTAGATGGATTCGGGGCTAAAAGTGCTCTCCAAACCTCAAGATAAACTAAATCATGTCTTAATCCAAGTTCTGGTGCATCGTCTAATTTAATTACACAATAATCCATCTTATAATCTGACGCACCTGTTAAATCACCTCCATTTACACGGGAGGCTACTACAGGTATAACCCAACCGTTAACTATTGCTGTAAAGTTCTGAATGGCTAATTGATTAGCAGCAAGAATAGTAGGAATTACTGAATTTCTGGTTGAAATTATATCATCGACTAATCCAGAAGATCTAAACTTTAATATACCACTTGGAATTAAAGACTTTACTAAATTTCTTCTGGCATCATTTTGGAGATCTTGTCCAAAAATAAATTCCTCGCAAAGAGGTGGTTTTCTTGCTTGCCATACCACAGCATCAATGCCGGTATCCTCGTATTTTAGGACTCTTGGAACTAAATCTCCATAATTTATTGACATTTATTAATCTCCATCATTCTCTATAAAAATTTAATATTTACTTTTAAAAAGTGAGACGGTATGTAATGGTGTACGTACTGCCTGGATTTTTAGTAACTAAACCAAAATTTTTATAAGTAACCAAAGTTCCAGAATCTTTAACCAAAGTGGCATCCCCTCCGTATAACCCCATCTCCATCCAATAATCTTCGGCTTCCCCCGGACCAAAAGTAGTTGTTAAATCTAAAACATTAGTAGGAGTGTCTGTCTCATAAGGAGAGCCATCCGTAGGTATTTTTATAAAAGATACTTTACTAAACTCTTTACGAGCTATTTCATTTACTAATTCTGTCTTAGTATTAACAGCAGCAGAAGATGGGGGATTTCTAGGATCCCAAGCAGGATCACCGGACCCTATAGCTAAAGCAAACAAGCCATGATCTGGTTCCTCATTATTTTTCATTAGTCTAGCTAGTAAAACAGAAGCGTCCAGTGTAACTAAATTTTTACCTATATCAATTTCTTCTACTGTACCATTGAATTCTTTTTTAAGAAAAATTTCACCTTTTATCAGATATTTATTACTAAAACTATCTTGAAACATACAACTGTTACTAATACTCATGTTACTTGTAACATTATTTACATTTTCTCTATACACAAGGGGTTCTCCGCTCATGATAAAATTAAACTTATCTAAAAAACTCTATAAATAGTGAATTACAAATAACTAGATTATTTTAAAGTTTTACAGTAACATCATCCATTGTTAAATAAATATCTTCTAAAAACAGAGTTCCTGGAGTTATCAAATCTCTGTCTAAAATACTGCTTTTTTCTTCATCTATTATTAAAGACTTCTCTATTATGTATATGTATTTTTGATCATTAGTTAAATAGTTAATGTCATTTAATATAATTTTAAAGTTTGGATCGTATTCTGTCTCTTCTGTTTCTATTTCCTTGGTTTGTGCTACATTAAATAAAATTCCATCCATTATAAATCCAGGGAATTCATCATGAGGAGATATTAAATAGTCTATTTTTGAATCAAACTTTTCCCCACCAATTAAATAATCATCCTTTATGTCTACTAATTCTTCATTATTTTTTAAGCCAATATCAAACGTTAACCCTGATAAAGAGCTTCCGAATAAGTAATCTTTACTTATCAAGTAATTTACATTATTAAACAATAAGTAATAGTCTACTGGGTCTATTTTATACTCTTCAGATTTATCATCTATATTAAACTCAATTTTTAAATAATCCCTAAATGGGCTTCCTATTTCTGTATTACTATCATGCTCTACTTCTATTTCTGCATCTGTATATAGCCTATTCTCTAAATCTACATTATAAGAAATATCATGAAAACCTAATTTAAAATTCTCATTTAATTTATTTAAATTTAATAATGACTCTGATTTTATTTTATAAAGAGGGCCAGAATGTGTGTCTATATACTTAAAATCTATGGGAACACTTGGGTACCCTAATACCACACCCCAATCAGAAGTAAAATTAAAAAACCCATTCGGATCACCAGAAAATCTACCGCTATTAGAAACTTTTGTATTTAATCCTAATCTATCAAACTTATTAAATACTTGATCAAATCCATTATTAAATTCAAGAGTGTAACCTGCATTTAAAACTGATGAATTTGGAACAAAAAATGCTTTAAGTTTATAAAGTGAGTATCTTTTAGATGTTAAATCTGCTGGAGCATTCAAATAGTACCCGTTTTCACCAAAATGAATTGATGGCGCATTTAGTAAATGATTTTTATCATTAAAAATAATGGCTAAAGAATCACTAACCTCATGAGTATATTGCCTAAAATCATCATAATGTCCGACTCTTATTACAGTTGTTTTATCATCTATTAGTAAAGTATATTTATCACTAGAATCAAGTGGATCTTCCTCTAATGGCTTAAACCAATTTGATGTTACCTTTTTTCCAGCTTGATCGGATAAAGTTACTACTAAATTTATAATAATATGAGCAGGCTTTATTATATTTAATAAGAAATTGGCCATATCAATGTAATTTTCTAGAGTAGAATACGGCTTGAGATCTTCCAGCACAACTGATATTTTTAAAGTAAATTGATCTGATATATCTACAATAGATCCCGGTTTTCCTATACTATCAACTAAAGACTCGACTATTACGCTTTGTCCGGTAAATATTTCCACAGATTTTTTAATGTTCTCTTTAGTGGCTCCTTTGGTTAAGGTTTCCGCAGCAGCTAATAGAAAATCTTTATATTTCACGTCACTGAAATAATTTATAGGGAAAAAAAGTTGATTGTTAGTTATCTGATATCCAAATTTTTGATATAAATATTCAGATCTTAAAGTTTTAAGATATGTATCGTTTAAAAGATTATCTGATTCTAAATCTATCTTAGCTAATTCATTAGCTAACTGTCTTAAAAACTGGCCATAATTTGTTGATGATACATCAGCAGAATATATACTTGAAAGAACTTTTTCTATATCTTTTAGAATTTCATCTGATCGATGTCTTAATTTTTTTCTATATTCTTTACCATCTTGAAATGCAAGAGATTTTGGCGTTGAAAAAAAACTGTCTACTCTAGGCATAGTTAAAATTTATATGTTAAAGCAAGGTTACCCAGTACTAAATATTCAAATTTATTAGATGTAATATCTTTTGTACCAGACTCCCCATAAATATAATAATTTGCTTGCCATTTACTTGTTGGAAGGGGGGGATTACCATCACTAGTACTAACTACTATTTTAGCTATACCACTTTCTACTGATATATAACTAGAATTTACGTTTTTTGCTACCTCCCCAATAGTATCAACTGATTTATATAACTTACCGCTAGAATATACACCAACTGTCCTATATTTATTACCAGCATTAGTACCCAAACTTAAAATATTACCACCACCATCAATAGTAGAATAGGTTAATGCTGACTGACTCCCTGCATCAGAAATATAAGACTTATAATCATTGTTATCCTTTAATGACCAACTATTTATTAGTAAGTTATCTAAAACTACCAAACTGTTTTCTGCTCTGGCTAATTTTATTAAAGGTACTTTAAAAGTGTTTACTCCCCTAACCTCATCTATAATTCTTATTATATCAGATTGAGCTACTGAATCTCCTATTCTTAATGTATCAAAAAATCTTGCTACTTTAGTCCTAATTCTAGCATCAACATCAGCAGGATTAGCATCTCTTGATAAAACTATCTCTGTAGCTATATCTACCGGAATTGGTATGGCTTCTTTAACTAAAACATCTGCTGTAGCGTATTCCTTTTTATCGATTATATCTTGTAATGACTCTATTAAATCATTCACTTCATAACGAACCACTATAGTTTCACCGGCCTTGTATTTAACCTTAACTGTAGCACCATCTGGAATAGTACTTCCAGTTTTTCTTGCTAACTTAACTGATGATTCAGATGAGCCTTTATCTATTATGTCAAAATCTCTAGTAATATTATATGATATAATATTATCTGTACTTTTTATTTCTATACTATCTGAAACTATACCTACTCTAGATAAAGTTACAATTTCTTTAGCCGAAAATATAACTGTTTCATCATACTCACTTAATATATCTAGTGGTTTATTTATATTAGTGTTTGAGTCTAAAGCGAATCTCATCACTAATTTATCGCCAGCTAGAGCAGATCTTCCTTCCTGTAGAGGATCCTCAGTGCTGTAAAAATTATAGTTGGACGAAAGATCGCCGGAAACATCCCCAGTTATTGATATTATTTTGTTAACCGGTTGTTGAATAAAAACATGAGAGGTAATTTCCCTATATGTATAACTTACCTTTATACTATCACCAACATCCATGCCTATAGCTCTATTAGTAACATTAGTAGAATCTAATGTTATAAGATTAGCTAAAAAAGTTACCCCAGTTAAAGAATAATCTGCACCTTTAGTTAAATTAACAACCCTAGTAACAGATGATACTGGTGTAGTAGATGTGACCTTAAAATTATTTATTTTCACACGTAACATCGTAGTATTATCAACACTAGCCGGTTCTTCAGAGATAATTGGAAAATATACGCTAAATTTATCCTCAAAAACTCTAAACTTAGAGCCTTGAACGTAAAGATCTACTTTACCACCAACGTTTTTGTTCCTTACGCTATCAAAATCTCTAAACATAGCGGAATCACCCGCCATTTGATAACTAACTCGCAAAACTCCTGGGTGTGCTTGAGCTTCCCTAATATACCCACCTACTGTACCGGTATCTACCCCCATCATTGCTACCATAGATCTTTCAGCCAAACTTCTATTAGATTCTTTATCGTACCCAAACCTGGTTGGTTTAGGATTAGTTACATAATAACCAGATGGGGCACCTATTTTTATAATATCAGCATCTACCTCACCGGTAGATCCAGCAATATCAGCCATTATATTAATAGGAAACTCATATCTTTGTGTAATAGGATTAAGATATGACCCAACCTGATCAGTTGTTACAAAAACATCATTTAATGATACAAATTTAACCTGCCCTGTGCTAATCTTTGCTGTAAAAGAACTTCCTACTACTATATCAACTGTTTTTGTTGGTCTGCTGGAAGAGTAAACTAGTACCTCACCAACTGCCTTTTGTGCATCATATCTAGTAATACCAAAATTAGCTGCCAATTTAGTAAATGAATTATCTATCATTTCTTGTACTTCATCAATACTCGTATACCCAAAAGCTATTCTTAGAGCTTCTTTATAAAAAGTATTAGCTTGTGACACACCTGTATTATCTGGATCATCTATATTAAGTAAAGTTATAAACGACTGAGCTTTATTAATATAGTCTAACCTGTAATATATCTTTTCTATTTCATTTGAAGGAGGATCTATAAAAATATCTCTTGTTACGGTATTTGGCTTCATGTCAATATCAGAATGTGTTTGTGATATAGTATCTATAGAGGATATAGCAATATCCTGTCTACTTCTAGGAACTAATTCTACTATTGTTGCATTTATAGTTATAGGTTTAGCGGATACTTCAGATGAATACAAACTTTCTATTTCTGTTCTACTTGTTGAATCAAATACAACTGCTGTTATAACAAAATATGTAGTTAAATCACTAGAATTTTTTCTTGTTTGAAAATTAAAATCAGTTAGTTTATAAGAATATTTATAATAATTCGTAACCCTTTCTACTCTTATGGAAGTTCTAATACTGTTTTCTTCTCTGACTGTTAAGTCTTTTAAAGATAAAAACTCTTTCATACCTGATGGAGTAGCTATAATACTAGTATTAAGTTTTTTATAACCATCTATACCACCCCCTGGATCTACACTACCGTAAATATTGTATCCATTTATATTTACATCTGTCTTTTCTATTTGATAAGTTATCAAAACCTCACTATTATCTTGTATACTTCCACCTACTACTCTTTGTATTTTAGACGGAAAATCTGGCACATCTGGTGTAATTACTATATAATCTCTGCCATTTTTATATAAAGTTCTAGCTGCTGGATTAGTATCATTTGATGTTATCATAACACTGTCTAAATTAAGCACACCACTGTTGGTCAAATTTGTTGGTATAGAACCTGATAAAATCATTTTTTCATTATTTACTGTAAATACATCTACATTTCCAAGCCAATGTACTGTCACATTATCACTATATGACTCAGTTTCCACTCCTGTAGGTGATGTTACTCTAACCCCTAAAGTAAAAGAAGAAATTAAAGTAACCTTTATCGTAACTGGTGTTGATGTATCCGCACCATCTGTGACAACAAAAACATAAGTATTATCACCCAATGATAGATTTGCCTTAAATTTCCATATATTACCACTTCTAGTTATATCGCTACTAGTACTACCGTTTACTTTTATCACAGCAGAATCAGATGCTGTAACAGTACCTAAAATAATTTGTTCATCTATATTTGTTTTAAAGTCTCTTCCCTCTTGGGTGGTAATATTTATAACTGGTGTAGGCATATCAAATTTATATCCATTAAATTATAACAGAACTGGATACTTTTATAGTTTGAGTAACTTCTAAAGTTTTTCCAGATAGACTTTCTATAACAATATTTAAATAAAGAATAGTTGGATCAGCTATATCTTCCTCAATATCAACGGAAATAATCTCGTCTAGCACTTCTTGTGAAGTGATTTTTTGGATAGCAGCCTGTTTTTCTTGCAAATTCCGCAAAGAATTTAATGCACTCATTATATCTCTTATAACTGAAGACCTTATTCCACCAAAATCAGATACTTTACTTCCTATATATTCTTGTAATTCCGTACCGACCCAAGGATGAAAAGGATTAGACCCTTTTACTGGTAATACAGATTTTAAACAATCTTGTTCTAATTTATCTAAATTTGAAACACTTTTAACTATGCCATCACTAAAAAAACTAATGTCATATAATGTACTTGTGCCAAAACACTTTTTACAATAAGATCTAGGGGAAGTATATGTAACCTCTATTAAATCATCTGTAGTCTTAAATTCTTTATTAAATAGTATTTTTTTTAACTTACCTACCCCAGAAACTCCCACTGAATCGCTATTTTCTACAATTTGCCAACCGTACTTTAAATTAGTTTTATCTACCTTAAATCCATTTATTTTTAATAAAATATCATCATTAGCTATTGGATAACTAAAATTAACCGATCTCCTATCAGATTGCTCAATATTAAAAACTTCCCATATAACCCTATGGTCACAATCCACTTTTATATTTAAATCTATTGACAAATTTTTACTTACCACCCGATGCTATACTTTTTAGGTCGCTTATACTTATATCACTGTGCTTTTGTCTACCTTTACCGTCTTTTACTGGTATTAGTAACCTAGTTTGATCTCTCCCTATTGAGCCTGCTTCACTACCTATATGATCTATCTCTGGATCATTAAAATCGGCTTTAATTAGGTTTGGATAAAGATCTTGATACTCAAACAAATCTTTAATAGTATCGGATAACTCTGTATAATTGTGTAAAAAAAACTCAAGAGCACTAGCTTTATTAATAAAATCTTCTGCTAAAATCTCAATTTTTTTAATTCTAAACTCATATCTTTCATAAAAAAATTTAATAATTTCTTTATTCACGTTTTTAAAAAACAAAATAATCTGAGTAATATCTTGAGTATTTAATTTATCTAAGGGTATTTTATTTTTAGGATTTTCTGCTAATTCGTGTGACCACTCGAAATCTGATACACCGCCGTCCCTGAAATCTGATAAAGCTATTTTAAGATCTAATAACAAACTTTTAATTCTGCCGCCTTCAGCCTCTAAATGAGACAGAATGCTGTGTAATGGCAGACCTTTATTAACGTCTTTATATTTAAATATCTGTCTTCTGCAAAATTCTAAAAAGTCACAAAATTCAAAAAATTTAGGTGGTATGATATCCGAAAAATCGTACATGGCAACTCCTAATTTACGCTATCAGAATAAGTATATTATTAAATATCTAGGATTTATTTAAGTATATCAGAAATTTGTTGTGACAGTTGAGTAATATTACTCCATGAAGTTTTAGCAGATTCATTAAATTTACCCCAAGAATTACTCACTGGTGATCCCGCTGCTTTAAAGAATTGAGATATAGCTGCTATTGATGGATCTGCTTTAATTACTACCAATCCCCAATAATAAAAATCTGGTTGATCAGGTAAGTTTTCTGCTTTTTCTATTTTATCTATAAAATCTTGAGTACTATTAGCAGGTTCGTTACCAAAACCAACCTTTATAAAATACAAACCAACATCATTAAGAGATTTAATAAATTCTGAAAGAGCAGTTAAAAGTGCTTTTATTAAAGATACTACTTTATTCACTTTATCTATAAATTCTGATATTTTTTCTATAAATTTTTCTATCTCCTCTTTTTGAATAGAATACCTTAAAAAACCCTCTACAAAATTTTCAGCACTTTCCAACATCTCTTTAAATACTGGAATATCACCTAATCTACTAACTTTCCAAGGACTATGATCGGAAACCTCTTGTAAAGTCTTTGCGGAAGCAGTTTTACCACTAACTTTCGGTTTAGCAAATTGTTCTTTCTCCGATAAAAATCTTCTTAAGTCTATTATTATTGGGTCCATTTCATAGTCATACGGAACAATTACAACAGCTAAAGGTAGACCATCCCCATAGGGTTCACCAGATCTCTCCCTTAAAGCCTTATATAAAACTGGATCTGTAGATGACATGATAGCTTCTGGGGTAAATTTTTTATAAATTGCTAATTTATTATTTTTATCTATATTTTTATCTATATTCTTATTTTTTTCATTAACATCAAACCTTAATAGATCGGGTATAAAATTAAGAGAATTTAATCTTCTACAAACAATTCCAGTTGATTTTATATTATTAAAAACTTCTTCAATATGTAATATATTAAAAAACTGCTCTTCTTTTTTTTCCAATAAATAACCCAAGTTTCTTAAAACATTTGGTCTTTCTATAGTATCTTTTACATAAATTTTATATACCCCACCTCTCTCTAAAGACTGAAAAACAGAAGTATTTATAAATCTATCTATTTTAGTAGATGCAACTGTTGATGTTTCTATATTATCATCAGAACTTCCACTCAACCTAAATTTACCGCTATTAATTTTTATTACCACTGAATTAATGATTTTTGATTTAATAACACCTTCATTTTTTTCATTTTCCTTTTCTACTATCGAATTAATTTCGTTTTCTTTTTCTTCTTCTAGTTTTTTCAATTTCTTTTTTAATGCTTCAAATTCTGATATTTTTTCTATATCAGTTTTTAATACTAATTCAAACTTACTATTATAGTTTTTTATAGCCTCATCTCTTAATTTAGCATATTTATCTCTAATCCTTGATCTTGCAGTCTGAGCTACATCATCTGATAATAAACCTAACAAATTTTTAGTTAAGATTTTTATGTACTCTTTACATT
>Ga0194120_10001289_pt1 | contig 46321 bp, 33 predicted proteins | sample TA2MahCa65mmetaG_FD_148642 | JGI IMG/M metagenome (GOLD analysis project Ga0194120, IMG submission 148642) | Freshwater microbial communities from Lake Tanganyika, Tanzania - TA2015019 Mahale Deep Cast 65m | ecosystem: Environmental > Aquatic > Freshwater > Lake | place: Tanzania: Lake... | reverse complement strand
CGGGCTGGTTCCCGGGCGTGACCCGTTCCGGCGCGCCGGCTCCGTCGAGACGCACGCGATAAAGGTATTGCTGAGTCGCGTTGGTCGGCGACGCGTAGAAGTAATACGAGCCCCCGGCCTCATCCACGACCGCCCGCTCGATGATGTCGAAGGGACCGGGCGTCAGGATCGACAGTTCCTTGCCGTCCCGCGAATAGACATAGGCGTGCCGCCAACCGTCCTTCTCCGAGAGGACGATGAATGCCTGCCCATCGCGAATCCACGTCCAACCGGCGTTGCTGCGCTGACTGGCATCGACCCAGGCCGGATCGGTTTCGTGGAAGATGCGCCGGAGCGTGCCTGTGCGGACATCGGCGAGAAGCAACTCCCGTTCGTTGCGGAAACGACTCAGTTTCTCGATCAAGAGTTCATGCGAGTTGCCAGCCCACTCCACCGGCCCGAGGTAGAAGCCTTCCGCCGGCGTGGGAATCGGAAGCCAGCGAGTTTCCATTCCCTGGGCATCCACCACCCCCACCCGCAGGGTCGGGATGGTTCCACCCACGCGGGCGAAACGATTCTCCCTGACGGTCGGATAGGAAGGATCACCCGGAACCAGCACGGACCTGAGTTTTACGTCGGACTCATCCGACTGCACGAAGGCAATCCACTTTCCGTCGGGACTCCACACGGCGCCATGGTTCGACACCGGGCCGTCGGGGGTGTTCTTGGTCAGCGGAATCTTCCGGTCGTCGCCCCGAGGCCGCACATAGAGATTCCCCCGCTAGGAGAGCAGAACACTCGCACCGTCGGGAGACCGCTGGCCGGGATCGGAAGACGGCTTGTGTTCCGAGCCATTCAGCACCGTGCGTTTGCCGTCGGCAACATCGTAGCGCACGCGCACCCTCTCGTTGGCTCCCGGCACCGACTCCGAAACCGTGTAACCCGAACTGTCGGCCAGCCATTCGGCTCGAAAGCTTTTGGGGGCGGTATTCATTCCGTTCGTAAATGGCGCGTAAACGTGATTCCGCCTGCTTGAGGAGAGCCTCGTGGGCGGGTGCGCTGCGGGCAGCCGGGATGGCAACCGCGGCGACGATACCGACCCACAAGATGCGTGAAATGCTGGTTTTCATTTCGCTGTTTTCCTTCTGTAAAGAGGTTCTCACGTTCGTTCTTCGGGCAATGCTGGCCACGATCGGCAATCTTCCACTGATCGGCATTTGCCTTTCTTAAGCTCGACCCGAGGTTGGCCGTTTCAGGGTGACGCCACAAGAAAATCCCTGCGGCGATCGGCGACAAACCTTACAAAAGGTAGCCTTCCCTGCGCCTCGACCTTCGGGTAAGGTGAGCAGGCGTGGACTTTCCGCCGAAGACATCAAATCTCGAACGTCACAGCCGTCGCTCAAATTCACCTCGGCGCCACCAACGCCGCCCTTGGTTGGTTGAACAAGTCTTTCGAGACCCGCGAACTCGACGGATTCCAGTCCGACTTGGAATATCTGATCTTCGATGAACACTGGGACGGCGTGCGCGACGACCCCCGCTTCAAGGCGCTGCTCGACAAGGTGGGCTTTACGAAGGTGATGCCAGCGCGGCAGCTATCGGCAAGCGACGACACGAACGGAATGATGCGCTTGCCAAACCCGGCGCGGCTCCAGTAGGGTAATCACGTTCTTATGGGCATGACGATTGAGATTCCCGGTGAGTTGGAATCGAACCTCAAAGCCGCGGCGGGTTAGGCGGGACTCGATCTCACGGCCTACACGCACCAGTTGCTCCGCAAGTCGCTGCCGTCGGCGAAGCCGGGCGCCCCCTCGGTTTCAGCCGAAGAATCCCGGCTGTTGAACCAGATAAACCGCGGACTTCCGGCGGAGGACTTGGTTCGATACCACGAGTTGATTCGCAAACGCCAGGACCAAACGATCAGGCCACAGGAGTTCACCCAACTGGACAAGTTGACCCGCCAGATGGAGGCTTTACAAACCCAGCGCCTGGAAAGCCTGGCCCGACTGGCGGAACTGCGCCGGCTCTCTCTTCGCGAGTTGATGGCCCAGCTCGAAATCCAACCTCCGGATGTCCTCTGAGCGGCCCAGTCCGGCGTTGCGCCGGCAGGTCGTCGCCCGCGCTCAAGGTTGCTGCGAATACTGTTTTGCCCAGCGGCAATTTTCCGCTGACCCTTTTTCCGTCGAGCACATCGTCCCGCGATCACGCGGCGGCGCTACCGAGTTGAGCAACCTCGCGCTGGCCTGCCAGGGCTGTAACAATGCCAAATTCTCACCTCGATGGCATCGATCCGGTCAGCGGCGCGGTCGTGGCCCTGTATCACCCGCGGGCGGACATCTGGAGTGAGCACTTCACTTGGAGCGATTTGTTCACCGAAATCATCGGGCTGACAGCCCGGGGCCGCGCCACCGTGCTGCGTTTGCGCTTGAACCGGCCCGAACTGGTGGCGTTGCGAAGAATCCTGGCCGCCACTGGCCTGCATCCGCCGGACTATCCAACCTCCCGGGCGAACCCATAGACTTAGTACGGCAGCTCCGATCACGACCTCCTTCGCCCCGTCCAACGCCAAGCAGTTAGTCGAATACTCGAAATGAGGACACGTCAAGGCGGTGCCGGCACTGGGCCAAAAGTCTCGGTCCCACGGAATTGGCGAGCACGTACAAGACGGCGTTTTCGAGGTCCCGAACGGGGGTGCCATCCCACCCGCTGCGCTTGGCGCGCGAGACTGCGAACGCATCCATGCCGGCTACCGGGGAGAAATTCCGTGGATTGCGGGACTGTGGTTTCATCTTCTTCCGGGGCTGGGAGAGCCTACTTTTCCTCCAGGTCGAAGTTGGGTTTCGTTAGAGTGGGCGTGCCTCCGATCCAACGGGCCAGCCAGCTCTGGAACTCCCAGTTCCAGTAAATCGAGTTCTGGGGGGTGAGAATCCAGTGGTTCTCGTTCGGAAACACCACCAACCGCGCGGGCAGATTCATCGCCTTGTAGATGCCGTAGAGTGCGGTCCCGTTCACGTAGGGCACGCGGTAGTCCAGCTGGCCATGCAGGATCAGCATCGGGGTCTTGAAATGCTTCGCGTAGGTCGTGGGATTGTTGCGCTGCATGCCTTCCGGGTTGTCCCACGGCGCACCGCCCAGCACTTTGGCGAAGCCGAAGCTCGTGGTATCCGCGCCGTATTGCGTGATGAAATCATTCACACCCGCATGGTTGATCAGGCACGCAAAACGGTCGGTGTGGCCCGCCACCCGCGCGGCCATGTAACCGCCGTAGCTCCCGCCCGCCGCGGCCAGCCGCTTCGGGTCTAGGTTCGAAAATCGCGCGAGCAGATAATCCGTGCTCTTGAGAATGTCTTCCAACGGCTTGTCGCCCCATTCGTTCAGAATGCTCTGGCTGAACTTTTCGCCAAATCCCGTCGAGCCGTGGCGGTTCACCCATGTGACAACGTAGCCGGCGGCGGCGAAGACGTGCGCGTTCCACCGGTAGTTCCAGGCGTCGCCCACCATGGTGTGCGGGCCGCCATGCATGAGCTGAAGCAAGGGATACGACTTCGCGGCATCGAAGCCGGGCGGGAAGAAAAGCACGCCATGAACCCGGTCGCCCGCCGCGCCGTCGAACCAGTAGTCCTCCCGCCGACCCAGATCGAGCTGAGAAAGCAGCGCCTCGTTGAAGCGGGTCAACTGACGCGCCGTGCCCGTTGCGAGATCGAGCGCAAACAACTCGTCCGGTCTTTCGGCGGTGCTGTTCAGAAACACCGCCCTGCCGCCCGCCGCGTCAAAAGCGCTGCTCGTGCCGGTCTTGAACACGGACGCGAACCCCGATCCGTCCGCCCCCAGTTTGAAGATGGGCAACATGCCCTTCTCCTCGGCGGTGACCCACAGGCTCTGCCCATCGGGCGAAAAGGTGGCGCTGCCGATCGCGTAGTCCAGGGGTTCGGTGAGCGGCGTGTTGGCGCCCGCCGCCAGGTCATGCCGCCACAGCTTGGCAAACTCGCCGTTGTAGTAAGGCGTTTCCGTGCGCCGGTAAACGAACGAGCGGCTGTCGGGCGCAAACACGGGGTCACTGTCGGTCCCTTTGTTGTCGGATGTCAGGTTCTTCCGTGCGCCTGACCCGTCGGTGGGCACCAGATAAATGTCGTTGTTCAGGAAGTCGTGGTAGGGTGGCGGTGTGGAGTTGATCGTCACCGCAATGAGCCGGCCGTCCGGCGAAAGCTCGAACTTCGCTTCCGGCGCGGTCTGCCCGGTGGTGGTGAACAACCGGTCGAAGCCAGGCGTGAGATCGGTCAACCCGCGCGACGCGACGTCCACCAACACGAGCCGATTCGCCAGGCCCTCCGGCAACCACTGATCCCAGAACCGGAACTGCCGATCTTCGGTGGCCTTGGCCGTGACTTTCGAGTCCTTGCGCCGCTGGATTTCCTTTCGCATCGCCGCGAGTTCGGCCTTGCCCAGCTTGTCGGCCAGTTCGGGAAGGACACGCGTCGCCACGACGACCCGCAGGCCGTCGGGCATCCATTGCGGCGTCGAAACGGAATAGGGCAGCTCCAGAATCTTCTCCGGCTCACCGCCATCAATCCGCATGACGTAGAGCGCAGCCGCCTCGTCCTCACCGCGCTTTGAAGTGAAGGCAATGCGCTTTCCATCCGGACTCCAGCGGGGCGACGCGTCCGTGGCGTTCGGCGCGAAAGTGAGCCGTCGCGGAGTTCCTTCCGCCAGATCCACCACCCACAGATGGGTGGTGCTCTTGTTCTTCTCGATGGACCACTCGGTCACCGTGAACACCGCCGCCTTGCCGTCCGGCGACAACGCCGGGCTGCCCAGCCGTTTCATGGCCCAGAGATCCTGCGGCCGGATGAGGCGCTTGTTTTCGGCGCCATGGGCGACGGCCCCGAGCCAGGCGCTCGCCAGCAAGGTCACGAGGAAGAGAGAGAGGATTCGATTCACGGTGGTGTCGATTGGGGAGGTTTGCTTTTCGAATGTTGAGAAGTCAGCCCAGGACTGTCGGGTCTTGAGGCGGACGTGTGCATTGCCTTCCACTGCTTCCATGCCGAGTTCGTCGTTGGCCGATGGTGTGTCCGGCGTTGCAGCCGCCGCCGGCGAGCCGGATGGTCATGGCATTGGGATTGTGGTCGCGACCGCAGGCGGTGTGGTCATGCCTTCATTTCGGTGATCTGTTTGGTCGCAATGCCGATCGGGCGATCCAGCGGGATGCCGGCGCAGGACAGCAGCGTGGTGAGCAGGTCGCCCTGGTTGCCTTGGATGTTGGACAGGAAACGGCCGGTCTTGATGGATCCGCCGCCTTTTCCGGCGATGATGAACGGGAGGTTGTCGCGCCGGTGTTTGTCGCCGTCTTCAAGACCCGAGCCCCACAGCATGATGCTGTGGTCGAGCAGGGTGCCGTCGCCCTCCTTGAGGGCGTGCATTTTCTTCACCATGTAGGCGAATTGATCAACATTCAGTTTATTGATGGCTGCCACCTTGCGGATCATTTCCTGATCGCTGCCGTAATGCGTCTGCGAATGGTGCTGGTCGGAGAACCCCAGCTCGGGGTAGGAAGCGCCGTTGGGCCGGGAACTGATGTAGGTGCTGACACGCGTGGTGTCGGTCTGGAAGGCGAGGATGGTCAGGTCGCACATGACCTGCATGTATTCACTGCGCTTGTCGCCCTCCGGGATCTTCACCTCGATGGGCGCCGAATCGGTGGCGTGGCGTTTGGAGGGGGCGACACCGTTCTTCTCCAGAGCCGCCTCCTGTTGCCGGGTTTCGATGGCGGCGATGCGACGTTCCACCGAGCGCACGCTGTCGAGGTATTCGTCGAGCTTCTGCTGATCTCCCCTGGCCAGGTTGCGGCGGAGGTCGCGGGCACCGCCGAGCACCCGGTCGAGCATCTGGCGGTCCAGCGGGTTGGCCTGCGTGACCTTGCCTTCCTTGCCGCGTTTGCCGAAAAGCCGGTTCAACACATTGCGGGGATCGGTCTCGGCCGGCACGGGTTGCGTAGGCGAGCGGTAACTGCAATGATTGTAGTATCCCTCATGCAGGCCTTCCTGATTCTCCTTCCAAGTCTGGGGCATGGTGGCCAGCTCGAGCGACGGGAGCAAGGTCTGGGCGCCGACATAGTTGGCCATGATCTGGTCGGCGGAAATGGAGATGTTGATGCGGTCGCGCGAATCGGCGTCGGGCAGCCGCGCGGTGAGCCAGGTGGACAACTCCAGCGCATGCGGGGCACCGCCGAAGGGCGCGGTCGGCACGCCCGAGATGCCCTTCATCATGAGGCACTGATCCATGAGCGGTTGCAGCGACCGGATGATGGGCGGCGCCGCGCTGAGGAACTCCTCCTGACTCTTGGGCCAGAACCGGTCCATGATGACCCCGTGCGGCATATACATGAATGCCAGGCGCACCGGCGGCCTGGTGGGAATCGTGCCAGCTGCCCAGCCGAAGGAATCAAAGAACGGCAGCGCGAGGGAAACCCCCACTCCTTTCAGGAAGGTGCGGCGATCAACAAGAGATGGATGACTCATGGTGTTCATGGTTGTGTTCTGCTGGTTTGGAAAATTGTTCATTCTTCGACTCTACGATGGGTAAACAGGTAACTGGCGATGACTTCGGTAATTATCGTCCTTACCCGGTATTCGTCTCCGGCAATCCGGGCCATCAATTGGTCGATGACGACTTCGTCGTAGCCTTCCAACTGTCGCCCGAGCGCGTGAGCCATGAGCCGTTCGGTCAGGTTCCGGGCCAGGTCGGACTCCCGGCCGGCCAGGAGGCGCTTCAATTCCGCGGGGTTCGAGAAGGCTGCTCCGGTGGGAAGTCTTCCTGCCGAGTCGATCGCGACCCCGGCTTCATTCCTGTCACGCCAGCGGCCGATGGCGTCGAAGTTCTCCAGACCGAAACCGATCGGGTCGAGCATCCGATGGCAGTTGGCGCAAACGGGATCCTTCGTGTGGAGTTCGGTCCGTTGCCGCAGGGTCAAGCCTTCGACACGTTTCGGTTCCTGCGCGTCGAGTTCGGGAACGTCGGGCGGAGGCGGCGGCACGTGTTCACCCAGGATCTGCTCAAGCACCCACACGCCCCGGCGAACAGGGCTGGTCCGGGAGGGAAACGAGGTTACCGCCAGCGTGGCCGGCATGCCGAGGATGCCGCCCCGACTGGGGTCCTTCAGCTTAACCCGGCGCATTTTGGAACCTTCAACGGATGACCCGAGGCCGTATAACCCGGCGAGCGGCTCATTCAGGAAGGTGTAATCGCTGTCCACAAACCGGATGGCCCGTTGGTTCTCGCGCACGATGCTTTCGAAGAACAAGCGGGCTTCATTCACCATTGCCTCCCGCAGCGGCGTTGTCATCTGGGGAAACAGGCCAGGATCGAAAACCTGGCGCTCCAGGTCGTTTACCCGCAGCCACTGGGCGCCGAATCCGTCGAACAGGGCCCGCGCGCGCGGGTGAAGCAAGAGCCGCTTCACCTGGGCCCGCAGGGTCCTGGGCTTGTGCAGCTCCCCCTTGTCGGCCATGGACCACAACTCCGCGTCGGGCGGCGCTGACCACAACAGATAGGACAGTCGCGCCGCCAGATGGTGATCGTCCAATCGGACAATCTGTTCGTCGGGGTGGACCGCTCCCGCAGGCGCGATGAAGAGAAACTGCGGCGAGACCAAGACCGCTTTGAGCATCAAGCCCAGCGACGCCGTGTGATCCAGCTCCTTCCCGCGGGCGAGGTCGAACACGTCCACGAGGACGTCCAGCTCCGCCTCGGTGGGCGGTCGGCGGTAGGCGTCGCGGGCCAGGGATCGCGCGATCTGGCGTGCGGCCTTGCGCAGATCGGCGCCCTCGGGCGGCTTCCTGCCAAAGAGCCTCTTCTGAACTTTAGTCGGCGCCTTGCCTTCCGGCGCGACGATCTGCGCGACAACATCGTTGGCGATCTCGAGGAACAGTTCCGATTGCAGCGGAGAGATCGAGTTGAGGTAGCCCTCTCCGACGACCTCCTCCGGAAGGCTGTCGGCGATCGACGTGTTCACCCCGTAGAGATCATGCAGCGTGTTGGCGTATTCGACCTTGGACAGCCGGCGCATAACGAACGGGCCGGGATTTCTTGGGCTCAGGTATTTGAGCTTGCCGATCCACCCGATGAACTGGAGGCGTTCCTCGTCGGTGGGTTGCTTGGCCGCGTCTTCCGGTGGCATGTCATGCACCTTGACGTTCGCGACGGCTTTCTTCCAATGCAGGAACGCGGCGCCGCGGCCGGGATCCTTCAGATCGACCTCAAGGTTGACGTTCGCCTTGGCCCGGCCGCCGCCGTGGCACTTCGTGCAGTAGGTCTTTACGAAGGGTTCCACGTTCTCCTTGAAAACCTTCCTGGCGTCGGCCCGGAGCGCCGCCTCATCCGCGCTCCCTTCGTCGGTCTCCGCCCGACACGGCGTGGCCAGCGACAAGACCAGCAGACAGCACAAAGCCACGGCCTTCGCGGGAAGAATCCGGAATATCCGTGGTGGCTGCATGCTTGTTTGTTTGTAACTAAAAGAGCGCCCTCACGCCAGCACTCCCTTCACCACCCGGGCGTGCTCGACTCCGGTCAGGCGGAAGTCGAGACCGGCGTGGCGGTGGGTGAGGCGTTCGTGATCAAGCCTCAACGGGTTGAGCTTTCATGGGCGTTTCATCCGATGAGTTCCTTGATGACCGTGCCGCCGAACTGGCTGAGCTGTTTGAAACGGCCGGCGTGGTAAAAGGTGAGCTTGTTATCGTCGAGACCGAGCAGGCGCAGGAGCGTGACATGGAAGTCGCGGACGTGCGCCTTGCCCTCGACGGTTTCCATGCCGAGTTCGTCCGTGCCGCCGATGGTGTGGCCGGCGTTGCAGCCGCCGCCGGCGAGCCAGATGGTCATGGCGTTGGGATTGTGGTCGCGACCGTAGGCGGTGCCGCCGCGCACGCCGTTGTCCGGTGTCCGGCCAAACTCGCCGCACCAGACGATGAGCGTGCTGTCGAGCAAGCCGCGCTGCTTGAGGTCCGTGATGAGGGCGGCGATGGGCTGGTCCACGCCGCGCACGAGATTGCCATGGGCGCGCTCGATGTAGTCGTGGCTGTCCCAGGAGCCGTTGTAGAGCTGCACGAAGCGCACGCCTTTCTCGACGAGCTTGCGGGCGAGCAGGCATTTGCGGCCAAAGGAATCGGTCGCGTCTTGGCCGAGGCCGTAAAGTTCCCTGGTCCTGGCGTCTTCCTTGGAGAGGTCGAGCGTCTCGGGTACTTGCATCTGCATGCGGAAGGCCAGCTCGTAGTTGTCCATGCGCGCGGCCAGTTCGTCGTGACCGGGATGCTGCGCGGCATGCGCGGTGTTGAGCTTGGTAATGAGGTCGAGGTTCTTGCGCTGGCGTGCTTCGCCCACCCCGGGCGGCGGGGTGAGGTCAAGAATAGGCGAACCTTTGGCGCGCAGCGGCGTGCCTTGGAAACTCGCGGGCAGGTAGCCGTTGCTCCAGTTCGCCGCACCGCCTTGCGGATAGCTCACCTCGGGCAGCACGATGAAGCCGGGCAGGTCCTGATTGAGCGTGCCGAGGCCGTAGTTGACCCAGGCGCCGATGCCGGGGTCGCCTCCGAAGCGGTTGCCGCAGTTCATCTGATACATCGCCGTCGGATGATTCACGCTGTCCACGGTGCAGCCCCGGAAGAAGCAGAGGTCATCGGCGACTTCGGCGAGATGCGACCAATTTTCCGCCATATCCGCGCCGCTCTGGCCGTGTTTGGCGAACTTGAAGGGGCTTTGCACGTAGTAGCGTTTGCCGCTCTCCATCGCGGACTTCTGCCTGCCCTCGCGCACGAACTCCTTGAGGTGCATCTTCGCCAGCACGGGCTTCGGGTCAAAGGTGTCGATGTGCGACGGCCCGCCTTCCATCATGAGGAAGATGACGTTTTTCGCCTTCGCGGGCACGTGACCCTGCTTTGGCGCGAGCGGACTTCGCTGCTCCTCCGCAACGAGCAAGGAACTGAAGGCGACGCTGCCGAGGCTTGCGCCCAGGCTATAGATGAACTCGCGGCGGGTTGGCGCGTGCAACGCGCGGGCTCCGGCACAGGGGAAGAATGGATTATCAATAGACATAGGCGAACTCGTTCGAGTTGAAGAGCACGAGGCACACGTCGGCGAGGGCGCGGGTGCGGGCGTCGCAATCGGCGGGCTGGAGGTCGGGGACGAAGTCGGCGTTGGCGTGCAGTCGCGCCGGCAGCGGCGTGAAGTATTCGAAGTAGCCGATCATCATCTCGTCCACTGTCTGCGCGCCCCAGCGGACGAGTTTAGTCGGGTCGGGATTGGCTTTGTTCGCGGCGCTGTTGTCATAAACGGCAGTGACTTTCACGGTGCTGCCGCGCGGGAGGAGCTTGGGCTGCTTGAGGTCGTAGCGGAGCTGCCAGTTGAAGTCGTAGCGCGGGATGTCGAGCAGCGTCTCGGTTTTGCCGTCGGGATAGGTGACCTCGTATTTGAAGGCCTTCCCGCGCACGTGCATGTGCGCCATGAAGCTGGTCACCGGCATGTCGAACGGAACGCGCTGGGTGCGCTGCTCGGCGTGATTCGCCGCGCCGGGCGGGATGGCGAGGCGCGGGTTCGCGACGGCGACGGTCTTCACTTCGTAAAGCGGCGCGGTCTTTGCGAAGACGAGGGCGAGTCGCAGGCGCTCCTTTTTCGCCGTGCCGCTGGGCGTGTAGTGGATTTGAAAACTCACCTTCGCGCCGGCGGGAATTTTCCGCGCGAAGCCGTCGGGATAACGGTGCGCGCTGTTGCCGGGCACATAGACAGCCCAGTAGCCACCCGCGCCTTCCTCGCGGTCGCGCGCGTCGGCGCCGCGCTCGTGGACCTGCACGATGACGTGATGCACCATGTCGCGTTCGCTCGGCAGGATTTCGTAGGCCGTCACCCATTTGTCCTCGGCGAGGTCCGTCTGCACCACGTCGAACTGATAGGGCATGAAGCCGTCGGCCTTGATGTCGTAGGCGCGGCTCAGCGGGATGATGAGGTCGGGCGCGCCGATGCTCCATTCGGCGGGATACGCGCGTTTGGCGGGCGCGTCGGCAGGGTCGCCGAGCGGGCGGTCCTTCGAGTCAATCCACGCGAGCAGGTCGGTCTTGTCACGCGCGGAGAGCGAGCAGTCGTTGACCCACGGATTCGCCGCGCTGTCCTTTGCGCCGGCGGCGAACCACGGCGGCATGGTGCCTTCGCTGACGACGCGCTTGATGACCCGCGCGCGGTCCTTCACCTCGTCGGGGTCGTCGAGCGCGAAGGGCGCGATGCCACCGTCGCGGTGGCAGGTGACGCAGTTCTGCTGAAGGATGCGCGCAACATCCCGGTGATAGGTCACGGGCGATGCGACGGGCTTCGGCGCGTCATCGAGGTCGAGTTCACAGCCCGGCGCGGCGGTGGCCTGCACGGCGGGCGTTTCGCTTCTCAAAAACGAAGCCACCGCGTCGCGGAGGTAGCGCTGCTTGGGCGCGTCGAGGTTGTAGTTGATGCCATACTGGTCGTCGAAGGCTCCGCGATAGACGAGCGTGCGCGTGGCATCGAGCAGGAAGACCTCGGTGGTCGTGCGTGCCTGGAGCAGCGCGGCGAGTTTCTTTTCCTTGTCATGCACATAGGCGGTGGTGATGCCTGCCGCGCTGAGCTGGGCTTTGATCTCCTCCGCCGTCTCGCTGGCAAAGGGGTTCACGAGCAGCAGCGCGACGTTTTGGGCAACGAGTTCCTTCTCCAGCTTCGCCACGCTGGGGATGTAGCGCTTGCTCACCGGGCAGGTGGCGCTGGTCATGACGATGACGAGGCCCTTCTTTCCTTTGCAGCCATCGAGACTTCTCTTCTGGCCGTCGAGCGTGGTGAAAGCGACCTCCTCCACCATGCGCCCGATGCCCGCGTCCCCCGGCTTCAGCACCTCGGGGCCGCTCGTGACCTTCTTCACATCGTCCTCGGAAATCGCCGGCATTGTCCCCGGCAACGTGCCGCGTCCCGCGCCACCGCGCGCCGCGATTTTCCGCACGGCCTCGATTTCCGCTGCGTCAATGACGCCGTCCGCATTGGTGTCCACGCGATTGAACCACGGCGCGCCCGCCGCCTCCTCGCGCGTGATTTTCCCGTCCGCATTCGCATCGAACTGCTTCACCACCGCATCAATCATCCGCGCCCCGCGCCCATCCGCCGTGCTGCCGGGCGAACCACCGCCGGGCGACCCGCCACCACCCGCGACCGCCGTGTATTCCTCGCGCGTGATGGAGCCGTCCTTGTCCGTGTCGAAGCGGTCGAACGCCGCGCGATTGGGCAATTCCGCGCGCGTCACCTTCCCATCGCCATCCTTGTCAAAACGCGCGAAGACATCTCCACCACCCACCCCCTGCGCGAGCGCGGCGACGACGGTTCCGGTGAGAAATGCGATGAGTGCGAGTGTGCGTGGTTTCATGAGTTTCTAGGCGATGATGTTCTTCACCACGTTCCCTTTCACTTTGGTGAGGCGCATGTCGCGGCCGGCGTAGCGGTAGGTGAGCTTGGTGTGTTCGAGGCCGAGCAGGTGGAGGATGGTTGCGTGCCAGTCGTGGATGTGAACGGGGTCCACGATGCTTTCGTAGCCGAACTCGTCGGTCGCGCCGTGGCTGTGGCCGGGCTTCACGCCGCCGCCGGCGAACCATGTGGTGTAGCCGGTGTGGTTGTGGTCGCGTCCGTCGGCGACTTGCGCGTAGGGCGTGCGGCCGAACTCGCCCGCGAAAATGACAAGCGTGTCTTTCAAAAGGCCGCGTGCGGCGAGGTCGGTGAGCAGGCCGGCGATGGGCTGGTCCACAGCGGCGGCGTGTTTGCCGTGGTCTTCGCGGAGGTTGCGATGCTGGTCCCAGCCGCTGTGGTTGACCTCCACGAAACGCACGCCCGCTTCCAACAACCGGCGCGCCATGAGGCACTGGCGTCCGAAGTTCTCCGTCGTCGTGTCGCCGATGCCGTAGAGCTTTTTCGTCGCGTCGCTTTCGCCGGCGAAGTCGAGCACGCTCGGTAGCGCGTCCTGCATGCGGAAGGCGAGTTCGTGCGACTCGATGAGGCCCTCGACGGCGGCGTTCTCCGGCTCGCGCTGGAGCGCGGCGGCGTTGAGCTGCTGCACGAAGTCGAGCTGCGCGCGCTGGTCGCTGCGCGAACGGCGCGGGTTGGCGAGGTTGCTGATTTGCGCCTTCGCCACCGGCGTGCGCGCGGAGCCGATGCGCGTGCCCTGGTAGATAGCCGGGAGGAAGGAGTTGCCGTAGTTCGCCGGGCCGCCGTTGCTCGGCGTGGGGCAGAGCGTGACGAAGCCGGGCAGGTTTTCATTCGCCGTGCCGAGTCCGTAGGTGACCCAGGCGCCCATCGAGGGCCGCGGCGCAGTGGGGATGCCGGTGTGCATTTGCAGAAAGGCGGCGGGATGATTCGGCACATCGGTCTTCATGCTGCGGACGAGGCAGAGCTTGTCCGCGTGCCCGGCGATGCGCGGGAAGAGGTCGCTAATCCACAGCCCGCTCTGCCCGCGCTGTTTGAAGTCCCACACCGATGGCATGAGCGCGCCATTCGGCACCTTGCCTTTGCCGATGGGTTTGCCCGCGTATTTCGCCAGCTCGGGTTTGTAATCGAAGCTGTCCACATGCGACGGCCCGCCGTCCATGCAGAGAAAGAGCACGCGTTTCGCCCGTGCGGGGAAATGGGGATTGCGCGGCGCGAGCGGATTCGCCGCCAACGCGCGTTGCGCGGCGAGTGCGCAGAAGGCCAGCCAGCCGAAGCCGGCGCCGGTGGTTTTCAGCCAGTTGCGGCGGGTGAGGAGATGCGAGGTGTTCATCGGTGGGTATGTGGTGCGGTGGTGAGGAAGACCGCGTGCCGCTGCGGAATCACGCGGCTTGCGGGCGCGAGGCGCGGAAGTAAGCTCCGGGCATGACACTGGTGCTCGAAATGCCCGACTCGTGGAAGAATCTGCTCGGTCTTGACGCTGCCGACGCGGCAGGCCGCGCGCGTCAGATGCTCGTCATGCAGGGCTACCGCGAAGGCCGGCATTCGCGCGGGCAGGTGGCGGAAATGCTTGGGCTGGGTTTTCACGAGGCGGAGGCGCTGCTGAAGAAGCACGGCGTAGAACAGCAGCCGACCTTTGAGGAGCTGGAGGCCAGCGGTGAGTGCCTTCGCGCCGCCCTCGTCAGTTGAAGTATTTGGAAGCCGACTCTTCTTTTCACCATGCAAACGACCATTGACCTTGATGCCGATGTCCTCGCTGCCGCTGAGGAAATCTCCGCGCACACCCACCGCAGTCCAGGAAAGGTGTTGTCCGAATTGGCTCGGAAGGGACTGATGATGACTCGACCTGACGCTTCGGCTCCAACCGTGCTCAATGGATTCGAAGTGATTCCCGCCGAAGGTCGCATCGTGACTCCCGAGCTGGTCCGTCAACTGATGGATGAAGGCAGTTGATGCACTGACATGGTTTCGCTTCTGGATGCCAATCTCCTGATTGCGTTGTTCGACGCATCTCATGTGCATCATCAGCGGTTCGCCGTCCATCGCGCGGAAGGCTGGGCGACGTGTTCGCTCACGCAGAATGCAGCCATCCGCGTCATTTCCCAGCCAGCGTATCCCAACAGGCTGCCAGTCGCCGACATTGCCCGGCGATTGCGCGCGGCAGTCTCCGCCAGCGACCATCAGTTTTGGATGGATGATGTCTCGCTGACTGACGCCTCGTTGTTCGACCTCAGTCAGGTGCTGACGCCCCGACATCTGACCGACATTTATCTGTTGGGATTGGCGGCGAAGCGCGACGGACGACTTGTCACCCTGGACAAAGGAATTCCGGCGGCCGCTGTTTTGATGGCGGGGTCGAATCATCTGCTGACGCTGTAGCACTACCCCCGCGCGAGGAATTCATGGCTGGCCCACATGGCCTGGCAGAGCGCGAGCCAGCCGCTTTGCGCGTCCGGTTTCGTGGAGATGAAATCGAGCGCGCTGCGGATTTCGGATTCGGTCGGCGGGCGGCTGAAGATGCGTTGGTAGGCGAGAGTGACGCGGGCGGTGTCGTCGTTCGGGCGCTCGGCGAGGAGACGCTGCGCGGCAAACTCGGCCATCTTCATCATGTAGGGGCTGTTCAGCAGGTAGAGCGATTGCGCGGGCACGGTGGTCTGCGGACGCTGGCCGGTGACGACGCTGGCGGCGCTCATGTCGAAGAGCACGAGCGACTCGAGCGGCGCATTGCGGATGACTGGCAGATAGACGGAGCGATGTGTGGGAATCTGGTCCAGTGCGCCGCGCGCTTGCGTCTGCACACCCGCGACGTAGCCGTCGCCATACGTGGCGACGGCACTGCCGCGCGGCGGTGTGAGGTCGAGTTTGCCCGCGGTGAGCAGCATCGCGTCGCGCACGGACTCGGCGTCGAGACGGCGCGGCGTCATGCGCCAGAGCAGCGTGTTATCCGGGTCGGCCTCGAAGTTCTTTGCATCCTGCGCGGTGCCGAGCGCGTAGGTGCGGCTCGTCATCAGCTCGCGGATGAGCTTTTTCATCGACCAGCCTTCGCGCACGAAGCGCGCGGCGAGATGGTCGAGCAGCGCGGGATGCGACGGCGTCTGGCCCGAAATGCCGAAATTATCCGGCGTGGTGACAAGGCCCTGGCCGAAGAGATGCAGCCACACGCGATTCACGAGGACGCGCGCGGTGAGCGGATCTTTCGGCGACGCAATCCAGTCGGCGAGTTCCTGGCGACCGCTGCCGCTGGCGATGGGCGCGGTGTTCTTCGCGAGCATCGGCAGGCCGCGCGGCACCTTGTCGGCGGGTTTTTCCACTTCGCCGCGCAGGAACAACTCCGAGTCGCGCACCGCCGCGCGCTCGACTACGTACGTCGCGAATTTCTTCGGCATGTCGTCGGCCTCGTAGGACGCGAGGCCGGCCTTCAGCTCCTTCGCCTCCGCGCTGTGGCAGTCGTAGCAGTTCTTCACGAGCACGGGCCGGATGCTCTTTTCAAAAAACGCGATGTCCGCCGCGCTCGCCGCCGGGGCCGTGTGTGCGGATGGCTTCGCGGGTGCCGTGTCTGGCTTCGGCGCAGGCGCGGCAGGCTGGCGGCGCTCGATGAAGGCGCGCAGTTCGTCGAGCGAGAGCGACCCGTTTCCATCGGCGTCGAACTTTTTGAAAATCGCAGCCACCTGCTCGGGGTGCTCCTTGAAATACGTGACCGCTTCGCTGAGCCCGCCGAATTCGCTCACGCTCAGCTTTCCGTCCGCATCGGCGTCGAGATACTCGAAGACTTCCTCGGGCGGGCGGCCCGCTTTCTCCAGCGCGGCGGGCGCCGATGGGGCGGGCGTGGCAGGTTTCCCTTTTGAAAAATGCGCCGTCAGCTCCGCGACCGAGGCCGTGCCGTCCTTGTCGGAATCCACCTGCTCGAAGACGCGCGGCATCTCCTCGCGTGTGATTTTCCCATCGCCATTGCGGTCGAGCTTTTTGAACCACTCCGGCGCGGCGGCCTCCTGCGCGGCGGCGGGGAAATGCAGGACGGCTGCGAAACAAACGAAGGTGATGAAGACGGGCGTTTTCATTGGTTGGAATTGGCGTGAGCGGCGCGGCGGGCGGCGCGTTCAGACTGGAGTTGGCGGAGTTCCTCGCGCTGGGCGGGCGTGAGTTGCGACCACACGTCGCGGGCGTGGCGCTTGAAGGCTTCCGCGACTTTTTGCTCCGACTCGCGCTGGATGGCCTGCATGTCGGCGAGCAATTGCTCGTAGGGTTTCAAAAGGTGTCTTCCCCAGTCGGTGCGCGGCAGGTGTGGCGGTGCCGGTTCAATAGACATAGGCGAACTCGTTCGAGTTGAAGAGCACGAGGCACACGTCGGCGAGGGCGCGGGTGCGGGCGTCGACATCGGCGGGCTGGAGGTCGGGGACGAAGTCGGCATTGGCATGGAGCTTTTCGTTGAAGGAAAACTTCTCACCAGTGTTCTCCTCAATGGCATCGCGCCGCACTTCGAGCGGCGGTCGGGTTCCGGCGGGCGCCGTTTGCACCAGCGGAATCGTTTCCCGCCAGTGGGCGAGGCAGTCGCGCTTTTCCTCGGCTCGCGGTGCGCGCGAGAACAGCACGGCAAACAGCCGCTCAATGGCCTTCTCGTCCTCGGGCGCTTCCTTGAGCACGCGATGCGCCAGTGCCAGGGCCCGCGCATGGCTGGCCTGGCCGTTGAAAAGGCTGAAGACCTGCGGGGTGACCGTGCTGGCCTCGCGCCGTTCGCAGGAAAAATCCGGTGCGGGCGCGTTGAAGACTTCCTGCAACGGGTCGGGCTGGCCACGAACCTTTAGCGCGTAAAGCGAGCGGCGGTGACGCTGCTGCGGCAGCGGATTCGGCACCCATGCCGCGGCGAAGGTGCCCATGACCTGGCGCGGTTGCATCGCGGCTTCGAGGTTGATCTCGGGCCGGTTCGGAATGCCGCCCAGCTTGGGATTGAGTTCGCCGGTCACCACGAGCATCGCGTCGCGCAACTCCTCGGCGGTAAGCCGGCGCGGTTTGAAGAGCAAGTAATCAGTAATCAGTGATTCAGCATTCAATGCAGTCGCGTTCTTCGCGCCGCTTCCACTCATCACTGAATACTGATTACTGAACACTGAACTCCGCCGGTACGCCTCGGAATTCATGATGAGCCGGTGCATCGCTTTGAAGCTCCAGTCCTGCTCCACGAACGTCGCCGCGAGCCAATCGAGCAGTTCGGGATGGGTGGGCCTTTTGCCAGTGCTGCCAAAGTTGTTTGGGTTGCCCGCGATGGGCTGGTCGAAGTGCCAGAGCCAGATGCGATTCACGATGGCCCGCGTGGTCAGCGGATTCTCCGCGCTGGTGACCCACTCGGCGAAGGCCTTGCGGCGGCCCTCGATGGTGTCGGGAATGGGTGTCCTCTGCGCGGCGGCGAGCACGCTCAACACACCGGGCTTCACCTTCTCGCCCGAGCCAAACGGATCACCGCCGGTGAGCACGCACGTTTCCTCCAGGTCGCCCGCCGTCAGGCGGTTCGTGGGCATTCGCAGCGGCGCATAAACCCCGGTCATCTGCGGAGTGCGCCCGTTGTAAACGGCGAAGGCAAACGGTTCGTAACGCTCAAGCTCCCACTTCAATCGCTCCAGGCCTTTGCGGGCCACGCGTTCCAGTCCGAACTGCTCCGGCGTGAAGCCAACGAGCTTCGGCGGGAATTCCCTCTCCGCCACGCCCTGTTTCGTCAGAGCGTTGCGTGCCGCGGAAAACACATCGGAGAAACCGCGCTTGTTTACGGCGGATTTGCCCCGGGCCGCATCGACCGCAGCGTTCCACTGCGCCGCATCCTTCTTCTGCTCGACGAACCACTGCTGGGCATTGGTTAGCAGCACCTCGTCGAGTTCCGCCAGCGTGGCCACATGCTCGTCGCGCCGCGGCTCCAGATATCTCTTTTCCTCAAAACCCTGGGTGTTCTCGACGGGCAGAAACGGCGCGGTGCGCTCGGCGAGTTGCGTGGTCGCGAACACCGCCTGCAGCGAGTAATAGTCGCGCGTCGGGATGGGGTCGAACTTGTGATCGTGGCAGCGGGCGCATTGCAGCGAGTGCGCCAGGAAGGTCTCGCCCACGCTGTTGCTCACGTCGTCGAGGAAGCGCTGCCGCGCGATCCTGGCGACTTCCATGCTGGTGAGTTCCCACGGCCCCATGCGGAGGAAGCCGGTGGCAATGAGCATCTCGGGATTCTGCGGGTCGAGTTCATCCCCGGCGATCTGCTCACGCACAAACTGGTCGTAACGCTTGTCAGCGTTGAACGAACGCACGACGTAATCGCGATAACGCCAGGCATTGCCGCGCTCGTAGTCATTGGCGAAGCCCGACGTGTCCGCGTAGCGCGTCACGTCGAGCCAGTGCTGCGCCATGCGCTCGCCATAATGCGGCGACTGAAGCAGGCTCTCGACGACGTTCGCAAACGACTCCGCATCCGGTCGCCGATCGTTCACGAATGCTTGCACGTCTTCCGGCTTTGGCGGCAGTCCGAGGAGATCGAAGGTCGTCCGGCGAATCAGCGTCACGCGATCCGCCGCCGGCGCCGGCTGGAGACCGACCGGCCTTTTGGCGGCGAGGAAAGCATCGATGGGATGGCTTGCGCCCCCTGGCGGAGCAGGTTTCTTCACCGGCTGATACGCCCACAAGCCATCGGGCTTGTATTTGCGGTTCGTCCATTCCGGCGACTGGCCGCCCGAGGTTCTCACCGGAACACCGTCCTCCGCCGACCACTTCGCCTTGTTTGCTTTCGCAATGGCCTGTGCGCGCGCATCGTCCGGCCACGGCGCGCCGCCGGCGATCCAGTCTTTGATCCAGGCGATCTGCTCCGCATAAAGCTTGTCCGCTTCCTTCGGCGGCATCGGTTCCCAGTCGTCATGTGTGCGCGTCACCGCGAGATAGAGCGGACTCGCCTCTGGCTTGCCCGCAACGACAGCGGGTTTCCCGCTATCTCCGCCCTTCAGCGTGGCCGCCAGCGTGCGCAAATCGAGGCCACCCTTGATCTTCGCCTCATCCTGGCCGTGACATGCGAGACACTTCTCATGAAACAAGGGCGCGACGCGGCGCACGAAAAGCGACTCGGCCTTTTCCTCCGCAGCCAGCGAAGGAACGGCGGCACCAACCATCACCAACCACAGTGCTGACAGGCGGGGCATTTTCATCGCTCTGGTTTTCAAAATTCAGGCAACCCGATCGGCCTTGCTGTTCGTTATTGAACGCCTTTTTTGCCGGCGGCATTCGGATTGTTCTTCTGGTTCGCGCCGCCCGGGCCCCAGTCCTCGTTCTTCACGCTGCTGCCGGGAAAGACGGGGGCGACGAGTTCCTTGCGCCAGTCGGCGAGAGTGCTGGCAAGGCGCTTCTTAAGGTCGGGTTGTTCGGCGGCGAGGTTCTGCTTTTCGCCGGGGTCGCTGGCGAGGTTGTAGAGTTCGGCGGGTTTGCCGTCCGGTTCGAGGAGTTTCCACGCGCCTTCGCGGACGGCGAATTCCTTCGCGCGCAACCGCCAGAGCAGGCGTTCGTGCGGAGGCGTTTTCACTTCGCCGGCGAGGTGCGGGACGATGTTCACGCTGTCGTATTTCTTGTCGGCCGGCATCGGCACGCCGGCGGCGGCAAGCGCGGTGGCGAAGGCGTCGAGCGAGATGACGGGATGGTCGTAGGTTTTGGCAGCGGGAAGTCTGTCCGGCCAACTGACGAGGAACGGCACGCGGATGCCGCCTTCGTACAACGTGCCCTTGATGCCGCGCCACGCGCCGTTGTCGGAGCCGCTCGGCGTGTGCCCGCCGTTGTCGCTGAAGAAGAAAATCAGCGTGCGCCCGCGCTGCCCGGTCTCGTTGAGCGCGGCCGTGACGGCGCCGATGGCGTCGTCGAGCAAAGAGATTTGTGCGAGATAACGGCGGCGCTGCGGATTCTGGATGTGCGAGAACTTTTCCAATCGCTCCGGCGTAGGCTCGTGCGGTGTGTGCGGCGCGTTGAACGGCAGGTAGAGCATCCACGGCTTCCCATTGTTCCGGCGGATGAAGGCCGCGGCCTCCTCGCCGAGCGCCAGCGTGAGATGCGGCGGCACGTTGCTCACGTCCTGGCCGGCGCGGATGAGCGGCAGCGTGTATTGACGTCCATTGATCTGCCAACCGGTGTAACGATGGCCGCCGCCGATGAAGCCGAACGATTCATCGAAGCCGCGCGCCCACGGCACGAAGGCCGGCGCGGAGCCGAGGTGCCACTTGCCAATCCAGCCGGTGCGGTAGCCCGCCGGCTTCAAGTGCTGCGGCAACAACTTCTCCGTCAGCGGCAGTCCTTCGTTCGCATCCAGCGGGTCATAGACCGGATTGTTCTCGTGCCCGAACCGGGCCTGGTAACGTCCCGTCAGCAATCCCGCCCGCGACGGCGAGCACACGGGATACGTGACATAGCCGCTTGTGCAGCGCACGCCCGACGCCGCCAGCCTGTCGAGATGCGGTGTCTCCGCCTGCTTGCTCCCGTGAAAGCCAACGTCCGCGTAGCCCTGATCATCGCTGACGATGATCAGGATGTTCGGCCTCTCCGGCGCAGCCCAGGCGCAGGCGGCGAGCAACAAAAAGAACACGATGATTCTCATGGGCTGAAACCAGCGGTTGGGAACTGGCGGCAAACGGCGGCCAGATGAATCCTTCTCATTATTCTCAATTCTTTCCGTCCCTTTCCGTCTTTGGCAAGTCCGGGTAACGGAAGATGGCGTTTAGGCTCATGCTGCCGCCCCCGCTCCAGCCCCAGACGCCCACGCGCCCGGCATCCGCCTCCGGCCATCGCTGGAGCATCAAACGCACAGCCGCGGCCTGATCGTGCGTCGCGAGGATGCCGATTTGGCGATGCACACTGCGCCGCCAGTCGCGTCCGCGCGGTGTGGCCGTGCCGCGATTGTCCACGCTGGCCACGAGGTAGCCTTGTTGAGCGAGCATCCAACTGTTGCAGGACGAGGTGCGCGCCGTCCGGTGTCCATTCGAGGTGTGGCAGGTAATGTTCGCGCGGATCGCCCGGGATTTGCAGCCAGCGCACTTTGCCTCCGGTCACGGCGACCACGCCCAGTCGCGTGGCCGAGTTCGTCTCCCCCACCTTGGGATAGGGGAAGGAAGTGATCGTCGGATAATTGCCGGCCGTGTTGTCGAGGAGATGAAACTGGCGCACGCCTCTGAGATCGAATTGCCAGAAGGCGAGCGAGCGACCGTCCGGGCTCCAGCGAAAGCCGTCGCGGATATCCAGTTCCTCCTCGACTCGATGTGCAACGGCTCGCTCTGCCCATCCGGAATGAAGGCACTGCCCGGCACGACGATTTCCTTGTGGCCGGAGGCGGCATCGTTGCGCACCAGGTCGCGTCCCTTGCCTCCGGCTTGCGGCGGCGCTTCGAGGGTGAAGTAAGACGCGGTGCGTCGGCTCCACTTGTATTCGCCCGGGCCGCGTTCCCTGAATTCGCCGGTGTCAAAAATCCGGTCCAGCGTGAGCAGCGTGGGATCAGTCGTGGCCGATTGAGACCGGGGCGCGGGGGCTTCGCCCTTGCGTGAGCGTTCCTCAGCCTGCCGACGGATGGCGGCTTTCGCCTGTTGCAGCCGCTCCGGCCACACGAACTTCGGAGCCTTCGCCGGATCGTATCCTGCCATGTGGCCGGTGAGCCGCGTGGTGGGCTTGGTGTATTTCAGCACGGTGTCGCCGAAAACCTCGCGGCACATGGCAGCGAGGCCGGGGTCGTATTCGAGCAATTCGGCGCGCGTGTTGACGTGATTGTGGTCGTGGTCGTTCTCCCGATTGTCGTCGAACCACGACTGGACGCCCTCGGCGAAATACTCGTGGTGATTCACGGCTGCATATTTGCCCTTCCAGAGGCCGGCCTTCATCGCCCGGTCGTAAGTCTCCTTCAGGCGCGTGTCAAAAGCGGGGTCCACGTTGACCAGGCCGCGCAGGTGCAGGTTGTGTGCGAACTCGTGGATCAAGATATTCTCCGCTGAGTACGGGTCACCGGCGTAGGCGAGGAGATTTTCTTCGCCACAGGAACAGAACGGATCCGTTTCGCTGCCGCCCAGGCCGCGGGCACGGGCGTCCCAGTAGTCTCGGGCGGGAACCCCCGGAGCCTCGGCATCTGGCGCATTTGCCAGCGAGGCCCACTCGGGCTGGTCCGTGGTAAATTCATTCCAGGCCAGAATCGAGAGTCGTGAACCGCTTTTGATCATCGCCTCCCGCACGTCGGGTCGCTTGGCGAGCATCAGGTCCACGAGGTAGGCGGCTTCCTTGAGCGCGTAGGGGTTCACCTTCGCTGACGCGACAATCGGATAGCCGTGGGCGGTGACCCGCTGAGTGTAGAATGCCGGCACACCGTCCTTGTCCGGCGGATCGAAGCGCACGGCTTGCACCGGCACGGCGCTGGTCACGTTCATCTCGGCCTTGTCCTGCTGTCCGACAATGACGAAGCGGTGGCCGTGGGTTGTCGTGATGATGGTGTTCTTTCCCGGAGCAATCGAGCCGTTGGGCACGCGCTCGGTGTCGTCCTTGAGCCAGAACACGTCCACCATCTGTTTGCTGCCGTTGATGATCTGGAGCTTCGGGCGCGGCGCGGCGGTGGCGGGTTGCGGATGGAGAACCGAAAGCAGGCAAACCAGGCCGGCGCAAAGATGAGTAGCGATCGCTTTCATGGATTGATTCTCATGAACCTTTCAAAGCCTGACAAACTCCGTCTGCATTTCTCCGGTCACGCGCGCCCCGCGTTCCTCGACGAACAGGTTGATCTCGGTCCGCACGCCGAAGTCCGGCAGGTAAAGCGCCGGTTCGATGGAGAAACAGGTCCACGGAATGATGGGGCGCTCGTCGTGCGTCTCCATGTTGTCGATGTTCGCGCCGACGCCGTGGACTTCGCGGCCGATGGAGTGGCCGGTCCGATGCCGGATGTTGTCTCCGTAACCGAGGCTCTGGATGTAGCTGGCGACTGCGTCGTCCACCTCGAAGCCCCGCAGAGTGCGGCCGGCCGCGCGGGCTTCCCGAACCACCTTGATGCCGACATCGCGCGCGCCCATGGTCACGGCGAACGCCTTCACCATCGGCTCCGGCACTTGCGCGCCGCAATACGCCATCCAGGTGATGTCGTAATAGACCGCGTCGGGTTGATCGAGCTTGGCCCACAAATCCAGCAGCACCAGGTCGCCGCGCCGGATTGGGGCGCTGCCCTTTTCCGGCGGACAATAGTGCGAGTCCGCGGCGTTCACGTTCGCGCCCACGATGGGCGGATGGTTGGTGGTCAGGCCGCGTTCCTTGAAGCGGCGCATCACGAACTGCTGCACGCCGTATTCGTCCAGGGGCTGTCCGGCGAGGGTGAACTGCTTGATGAAGTCGAACGCCTCCGCCCGGATGACGTCCACCCGGCGGCCCGCCTCGAGGTGCATCTCCAACTGGGCGGGCGTCCACTTCGCCTCGAAGACCTGGATCAACTCGGCCGAACTGACCACTTCCACGCCGAGGCTGCGGATGAGTTCCACGGTGCCAGCGTCCACGTTGGCGACGTAGGGCACGGCGCAGCGGGGCGAATACTGCATGGCGACCTTCTTCGCGCCCTGGAGAATCTGCTGGAGCCCGGTTTCCTGCTCCTGCCAGCGGGCGTAGAAGATTTTTTGTCCGGGCAGAATATTGAGCACGTGCGGTTCGACCTTGTGGATCAAGGCGCGCGGTTCGCCGCGTGCGGGAATGAAGTAATACCAGCGCCGGGTGACGTGGCTGGCCAGGTCGAGCCCGAGCACGTGATAGGCGAGCGGATCGCGCAGGTGATGATCGAAGAACAGCCAGCCATCGAGGCCGTTCGTCCGGAGTTCGTGTTGGAGGGAATCAATGTTCATCGTCTTGTCCGTTACCCGCAACTCCATCGGTCTCCGCATGTTGCTGATTTCGAGTCATTGCAAGGTCAGCGATAGTGGGAAACGGGGCGCGGCTTGACGCCGAGCTTTTCGTAGTTGAAACCGCTGCCGAGCGGCTGGTAGTTGCCGACGATTTCCACGCTGCGACTGGCGCTGATGGAGGACTCCATCCCCATGCCCCAATAGGCGGCATTGATGATCAGGCGGCGCAGGCCGGCGCTTTTCAGGTCGGTGCCGCTGCCCATTGTGCAGTGAAAGACGCGCGCGGTTTTGCCGCCGCTGGTCTGCCAGTGCTTCACCCACGCGACCGGGAGCGGTTCAAGTTTTTCATTCGGCGGGTCATCGGGCTGGCGGCCCATGAGCGGTTGGCCCCAGACCAGCGCGGTGCAACCCGCCGGCAGGCCCGCGCCTTCTTTGTAGGTGCGATACACATCCGAGTTACCCCAGATGTCGGTGACACCGGTGAGGACGGGATGGCGCTTCTGCTCCTCGACGATTTTCCCGCGCGTGGAATCGGCCATCCAGCGTCCGTGATGATTCAGGAACGTGCCGCCCAGCACGTCCTCGCCCCAGCGCACCTGCTTGCCGTTGATTTTGTAAGGTAGCGCGCCGCGAAAGCCGTGATTCGCGGTGCGGAGCGCGATGATGGGCTTGCCAGAGTCCACATATCTTACGATGTGTTCCTGCTCCGACTTGGGCAGCGTGAGCAGGCGGGTGAGAAAGATGACGAGATCGGCGATGGCAAGATGTTCGAGGCCGGGGATGTGATGTTCCTTGAACTCCGCCTCTTTTCCCTTCTCGGGATAGACCGGCATCGTGGGATCCACCTCGCCGCGCTCATTCACGCCGAAAAGCACGGTGCAATCGAACCCATGATGCGTGCTGAGAACTTTCGCCAGCATGGGCATGGACTGCTCGCCGCGATATTCCTGCTCCGCCGCGATGAGAATGACGTGTTTGCCTTTGCCGGGGCCGTCGCCGCCGGGATAGGTCAGCCATTGCGGATTCTGCGGCACGGGATGCGCGAAGACCGGGACAGAGACCGCGAGAAGAATGCTGAGGAGAGCTGCCAGAAGAACCCGGACAGAAGCCGCTGACAGAAAGAATGGGGCAGAAGAAACAGGAGCTTCAAGAGCAGGAACCAACCAATTCTTTCTGCCCCCTTCTCTCTGCCAGATCACCAGTGCGACGATGTTCTTCATGCGCTCACCTCGGGATTTCGTTCAGCGTGTAATAAGCGCGGTCGTGGAGCAAGGCTTCGCCATCGCGAGACTTGAAGTCGCGCAGATGGAAGTCGTGAACGTGGCCTTGCACAAGTCCCCGCACGCGCAGGCGGACGCTCATTCCATCGGGCGCGACTTCGGCGGCGGTGATGGTCGGCGTCGTTTGGTCCACTTCAGGGCTGCCGTAGCCTTGCTGGTAGATGTGCGTGTAGGTCTGGAGCACGTAGCTCTCGGGCCGCGCGGCTTGTGCGGGATCGGCGGGGCGCGTGAAGCGCACGACAAAGCCATCCGGCTGCGCACGGATGTCGAGAATCTCGAAGGGCGTCTTGCCGGTCCAGTCGAGCCGCTGGAGCAGGTTGTCCTTCATGCCTCGCACGGGCCAGCCGCGGTTCGTGCCGCCAGCGATGAGTTTGCCTTGTGGAGTGAAATGCACCGCGAGCAACCCGGTGCCGAGTCCTTCGCGGAACGGATAACACGCGCCCTGCCACACGCCGTTCACCTGCTCCGTCGTCGCGCGCATCACGATGCTCAACGTATAGTCGCCGACAAAAATCTGGTTGTCGAACGGCCCAAACTTCCCGCCCGCGCGACAGACTTCAAAGCCGGAAATCGAGCGGCCCATTTTCTTGTAGGGGAACACCACGGCGTAGGGCACGAGTTCCTTCACGCGCTTGCGCTCGGTTTCCATGCGCGAGGGCGTGTTGGGCATGACGGGGGCGGAGCCCATGTTCGTCGCGAAGGGATACCAATTGAAGCTGATGGGATGGCCCATGAAGCCGCCGGGCTTGAGGTGTTTCAGCGAACACGAGCCATTCCACGGCCCCTGACTTTCCACGTAAAACATCTCGCCGTGCTCGTTCGCGCCCACGCCGAGCGGGCTCCGCAGCCCGCTGCAAACCGGTGTCGTCCTGCCGTCGGGCGAAATCTTCAACGCCCACCCGCGGAACAGCGCCTTCGAGTTGTAGGACTCGGACAGCCCCAGCGCGACGTGGAGATTGCCCGCCGCGTCGAACTTCGAGCCGAGCGCGAACTCGTGGTAATGCCCGAAGCCCCAGCCGTCGCTCACCGTGTCGTAACGGTCCGCGCGCCCGTCGGCGTTGGTGTCGCGGATGCGCGTGACCTCCGTCGCGTGCGTGGCGTAGAACGCGCCGTCGCGCCAGGCGAGGCCCAGCACTTCATCCAGCCCGCTGGCAAACGTGCTCACTTTCGGCCGCGGATTCTCGTCGCCCACGCCGCTGAACAGCAGAATTTCCCCGCGCCGCGTCCCTACCGCGAGCCGGCCATCCGGCAGCGACACGAAACTGCCCGCCTCGACATAGACGCCCCCGGGCATCGGCACGTTGACGATGCGATAGTAAGCCGCCTCCCGCTCCGCCGTGCCCCAGGTGTCGCCGAAATCTTCGGCAGCGGTTGCAGTCGGGCAGCAAATGCTGACAGAAAGAAGGGGGCTGAAAAAAAGGAATCTGATCATCAGTGTCTTCATTCTTTTTGCCCCTTTCTTTCTGTCAGCAGTCTTCATGGTCTTCCGGTCAGGTGATATTCGATGGTGAATGAACCGCTCACGGGCACGAGCAGTTCACGCGCGCCGTCCGCGTCGCGCACGCTGGCCGCAGCGGACACCCGCACCAGCAGTCCTTTGCCCACGATAAACTCACGTTCGCCTCTCGGCTGAATCGCCTTCTCGGCGGCCATGCGGAAGTGCATTCCCGGCGGTGGTGCGGCGGGGAATTTCAACGTTCGTTCGAGGAACAGTTTCCCGGCGTCGTCACGCCGTTCGATGAAGAAATCCTCGACCGCGAAGCCATTGACGGTGTAGCGGAGCGCAGGGCGCTGCTGTGCGTCGAGGGTGTAGCCATTGAACGAATGCGGTGACGGCTGCGGCGTGTCGTCAGGGATGGGCCATGCGGCGTCGGGCGTGTCGAGCAGGGCAAAGGCCGGGCCGGACGGGAAGTTCACAACATCTTTTCCCAACAGTCGCGCCTGGCCGGATCCTTGTCCGCGCCACAAGCCGGATGCCTCGATGAAGCCGCCGCTCCACAACGAGCCGAGCCGCATCTGCGCCGCGTCGAACGCGAGATTGATGCCGCCGGGATAACCGACACCCAGGCCGCGTTTACCAATGCCGGGGAACGCGCGCCGGATGATGACGGCCTCGTCTTTCACCTGCACCACGAGCGGCTCCAGCACCAGCCCGCGCGGCTCGCCGGCCTCGGGGCCGCGTGCGAGCCATTGCCAGAGCGCGTCGCGCTGCCGGCCAGGGTCGCCGCCGAGCACTTCGGGCAGCGGCGATTTCCCGTCCGGCCAAAACGCCGGCATGATGGTGAGCGGCGAGAATCGCTGCGGGCTGGTCATGTAATGGTGGAACCAGTTTTCCTCCAAGCGCTCCGTCATTGTCATCAAGTCGAGCGCGCGGATGGCCCCCGCACTCTTCTCGCGAAACGTGTGGCAGGCGATGCAGTTGAAACCCTTGCTGCCCGCCAGTTCACGTCCGGCCTCATGCGGCTTGTCGCGCTTGGCAACGGGCGTGAACTCAGCAGGCGGCAGCGTGTCGAGTTGCCTGAGCCAGCCCGCGAGCGCCTCGGTGTTGGCGGAGCCGAACTTCGGCATCCGCGTGTGGAGGTAAGGCCGCGCCGACGCGCCGTTCGCCATCACGTCGCGCAACCACGCCGCCTTGAGCTTCGCGCCCACACCGGTGAGCGGCGGCGGCAGCCGGCCCTGATCGCCGAGGTTTTCGTCCTTGCCGGTGAAATACTCGTTGCGATTTGTGGCGACGCCACCCAACCCGTCGCGCTGATGGCAGGCGACGCAATTCAGCCGCGTCAACGAAAGCTGCGCCTGCTCTACAGGCGTCCATGCCTTCGCTTCCTGCGCGAGCGCCGCCTTCACCGCCGTCCGCTGTGCCGTCGAAAGCGGATAACGCGGCCAGTCCCCGCGCTTCTCCGACAAGCAACCCTCGCCCGGGCGCACTTTGCTCAAGGCCGCCAGCGCCGCCGGCGCAACCTTCTCGCCCGTGCTGTGACATGCTTGGCAGCGATGCTCGACGAACAACTGCTTCCCACGCGCCGCCAGCTTCGCATCCGGCTGAAACGTCTCGAGTGCGACCTTCTGTTCGCGCAGCAAGTAGCTCGCGATGTCCTCCGCCTCGGCGTGCTCCAGATGCGAATCCGGCATTCGCCCGCTCGGACGCGCAGCGAGCGGGTCTTTCAAAAACTCCGTCAGCGAGAACAGCGTGAATTTCTCCGCCAGCGGCCCGAGCGGCACCGAGCCGGGCAGCGGTTTCTCCGACGAATGACATGCCACGCAACCGACCGAGTGATACAAAGCCCGCCCACGCTCGACCGCCTCCGTCCCGGGCAACCCCGACGCCACCGGCTTGCCCAGCGTCGCGAGATAATGCGCCAGCGCATTGGCCGCCTCGTCGCGCTGCGTCTCCGGCAAATGCCCCAGCACATCCGGCATCGTCGTCCCCGGCTTCACACCCGAAGGACTCGCCAGAAACCGCCGCAGATGCGCCCCGTTCGACCGTGCGCCGACTCCGGACAACTCCGGCCCCATCTTCGCCGCAAACGCCGGCTGCCCGCTGGCATGACACGCCGCACAACCGAGTTCACTTACCAGCACCGCACTCGCAAGATTCTCCGTGCCCTCGCGCTCCAATCCACCAATCACCGGCGGTGCTGCGCTCCACGACTTGGGCGCAAGCAGCAGCGCGGCGGCCAGAAGGAAAAAGGATTTCATCGGGAGGAAGTTTCTTCCTGACTCCTTCTTTGCGTCAACCATCGCGGAGCTGACAGAAAAAGAAGACTGTTCAAGGATCTGGTTGAAGGAGCTATCATTGCGCGGGCGCCACACCCCAGAGTTTTCCGAGCAGGGCGAACATTTCCGGGTCGTGCCGTTTCAGTTCGTCGCGGGTGAAGGGGAAGAAGTCGTTGCGCGAGAAAAACGCCTCGGTGGTTTCAGCGAAGTATTCCATCGGGTCGGTCATGGCATAGGCGCGCTCGACGGTGTTCGGCCTGCCGTCGCCGCGCGTGCGCTCGACGCGGTCGTACTCGCCGGCGGCCCTGGCGCGATTGTAGGCCGCCTTGATTTCCGCGTTGGCGAAGCCGTCCTGGAGCACGCGATGGTGAAAGGCGTGCGCGAGTTCGTGCAAGGCGAAGTTCGGCATCCGCTTCATCTCCGCCTCGAAATCATGCACGCCGGAAAACTCGACGGCCCGCGCCATGCCCGGGTCGCGCCCGTTGTTGCGAAGCCAGCCGGCGTCCGGGTGAAACTCCGCGCCGCTCCGGCCAGGCTTGTAGGCGGGCGAAAAAAAGAGCGGCACCTTGCGCAACTCGGCGACGGCGGGCGCGGGCACGTCGCGCGCGATTTCGTCGAGCATCTTTTTCAGCAGCACGAGGGCGCGCTCGGTGTCGGCGGGTTCGGATTCGAGCAGCTTGGTCTGGATGTGAACCTGCCAGCCGGAAAGGTCGCGCGCCTGGCGGGGAATCGGCGCGGTGGTCTTGGGCGGCGTGGACGAGTCGGGCCGGCTGCGCCCGCTGGCTTTGGACTGGTCAAGCAAAGCTCTCAATTCCTTCACGACCTCCGGGCGGGCGGCAAACAGGTTGTTCGTTTCGCCGGGATCGGTCTCGAGGTTGTAGAGCTGGCCCGGCGCGCGCGGCGTCGTGTCGGGCCGGCCAAATGGTTTCATCTCGCCGCGTTCGTAGTTGTTTCCGCCCGAGCCGGGATGGTCGAGATACTTCCACGGGCCGCGCCGGATGGAGAGCGTGCGCGCGCCGCTGAACGCCTGCTGGAGCAGATACGGGCGGATGGACGCGCGATCTTCACCGCGCAGCGCGGAGAGCATGTTGAAACTGTCCTCGGCGGCGTTGTCGGGGAGCCGCGCGCCGGTGATGGCGGCGACGGTGGCCATCACGTCGGTGAGGCTGGTGAGCTGAGCGCTCGTCGTGCCGGGCTTCACCTGGCCGGGCCAGCGGACGATGAACGGCACGCGATGGCCACCCTCCCAACTGTCGCGCTTCACGCCGCGCCAGGGTCGCGCGCCGTCGTGGTCGTGATCGGCGCGCATGTGGACGACGCTCGTCGTCTCGGGCCCATTATCGCTGGTGAAAATGACGAGGGTGTTGTCCGCGACGCCGAGTTTTTCGAGCGTGGCGAGCAACTCGCCGACGATCCAGTCGAGCTGATGAATAAAATCACCGTGCGGCCCGGCTTTGGTGGCGCCTTTGAACCGCGGCGCGGCGAACGACGGCAAATGCACCGCCTGCGCGGAGTGAAAGAGGAAAAACGGCTTGCCCGGCGATTCGCGGACGTGCCGCTCCAAAAACTCGCGGCTCCTTTTCAGGAACACCAGGTCCACGTCCTCCATCGGAAAATTCGTGGCGATGAGACCGGCGCGGCAGTCGTTGGCGTAGGCGTGCCTGGGGAGCTTGGATTTGTCGAGCGGGCCAGCCGGCGGCACCGGCACGCGGTCGTTTTCGATGAAGGCGTAGAGCCAGTCCGTCGTGGGACAGCACGCCGTGCCGAAAAAACTGTCGAAGCCGCAGTCCACCGGCCCGCCCGCCAGGCGCCGCGAAAAATCCACGCGCCGCACGGCCGCGAGTCCGCCCGCGTTCACGGGCTGCCCGTCTTGGTCAAAGAACGTCAGGCCGACGTGCCACTTGCCGACGCAGGCCGTGCCGTAGCCTCGCTCGCGGAGCATCGCGGGCAGCGTGAGCTTCCCTTGCGCAATCAAAGACGGCCCGCCGGCGCCGGTGAAAACCGTGCCGCCATTCGGCACGCGAAACGCCATCTGCCCCGTGAGCAGACTGTAGCGCGTGGGCGTGCAGACGGTGGCGGGGCTGTGCGCGTCGGTGAAACGCATCCCCTCGCGCGCAAGCCGGTCCAGATTCGGCGTGGCGACCTTGGACTGCTCGTTGTAGCAGCGCACGTCGCCATAGCCGAGGTCGTCGGCGAGGATGAGGAGGATGTTGGGTGGGTCCGCCGCCACACAACGTCCGGAGAACAGGACGCCAAGCGCAATCAGAAGGCCGAACAGTGATTTCATGTCCGGCGCGGGATGGTCCCCATCTTGCCGCCTGCCTCTCCGTTGCTGACAGAAGGAAGGGGGCGGAAACAGAGGAATCGGTTGCTTCGCGTCGAAAGTGAAGACGATTTTTTTCATGGTGAATTTGTGTGCCGGAGCATTCTTCGAGTCTGACTTCATTCGTAGTTGAACTGAACACCTACGGCCGAGTCTTCAGCATCTGCGCGAGCTGCGCTTCGCTGAACTCGTATGGCCCCGCGCTCGGCGGGCGGAACTCGGTATTTAGGCTCCGTCCACCCCACGCGGTCTTGATGAATCATCTTTCCAGTCCGCCACGCAACCACGCGGCGTTCACTCTCGCGAGTCCGTCGCCGGCTTTGTCCTGCGTGGTTATTTCTTGCGTGAATTTCAAGCCAGCACCCCTTTCACCACGGAACCGTGCACATCGGTCAAACGGAACTGGCGGCCCTGGTAGCGATACGTCAGCGCCTCGTGGTTCAGGCCGCAGAGGTGCAGCATGGTCGCCTGCATGTCATGCACGCTCACGGGGTCACGCACGATGTTCCACGCGAAGTCATCGGTCTCGCCGAAGACGCTGCCGGGCTTCACGCCGCCGCCCGCCAGCCACATGCTGTAGGCGCGTCCGAAATGATCGCGGCCCGTCGGCTTTGCCGGATCGCCCTGGCCGAAGGGCGTGCGGCCAAATTCACCGCCCCACAGGATGAGCGTGTCGTCGAGCAGACCACGTTGCTTCAAGTCCATCACCAGTGCGGCGCTGGGCTGGTCGGTGTCTTTGCATTGCTCGGCGAGTTGCGTGAACAAATTGCCGTGCTGATCCCAGCCGCTGTGCATGAGTTGCACGAAGCGCACGCCGCGCTCCACAAGCCGCCGCGCGATGAGACAGTTGTTCGCGTAGGTGCCCTTCTTCAACGCATCGGGGCCGTAGAGGTCGATCACGCTCTTTGGTTCCTTCGAGAAGTCGAGCAGGTCGGGCACGCTGGCCTGCATGCGGAAGGCCATCTCGTATTGCGCGATGCGCGTGTCGATCTCCGGGTCGCCGTAGTGCTTCAAGTGTTCGGCGTTCATCGCCTGGATGTCGTCGAGCAATGCGCGCCGGCCCTCGCGGCTCATGCCGTCGGGGTTGTTGAGATACGGCACCGGATCGCCCGTGTTGCGAAAACGGACGCCTTGGTAGCGGCTCGGGAGAAAACCGCTGCCCCAGTAGTAATCGTAGAAAAGCTGGCCGCAGGTCTTGCCTTTGTCCGAGGAAGTCATGGCGACGAACGCGGGCAATTCATCCGTCTCGCAGCCCAGTCCGTAGGCCAGCCACGCGCCCATGCTCGGGCGTCCGGGAATCTGCGAGCCGGTCATAAAGAAGGTCACGCCCGGCGCGTGGTTCACCGCCTCGGTGTGCATCGAGCGCACCACGCAGATGTCGTCCGCCACGGAGCCGATGTGCGGGAGCAGTTCGCTGATCTCGGTGCCGGATTTTCCCCACGCTTTGAACGGCTTGATGCCGGGAACCGCCGGCCATTTCTTGTAGCCGCTCGACATGGTGGAAAGCCGCGTCGCGCCGCGAATGCTGTCGGGGATGTCCTTGCCGGACTCCTCCACCAGCACGGGCTTCGGATCGAACAAGTCCACATGCGACGGCCCGCCGCCCTGCCAGAGGCAGATGACGTGTTTCGCGCGCGGAGCGAAGTGCGGGAGGTTCGGCAGGCCGGGCTGTTTGCCTTTCAAGGGCCCGTTCGCTGCGAACAAACCAGTGCGGCCAAGCAGCGAGGCGAGCGCGATGCCGCCGATGCCTTGCGCGGCGGCGCCGAGGAACGTGCGGCGCGTGACGCGCTGGAGGTTGAGGGAAAGGGAGTGATGGAGCGGTGGAGTGGTGAGTGGGGCGGCAACGGAGTGGTGGAGTGGAGGAGTGATGGGACTCGCGTCTTTGGTCATCCTTGAATCAATCGTGGGCTTTCGGCTCATAAAATCATTCCTCCAATACTCCGTCATTCCGTTTCCCCCGCGATCCAGTTCTTCGCCTCGCTGCCGTACACCTCGTTCGACTCCCGGAGCACGACCGCCTCCGTCCAGCTTCCCTCGTCGCGCTTGCGCTCCAGCGACTCGACGAGGCGGAGCATCCCGTTCTCCAGGCGGAAGGCGAGCGCGTCCAGCATCTCAAACTGCTCCGGCGTAATCTGCCCGGCGCGCTGATAAGCGAAGTAACCAGAGACCGACTCGCCGAGGGAGCCGAGCGAGATGTTGAGCGCCTGTAAATACTCGCGAATGGTCCGCCGGCAGTAGCCTTCGGCGATGTTGCGATGCACCGAGTCCGCCGAGGCAATCGCCTGTGAGACGATTTTCTTCCGCTCAAAGGGCCAGTTCTGGAAGGTCTCGCAAGTCAGCCGATAGAGATCGATGGCGTCCTGCCAGACGCGGAGTTGCTGGTAGCCACGGTTGAGGTTGCGACGCGGGAGCGGCGCGGGAGGAGTGGAACCGGAGTGATGGAGTGATGGAGTGGTGGAGGGATGGCCTGTCGCCCCTCCAGCACTGCCACTGACGTTTCTGCGATTTTTGTAGTTCACGTTCATAACTCCATCACTCCACTACTCCGCCCCCTCACTCCCTGGTCAGCGCCTCATCCAAATTGAACAACGCCAGGCAGACCGTGCTCATCGCGGCGTGATCCGCAGGATTCAACTCCTTGTCCCGCGCGGCGGCCCCACTGCTCACGAGCTTCGTCGCCGCCTCCGCATCAGCAGCGTAGATGGCGTGCTGGCGGTCGTAGGCGCGCGCCAGCAGTTTCAGGTCGTTCTTCGTCGGCACGCGACCGAGCACGCGGCGGAACGCGAAGGTGAGTTGTGCGTCGCGGCTCCTCTCGGAGTGCAACGTCTTCTCCGCCAGCACACGCGCCGCTTCCATCCACGTCACGTCGTTGAGCGTGGTAAGCGCGTGGAGCGGCGTGGACGTGGTGCCCGCGCCCACGCGGCAGGTCTGGCGCGCGGAGGCGTCGAACATGTTGACCGGGCCGACGGTGCGCCGCCAGAAGGTGTAGAGACTGCGCCGATACAGGTCCGCGCCCTTCGACGCGGGATAGGTGAAGTCGCGTTCCTTGGTGATGGCCAGCGTCTCCCACACCGCGTCGGGTTGGTAGGGATAGACTGGCGCTCCGCCGATGCGCGCATCGAGCAGGCCGCTCGCGGACAGGGCCACGTCGCGAAGAATCAGCGACGGCATGCGGAAGCGTGACGCGCGGGCCATCAGGCGGTTCTCCGGATCGCGCTGGATTAACTCCGGCGTGGCCCGACTGCTCTGACGATACGTCGCGCTGGTCACGATGAGCCGGTGAATGTGTTTCTGGCTCCAGGCGCGCTCGCGAAACTCCACCGCCAGCCAGTCGAGCAAATCACGATGCACCGGCACTTCGCTCTGCACGCCGAGGTCTTCCACCGTCTTCACCAGGCCGTTGCCGAAGAAGTATTGCCACATGCGGTTGACCTGCACGCGCGCGGTGAGCGGATGCTCCGGCTGAAACAGCCAGTGCGCGAAACCAAGCCGGTTGCTGGCCGCGCCGGCCGGCTGCGGCGGCAGGAACGACGGCGGCGCGAACGTCACCTTGGCTTTGGGCTTCAAGTATTCGCCCCGGTCGAGGATGAAGGTGTCACGCGGTTTTGTGTCCTCCATCACCATCACGCGCGGCATCTCCTCGTTCTTGAGGTTGGTGATCCTGCCCTTGAGCACATCGACTTTCTTGCCGAGCGGGTCTTTCTTCGCCAGGTCGGGCCACACCTTTTCCTCAAAATGTCTGCGAACGGCTTTCTTGTCCGCCTCGCTGCGTTCGGCTGCGGGCTGCGCGAGAATGGGCGTGATGTTGTGGGGCAGGTTGGCGCGGTTCGTCTCCACCGTCGCGCTCCAGTTCGTCCACGCCACCTCGCGCTTCCCTGCGAGGTTCGCCTCGGCCTCCAGATTCTTCAGCTCGGCTTCCCAGCCGGCGAGTTGCTTCTTCTGCTCCGGCGAAGAGAGATCAAGCGTGGGTCCGGCGGCCCGAATGCGTTTGCCGCCGCCGGCCAGGCCGTTCTCCGGCAGTTGGTTGAACAACGCCATCATCCCGTAGTAATCGCGCTGCGTCATCGGATCGTATTTGTGGTCGTGGCATTGCGCGCAGGCCATCGTGAGGCCGAGCCAGGTCGTCGCCGTGGTGTCCACGCGGTCGAACAGGGCGACGAAGCGTTGCTCCTCCGCGATGGCTCCGCCCTCGCCATTGAGCAGGTGATTGCGATTGAAAGCCGTGGCCAGCTTTTGCTCCGGCGTCGCCTTGGGCAGCAAGTCACCCGCGAGCTGCTCGATGGAAAATTGATCGAACGGCACGTCCGCGTTCAACGCGTGCACCAGCCAGTCGCGCCACAACCATTGGAACGAATCGCCGTCCTGTTGGAAGCCGTTGCTGTCCGCGTAACGGGCCGCGTTCAGCCACGGCAGCGCCAGCCGCTCGCCGTAATGCGGCGAGGCCAGCAGCCGCTCCACCAACTGCTCGTAGGCGTCGGGCCGCTGGTCCGCGAGGAAGGCGTCCACTTCCTCCGGCGTCGGCGGCAGGCCCACGAGATCAATCGAGAGCCGGCGGATGAGCGTGGCGCGATCCGCCTCGGGCGACGGATTGAATTTCTCCTGCCCCAGCTTCGCGAGCACGAAACGGTCGAGGTCATTGCGCGCCCATTTCTTGTTCTTCACCGCTGGAACCGCCGGGCGCACCGGCGTCTGGTAGGCCCAGTGCGGTTGATACTCCGCGCCGGACGCGACCCAGCGTTTCAACGTCTCCTTCTGTGCGGACGTCAGCGTGCGATGCGACTTCTCCGGCGGCATCAAGTCGTCGTCCGTGGCAAAGATGCGGCGCACCAATTCGCTCTCGCCGGGTTTGCCCGGAACAATCGCCTTCAACTTCAACGCCGTCTCGCGGTCGTCCAGCCGAAGGTCCGCCTTGCGATGATACGGATCCTGCCCGTGGCAGTAGAAGCAGTTCTCCGAGAGGATGGGCCGCACGTCCCGGTTGAAGTCCGGTTTCACCGGCGTCGCCGCAAAGACCGCGCGCGCCGCCAGCAGCAAAACAAAAATGGTTATCGGCCAGTTCATAAATCAGCGCAGATTCCGACCCTCGCCGCGCGCCGGGCATTCGCAGAACGCCAAAGCGCCTCGGGGCACGAGCATCGGAGAATCATGGTCCTGTTTTTCCTGATCATTTCAATGGCGTCCCAGGTTTTTCGCCCGGACCTACTGACACAGCCGCATTACCCGCAGGCCGCGCGTGCGTGGCGCGAACGCCCGTCAGCGAGTCGCCGAGATCGGCGCGGGCCTTGGCGGCTTCCGCTTGCAGGCGCGCGACGATCTCGGGATTTGCGCTGGCCACGTCAAGGGTTTCGCCGGGGTCGTGCTTGAGGTCGTAAAGAGCGAGTCCCATTTTCTCAACGCGATAGCCGTGGCGGCTGGCGATGCCGCGAATGCCGGAGACTTCGATGGCCTGCGGTTTCATGTTCAAACCATCAGCGAGGCGAAGAGGAGCAACCGTTGGATTCGGTTCATTGCGGCATCCTTCTGGCCGGCACCTTTTGGGGAGCCGCTGCTTCTGATGTGGGTGGCGTCCACCCGGCGGGCTTGGGATGGGCGGTCTTGAGCGGATATTTGTCGCCGTATTGGGACATCTCCTTTTCAAGCGCGGCGGTGAGCCGCGCGACGTTCGCTGCGTGTTCCGGCTTGTCCGCAAGGTTGTTCAACTCCCGCGGATCCAATCGCAGGTCGAAGAGCTGGGTCTGGTCCACGAGCGGGTAACGGATGAGTTTCCAGCGATCGTCGCGGATGGATCTCATGCAGTCGCGGTAGCCGGTGTAGAGCACGTCGCGCACCTTCCGGGACTTTCCCTCGATCACGGGCCGCAGGGACTTCCCCTCCACGCCCTCGGGCAATGTTGCGCCGGCGAAATCAACCAAGGTCGGAAACAGGTCCATGAGATACACCAGCGCCTCGCTCGTGCCTTTCGGGATGCCCGGTCCGGCGAAGACGCACGGGACGTGCATGCCGCCGAACTCGTAGAGGTTCTGCTTCCCGAACAGGCCGTGCTCGCCCATCGAGAGCCCGTTGTCGCCGGTGAAGATGATGAGGGTGTTCGTCCACTGTCCGCCGGCCTTCAACTCCGCAAAGATGCGTCCGACGTGGTGGTCGAGGCCGGTGATGCAGGCGTAGTAGTCGGCGAGCTGCTGCCGGGTGTTCTCGGGTGTGCGCGGCCAGGGCGCCAGCTTCTCATCGCGCACCGTCATCACGCCGTTGTCGAACGGGTGCTGGGGCAGGAAGGCGGGCGAGAGCGCAATCTTCGCCGGGTCGTAGAGCTTGTGAAACTGAGGCTCAGCCGAGCGCGGGTCGTGCGGGACCGGCGGTGCGAGGTAGATGTAGAAAGGCCTGCTCTCGTTGGTGGCCGGTCGAGACTTCAGGAATTCAATGGTGCGATCGGCCAGACGACGGCTGCAACCGGCACGATCGCCCGCCTTGCCTTCATCGCGAATGCTGGTTTCGAACTGGGCGAGGCCGGCCGGAAAACCATTGCCAGTCTTTCCCATGTGCCACGTCTGGTAACCCGCCGCCGCCAGCACGCGGGGCAGGAAGGTGGCGGGATCGCCCGCGTTCGGCGCGGCGCCCGGCGCCTTCGGGATGCGCTGCCACGAGCGACCGGTGAGCATCATGGTGCGGCTCGGCGTGCAGACGGCGCCAATCATCGAGCCCATAGTATAACACCGGGTGAAGGTGGTCCCGCGCTCGACCAGCGTGTCGAGATTCGGCGTCTGCAGGATGGAATTTCCCAGCGCGCGCAGCCCATCCGGCCGATGATCGTCGGCGTGGATGTGGAGGATGTTCGGGCGCATCGGCGCGGCGACGGCAACGGACTGAATGGCGAATGACGAAACGACGGCGAGCAGGGTGGGAATGATTCGGCGCATGATCATTCCTTTGAAGCCCTGGCGTTGCTGTTCTTCAAAATCTTCACGGCGACATCGTTGGTTTGTTTCAAGCCTGGGGTGCTTCGACCGTTGGCGACGTAGCCTTCGAGCAGCCGGGCGAGGCGGGCGACGATCCCGGGATGTTCCGCCTGCACGTTCTTTGCCTCCGCAATGTCCGCGCTCAAGTTGTAGAGCTGCACGTCGGGCGAACCTTGCTTCTTCGCGTCCGCATCGCCCGGTTGGCCCCAGCCACCGCTGCCGGCGCAGAGTTGCAGTTTCCACGAACCCTGCCGGATGGAGAACATGCCGTTGATGCTGTGATGAACCACCGCTTCGCGCAACGGCGCGGCATCCGTGCCGAGCAACGCGGGAAGAATGCTCACGCTGTCCTCGGCGGCGGTGTCGGGAAGTTTTACCCCGAGCAGTTCGGCGCACGTCGCCATGAAGTCCGTGTGACAGATGAGCTGCGCGCTGTGCGATCCGGCTTTCACCTTGCCCGGCCAGCGCACGAAGAACGGCACCCGATGCCCGCCGTCCCAGAGGTCCGACTTGTAGCCGCGAAACTGCGCGCTGGCAAAGTGCCCCTGCTGCTCCAGCCGGCCCGTGCCGGCGGCGGGCGAGCAGCCGTTGTCAGCGGTGAAGATGGCGAGCGTGTTCTCCGCCAGACCATGTTTGTCCAGCGCGGCAAGCACGTCCCCCACCACGGCATCGGTCTGCATCACGAAATCCGCGTAGTCGCCCAGGCCGCTGCGCCCCTTCCACTCGGCGGTGGGCAGAATCGGCGTGTGGGGCGACGTGAGCGGCAGGTAGAGGAAGAACGGCCGGCCCGCCCTGGCGGCCTCGGCGTGCTCGGCGACATAGCTCACGGCCCGTTGGCCAAGCCGCGGCAGCATGGTGATGGGTTCGATGTTCTCGATGACGCGATCGTTCTCGATGAGACCGGACATCGTGCGCGCGTTCGAGCATCCCCAGAAATAATCGAAGCCCCGCGTGACCGGTCCGCCGACGATGCTCGAGCCAGCCGGCAATCCGCCCTTGCCCATTTTCCTGTTGCCCTTCTTCGCGCCCGCGGCTTCGGCGGCATCCGGAGGCGGTGTCGAGTTGAAGCCCAGGTGCCACTTGCCAATGGCCGCAGTGGTGTAGCCGTGCTGCTTGAGCAAGGCGGGCAAGGTCAGCCGGTCGGCCGCGATGAGTGGCGGATCATCGGTGCCGTCGAGCACGCCCCGTTGCAACCGCGTGCGCCACGCGTAACGGCCAGTGAGCAAGCCGTAGCGCGTGGGCGTGCAAACAGACGAGCCACTGTGCGCGTCGGTAAATCTCATCCCCTGCGCCGCCAGCCTGTCCAGATGCGGTGTCTTGATCTTCCCGCGCTGCGGATTCAGGCACTGCACATCGCCGTATCCGAGGTCGTCGGCAAGGATGTAAACGATGTTTGGCTTCAGCGCGGCGGCGTGCAGCGCGCCCAGTGAGGCGAACAGCAAAGCAACTAGCGGCAGCCTTTTCACGGTGTGCTGATTTTCAAATTCGCGATCGTGCCCTTGAACGGTTCCTTGGCCGTGTAGGTGGCGACGGGCCTTCCATTGTCGTGGCCGACGCAGAATGCTTCCGCAGGCTGGCGCGGGATGAGCGAGGCCGCCTTGCTTGTGACCGCGGGCAGGTCGTTCACAGTAAGGGTCATTGTGGCGTCGGGCGCGAGAACAGCGGTGATACGCGCGGAGCCGGTGACTTCCGATTTCGCGACCAGCTCGGTGAAGAAATCGTCCGCGCCGGTGCGGACGACGAAGGCGACGCGGCCTGCTTTCAAATGCAGAGCGTATCCGGCGCTGAGTCCGCCATGGGCCAGCACGATGGCGTCCCGCTGCGCGGTCTCGACGGTGCAGGAAATGGTGAAGGCTCTCCCGGCAACCTGCGGCGCGGCGGAAGAGACGACGGTAGCGCCGGGCTTCAAAGTTTCGAGCGCGACCGGCTCGGTAACCTTGTCGGCTTCAGTTGGATAAAGCGTCTGAGGATTCGCGGCCTCGCCCGCCGGACGGCGCGCCGACGGATTCTTGCCGCCAATCTCCGCGTCCATCTTCGCCGCGAGCGCCTTGAGGCGGGCGACGATTTCGGGATGCTGCCCGGCGAGATTCGTCCGCTCGCCAATCTCCTGGTCGAGATTGTAGAGACGCGGGGTCTGGTTTGTCGCGTCATGCGACACGGCTTTGCCCATGCTCTCAGCCTGCGCCGCGAGGGCGAGCTTCCACGCTCCCTGCCGCACGGCCTGGAGATTGTATCCGGAAAAATAATAATGCGCCTCGCGCGGCGATTGCGTGGTCTTGCCGAACAGGAGCGGCGAAATATCACGCCCGTCGATGACCGGTTCGGTGGGCACCGTGCCGCCCGCCAAGGCCACGGCGGTCGGGAGCAGGTCGATGGTTCCTGCCACCGCGTCGCACACGCTGCCGGGCGCGATTTTCCCCGGCCACCATGCCAGCGTCGGCTCGCGCATGCCGCCCTCCCAAGTGCTGCCCTTGCCACCGCGCAGCGGACCCGCGCTCCCGCCGTCGGCACCCCTGATCAGCCATGGCCCGTTGTCGCTGGTGAAGACGACCAGCGTGCGTCCGTCGAGCTTGAGTTCGCGCAGCGTGTCGAGCACACGACCGACGCTCCAGTCGGTCTCCTCGACCCAGTCGCCGAAGCGGCCATTGGCGGATTTGCCGGCGAAGTTTGTGCCCGGATGAATCGGCGTGTGGACCGCGTTGTGCGCAAGGTAGAGGAGGAACGGACGGTCCTTGCTCTCGCGAATGAACTTCACCGCCTCGTCCGTGTAACGCTCGACGAGGCGGGTCTGCTGTTCGTCGGTGAGCAGCTCGGCCACCTGGTGATCGCGCAGCAGCGGCACCACGCGCTGGCCGGTCGCCTTCGACTTTTTCTGCATGTCGTTCGAGTACGGAACGCCGAAGTAATGGTCGAAGCCCTGGCGCGTGGGCAGGAATTCCGGCTGATCGCCCAGGTGCCATTTCCCAATCATGGTCGTGGCGTAGCCGCGCTCCTTCAATCGCTCCGCGATAGTGATCTCCTTCGGGTTCAACCCGTTCTTCCCGCCGGGAGAATAGACGCCCGGCACCGAGACTCGCGCCCCGTAGCATCCGGTGAGCAACTGCGCCCGCGACACCGAGCAGACCGGCGCGGCGTAGAACGAGGTGAGCTTCATCCCTTCGCGCGCCATGCGGTCGAGGTTCGGCGTCCTCTGCTTCGTGGCGCCAAACGGCCCGATATCTCCATAACCCATGTCGTCGATGAAGATGATGACGATGTTGGGCCGCGCGGGTTGCGCTGCGTATGCCGCCGCGGAACCGGCAAGAGCCAGAAGGAGCGCAAGAAGTTGCTTCATAAATCGAAGTTCCATTTCAGCGCGAGCTTGGTGTCATGGCTTCCTGGGCAGCGGCGAACCGGGCAGGAATTCCTCGCGGCTGATGAAGCCGTCTCCGTTCGTGTCGCGCAGAGCGAACCACTTCTCGGCGTCGTCCGCTTTACGACCAGCGCTGAACTCAGCCTTGCTCAGTCTGCCGTCGTTGTCCTTGTCGAGCTTCGCAAAGTTTGCCGCGCGGGCGCTCTCGTTTGCCGCCGCGGCACGCTTCGGCTCGCTGGCGCCGGCTGCGCCTTCGAGCATGGCCGGGAGTGGCAGGTAGTCGAAATCGAGAATCATCTTTTCCGCCAACGCGAGCCGCAGGGCACGCTCGGCGGCGGCGAGTTCCGGTTTGCCGCTGAGGTTGTTCAGTTCCGATGGGTCAGCATCGAGATCGTAAAGTTCATAGACTGGCCGTGGCGTGGTGAAGTAGGTCGCACTCACGCCGGGCGCGAGCTTGCGGTCGGCGTGGGCCGCCTTTATCTCCGTCCACGCAGCGCCGCCGGCGGAGTCCACGGGCGCGTAGGGAATCCACGGCGTGCAGTTGTAGATGAACTTGTAGCGGTCGCTGCGCACGGCGCGGCTCAGGTCGTAGCCGCTGTTGCTCATGTTGACCGTGACCGGCGCGCTGCCGTGCGGCCCGCGCTCGACGAAGATGTGCTGGCGCGGTGTATATGGCTGGCCTTTGAGCAAGGGCAGAAAGCTCACGCCGCTCATCTTCGCCGGCGCGGGCACGCCGACAGCCGCGAGCAGCGTGGGAGCAAGATCTTCACCGCTGAGGAGCGCGCGCGATTCGCCCCCGGGCTTCACCACGCCGGGCCAGCGGACGAGGAATGGCACGTTTGATCCCGGATCGTAGAGCGAGCCTTTGCCGTGAGGGAGCGCCGCGCCATTGTCGCCGGCGAAGACGACCAGCGTGTTGGTCGAGAAGCCGCGCGCGGCGAGCAAGTCGAGAATCGCCTTCACCGAACGATCGAGTCGATTCACCTCGGCGCAGTAATCGGCGAGTTGATTGCGCATGCCGGAAAGGTCCGGCCAGTGCGCGGGCAGTTTCAGGCTGGCGGGCGCGGGACGAAATTCATCCGGGGCATTCCAGACATGATGGGGGTCGCTGAAGTTGACCCAGAGACAGAACGGTTTCCCGGCGGGCTTGCGGTCGAGAAACTCGGCCATCTGCGTGACCGCGGCCACGTCGGAGCCGGTCTTCACGTAGTCAAACCGCTGCTCGAAGGTTCGCAGCCCGTGCTTCTCCAGGAGCTCGCCGATCTCCGCGCCGCCGCGTTGGCCGGAGCCGTCGAGATGGTAGGCGCGTCCGCAGACACCGACGAAGTAACCCACCTTCTCGCGCAGCACCTCGGGGAACGTGACTTCATCGCGCGCCAGCGGCGAGGAGAAGCGCGTGATGCGGGCCGCCACCGGCGAACGCCCGGTCAGGAACGACGCGCGCGACGGCACGCACTGCGGCGCGGTGGTGAAGAATCGATGGAACTTCATTCCCTCGGAGGCGAGTTGATCGAGCGTCGGCGTCCTGACGTTCGTGTCGCCGTAACAACTCAGGAACGGATAGCTGTGGTCGTCCGAGAGAAGGAACAGGATATTGGGCCGATCCGCAGCCGGACTTTGACTGTTGAACATGAGGCCGAGCAAGGCCGCCGCGAGAAGTGTTCTTAACATTTCAGTTTCCTGGATTTGAATTTCTGCGGCGAGGCGCAGCCCCGGGTTCGTCGCCGCCGCTGTCGCCGGCGCCCCAGAGCGGTTTGACATTGCCGGCGTTCCACGCGTCCCACTTCGCCTGAAGCGTCTTCACCTTGTCCGGTATGGCGGCGGCCAGGTCGTTCGTTTCGCCGGGATCGCTGGAGAGGTTGTAGAGCTTGGCGACGGTGACGCCCTGGTTGCGTCTCCCGGTCAAGGTGTCGGCGGCGTTGTCGTAGCGGAGGAGCTTGAAGTCGCCCGCGCGGATGGCCATCTGCTCGCCGAAGCGCCAGTAGAGCGCGTCGTGCGGAGCGCCGGTTTTCTCGCCGCTCAGAAACGGCAGCAGGTTCACGCCCTCGAGCTTCCACTCGGGCTTCGGCTCCACGCCCGCGACGGCCAGGGCGGTCGCATTCGCATCGATCTGGATCACGGGTTGGTCATAGACGCCGGGCTTTACCCGTCCGGGCCACGAGAGGATGAACGGCACGCGGATGCCGCCTTCGAGCGTGGTGCGCTTGGAGCCGCGGAAGGGATCGTTGCGCGAGGCGTTCACGGTCGTGCCCGGCATGGTGGGGCCGCCGTTGTCGCTGATGAACAGGACAAGCGTGTTTTTCTCCAGACCGGCCTCGACCAGTTTCTGGCGCACACGACCGATGGCTTCATCCATCGCCAGCATCATGGCGTCGTAGGTGCGGCGCTTCTTTTCCTCGATGCTGGAAAACTTCGCCAGCCGATCGTCCGTGGCCTGCATCGGTGTGTGAACGGCGTTGAACGCGAGATAGAGGAACCACGGCTTGGCGCGGTGCCGTTCGATGAAGGCGATCGCCTCACGTCCGAAGGCGTCCGTCGTGTAATCGAGTTCCTTCACCTGTTCGTCGCCGCGCAGGATGCCGGTGGCGTTGGTGTAACTGTGCGCGCCGCCAAGGAATCCATAGAACTCATCAAAGCCGCGCTTGGGCGGACGAAACAGCGGCGCGGCGCCCAGGTGCCACTTGCCAACCAACCCGGTGACGTAGCCCGCGGCTTTGAGGCGGTCGGCGATGGTGGTTTCCGTCAGCGGCATGCCCTGGTTGCCGGCGGGATTGAACTCGTGCCCGAAGCGCGCCTGGTGGCGGCCCGTGAGCAGCGCCGCGCGCGTCGGCGAGCAATACGGCCCGGACACGTAGCCGCTGGTGAAACGCACTCCTGACGCTGCGAGCGCGTCGAGGTTGGGGGTCGGGATCTCGCGGCAGCCGTGGAAGCCGACATCCGCATAGCCCATGTCATCGCCCACGATGAACAGGATGTTGGGACGCGAAGCAGCCGACGTGTCAGCGGCGCGGGGTGTCGGCACGGCGAGACACAGCACGGACAGAATGGCGGTGAAGAGTTTCATGGCGTGGTTATTTGGCGAAAACAGATTGCTGTGATGGCGCTTACTCGAGGCGCGGCGCGGAATGGCCCTGGTCCTGGAGTTTCTTCAGCAGCGCCTCGAGTTGGGCGACCTTCTCCGGATGTTTTGCGGCAAGGTTGTTCCGTTGGCCGAGGTCTTCTTTCAAGTTGAACAACTGCACCGGCTGTTTGTCGTCCGCCGGCTGTTGATGCTTTTTGTTCCACGCCGGCGGCGGCTGGCGCGACGTGTAGCCTGAGGTGGTGTTGACCAGCAACCAATCCCCGTCGCGGACGGCGTAATGCCTGGCATTGGTATTGTGGATGACCATGGAACGCGGCGGTGTTCTGGCGTCGCCTTTGAGCCAGGGAAGGAAGTTGAAGGAATCCTCGGCCGAGTTGCGCGGCAGATCAAAATTCAAGAGCGCGGCGAAGGTGGCCATCAGGTCCACCTGCGACAGGAGCGCATCCGAAACCGATCCAGCCTTGGTCACGCCCGGCCACTTGAGCACGAAGGGCACGTGATGTCCGCCCTCGTAGAGGTCGCGCTTGAGTCCCCGAAACGGCGCGGCCGACCAGTGATCGAACTTCTCGTCCCGTGCGTAGGCGTAGTTTTCCGGTCCGTTGTCCGCGCTAAAGATGACGATGGTGTTCGACTCCAGGCCGCTTTCACGTAGTGCCGCGAGCAGTTGGCCGCAGGAATCGTCGGTCTGTACCACGAAATCGCCGTAGGCCCCGGCCTTCGATTTGCCATCGAACGCGTCCGTCGGAATTATGGGCGCGTGCGGCGAGGGCAGCGGGAAATACAGGAAGAACGGCTGCTCCTTCCCTTTGCGCGAGCGGATGTAGTCCGCGCCCTTGCGCGTGAGCGTGGGCAGCACATGATAGAAATCCCAATCCGAGCGACCCGGCCCGGGCCGGCACTCCCACTCGCCTTCCTTCGGCTTGCCGGGAACCGTGCGCAGGGTCGTGTCCGGCGGCGCGACCAAACGGTCGTTCTCGATCCAGGCGTAGGGCGGAAAGTTGATCACGTTGTCGCCGAAGTGATAATCGAATCCATGATCAATCGGGCCGCCGGGAAAGCGCTTGGTCCAGTTGTAGTCGGAGTGCTCGATGGAGTTCTTCGGCGCGCCTGGCTTGCGGATGGCGTCCCAGTCCATGCCGAGATGCCACTTGCCAATGCAGGCGGTGGTGTAGCCCTTGGCGCGCAACATGGCGGGCAGCGTCAACTGCCCTGGCTTGAACACCGTTCCGTCGTAAGCCCCGGCGATGCCGTGAAAATCCCGCCAGTGATGGCGGCCGGTCAGCATCGCATACCGGGACGGCGTGCAGACACCCGAGGAACTGTGCGC
>Ga0194120_10001287_pt1 | contig 46337 bp, 47 predicted proteins | sample TA2MahCa65mmetaG_FD_148642 | JGI IMG/M metagenome (GOLD analysis project Ga0194120, IMG submission 148642) | Freshwater microbial communities from Lake Tanganyika, Tanzania - TA2015019 Mahale Deep Cast 65m | ecosystem: Environmental > Aquatic > Freshwater > Lake | place: Tanzania: Lake... | reverse complement strand
CCTTGAACTTGGTGTGCGGCTTCACCGAACCCGGCTTGCACAGAACCTGGCCGCGCTCCACGTCCTCGCGCTTGGTGCCGCGCAGCAGGCAGCCGACATTGTCGCCCGCCTCGCCCTGATCCAAAAGCTTCCTGAACATCTCGACGCCGGTCACCGTCGTCTTCGTCGTCGGACGGATGCCGACGATCTCGACTTCCTCGCCAACCTTCACCACGCCGCGCTCGATGCGTCCCGTCACCACCGTGCCGCGGCCCGAAATCGAGAACACGTCCTCGACCGGCATCAGGAACGGCTGATCCTTCGGCCGCTCCGGCTGCGGAATATAGCGGTCGACCTCGGCCATCAGCTTCAGGATCGCGTCATGGCCGAGCTCGGGGCTCTTGCCCTCGAGCGCGCAGAGCGCCGAACCCTTGACGATCGGAATGTCGTCGCCGGGGAACTCATACTTGCTGAGCAGCTCGCGCACTTCGAGCTCGACGAGCTCCAGAAGCTCCGGATCGTCGACCATGTCGACCTTGTTCAAAAACACCACCAGCGCCGGCACGCCGACCTGGCGGGCGAGCAGAATATGCTCGCGGGTCTGCGGCATCGGCCCGTCGGCGGCCGAGACCACCAGGATCGCGCCGTCCATCTGCGCCGCGCCGGTGATCATATTCTTCACATAGTCGGCGTGGCCGGGGCAGTCGACATGGGCGTAGTGGCGGTTCTTCGTCTCATATTCGACATGCGCCGTCGAAATGGTGATGCCGCGCGCCTTCTCCTCCGGCGCCTTGTCGATCTGGTCATAGGCCGTAAACGTCGCGCCGCCGGTCTCCGCCAACACTTTCGTGATCGCCGCCGTCAAAGACGTCTTGCCATGGTCGACATGTCCAATCGTCCCAATGTTGCAGTGCGGCTTCGTGCGTGAAAACTTTTCCTTGGCCATGATCCCTGTTCCGCATGATTGCGAGCCCTCGCCCGGCGCGGGGCGAGGCTTTAAGGCTATTGGCGGAATTCTTCAAGTGGCGGGGTCGCGCCGTCGACAGGAGCTTCGGCCCCGCAAGAATTTTCGTAGCGGTTAATTGCAGCCGGAATGACAGGTCACTTCCGTAATCACGGGCTTCGTTTCGCCCACCGTGAGGACGTTGATCACGACGCCCTTCCGTTTCCAGCGGAAAATGCAGTTGGCCAATCCCGTTCCCGCGCAACTGACCGTTTCTGGCCGTCCTTTGCAGCGCGGATCGTCCTTCTGACAAACGAACCCTGGCTCGGGCTCATGGACAGGCTTCCAGCCTTTTTTCAAGAGGTGCTTGCGCGCCTTGGCGTAGGGTTCGTCTTTGGGGAAGCTCGGGACTTGCGCGAAAGCGCTCGAACACAGCGATAACGCAACGAGAAAGGCGGTTGTGGCGAAAAACGTTTTCATCAAAGTCGCTCCTCTTAAGGAAATAATCGCAAATTGATAAAGCGTCGCTCGCGCAGTCGGCAAGAGGCGACAGCGCGATCATGGCTGAAGCGCCGCACGTTGAAAACCCCGCCCAATGCGCCAATTGGCTCCATTGCGGGGCGCCAGATGCGGCTTCATCAATTGGCGTATGATTTTTTCGATGATCCGGTCGACTGGGCGTTCGCTGCGCTCTTCGCCATGCTTACGCTCGGCGCATGGGGACTGCGGCTGTGGGAGCCGTCGTTTGCCGGTCCGCTCACAAATCTCTCGCTGAACTTCGCCGCCCTCCTCGTCATTTTGCTTGGCGCGCAATATCTGTTGCGCGCGGCCTTTCCAAATTACCCCTTCAGCGCCGGACCCGCGTGGCGGCGCCTTCTCGCCTATCCGATGCGTCAGTTCCTCTATGCGGCGGCTGGCCTTCTTATCGTCAGCAGCGGATTCGAGGCGATTTTCAACGGCGCCTCACTGGAGGTCATAGGTATTTCGGGTGGATCGCCGGCTCTGGCGGATCAGACCTTGGCCGGCGTCGCCCGCGCAGCGAACCAGATCGCCGCCGTCATGCTCCCGGCGGCGTTGATCGCCTATCTCGGCCTCGTCGTTCGGGTCGGACCGGCGCGGCGGACAACTTCCACCGCGCTGGTCTCAACCGCGCCGGCGAGCGACGCTCGCGCCTTGTCGCCGCAATCAGCCCTGATCGGGCAGGATCTAGCGCGTCGTATCCGCCTCGCGGGTTGGATCGGGTTCTGGCTCGATTTCGTTCTGGCGTTCCTGACCGCGCCGCTCCTCGCCTTTGGCTCCGTCGGCCAGTCGATCAGTTCGACAATTTGGGTCAGCGATCCGCTCCACTGGGGATATTTCGGGCTTGGCCTGTTGTTCGCGTCGCTCTTCCTCGACTTTTTTTCGACCATCGCGTCCGAGCGCCTGATCAGCGATCCGGTGAGGGTGCTTACCGCCGATCAGCCCACAGCATTATGGTTTCTCGGAGTGGGTTCGCTCATTAACGTTTTCGGCGCCGTCGTATCGTTCATCGGCGTCGGTTTGAGCATCGCCCTGCTTGTCGCCAAGACCGTTTCGCAGCCTCCGGGGATTGCAATCACCGATCCGGACAGAATCGTGCGCGCCCTCGACGTCTTCATCTTAATGGCGAACTTTAACTTGTTACTTGCTCATTTCATTGGGGCTGGAGCCGCCGTCTGGCTCAGCATGGAGGCGCTGAACGCGCGACACCGGCTCGTGATCGGCTCTGAGCTGAGGACGCCTTCATAGAAACGCCGCGGCCTGTTGAGGTCAGGCGGCGCAACGCTCAGAGTTATCCTTCGTAAACGATGTCGCCCGCGACGACGGTCGCTTTGACCAGGCCCTGCAGCAGCGCGCCGTCGAACGGCGTGTTCTTACAGCGCGAATGCAAGGCCGCGGGCTCGACCACGAAAGGCGCGTCGGGGTCGAAGCGCACAATGTCGGCTGGCGCGCCCTTTTGCAGCCTGCCTTGCGGCAAGCCTAAAATTGCCGCCGGGCGCGTAACCATCGCGTCGAGCAGGCGCGTGAGCGTCACGTCGCCCGAATGCACGAGTCGAAGTCCGGCCGCGAGCATCGTCTCGACGCCGATCGCGCCATATTCGGCTTCGGCGAATGGCAGGCGTTTCGTTTCCACGTCCTGAGGATCATGGTCGGAGACGATCACGTCGATGAGGCCTTCGCTGAGCGCGCCGACGAGCGCCTTGCGCTCGTCCTCATGGCGCAGCGGCGGCCTCAGTTTGAGAAAGGTGCGATAGTCGCCGATGTCGTTCTCGTTGAGCGTCAGATGGTTGATCGAGGCGCCGCAGGTCACGGCCAAGCCCGCGTCCTTGGCTCTTCGCAGGGCGTCGAGCGACAATGTCGTCGTCACGATCGCGGAGTGGTAGCGCGCGCCCGTCAAGGCCACGAGCCTCAGGTCGCGGTCGAGCATGATCGCCTCGGCCTCGCGCGGCGCGCCGGAGAGGCCGAGGCGGTGCGCGAATTCACCCTCGTTCATGACGCCGGCGCCGAGATCCGGGTCCTCGGCGAAATGGACGACCAGCGCGTCAAAATCGCGTGCGTAAGTGAGCGCCCGGCGCATGACGAGCGCATTTCTGACCGAGCGCGCGCCATCGCAGAACGCCACGGCGCCCGCCTGCTGAAGCAGGCCGAATTCGGCGATTTCCTTGCCCTCGCGGCCCCTGGTGAGCGCCGCCATTGGCGCAACGCGGACGCGGCCGGTGTCGCGCGCGCGGCGTAGAACGAAATCGACGACGGCGGGATCGTCGACCGGCGGCAGCGTCGCCGCAGTCGAGACAAGAGTCGTCACCCCGCCCGCCGCGGCGGCATGAGTCGCGCTCGCGATGGTTTCGCGATGCTCGGCCCCCGGCTCGCCGACGAAAGCCTGCATGTCGATGAGACCTGGCGAGACGATGTCGCCCGCGCAGTCGATGACGCGCGCGCCTTCCGGAGCATCGTCCGGTCTCACGGAGTCGCCGAGTTCCGCGATGGCGCCGTTTTGCATCACGAGGCCGCCCCGCGCTTCCCGTCCGGAGGCGGGGTCGATCAGCCGGGCGTTGTAAAAGAGCAGCGGCGCTGGAGCTTGGGGAGACGACATGGCGTTTGCTTAGGCTATTTGTCGGGGGTTGCAAATGCCGGCCGCCGCTCAAGGCTTGATCTTGTCTCCCAAGCGCCTAGCTAAGGCGAGATGGGAGCGCGTGGCGCGTGCCGCGCGCCCCTGGGGCAGTGTATGCGTTCCCTCGGGCTTCCTGAATCGCCTTTGGCGCCGAGCGCGGCGGAAGGCGAACGACGCCCTGGTCTCAGCGCAATGATGGAGGCCGCTTTCGACGGAATCGTCGCGCTCGACGAGCGCGGGACGGTCCGCTCGATGAACGCGGAAGCGGCGGCGTTATTCGGTTATGCGCCGGACGAGGTCATCGGCCGGGACTTCGGGATGCTGACGCCCGAATGCGATCGCAGCTTTCGTGATTGTCTCGTCCCCGGAGCGCCCAGCGTTCGCCGGCGCATCGACGGCTTGCGCAAGAACGGGTCCATCTTTCCGATGGAGCTTGGGGTCAGCGAAGTCGTCTGCGACGGCGAGCGGCTTTTTGTTGGGTTGATCCGCGATCTCAGCCGGCGACTCCGCTTTGAGCAGGGGGTTCATGAGCTCCAGGCGAACCGGCTTGACCTGATTGAAAATATGACGGCCGGACTGGCGCATGAGCTCAAGCAGCCCCTGGCAGCGATCAGCGCATATCTCAACTTTGCCCGCCGCCATCTCAAGGAACAAAACCCTTCCGTCGAGAAAATTGCCGAGATGCTGGACAGCGCCGACGCGCAAAATCTTCCGCGCTTCGGAAATCATGGACAATCTTCGACAGTTTATCGCCCGCGGAGAGACAGCGAAATCCAGGCAAAATTTGAACGCCGTCATTCAAACCGCCTGTGAGTTCACCGACGCGCTCGCCAGGCAGCATAACGTCAAAACGACGATCGACCTCGCCGCCTCGCCGGACATGGTCGTGATCAACAAGGTTCAGATCCAACAGGTGGTCGTCAATCTGAAGCGTAATGCCATCGAAGCGATGCAGAGCTGCGAGCGTCGAGAAATGAGGGTCGCAACCCGGCTGGTCGAAGGCAATCTCATTCGGGCCGACGTCGCCGATACCGGTCCAGGCCTGTCCGACGAGGTCAAAGCCAGACTCTTCGAGCAGTTCGCAACGACGAAGCCGCATGGCCTTGGCGTCGGGCTCTCGATATCGCGTTCGATTATCGAAGCGCACAAGGGGAAGATCTGGGCGGAGCCCAACCCGGGCGGCGGCGCCGTCTTCAGCTTCGTCCTGCCGTTGGCGGAATCGTGAAGCGGCAGGCCGGTCGAACTCAGCGAGCCAATGCTGTCGCCAAGCGCGACCGTTCGGGCGGCGCCGATTGTGCGCCGCGCAAAGCCGTTCCGGCGTAAGCAATCGGCAAGGCGATTGTGGCTATAGGCAGGGAAGAACTGCTATTGTTTCTTTCCGCGCCAGCGTCTCGAGCGTCATTCGAATCTTTGGGAGCGAGGGCTTCGTGTTGACCTTTGAGAACGTCGGCTTGCGGTATGGCGTCGGCGCAGAAACCCTCCGCGACATCAATTTCCATGTTGCCCCGCGCTCTTTCCAGTTCCTGACCGGCCCATCCGGGGCCGGCAAGACCAGCCTGATGCGCCTCATCATCATGACGCTGCGGCCGACGCGCGGACTGATCAACATTTTCGGCAAGGACACGGCGGCGCTCAGCAACGAGGACGTCGCCGAAACGCGCCGGGGGATCGGCGTCGTCTTCCAGGATTTCCGCCTTCTGGACCATCTGACGGTTTACGAGAACGTCGCTCTGCCCTTGCGCGTGCTCGGCCGCGAAGAGTGGAGCTATCGCGGCGAGGTGATCGAACTCCTGCGCTGGGTCGGCCTTGGGGAACGCGCGCATGCGGTCCCGACGATCCTTTCGGGCGGCGAAAAACAGCGCGCCGCGATCGCCCGCGCGCTGATATCGCAACCCAAACTGCTGCTTGCCGACGAACCGACAGGCAATGTCGACCCGACGCTGGCGCGGCGGATTTTGCGCCTGTTTATCGAGCTTCACAAATCCGGAACCGCCGTCATCATCGCGACCCATGACTTGACCTTGATGGATCAGTATGAGGAAGCGCGGCGTCTGGTGCTCGCCGACGGCCGGCTTCACATTTTCGAATAGGCGGAAGATGACCGTGATGCGATTTTGGTCCCCGACCCGCCAGGATGCGTCCGACATCGACGAAGGCGCCGAAGAAATTCCGGCGAAAAGCGCGCTGGTGCCAGCGGATTCCGTCGCCGGCCGCTCGGTCGTGATCGTCATTGCGATCATGACCTTTCTCGCCGCGCTCGCCGCCAACGTCGCCATTCTGGTCGCCGACGCCAGCGTCGAATGGCGCAGCGATATCGCGCGCGAGGCGACCGTGCAGGTGCGGCCGACGGCCGGCCGCGACATTGAGGCTGACGTCCTGACGGCTGCGGAGGCGATGCGGCGAACGCCAGGCGTCCTGGAGGCGCGAATCTACGCCCAGTCCGAATCGGAGGCGTTGCTGAAGCCTTGGCTCGGCGAGGGCTTGGACCTTTCCGAGCTTCCGACGCCCCGCATGATCGTCTTAAAGCTCGACGCCGAAAATCGCGTGGATATCGATAGGTTGCGCGTGGAGCTCGAGCGCGTCGTTCCCAACGCCGTGCTCGACGATCACCATGTGTTTATCGAGCGTCTCGGCGACATGGCCCGTGCCGCCGTCGCCACCGCCGCCCTGGTCTTCGTTTTGATTCTGGCGGCCATGGCCGTCGCCGTGACGTCGGCGACCCGCGCAGCGGTCGCGACCAATCGCGAGATCGTCGAGGTGCTGCATATGGTAGGCGCCGCCGACGCCTTCATTGCCCGGGAATTTCAGCGCCGCTTCATGGCGCTTGGCTTGCGCGGCGCGCTGATGGGCGGAGGCGGAGCGGTGGCCTTTTTCGTCTTGGCGCAGTTTCTCGCCCGGCGATGGCGTACGACCGGCGGCGGCGAACAGATGGAAGCGATGTTCGGCGATTTCTCGCTTGGCGTCAGCGGTTTCCTTGCAATCCTGCTGCTTTCGGGCGGCGTCGCGGCGCTGACCGGATATCTGTCGCGATATATTGTGCTGCGCCACCTGCGGCGTCTCGGCTAAGCCGGCGCCAATAACATTGGCGCCAAAATCGGCTTATAGTCGCATCAGAATCGCGCGTCGCGCGTTCAATAGCATGGGCGAAGGATCCTCAGAATTGACGACCCCCCTGCGCGAGGGCGCAAAGAACGGGTTGAGCGCCGTCCGCAAGGTCGTGTACGGGATCGGCGTCGGCGGCGCTTTTCTCGGCGCGGCGTTCCTGATCGGTTTTGCCGTCTTCGCACTGTCGCTGCCGCGCGAGGAGTTTCCCATTCCGGCGCCGGCGGAGGGGGTTGTGGCGCTGACCGGCGGCTCGGACCGCGTGCTCGACGCCGCGACCCTGCTGGCGAGCGGGCAGGCGCACCGGATGCTCATCACCGGCGTCAATCGCGCCACGCGCAGCGCCGTCATCGCGAAAATATTGCCGATGTCGCGCGAACTTTTCGAATGCTGCGTCGATCTAGGCTATCAGGCGCTCGACACTGCGGGAAACGCTAAAGAAACGCGCGATTGGGCGCGCGAGCACAACATCACCCGCACGCTCATCGTCGTCACCTCGAATTATCATATGCCGCGCGCCATCGTCGAAATCTCGGCAGCTTTGCCAAATGTCGAGCTTTTTCCATTTCCGGTCGTCAGCGAACATATTGATGTGGCCGACTGGGCCAGCGATCTGCGCGTCGCACGCTTCATCGGCAAGGAATATGTAAAATATCTCGGGTCGATCTTGCGTCTCAAAGTCATGAAGGACTTCGACGACTCGGCGCCTTCGCCGCAGCTACGCCATAGCATCGCCTCGGCGACGCGTGATTCGGAAACTCAGCCCGGCCGTTAAGCGTCCTCAGGCAGCGGCGCCGGCGCGGTTGGTGTCGAACTGCAATTTCGCCAGCCGCGCGTAAAGGCCGCCCGCAGCGATCAGGCTCGCATGCGTCCCCTGCTCCACGATGCGCCCTTCGTCGATGACGACGATCCGGTTGGCTTCGAGCACAGTCGCCAGACGATGGGCGATCACAAGACTCGTGCGGCCCTGCATGACGTCGTGCAGCGCCGCCTGCACCAAGGCCTCGTTCTCCGCATCGAGCGCCGAGGTCGCCTCGTCGAGGAGCAGCACCGGCGCGTCGGCCAATATTGCGCGCGCGATGGCGAGACGCTGGCGCTGGCCGCCCGAGAGCGTGATGCCGCGCTCGCCCAGCAGCGTGTCGTAGCCCATCGGCAGCGCCATGATGAATTCATGCGCCTGGGCGCGCTTCGCCGCGGCGACGATCTTTTCGCTCGACGCCTCCTCGCGGCCGTAGGCGATATTCTCGGCCACTGAGAGCCCGAAAATCACTGGATCTTGTGGCGCAAGCGCGATCGCCCTGCGCAGCGCCGCCGGATCGAGGTCGCGCAGGTCGACGCCGTCGAGCGTGATGGCGCCCGAATCGACATCGTAAAAGCGAAGGAGCAGCGCAAAGGTCGTCGATTTGCCCGCGCCCGAAGGTCCGACGAGCGCGACCCGCTCGCCAGGCTCGACGATGAGCGAGAAATTCTGCAAGGCGGGCCTTTCCGGCGCGGTCGGATAGGCGAAGCGCACATGATCGAAGGCGATGCGTCCTTGCCAGCGCGCCGGCGGCGGAACCGGCCGTGGCGGCGCGACGATGCGCGGCTCGACGGCGAGGATGTCGGCGATGCGCCCTGCAGCGCCGGCGGCGGCGGAAAGTTCGCTCCAGGTCTGCGAGAGTTCGCCCAATGAACTGGCGCCGAGCACGGCATAGAGGACGAACTGCGAAAGCACGCCGGACGTCATGCGCCCGGCGAGCACGTCCTGCGCGCCGAGCCACAGCACGCCGACGACGCTGGTGAACACGACGAGAATGGCGCCGGCGGTCACGAAGGCGCGAAGCAGCGTCGCAGCCTGCGCGGCGTCATAGGCGTCTTCCACCGCGCGCGTGAAACGCCCCGTCGTATAGGCCTGCGCGCCATTGGCCTGCATCGCGCGCACGGCCGAGAGATTTTCGCCGGCATAGGCCGAGGCGTGGGCCAGCGTGTCCTGCGCGTGACGCGAGCGTCGGCGCACCGCCCGCCCGGAACCGATAAGCGGCAATACGATGATCGGGATCGCCGCAAGCGCCAAACCCGCGAGCTTGGGGCTCGTTGCGACCATCATCACGACCGCGCCGAAGAACATGAAGAGATTGCGCAGCGCAACAGACGCCGACGAGCCGAACGCAGATTTCAGCTGCGTCGTATCCGCCGTCAGCCGCGAGAGAAGCTCGCCCGTCTTCGCGGTGTCGTAAAAGGCGGCGTCGAGCGTCGTTAGATGTTTGAAGAGATCGGCGCGCAGATCGGCGACGACGCGCTCGCCAAGCGTCATGACGAAATAGTAGCGGGTGGCGGAAGCCGCCGCGAGCGTTGCGGCGACCGCGATCATCGCGCCGAAGTAGGCGTTCACCGCGCCGGCGCTGTCGGCGGAAAAGCCATGATCAATCATGCCGCGCACGGCGAACGGCAGAGTGAGCGTCGCGCCCGCGGCCACGAGCAGCGCGATAAAGGCGAAAACTATCGTTCGCTTGTAGCGTAGCGCATAGGGCAGCAGGGGTCGAAGAGGAGCGAGAGTGGCCCTAAGACCGCGATCCGGTTTGCGAACCACGGGATCGGCGGAGGCGACGTCAGCGTTCTTTTTGGTCATCGGCAGCGGGTATAGCGTCCGTTTTCGATGAAGACGAATTTGGTTGGGCGTTCCGTGATCGAGGAGCCGTCGAGGAAGGCGCTACATGCGGAAAAGTTTCTGTCCGCAATGGGCCGAGAAACCCATGTCGCTGTAGAATATCATTATATATCAAATAATTACAAATAATGAATCATAGCTCATGCGCGATTGACTCAGCGCCAACTTATGCTAATCTCCCCCTGCGTCGAAATGACGCGCCCCCATTGGATGGGAACGCGCCGCCGAACAAGGCGTGACTCAGGGAACGAAAATTAAGAGGAGTGAACAATGGCTCAGAAAGAACTCGAAATCACCACGAACACCTACGTTTTCGCTGGCATCGGCGCGGTCATTCTCGGCGGCCTCGCGTCCATCGCGCTTGGCGGCATCGCCAACACGGTCGCGGCTGCTGTCGTCGGCGGTCTTGCGGGCGGCTGCCTCGGCCTGTTCTTCTAATATAAACGAATAGCGGGGCGCGGAAAGTTTCGGCCTTCCGCCCTCCCCGACGCGAAGCCGGCAGTCTCAGCGACTGCTGGCTTCTCTGTTTTTGATGCTGCTTTTTCTATTCGGCGCGCCAAGTTTTCAGCGCGATCTACAGGGACGCCGTGGTCGCGCTCGCCGGCCAGATTTCTCGTGCGCGCTCGCGCAGAACATATTTGCGTATTTTCCCCGTCGAGGTCTTCGGCAGTTCGCAAAAGACCACGTGGCGCGGGCATTTGAAATGCGCCAAATGCTGACGCGACCAGTCGATCAGTTCCTCCGCGGTCGCCTCTTCGCCGTCCTTAAGCTCGACGAAGGCGCAAGGGGTTTCGCCCCATTTGTCGTCGGGGGCGGCGACGACCGCCGCGGCGCGCACCTTTGGATGGCGAAACAGTGCGTCCTCGACCTCGATCGAGGAAATGTTCTCGCCGCCTGAAATGATGATGTCCTTCGAGCGATCCTTGAGCTGGATATAGCCGTCGGGGTGGCGCACGCCCAAATCGCCTGAATGGAACCAGCCGCCGTGGAAGGCTTTGTCCGTAGCGCCCTTGTTTTTCAGATAGCCTTTCATGACCACATTGCCGCGAAACATGACCTCGCCCATCGTCGCGCCGTCGCGCGGCGCAGGCTGCATCGTGTCGGGGTCGATCACGTCGAGATCTTCGAGAACGAGATAGCGCACGCCCTGACGCGCCTTAAGCTGCGCTTGCGCGCCGCCGTCGAGCGAATCCCAGTGCTCCTGCCATTCATTGACCGCGGCGGGACCGTAAGTTTCGGTCAATCCGTAGAGATGCGTGACGTCGAAGCCGGCGGCCTTCATGCCCGCGAGCACCGACTGCGGCGGCGGCGCGGCGGCGGTGAAGAAGCGCGCGGTTCGCTTCAACGGGCGTCTTTCCGATTCGCTGGCGTTGAGCAGCGTCGACATGACAATCGGCGCGCCGCAGAGATGCGTGACCCCATGTTCGGCCATCAGCTCATAGATTTGACCCGCCCGCACCAGCCGCAGACAGACATGCGTGCCGGCGTTGACCGAAATCGACCAGGGGAAGCACCAGCCGTTGCAATGGAACATCGGCAGTGTCCACAGATAGACCGGATGGCGGCCCATGTCGCCGGTGAGCACATTGCCGAGCGCGGTCAGATAGGCGCCGCGATGATGGTAGACGACACCCTTGGGATCGCCCGTCGTGCCTGAAGTGTAATTGAGCGAGATCGCGTCCCATTCGTCGCGTGGCGGCGACCATTGGCGGTCGGCGGCGCCGGAGAGCAGGAAGTCTTCGTAGTCGACGGAGCCCAACCGCTCGCCGGGCCCGTCATATTCCGGATCGACATAGTCGATCATCAGGGGCTTCGTTTTGGCGAGCGAAAGCGCCTCGCGAATGACGCTAGAGAATTCCCGATCGACGATCAGCGCCTTGGTCTCGGCGTGATCGAGGGTGAAGGCGAGGATCGCAGCGTCGAGCCGCGTATTCAGCGTGTTCAGCACGCCGCCCATCATCGGAACGCCGTAATGGCATTCGAGCATCGCCGGCGTGTTGGCGAGCATGACGGAAATCGTGTCGCCACGACCAAGGCCAGCCTTTTCGAGAGCGCTCGCGAGCCGCCGGCTGCGCGCGTAAAACTCCCGATAATTTCGCCGCAGCGGACCGTGAATGATGGCGATGCGTTCGGGAAAAACGGCCGCCGCTCGCTCCAGGAAGGTGATCGGCGTCAGCGGCTGAAAATTCGCGGGATTTCGTTCGAGGTCGCGATCATAAGGCGAGTCGGTCATCCGAGGGATCCAAATGTTCGCCGGGCGCGAAAGCGGTCGCAGCAAAACCGATGCTCGCCGACGCGACACACGCAGTGAATGTTACGCTCTCGATGCAAGAATTACGCGCCCGCCTGCGCTTGATCAATCTTGGTCGTCAGCGGTTCGTCACTCGCCGAAATCGACGTCTTTCAGCCGGCTGAACACGCGATCGGCGTCGAAATTGTCTTCCTCATCCGCGGGCGCCGCTGGTTTGGCCTTGCCGAAGACATCCTCGGTCGTCGCCGGTTCGGCCCGCGGACTCGTGGTGACGCTCGCGGGAACCAGGGTCTGTCCATGATCCTCGACCGGCGGCTTGTCCTTCGCCGCACGGTTGACCTCGAAGTCGAGTTCGATTTGCGAGCAAAGTCCGAGGGTCACCGGGTCCATCGGCGTCAGCGCCCCGGAATTCCAATGCGTGCGGTCGCGGATCGCCTTCAGGGTCGTCTTTGTGGTGCCGACAAGACGCATGATCTGGGCGTCCTTCAACTCGGGGTGATTGCGCACGAGCCACAAAATGGCGTTCGGACGATCCTGACGGCGCGACAGCGGCGTATAGCGTGGACCGCGCGCCTTCTTGACCTCCGGCACGACCACTTTCGAAACCGAGAGATGTAGACGATGGTCGGGGTTTCTCTCCGCCTTTTCGATTTCTTCGCGCGTAAGCTGACCAGAGGTGATCGGATCGTGGCCGCGAATGCCGGCGGCGACTTCGCCGTCGGCGATGCCTTTCACCTCGAGGGGATGTAATTTGCAGAAATCGGCGATCTGATCGAAGGTCAGCGACGTATTTTCGACGAGCCACACGGCCGTGGCCTTCGGCATCAGCGGGGCGTTGCCCATCTTGGAAACTCCTCGATCGAGACACAGCGGCGGCGTCCGGCGCCGCGCCGCCTGGCGCTAGCGACCCACAGAACCGCCGTCCATGTTGGGATGCCGCCTATATAGTCCGCACCCGCCTAAAACGCAATCAATCCGTTGGCCTGCCGCGCCAGGGGCGTCAGCGCCTGGTCCAGGCTTACGTCTGTTCGCGCGCATGGGCAGGACGCAGTCCGCGCAAATGCGCCGGCAACAAATCGCCGATCGTCGCGCCGATCGCGGCCCCATAGCGATGGAACAAGAGTCCGAAGACGATCAGCAGAACGCCGATTCCAGAAAGCGCAAAGGGGAAAAGGATCGAATCCTGGAAAACGCTGCTGGCGAGATAGCCGAGATAGGTCGTGACCCCGATCGCGCCGAACACCGCATAGACGCGGCGCATCAGGAAGAGCGACAGGAAAATCAACGCGACATTGATGGCGCAATAGAGCGCCTTGCCAAGTTCGCTGCCGCTGTGCTGCGCCGTCAGCCCGCCCCAAAAGGCCATCAGGCCGAATAGATGCAGCCAGAAGGCGAAATCGCCGTCGCGCCAGCGCTTGAGATCGACCAGCCAAGCGACGGCAAGCACGGCGAGGCCGAAATACATGCTGACCGTCGCGCGCTGATCCCACGAAAACTCCTGGACGCCCATCAACCAAGGCGTCAGATCCATCGACATGAACCAGAGCGAGAAAGCGATGATCATCACGAGGAAGGGGAAGGGAAAGGCGAGCAGGGCGACGCCTGCCGCGGCGATCGTTCCAATCTCCATGGGAAGCCAGCTCGATTTGACCCAAACGTAAAAGTCGCCATAGGGGCGCGCCTCGCCAGCTGGGTTGACGCCAAACATCGATTGAAGTGCAAAGATCGCGAGAGGCGTCATTCCGACCGCGCAGGCGATGAGCAGGCCGCCCGGCGTGCGCAGGCCGCGCTTGCGCCAAAGATAGGCGCCGGCCGACGTGAATAGTACGGCGTAGACGATCGCGGTGACGAGCAGCGCCTTTTCGCCCCAAAGGCCAAATGCCGTCGTCGAGAACAGGCCCATGGCGCTGAGCACGATGAGCGCGCCCGCATACCAAAGCATATTGACCACGTCATAGCGCGGCGTCTGGGGCGCGGCTTCCGAGGGGGCCGCTTGTCGCGACGCCAGAAATTGCGACAGCCGCTCGAATGCCGCGGCGTCAATCGCGCCCGCGTCGCGGGCGGCGGCGATATCGTCAGTGGTGAAACGAAACTTCATGTCGGCGCTCCTTCGCGGCGACGTTCAATATGACGCGCGCCAGGGAAAGAATTTGTGCAAACGCACAACAGCGTAGCCTTTCCCGCCGAATTTGACAGCGCCCGCCGCTTGCGCCCATCTAACCGCCGGCGCCCACCGGGCGCCGGGCGAAGGATCAAATGCAGCATAAAGTTACGGGTCTCACTTATGCCGAAACCGGCGTCGACATCGACGCGGGCAACAGGCTCGTCGACATGATCCGTTCCGCCGTGCGTTCGACGCGGCGCTCTGGCGCCGACGGCGAGATCGGCGGCTTTGGCGGCGTGTTCGACCTCAAGGCCGCGGGATTTTCCGACCCCGTGCTCGTCGCGGCTAACGACGGCGTCGGCACCAAGGTGAAGATCGCGATCGAATCCGGTCTCAACGACACGATCGGAATCGATCTCGTCGCGATGTGCGTCAATGACCTGATCGTTCAGGGCGCCGAACCGCTGTTCTTCCTCGATTACTACGCAACCGGAAAGCTCGACCCAAGCGCCGCCGCCGCGGTGGTGAAGGGAATCGCCGCAGGTTGCATCGAAGCCGGCTGCGCCCTGCTTGGCGGCGAGACGGCTGAAATGCCGGGCCTCTATGCGCGCGGCGACTATGACCTCGCCGGATTCGCCGTTGGCGCCGTCGAGCGCAATCGCCTCCTGCCCCGAAATGTCTGTGCGGGCGACATCGTCTTCGGCCTTCCCTCCTCCGGCGTCCACTCCAACGGTTTCTCGCTGGTGCGCGGCATCGTGAAGCGCGCCGGACTCGCGTGGAACGCCACGGCGCCTTTCGCGCATGATCGCAATTTGGCGAAGGCGCTATTGACGCCGACGCGCATCTACGTAAAGCCCCTACTCGCCGCCTTGAAGGCGACTCCGCATATCGTCGCCCTCGCCCATGTCACCGGCGGCGGGTTTCCAGACAATCTGCCGCGCGTTCTGCCGAGCGGACTTGGCGTCTCGCTCGATCTCTCGGCTTTCGACGTTCCGCCGGTTTTCCGTTGGCTGGCGGAGACGGGAGACGTCTCGCAGAGCGAGATGCTGCGCACGTTCAATTGCGGAATCGGCATGGCCGTCGTCGCGTCCGAGCCGGCCGCCGGCGAGGTGGAGTCTGCGTTGCGCGCCGTTGGCGAGAAGCCCCTGCGCATCGGCGAAATCATCGAGACGGACGGCGCGGAGCGAGTCGTTGCACGCGGAACTCTGGCGTTGTGAGCCGATTGCGCACCGCCATTCTGATTTCCGGGCGCGGCTCGAACATGGACGCGCTGATCGCCGCGGCCAAAGACCGGAACTTCCCGGCCGACATCGCGCTTGTCCTCTCGAACCGCCCCGACGCGCCCGGCCTCGCCAAAGCGAAGGCGGCGGGCGTCGCGACCGCCGCGGTCGATCACAAGATTTATGCAGGACGCGAGGAATTCGAGCGGTCGCTGCAACTTGTGCTCGAAACCTATCGCATCGAATTTATCTGCCTCGCCGGCTTCATGCGCATGTTCACGCCTGGTTTCGTGGGGCTCTGGCGCGGACGCATGCTCAACATCCACCCTGCCCTGCTTCCCTCCTATCGCGGGCTCGACACGCATCAGCGGGCGCTTGCCGACGGCGTAAAGATTCACGGCGCCACAGTGCATTTTGTCGCGCCAGAAATGGATGAAGGGCCCATCGTGGCGCAAGCCGCCGTGCCGGTGCTCGACGACGACACGCCGCAAACGCTCGCCGCGCGCGTGCTCGCGCAGGAGCACGTTATCTATCCGATGGCGCTGCAGCTGGTGGCGTCGGACGCCGTGCGGATCGATGGCAATCGCGTGCTCGGCGCGCCGGCGTCGGATGACGCAACGCTTGTCGTTCCCGACCTGACAGCGGCGCCCCGGAGAATTGCATGACGATCACGCTTTACTGCTTCCAGCCTGTCGCCGGACTGCCCGACGCATCGCCTTTCGTGATGAAGGCCATGGTTCTTTTGAAGATGGCCGACCTCGACTATGTCGAAGACCGTCGCGGATTCTCGAAGGCGCCGAAAGGCAAGCAGCCCTACATCGACGACGACGGCGAAATCGTCGCCGACTCGACTTTCATCCGTTTTCATATCGAAAAGAAATACGGCACGGACTTCGACGCGCATCTCTCCGACGAACAGAAGGCGGTCGGCTGGTGCGTCGAGAAGATGTGCGAGGAACATTTCTATTGGATCGTCGTCCGCATGCGGTGGATGGATGACGCCAATTTTAACCGCGGCCCGGCGCGGTTTTTCGATAGCGCGCCCGCTATTATTCGCCCGCTGGCGAAATGGTTCATCCGCCGCAGGATCGCCAAGTCTTTATGGGCGCAAGGCATCGGTCGTCACAGCACGCCTGAAGTCGATGCGCTCGGCGTGCGCGACATCGACGCGCTGGCGACGCTGATCGGCGACAAACCCTATCTGTTCGGCGACGCGCCCTGCGGCGCCGACGCAACCGTCTTCGGCTTTTTGGCTTCGGTCTTAGCGCCCATGGCCGACGGCCCCGTTCGGGACGCTGCGCTGGCGAAACCCAATCTCGTCGCCTATCGAGACCGGATCATGCAGGCGTATTTCCCCGAGACCGCTTGACCGGCCGATCCATACGGCGCCGTCGCCACGACAGGCGCGGGCATGCGTTCCCGCTCAGCCGACGATCTCGTTGCCGCAAAAGAACTGGGCGATTTCCACCGCCGCGGTTTCCGGCGCGTCGGAGCCATGCACCGAATTCTCGCCGACGCTCAGCGCATGTTCCTTGCGAATCGTCCCCGGAGCGGCGTTCGCCGGATTGGTCGCGCCCATGACTTCGCGATAGCGCGCGATGGCGTTTTCGCCCTCAAGCACCTGCACGACAACCGGTTCGGAAATCATGAAGTCGACGAGCTCGCCGAAAAAGGGACGCTCCTTATGCACGGCGTAAAAGGTCTCCGCCTGCTCTCGCGTCATGCGGATGCGCTTTTGGGCGACGATGCGCAGGCCCGCGCCTTCGATCAGCGCGTTGATCTTGCCGGTGAGATTGCGCTTCGTCGCGTCGGGCTTGAGAATTGAAAAAGTGCGTTCGATCGCCATAGCAGCGCATCGCCTCGTCGTTGGAGTAATCAGGCGCCGCGCTTATATCGGGCGGTCGGCGAGGCGGCAAGCCTACATCGCCTCGGCTTTCTCCGCTTCGCCGCCCTGCGGCGCCGGCCTGAACCGAGTCGCCGGATCGTCGCGGTCTATGCGCCAATTCGGATGATGGAAATGCAGGACGCGGTCGCCGTTATATGAGGCGACGGCGTCGTCGAAACTTATCGTGCCGATCCGCCGCCAATTGCGGAACGTTCCCTTCTTAAATCCAGTGCGACCCGTCACTTCGCCGTCGTCCGTGACGTCGATGTTGAAGACGATTTTGCGCTTCGGCGTGGGATCGCCCCTGTCGAACATCATCGCCAGCAATTCGTCGCGTGAATCCAATCCCTCTCCTTCAATTCGCGGATGGTTCGGCGCGAGCGTCAGGCGCATGAAACGCGGCGCGTGCGTCGGAAGGTCGCGAGGCTTGCCGAGCTCGGCGATTTCATGGAGCTGCCGCTGGGTGGCGTCCTTATCGATGATGGTGAATACGACGCCGGCGGTCATGACGATCGGCGACGTTCCCCAATCATTCGAAAGAGTGACGTTCGGCGCATTGACGAATTCGACATCGTTGACGTAGCGCGTCGACGCGCCGACGATGTCGTCGATCGTGAAGAAATTCGCCGTCTGCAACGGTTCCTGGTGGTTTGGGTCGGTTGTCGGGAAAAGCTTGCCGGCGATGCCCTGCCCACGCGGTTTGCCGCGCTGCACCGCGCCGCCGTTGGAATAGCGGGCGACGATGAGCGCCTTGCTGCCCTTCTGGAAAAAGCCGGTGTAGCCGCTGTCTTCGGTGATTTCCCAAAGTCCGGTCAGAACGACCCCCCAGGGATGGACGATGCGTCTGAAGCCCTTTTTGTCCGGTCCCCACCTCAGATCGCTGCGCGCGTCGACCGATCGTTTCGCGGCATCGGTCAAATAGTGCCTGCCCTTCCAGAGCACGCGCAACATGTCGACAAAGGTCGGCATGACGAAGGGGAGCGGCGACTCTCCTGGCGCGCCCCAGACCTTTTGATAGGGATTGGCGAAAACCGCGTCGCGAACCTCGCTGAATCGCGAGCCGGGATAGACGCGGTCTGCGTCGATGAACTCGATGACGCCAAAATCATTCGGGTCCATGGCATGTCCCCTTCATCCAATTAATTTCGAGAAAGCCTGAGCTCCTCCAACCGGAGGACTTTATCGGCATCGGTCCGATTGTCCAGCTTCGCTCAGCGATAAGCGCTGGCGACGCCGATAAAATCCTTGGCCGTCAGACTGGCGCCGCCGACGAGCGCGCCGTCGACATTCGCGACGCGCAGCAGTTCGCGCGCGTTCGACGGCTTTACCGAGCCGCCATAGAGAATGCGAACCTCCGCGCTCTTGCCACGGCCAAGCCTGGCTTCGATCCGCTCGCGAGCGAAGGCGTGCATCGCGGCGACGTCATCGACCGTCGGCGTCAAGCCGGTGCCGATCGCCCAGACCGGCTCATAGGCGATGACGATATGGCTTGGCGCATCGGCGGGAAGCGAGCCATCGATCTGGGCGCCCACTACGGTCAGCGCGTCGCCCGCATCACGCTCGGGCCGCGTCTCGCCGACGCAAATGATCGGCGTGAGCCCGGCGCGCAGGGCCGCCGCCGCCTTCGCCCGCACGTCGCCGTCGGTTTCGCCGTGATCCGAACGGCGTTCGCTATGGCCGACGATGACATAAGACGCGCCGGCGTCTTTGAGCATCTCGGCGGAAATGTCGCCGGTGTGGGCGCCGCCAGGCGCGGCGTGGCAATCCTGGCCGCCAAGTCCCAAGCCTGCGCGCGCCGCCACATCCCCGGCGAGCGCCATCAACGTCGCCGGCGGGCAGACAATCAAATCGGCGCGCGCGCGGAGCGCGTCATCATAGGCGGCGCCCATCGCCTCGATTTCGGCGAGAGAGGCGCGCAGCCCGTTCATTTTCCAATTTCCGGCGACGAGCGGGCGGCGGGTCATGCAAAGCGCTCCTGACGTTGCAAATTGGGTAGCAGAGCAAAGATCAGCCAACAATGCGCCTGGAGCGCAGCCGCGAGCGACGTCATTGCGCCGTCATATATTTCGATATATCTGGAATTATGGAAACAGAAACGGCGCTCGCCTGTCTCGCCGCGCTGGCTCAGCCCACGCGGCTCGAAGCGTTTCGGCTGCTCGTGCGGCATGAGCCCAAAGGTCTGCCGGCCGGCGATGTCGCCCGCGCGCTCTGCGTGCCGCAGAACACGCTCTCCGCCCATCTCAACGTCCTGTCGCAGGCCAAGCTTGTCGTCAGCGCCCGCAACGGCCGCAGCATCGTCTATCGGGCGGACCTTTCGCGGCTCGATGCGCTGGCGCGATTTCTCGCCGAAGACTGTTGCGGCGGCGCGGCATGCGCGACAGCCGACGCTCTCACCCACATCAAATGTGAGCCTCGCCAATGACTGACAGGATCTACAACGTGCTGTTCCTCTGCACCGGCAACAGCGCGCGTTCGATCATGGCCGAGGCGCTGCTGCGCGCCCGCGGCGCCGGCCGCTTCAACGCCTTCTCGGCGGGCAGCCACCCCAAGGGCGCGGTCAATCCTTACGCGCTCAAGACGCTGGAGACGATGGGCCTGCCGACAGAGGGCTATCGCTCCAAGAGTTGGGACGAGTTCGCTGGACCGGAGGCACCGCGCATGGATTTCGTCTTCACCGTCTGCGACGACGCGGCGGGTGAAATCTGCCCCGCTTGGCCCGGTCAACCAATGACGGCCCACTGGGGAATCGAAGATCCGGCGGCGGCTGAAGGAAGCGATATCGACAAGCAGCGCGCTTTCGCCGCCGCCTTCCGCTATCTGCGCAATCGCATTGATCAGTTCTGCGCGATTCCGCTGCATCGCCTCGACAGGCTCGCGCTTAGCCAGCGCCTGCATCAGATCGGGGATATGGAAGGCGCAACGTCGCCGAAAGCCGTGGCAGAGTAAACTCATGACAATCTTCGAACGCTATCTTTCACTCTGGGTCGCGCTCTGCATCGTCGCCGGCGTCGCTCTCGGTCATTTCCTTCCCGGCCTGTTTCACGCGATCGGGGCGATCGAAATCGCAAAGGTCAATCTGCCGGTCGCCGCGCTGATCTGGCTGATGATCACGCCGATGCTGATGAAAATCGACTTCGCGGCGCTTGCTGAAGTCGGGCGTCACTGGCGCGGCATCGGCGTGACGCTTGTCGTCAACTGGGCCGTGAAGCCTTTTTCGATGGCCCTGCTCGGATGGGCTTTTATCGGCTATCTGTTTCGACCCTATCTGCCGGCCGATCAGATCGATTCTTATATCGCCGGCCTCATTCTGCTCGCCGCCGCGCCCTGCACCGCCATGGTCTTCGTCTGGTCGAATCTCACCAAAGGCGAACCGCATTTCACGTTGAGCCAGGTTGCGCTCAACGACTCGATCATGATCGTCGCCTTCGCGCCGATCGTGGGCTTGCTGCTTGGACTTTCGTCGATCAGCGTGCCGTGGAACACGCTGTTCCTGTCGGTCGTCCTCTATATCGTCGTTCCGGTGATCGCCGCTCAGATCATGCGCAGGCGGCTGCTCGCGGCAGGCGGCGAAAAGCGTCTCGCACAGGCGCTCGCGCATGTCGGCCCGGCATCGCTCATCGCGCTGCTCGCGACGCTCGTTCTGCTTTTCGGTTTTCAGGGAGAACAGATCATCCGCCAGCCGGCGATCATCGCCATGCTCGCGGCGCCGATATTGATCCAGGTCTATTTCAACGCGGGACTGGCCTATCTCCTCAATCGCGCGGCGGGAGAGGCGCATTGCGTCGCCGGTCCGTCGGCGCTGATCGGGGCAAGCAATTTCTTTGAACTTGCGGTCGCGGCGGCGATCAGCCTGTTCGGCTTTGAGTCCGGCGCCGCGCTCGCGACTGTCGTCGGGGTGCTGATCGAAGTTCCAGTGATGCTGAGCGTCGTCTGGATCGTCAATCGGAGCAAGGGTTGGTATGAGCGCGGAGCGCTTCGATCGTCCGATCGAGCCCCCGCGCCCGTCGATCTACCCTGACCTTAGCAGAGGCGATAGCCGTAGGCCGCCAGCTGACGGCCGGTGATGCGCAGCATCGGACCGGGAGCGCGATTGCCGTGGCTGTAAACGTGGGCCATGAAGACCCGGCGCAATGCAGGCTTGTAATGCGCGGCGAAGACCGCGGTCATGCGCGGATCGATGACGCCCCCCTCAGGCCCGCCGAACCAAGGCGCATGGAAGCCGAAAACTGCGCCTTCGGAAACACAGGATTTGTGCGACGCCAGATAGAGGGTGCATGAGGAATCGCATTCCGTGGGGCCGATGCGGATGGGCTCGCCTCGGGACTCCGCCCGAGCTAGCCTGGCTTGATATTGCTCCACGCGTCCGCCGTAGTCCGGGGCCATGACGTCGAAGGCGTGCGCTGGAGCCGTAAAAAGTACAGCCGTCATCATTCCTGCAAGACCGAGTGATCGCAGCATAGGACTTCCTTTTTGGGGCGCTCGTTAGGGCGGTCTTGCCGCCGAATGGCTGTCAGGGCTCAGTCGACCGAGCGCATGTCTCGGGCCCTTGGGGAAGGGGAAGGGCTCCACTCGCGCCTCTTCCAGCTTCAGCGTCCCATTGATAAATCAAGCGTCATCTCTAGTGCAAGCGGGGCCTTAACTTTATAGTTAAATTTTTTTGAAGATGACGCTTGTCGGCGCTGAGCCGCGCCCTAATGAGCTATAGCTCGACATCCCGCGTCGCCCGCAGCGAGCGCATGCATATTTAAGAAGCCTGTCGGATTTATGGCGCCTTAGACGTCAGCGCTTGCGTTTTTTCTCGACGTCCATCGCCAGCGACTTACCCAAAATATGCTCGTCGCGCCCGATGACATGGGCGCTTGAGCCGACGATGAGCGGATCGGGTCCGTGGACGACGCCGGCGTCCTTATTCGGATAGTCGAGGCTCGACAAGAAGTGCTGCATGCAATTAAGGCGCGCGCGTTTCTTGTCGTCCGACTTAATGACGATCCAGGGCGCGTCGGCCGTGTCGGTGAAGAAGAACATCGCCTCCTTCGCCTCGGTGTAATCGTCCCATTTATTCATCGAAGCGCGATCGATCGGCGACAGTTTCCACTGCTTCAGGGGATCGTTCATGCGCGACCGGAACCGCCGCTGCTGCTCTTCGCGCGTCACCGAAAACCAATATTTGTAAAGGCGGACGCCGGAGCTGACGAACATGCGCTCCAGTTCGGGACATTGGCGCATGAAGTCGAGATATTCATTCGGGGTGCAGAAATTCATCACGCGCTCGACGCCGGCGCGATTGTACCAGGAGCGGTCAAAGAAAACGATCTCGCTGTCCGCGGGCAGATACTGGATGTAACGCTGGAAATACCACTGGGTGCGCTCGCGCTCGGATGGCTTTTCCAACGCCACCACGCGCGCCCCGCGCGGATTGAGATGCTCCATGAAACGCTTGATCGTGCCGCCCTTCCCGGCCGCGTCGCGCCCCTCAAACAGCATGACGATGCGTTGGCCGGTCTCCTTCACCCAGTTTTGCGCTTTCAGGAGCTCCACCTGCAGCAGCGCCATGTGCCGCAGATAGACTTTTTCGCTGAGCCGCGTCTTATAGGGAAATTCCCCCGATTCAAACGCCTTGCGGATCGCCTCGGAATCGGCGCGCAACCGGCGAACATTCTGTTGCGGCGCATGTGCGCGCGCGCCATGTTCGACCCCGCGAATGACCGCCGCCCCGTCCTCGATTTTCGGCGCCGGAGCGGCTGAGCCGGCTTCGGCGAGGGCGTCCGCGGTTTCGTCCATTGTCGACTCCCATGTTCGGCGCAGGCGCGGCCCGGCTCGCCCCGGATTTCGGGAGCGCTAGGCGCGGCTTCAGCTCGGGGGGGAGACTGCAGGCTTTTAAAACAAAAAATCAACCTCGCAGATCGACGCGCCCGCGGTCCAAGCTGGTCCCAATTCGGCGCGTTGCAACGCGCCCGCGCGCTCCCTATAGTCCGCCGCCAAAAGCCGGGGAGCCGGCCCGAACGCTGCCAAGGAAGCACCCCTCATGTTAGAAGGCCTGCGCGTCGCTTCGCAGAACTGGATCGGCCGCGCCATCATGGCGCTGGTCATGGGCGTTATTGTGGTCAGTTTCGCGATTTGGGGCGTCGGGGACGTTTTTCGCGGCATGACGACGCAACGCCTCGCCCGCGTTGGGGGCGGCGAAGTCTCCGTCGAGGCCTACCGCAGCGCCTACCAAAACGAGCTACGCCGCATCCAGCAGCGGATGCGGCGCGCGATCACCAATGAGGAGGCGCATCAGTCGGGACTGGACCTGCAGATTTTGGAGCGCCTGGTCACCGAGGTCGCGCTGGATCAAAAGGCGCGTCAGCTACAGCTGGCGGTCAGCGACGAGACCGCCCAGCGCTTGCTCGCGTCTGAAAAAGTCTTCCAAGGCCCGGACGGCAAATTCGACGCCGCACGATTCAGGCAGATCGCCAATGACGCCGGCTTCACCGAGCGCGGCTTCCTCGCCGATCAGAAGAACGCCTATCTGCGCAAGATGATCACCGACATCGTCATCGCCGGAGTCGAGCCGCCTAAGCTGATGATCGAAGCGATATACCGCTTCCGCAATGAATCGCGAACGATCGACTATGTCGTTCTGCCGCCGTCCCTGGTCGCCGCGGCGTCCGCGCCGTCCGACGAGGAGCTGAAAAAATATTTCGGCGAGCACGAGCAGACCTTCCGCGCCAAGGAATTTCGCAAATTGACGACGCTCGTCGTCAGCCCTTCCGCGGTCGGCAAGCCGGAAAGCGTCTCCGAAGAAGACGCACGCAAATTTTATGACGAGGTGAAGTCGAAGCGTTATGGAACCCCGGAAAAACGCGACGTGCGGCAGGTCGTATTCAAGACCGACACGGAAGCTGAAGCCGCGCTCGCGCGGCTGAAGGCCGGCGCCGACTTTGACGCGCTGGCGGCTGAGCTGAAACTCAATCCCAAGGACGTAAATCTCGGATTCGTGGAACAGCGCGATTTCGGCGACGCCAAAGTCGGGGCGGCTGTTTTTGCGCTTCCCCAGCCGGGACTGACCGATCCGGTCCATACCGCCTTCGGCGCCGTCGTGTCGCAAGTGAGAAGCATCACCCCGGCCGTCTATAACAAAACCTTCGAACAGGCCGCGCCCGAAATTCGCAAGGAAATCGCCGCGCAGCGCGCGACGCCCGAGGTGCGCAAGCTCCAAGAGACCATCGAAGATCAGCGCGCCTCCGGCAAGACGCTGGCCGAAGCCGCAAAGGCGGCGGGACTCGAGACGAAGGGTTACGACGCCGTCGACGACGCCGGCAATGATCGCGCCGGTAAGCCGATCGCAGACCTTCCCGCGGGTCCTGACCTCGTCAAGGCGGCCTTTGCGTCGGACGTCGGAGTCGACAACGACACCGTCGCAACCCGCGACGGCGGCTATGTCTGGTATGAGGTCAACGCCGTTGAGCCTGCGCATCAGAAGGCCTTCGATGAGGTGAAGGAAGCGGTCGCCGAGGCGATGCGCAACGAAGCGGCGCAAAAAGCGCTCACCGCCAAAGCCGACGAGATTGTCGCCAAGCTGAATGCTGGCAAGCAGCTCGAAGACATCGCCAAGGAGCTCGGCGTTCAGCCGCAGCGCGCGAATGACGTGAAGCGCGAAGCGCGTCCGGGCTTCAACTCCAATGTAATCGTTCAATTCTTCGAGGTAGCGCCGCGGAACGCCGGCTCGGTCGTCGTCGACAATGGACGAATGGTGTTTTTCGTGCGCGACTCGACGACGCCTGTTTTCGATCCAAACTCGATCGAATCGAAGACGATCGCTCAGCAGCTGAAGCCGGCGCTGGATAATGACTTGCTGGAGCAATATGTCGGCGGCCTGGAAAAGGCGCTCGGCGTCGACATCAACCAGCGGGCGCTCGCAGCCGCGACCGGAGCGGAACGCGACAGGTGAGCGGCGCGCTGTTTGAGCCTGACTTCGACGCGTTCGGCCCCGAATATGACGCCGGTCGGCCGCAACTGGTCGTGACGCGCCTCGTCGCCGATCTCGAAACGCCGGTCTCCGCCTATCTCAAGGTCGCGCGCGACCGGCGCGGCCCCGCCTTTCTTCTTGAGTCCGTCGAAGGCGGCGCTGCGCGCGGCCGCTATTCGATGATTGGCCTTGACCCCGACCTCATCTTTCGCGCCGCCGACGACAGGGCGGAAATCGATCGCGCCGCGCTTGACGGCGTGAGCGGCTTCACGCCTTGTGAAGCCCCTCCCCTTGTCGCCCTGCGCCAGCTCATCGCCGAGTCCGCCGTGCCGCAGGCCGCCGGCTTGCCGCCGATGGCCGCAGGCGTGTTCGGCTATCTCGGTTACGACATGGTGCGTCAGATGGAGCGCCTCGCGCCGGCGAAGGACGACAAGATCGGCGTCCCTGACGCGCTGCTCGTGCGTCCGACGGTGATGATCGTGTTCGACACCGTCCGCGACGAAATTTCGATCGTGACGCCTGTCCGACCCAAATCCGGCGTTGCCGCGAAGCCCGCCTACGAAGCCGCGCTGGCGCGTCTCGACAGAGTGGTCGCAACGCTGGAGGCGCCATTGGAGCATCGCGACAGCGGAGCCGATGCGCAGCTTCTCGCTCGGGAGCCGGTTTCCAATACGCCGCAGTCGCGCTTTCTTGAAATGGTCGAGCGCGCCAAGGAATACATTCGCGCCGGCGACATTTTTCAGGTCGTGCTGTCGCAGCGCTTCACCGCGCCTTTCGCTTTGCCCGCTTTTGCGCTCTATCGCGCGCTGAGGCGCGTCAACCCTGCGCCTTTTCTATGCTTCCTCGATTTCGGAGAATTCCAGATCGTTTGTTCGAGTCCCGAAATCCTCGTGCGGGTCGCAGACGGCAAGGTGACGATTCGTCCGATCGCCGGCACGCGCTGGCGCAGCGAGGTCAAGGCCGAGGATGAACGGCTTGCGGCCGATCTCCTCGCCGACGAAAAGGAATGCGCCGAACATCTGATGCTGCTCGATCTCGGCCGCAACGATGTCGGCCGCGTCGCAAAGACAGGAACGGTGCGGGTCACCGACAGCTTCACGATCGAACGCTACAGTCATGTCATGCACATCGTCTCCAACGTCGAAGGTGAACTCGATGCGCGCTATGATTGCATTGACGCGCTCGCCGCTGGCTTTCCCGCCGGCACCGTCTCCGGCGCGCCGAAAGTGCGCGCGATGGAAATCATCGACGAACTCGAGACCCACAAGCGCGGAATCTACGGCGGTTGCATCGGCTATTTCGGCGCAGGCGGGCAGATGGACACCTGCATCGTGCTGCGCACCGCGATTGTGAAAGACGGCAAGATGCATGTGCAGGCCGGCGCTGGCGTCGTCTACGACAGCAAACCGGAATATGAGCACCGCGAATGCGTCAACAAGGCGAAGGCGTTGTTTCGCGCCGCCGAGGAAGCGGTTCGCTTTGCAACGCGGGCGCGGCGCGGACAATAGCAATTCGGCGATAGCGCGCGAACAGCGAAAGGGCGGCGGCGCATTTCATGGACGGCCCAACGATCTACGACGACGGCGACGATCCTTACCGCGCAATCCGCGTCGGCGAACCTAATGGCGCCGACGCCGCGAAATGGGGCGTTCTGCTGTCGCGCTTCATGCGCATCGTCGCCTTGTTCTGGCTTGTGCAGGGCTTGATGCAGTGGCGGATCATTCTCGCCACCGATCGCTCGATATTCGAAACCATGCCCCAAAGCGCAGCCTTCGCGGTGATTTTCTTCGCGGTGCTCGATTTGATCGCCGGCGTCGGCTTGTGGCTAGCGACGCCTTGGGGCGGCGTGCTGTGGCTGCTGGTGGCGAGCGCGCAAATTTTTCTCACGCTCAGCATGCCGAGCTTCTTCATGGGCGGCTATTGGCTGATCGGCGTCGACGCCGTGCTGATCGCCATGTATTTCGGCCTGACCTTCGAGGCTGGACGCGACGTCGAGGCGCAGCGTATGCGCGAACGTCGCCGTCGCCGCAGATTTGACAGAAAGCCGCCAAACCCTTCTTGAGGAATCAGGCCGGTTAGAGGCGCATTAGCGTAAATCGAACCTTTAAGTTCACTTCTCATTCACCGCAAACAGGCGGCGTCGCGGTAAACGCGCGATTCAGGCTGTTGCTTAAACCGGCTTTCACCCGCTCGACCTAATTTGACCTCATCAAACGCCGATCACGAGATGCCTGACGCATCCGCCCCGATGGAGAAGACGATGAGCGCCGTGACCAAGACCGCCCCCATGGCCCGCGAGGATCGCGCCAGCGAGATCCGGCCAGTTTATCTCGAAGCGCTGACGCTCGTCGAACGCCTCCATCGCCGTTTGCTCGACGTCGTCAAAGACGAATTTGATCGCCGCGATCTCGGCGACGTCAACTCCGTGCAGGCGCTGCTCCTTTACAATATCGGCGACAAGGAGCTGACCGCGAGCGAGTTGCGCACGCGCGGCTATTATCTCGGCTCCAACGTCTCCTATAACGTCAAGAAGCTTGTCGAGACGGGCTATATGCATTACGCTCGCTCGCGCCTCGACCGCCGCTCGGTGCGCATCAGCCTGACCCCGAAGGGTAAGCAAATTCACGACATCGTCGCGCAGCTTTATGAAAAGCACGCACAGACCGTCGAGCAGATCGGCGGCGTGTCCTGCGACGAATTCCGCAGTCTCAACACTTCGCTGACGCGGCTGGAGCGTTTCTGGACCGATCAGGTCCGTTATCGGCTCTGACGCTGTTTCGCGCGTCTTCTCGTCTCTCACCCATCTCTCACCTATCGCCGGCAAGCGCCTCAGGGTCGCTTCGCCGGCCCTTTTTCATATCGCGCCGCCCTAGCGCGAACCGCCTGTCAGGCCTATCTTACCGGCTGTTAACCACGACCGCAGGACGCCCCTATGCGATGGTCCGTCACGATCGGCTCCTTCAAGGGGACCGCCGTGCGCATTCACGTCACATTCCTTTTGCTGTTGGGCTGGATCGGCTTTGCCGCCTATCAGCGCGGCGGCGCCGTCGCTGCGCGCGACAGCATTTTGTTCATCCTTGCGGTCTTCATCTGCGTGGTGCTGCATGAGTTCGGCCACATATTGACCGCGCGCCGCTATGGAATCGTCTCGCCGGAGATCACGCTTCTGCCGATCGGCGGCGTCGCCGATATGGAGCGGATGCCAGACAAGCCCGGACAGGAACTGCTGATCGCGCTCGCCGGTCCGGCCGTCAACCTCGTGATCGCTGTCGCGCTGATGGCGTTCATGGGCGCCGTCGATCTCTCCGATGCGATCGAGATCGGCGATCCTTCCGTCAATCTCTTGAAACGGCTGGCGGCGGTGAATGTCTTTCTCGCGGCTTTCAACCTGATCCCGGCCTTCCCGATGGACGGCGGCCGCGTGCTCCGCGCCGCTCTGTCGATATGGATGGGCAAGGAACGCGCGACCCGCATCGCCGCCCAGATCGGTCAAGGTTTCGCTTTCCTCCTCGGTTTTCTCGGATTGTTCGGAAATCCGCTGCTGCTGTTCATCGCGATTTTCGTTTATATCGCGGCCGCCGGCGAAGCGCAGATGACCACAATGTCGGAAGCGGCGCGCGGTCTGAAGGCCGCCGACGCCATGGAGACCCGCATCGCCATGATCGACCGCGGATCGACTGTGCGGGAAGCGATCGACATTCTTTTGGCCACGTCCCAGGACGAATTCCCGGTCGTCGACGCCTCGCGCCGCCTAAGCGGGCTCCTGTCTCGGTCGAACATCATCGAAGCCCTGCGGGACGCCGAACCCGGCGCGCCGATTGCGCCCTTCGTGCGCCGACAGCCGGCGACGCTCGGCGTTGGCGAGACCATCGACGCCGCCCTGCCCAAGCTCACCGGGGGAGAAGCGGTCGGCGTAATCGATGCGGACGGGCGACTGCTGGGGCTCCTGACCCGTCAATCGCTCGCCGAGATCATGATGATCAAAGACGTGCGGCCGGACTGGCGCTTCGCGCCGCGTGACGACAGCCCTCGGACGGTTGCCTAAGCTCCGCCCGCAGCATATTGCACTTCCTTAAACCCGCGCCAAAACCGGCGCTCGAGCGCCGACTGCAGCCCAATGTCCAACGTCATCCTGATCGACAATTACGACAGCTTCACCTTCAACCTTGTCCATTATTTCGGCCAGTTGGGCGCGAACGTCGCCGTTCACCGAAATGATGCGGTGTCCGTCGCCGAAGTGCTCGCCGGAGGGCCCGATGCGATCGTGCTGTCGCCCGGCCCCTGCACGCCGCGTGAAGCCGGCATTTGCATGGAGCTGATCTCAGCCGCCGCCGAGACCGTGCCGATTTTCGGGGTCTGCCTCGGCCATCAGTCAATCGGCGAGGCGTTCGGCGGCGACGTCATCCGGGCGCCCTTGCCGATCCACGGCAAGATGGCGACGATCCTCCACCACGGCGACGCCGTGTTTCGAGGCGTCGAAGGGCCTTTTCAGGCGACGCGCTATCACTCGCTGATCGTCAGTCGCGACACGCTTCCCGACTGCCTGCGGATCACCGCCGAGACGCCGGACGGCCTCATCATGGCGCTGTCGCATAAGACGTTGCCGACGCATGGCGTTCAGTTCCATCCCGAAAGCATCACCTCTCAGCACGGCCATAAGATTTTGCAAAATTTCCTCGACCTTGCGCGGGAATGGAACGAAGGGCCGCGGCGCCGCGAGAAGGCGGCGTGACGATCGCCGCATCGGTCGCCCGCCTGCAATCGCCCGGCGCCCTCACCCTTTGTCTGTCGCCTCGCTGATCCCCGATGAGCGAGGCATTCAAATCGTATATCGCCGCTCTTGCCTCTGGCGCGCCGCTCGCGCGCGACGAGGCGAAGGCGGCGTTCACCCTGATATTCAGGGGCGAGGCCACGCCGGCGCAGCTCGGCGCCTTTCTCATGGGATTGAGATTGCGCGGCGAGACGATCGACGAAATCATCGGGGCGGCGGAGGCGATGCGCGCGGTCATGGCGCCGGTCGAAGCGCCGCCGGGCGCGATCGACATCGTCGGCACCGGCGGCGACGGGGCCGGCACCTATAATATTTCCACCCTGGCCGCGATCATCGCCGCAGCCGCCGGCGCGATCGTCGCCAAGCATGGCGGCAAGGCGGCCTCGTCGCTGTCGGGGGCGTCCGACGTGCTCGGGGAACTCGGCGTCAAGGTTGGAATGTCCCCAAGCGCCGCAGCCGCCTCGCTACGCGAGGCCGGCATTTGCTTCATGGCCGCGACCACGCACCATCCGGCGATGCGTCACGCAGCCGCAGTTAGAAGCGAGCTTGGCGTGCGCACGATCTTCAATCTGCTCGGCCCGCTGTGCAATCCGGCGCGGGTGGAGCGTCAGACGATCGGAGTCTTCTCCCGCGAGTGGCTCGAACCCCTGGCGCGCGCGCTTCAAGAACTCGGCGCCAGGCGCGCCTGGCTGCTGCATGGCGGCGACGGACTAGACGAAGCGACGACGACGGGCTTAACTCATGTGGTCGCGCTCGAAGACGGCAAAATCCGCGCCTTCGACTTTTCGCCGGAAGAGGCGGGATTGCCGCGCGCCACGATGCAGGCGCTTGTCGGCGGCGATGCGGCGCATAACGCCAGAGCGCTGCGCGCCGTGCTCGACGGCGAGAAGAACGCCTATCGAGACATCGCCGCGCTCAATGCGGGGGTGGCGCTTGTCGTTGCCGAACGCGCCACAAATTTGCGCGAGGGCGTAGCGCTCGCCGAGGCGGCGCTCGATTCCGGCGCCGCGCGCGACAAGCTCGACGCGCTGATCCGCTGCTCCAAGCGAGACGCCTGATCCCGTCCGATCGGGATAGGATTGCGCGCGTTTATCGGCTATTCATAGCAAGCCGGCAATCGGCGGAACGAATTCGAGCGAAGCGGTCGCGGCCCGACTTCGCCCGCAGGCAAGCAGATGACCGACATCTTACGAAAGATTGAAGCTTACAAACGCACCGAGATTTCCGAGGCCAAGGTTCGCATGCCGTTGGCGACGCTCGAGCGCAAGGTGCGCGAACATGATCCGCCGCGCGGCTTCGTTCACGCGATCGAGCAAAAGCTGAACGAGCGCCGTATTGCGCTGATCGCCGAAATCAAAAAAGCGAGTCCGTCGAAAGGAATCATTCGGCCGGATTTCGATCCGCCGAAACTGGCGCGCGCCTACCAAGCCGCCGGCGCCGCCTGTCTTTCGGTGTTGACCGACGCGCCGTCGTTCAAAGGCAGACTCGAAGATCTCGAAGCCGCGCGAAAGGCCACGCATCTGCCGGCGCTGCGCAAGGATTTCATGTTCGACCCCTATCAGGTCTATGAGGCGCGCGCTTTTGGCGCGGACTGCATTCTTATCGTCATGGCGGCGGTCGATGACGACGAAGCGAGAGCGCTGAACACCGCCGCCCATGATCTGCGCATCGACGTGCTCGTCGAAGTGCATGACGAGAGGGAGCTTGATCGCGCGTTGAAGCTCGAGACGCGTCTGATCGGAATCAACAATCGCAATCTCCATGACTTCAATGTCTCGCTCGACGTGAGCGAGAAGCTCGCCGAGAAGATTCCACGCGACAAGATCATTGTCGCGGAAAGCGGCATCGCGACGCACGACGACTGTCTGCGTCTCGAAAAGTCGCATATCTTCACCTTCCTCGTCGGCGAAAGCCTGATGCGCAAACACGACGTCGAAGCCGCCACGCGCGAACTTCTCCATGGCTCAACAGCCAATCTCAATCCAGGCGCCCACAAATCCGCAGCCGGCGCATGACATGAGCGCGCTGACTCACCTCGGCGCGACTGGCGAAGCGCATATGGTCGATGTGTCCGCAAAGGCCGACACCGCTCGCGTGGCGCGGGCGCGCGGCCGGGTGACGATGACGCGCGAAACGTTGCGTCTCGCCGTCGAAGGTCAGGCCAAGAAGGGAGACGTCTTCAGCGTCGCCCGCGTTGCGGGCATCATCGCGGCGAAGAAGACGAGCGACCTCATACCGCTCTGCCATCCTCTTCCCCTATCGAGCATATCGGTCGAGATCACGCCCGACGAAACGCTGCCCGGCCTGCGAGTCCTCGCCGAAGCCTCCGTCGCCAGCAAGACCGGCGTCGAGATGGAGGCGCTCACGGCCGTCTCGGTCGCCTGTCTGACGATCTATGACATGTTGAAGGCGGTCGATCGCGGCATGCGCATCGAGGGCGTCGAGCTCGTCGAGAAGCGCGGCGGCAAATCCGGCGACTGGAAAAGAGACTGACGCGAAATCTTTCCACCGTCATGGCCGGGCCTGTTTCGGTCACCGACGCCGCGACGTTGCGTCACGAATGCATAGATCGGGAGCCAGAGGCGTGGACGCTCGCGACAAGCGCTGGCAAGACGCTCTAAACCAAGCGAATTGAGGATGTCCGACTCCAAGCTTCTTTCCGTTGACGAAGCGCTCGCGCGCGTGCTCACAGGAGTTGCGCGCCTTGGCGAAGAATCGGCGCCGCTCGCGCAGGCGCGGGGCCGCACGCTTGCCGCCGATCTCGTCGCACGCCGCAGTCAGCCGCCCGTCGCCGTCTCGGCCATGGATGGTTTTGCGCTGCGCGCCGCTGATCTCGCCGCCGGCCCGCTGCGCATCGTTGGCGAAAGCGCCGCAGGTCGAGGTTATGGCGCGGCGCTCAGGCCCGGAGAGGCCGTGCGCATTTTCACGGGCGCGCCGGTTCCGAGCGGCGCCGATGCGATATTGCTGCAGGAAGACTCCCGCGTCGCCGATGGCGCGCTGACGGCGAGCGCTCCGCCTGGCCCGCATATCCGGGCGGCCGGCCTCGACTTTCGCGAGGGCGCGGTGGGCCTCTACGCCGGGACCCGCCTCGGTACGGCTGAAATGGCGCTTGCCGCGGCAATGAACCATGCAGTGGTTCCGGTCGCCCGCCGCCCGCGCGTGGCGATGATCGCTTCCGGCGACGAACTCGTGCCGCCGGGCGCCGAGCCTGGTCCCGCGCAAATCATCTCCTGCAACAATCTGGCTGTCGCAGCCATCGCCGAATACGCCGGCGCCGAAGTCGTCGATCTCGGCATTTTCCGCGACGATCTCGCGGAACTCGAACGCGGCGTCGGCCTTGCCCGCAAGGCGCGCGCCGACGTTCTCGTCACCCTCGGCGGCGCGTCGGTCGGCGATCATGATCTGCTGCGTCCGGCGCTGTCGCGCCAGGGCATGGCGCTCGACTTCTGGAAGATCGCGATGCGGCCCGGGAAGCCGCTTATCCACGGGACGCTCAGCGACGCGCGCATCCTCGGCCTTCCAGGCAATCCGGTCGCGTCTTTCGTCTGCGCGCTGACATTCCTGGCGCCGCTGCTGCGCGCGCTACAAGGCGACCCCAACGCCGGCGCCGACCGGACCGAACCGGCGATCGCAGGCAGTGACCTCCCGGCCAACAAGGGGCGGCGCGACTACATGCGGGCGCGGCTCTCCACGGATGAAAATGGGCGGCTTGTCGCCACGCCGCAGCCGCTACAGGATTCGTCGCTCCTCACTGAGCTCACTCAATCCCAAGCGCTGCTCATCCGGGAGCCCGGGGCGCCGGCGTCGGCAAAGGGCGACCCCTGCCGCATCCTTCGGCTGCCCTGATCCGCGCCCGCGGGTTCCGTGACTTTGGCGCCGCAAAATGGCAAAGGAAGCGCGTGCGCTCATCTGTGCGCCACGAAAGCAGGCCCGCATGTCGATCATCGATTCCGTCCGCAAGTCGCTCGTTCCGATCCATCCGGAAGGCTATGTCTTCATCGCCGGATTCGCATTCGCCGCTATCCTGCTCGATTGGCTGTCGCCGACGCTAGGCTGGATCGGCTTCATCGCAACGGCATGGTGCGCCTATTTCTTCCGCGATCCGCGGCGCATCACGCCGCTGCGCGAGGGGCTCGTCGTCTCACCCGCTGATGGCGTCGTCAGCGCGGTCGGCTTCTTTCTGCCGCCGGCCGAACTCGGACTCGGAGCCGAGCCGATGCAGCGCATCTCCGTATTCATGAGCGTTTTCGACGTGCATGTGAACCGCGCCCCGATCACCGGCCGCATTTCGAGGATCGCCTATAAGCCGGGGCTGTTCTTAAACGCAGACCTAGACAAGGCGAGCGAGGACAATGAGCGCAGCGGCATGGTCATCGACGCCTCCTTCGGGCGTTTCGGCGTGGTGCAGATCGCGGGCCTCGTCGCGCGCCGCATTGTCGGCTTCGTCAAGGAAGGCGAACAGATCGGCGTCGGCGACCGTTTCGGCCTGATCCGTTTCGGCTCGCGCGTCGACGTCTACATGCCGTCATCGGCGCGGCCCATGGTGGCGGTTGGCTCGCGCGCCATCGCTGGGGAGACCATTCTCGCCGACATGACCGCCAGCGCGGCCGCGCTCACTTTCAAGGCGGGCTGAGGAAAGACATGGCCGATCCGTTCTTCTCCGGCGACGATACTCAAGAGGGATCGCTGACGCCCTCGGAACGGCGTCGGCTGCGTTTCCGCAATATTCCGCTGCGCGTCGTTTTGCCCAATCTCGTCACGCTGCTCGCGCTGTCGATGGGGCTAACCGCGATCCGCTATGGAATCGAAGGGCGGTTCGAGACGGCCGTCACCGCGGTTATGGCGGCGGCGGTGCTCGACGGATTGGATGGGCGCCTTGCGCGGGCCATCAAAGGCACCTCGCGTTTTGGCGCCGAGCTCGACTCGCTTTCGGATTTCGTCGATTTCGGCGTGGCGCCCGGCCTGCTGCTGTATCTGTGGACGCTGCACGAGATCAAAGGGCTCGGCTGGTTCGCCGTGCTCGTCTTCGCCATCGCCTGCGCGCTGCGCCTCGCGCGCTTCAACGTGATGATCGACGATCCGGCGAAGCCCGCCTGGCACGCTGAATTTTTTGTCGGCATGCCGGCGCCCGCCGGCGCGGTGACGGTGTTGTTGCCGCTTTATTTGCATTTCTCGGTTTTGGAGCTGCCCGCGTCAAAGGCGATGACGCCCTTCTATATCGTCTATGTGCTCGGAATCGCCTTTCTGATGGCGAGCCGCATTCCGCATTTTTCCGGCAAGCGCATCGGTCGCATTCCGCGCGATCTGGTCATTCCCGTGCTGTTCGGCGTCGGCGTGACGGCGCTGCTGCTGGCGATCTATCCGATGGAGCTGCTCGCCGTGCTGAGCGTGGCTTTTCTCGCCGCCATTCCGCTCAGCGTGCGACGTTACAACAGGCTGGCGAAAGCCGAGACGGAGAAGGCGGCGCCGACAGAGGCGTCATAGGCGCAGTAACGGTGATCTCAAAAGCAATCTTTGCGGTCGCGGTCTTTTTTCCGTTTTGAGCCCTTTGCGATCCCCGCCAATTGATCACGCTGCGACGTGCCTCAAAGCAAGCTCACCGCGCCGCGATCGGCGCGAGCGGCTGGGTCTCGACCTTCTGATTGAGCGGCGCCGGCGCGGCGGCGGCGGCGTTTCCACCGCTCGCGTCGATCACGGCCTGGGTATCGGCTTCGGCCGGCCGCGGCGCGGTCAGCTGCGCGCCGATCGTTCGCACCACGTCGGGCGCTTCGGCGAAGGCGCCATGGCCGACGAAATCGGTCGAGAACGACGAAATATCATGCACGCCGACGCCGAGCCGATCGAGTTCCGCCCTGTCTTCAGGATTGTTCGGATTCATCGCCCCCAGCCGCGGCCGGTCGCCGGCGATGCGCGACGAGAGCGACAATGCGCGATCATTGTTGGCCACGAAGACCGATACATGCCGAGGATCAAGACGCGCGACCTGTTGCCGGAAGACATTGAGGTCGATGTCGGGCGCCGCAAGCATGACTTCGCCGAGCTTGCCGTCGAGATCGGGATGGCCGGACTGCGCGACGCCACGCAGCGTCTCCATCGTCAGCCATGCGCCCATCGAATGCGCGAGCACATGGATGCGTCCAACCCCGGGCGCATGCGCCAGATCGACGATGAGCTTTTCAAGAGCATCGCGCGAGACCGTCGCCGCTTCCTTGTCGGACTCGTAGTTGAACAGCCCCCCTCGGGAATTCCAGGTAAACAGCGCGGGAACGCCCGAAAAGCGGCCGTCGGCGACGATCTGCGCCAGTCGATAACGCGCGTCCTCGGCGCTGGTGTTGAAGCCGTGCACGAAAAGCAAAACGTCGCGCGAATTGCCGATGCGCCCCGAGACATGTGAAGCGACTTCGCCGTAGAACTCCTGCTCGTCCATGTTGCGCTTCGACAGCGCCGTGAAATGGCGCCGTCGATCAGCGCCGCCGAAGCTCGGACGTTCAATATTTCCGGCGTGGTGGTTGAGCGGCACGCCGATCGACGTCAACGAAAAATGCGCGCGGCCGTCATCCGCCGCGCCTTCCGAGCGCCGGGTCGAGGCGACGAATATGGCGACGTTCGCGGGCTCGCCTTGCGGCCCCGAGACGAGAGAAACCGCGTTGTTGACGTGGCCGTCGACCATGCGCATGCCGTCCGACACGCAGCCGGCAAGCGAGGCGGCGAGCAAGAGCGCACATACGCGCGTGAGCGAATTCATCCCAAGTCTGTGCAAATGATTGGCTCGATCCGGCGCGTGTCACGAGACAGCGGCGCGTTCGACTAAGGCCTCAGCCTCATCCTGCGCTTTACTGCCCTGAGAAAGCGACCAAAGCGGGGCGAGACACCCGTCTCGAAAGGGAAAAAGTCTCGACATTTCATGGTCCGCGCAAATCGGTCGCACTTGCGCGATTGCAAGCCGCCTGCGCATAGTGCCAACAAAATAACGTCAGGGAGACCCGACGGCGCGGCGCGCCCGCCATGTCGGAAAAGGCAATGAGAATCAAAGTCTTAGGGTCGGGCGCCGGCGGCGGTTTCCCGCAATGGAATTGCAACTGCGCCAACTGCCGCGCCGTCCGCGCGGGGGCTGCGGGATTCAAGCCGCGCACCCAGTCGTCGCTGGCGGTCAGCGCCAATGGCGCCGACTGGCTTCTACTCAACGCCTCCCCCGATTTGCGACAGCAAATCTCCGCCGCTCCCGAGCTTGCGCCCGGCGCCGAAGACGGTTTGCGCGCGAGCCCGATCAAGGCGGTGGCGCTGACAAACGGCGATGTCGATCACGTCGCCGGCCTTCTCAACATGCGCGAAGCGCAGCCGTTCAGCCTTTACGCCGCGGGACGCGTTCTCGACGCGCTCGGCGCCAATCCGATTTTCACGATACTGCAGACGCCGCTCGTGCCGCGCATCGAGTTGCGCATGGACGAGGCGGTCGCGATCAGAGGCGCCGGCCTCGATCTGGGGCTCGCCATCCGCGCCTTTCCGGTTCCGGGCAAGATCGCGCTTTACCTCGAAAACGCCAATGCGCCGAACTTCGGAACAAGCGCAGGCGACACGCTCGGACTGGAGATCACTGAAACCGCGACCGGCGACTCGTTCTTTTACATTCCGGGCTGCGCGAAGATTGACGCGCCGCTCGCCGATCGGCTACGCGGCGCCAAGCTCGTGTTCTTCGACGGCACGCTCTTTCAAGAAAACGAGATGATCGAGCAAGGGCTGCTCGGCAAGACTGGTTCACGCATGGGCCATATTAACGTCAGCGGCGCCGACGGCTCCATCGCCGCCTTCGCGCCGCTCGGCGTTGAGCGCAAAATTTACGTGCACATCAACAATTCCAATCCGCTGCTTAACGCGTTCTCCAACGAATATGCGATCGCCCAAGCGGCAGGCTGGGACATCGGCGAAGACGGCATGGAGGTGAGCCTGTGAACGAGATCGTAGCCATCGATTGGCGCGAAGCCGCGCCGCTCTCCCGCGAGGAATTCGAAGCCGCCATCCGCGCGGTTGGCGCCGAGCGCTACCACGACAAGCACGAATTTCATAAGCTGCTGCACGGGGGCAAGCTCAAGAAAGAGCAGGTCGCCGCCTGGGCGCTCAACCGTTACTGCTACCAGGAGGCCGTGCCCCGCAAGGACGCCGCCTTCATGAGCCGTGTCCATGATCGCGAACTGCGCCGCGAGTGGATCCACCGCATCCATGATCACGACGGTCTCGGCGACGAAGGCGGCGGCATCGAGCGCTGGCTTGTGCTTACCGACGCGCTCGGCTTTTCGCGCGATTACGTCACCTCTCGTCGCGGCGCCCTGCCCGCGACGAAATTCGCCGTCGAGGCCTATGTGCGCTTCGTCGTCGAGCAGCCGCTCACGGTCGCGGTCGCGTCATCGCTGACCGAGCTCTTTGCGCCGTCTATCCATCGCGAACGCATCGCCGGCATGCTCGAAAACTACGACTTCATGGACGACCATGTGATGGCCTATTTCAAACGCCGGCTGAGCCAGGCGCCGCGCGACTCCGAATTTGCGCTGGACTTCGTCCTCAACAACGCCAAGACTCGCGCCGAGCAGGAAGCTTGCGTCGGCGCCGTTCGGTTCAAATGCGACGTCTTGTGGGCGCAGCTCGACGCCTTACATCACGCTTATGTCACGCCAGGGATGGTCCCGCCTGGCACATGGCGGCCGGGGGAAGCGAATGTCTGAGGCGCACGCCGCGCGGTTCGTGATCGGCCCCGACTCGCGTCCGGCCTTCACGCGCTATGCGCGGCTGCACGAAGACCGCGCCCGTTCGCGCACAGTCATTCTCGCGCCCGAGCGCGCCTATGAACTCGATCCGATCGGGCTCATTGTCCTGCGCGCAATCGACGGCGCGACGCGCCTCGCCGATCTGTGCGCGCGTCTCGCCGAGCAATATGCGGCGCCGCTCGACGTCATCACGCGAGACGTCACGGCGCTGCTGCAAGGGCTCGCCGACAAGCGGCTGCTGCGCGACGGAGCCGATCAATTTGCGGCGCCGGCGCCTTCCGACTTCGCCCCCTCGATCGCGCCATTTGCCGAAGGGCCGGCGGGACTGCTCGCCGAACTTACCCATCGCTGTCCGCTGCAATGTCCCTATTGCTCCAATCCGCTGGAGCTCGAACGATCGAATGCGGAGCTTACCGCCGACGAATGGGGCGAGACCTTTCATCAGGCGGCGTCGATCGGCGCGATGCAGCTGCATCTATCCGGCGGCGAACCCACCGCGCGACGCGATTTGGAAGAGATACTGGCGCATGCCGTCGACGCCGGACTCTACACCAACCTCGTCACCTCCGCCGTTCTGCTGACGTACGAGCGATTGCAGCGGCTCGCCGAGATCGGCCTCGATCATGTGCAGGTTTCGATCCAGGACGTCGTTCCCGAAAGCGCGGACCGCATCTCCGGCTACCAGGGCGGCGTCGCCAAAAAGCGCGACGTTGCGCGATGGACGCGCGAATTGGGCATGGGATTGACGATCAACGCGCCGATGCACCGGCAGAACATCGCCCATCTGCCGCAGATCATCGATTTCGCCGTCGAAGTCGACGCGCAGCGCATCGAGATTGCGCATATTCAATATTACGCCTGGGCGCAGATGAACCGCGCTGCGCTCATTCCAACGCGCGAAGCCTTTATGGAAACGGTCGGCATCGTTGATGAGGCGAAGAAGCGTCTTGTCGGCGTGCTCAATTTCGATTTCGTCATCCACGATCACTACGCCAAACGGCCCAAGGCCTGCACCGGCGGTTGGGGCCGCTCAATCATCGCGGTGACGCCGTCGGGCAAGGCCCTGCCCTGCCATGCGGCGCAGACACTTCCCGGATTAACCTTCGACAATGTGCGCGATATCCCGCTCGCCGACATTTGGCGAAACGGATCTGCCTTCAACGCCTTCCGCGGCGTTAACTGGATGAAGGAGCCCTGCCGGTCGTGCGACCGCCGCGAGATTGATTTCGGCGGTTGCCGCTGTCAGGCGTTCGCCATCGTCGGCGACGCGGCGGCGACGGATCCCGCCTGCCACCTGTCGCCGGAACATGCGCGCTTCGCCGCTTACGCCGAAGTCGAATCGCAGGCGCCGGCGCCGGACTTCGTGTACCGCCGCTATGGCGGCGCCGCGGCGTCAACGGCGCGCGCCAAGGAGCCGGCGTAACGTCAAAGCGGGCGTTGCGGCGAAGCCGCCGCAATAGCTTGCTTTTCCAGTACGCGCCCCTCGCCTGAGATATTGCGTCCTTGCGACATGGCGGCCACAGCCTGCAAAAAAATCAAATCCGGTAACTAAGGAGCAACTTCTGCGGGGCATATTAAGGCCCGTCTCGCGGAGTTAAGAATTTGTTTCGCATAAGTCGCGTAACGGAGCTTGTCGCATGAAATCGCGGGATGCGCTTATCCGTCTGAAACGGTTTCAGGCCGAGGAAAAACGCCGGCGCGTCGTCCAGCTCAATGCGATGATTGCCGAATTCACGCGCATGGCCAATGAGCTAGAACGGGAAATCGGCCAGGAAGAGCGGCGCGCCAACATTAGCGACCTCAACCATTTCGCCTATCCCACTTATGCGCGCGCCGCGCGCACCCGGCGTGAAAACATCCTCGCTTCGATCTCTGAGCTGCGTGTGCAAATCGACGAAGCCGAAGCGCAGTTCAAGGAGGCGAGCGAAGACCTCAGCAAGGCGCAGAACCAGGAGGCGCGGGATCGCGGCGCCGAGCGGATGATCGACGTCGTCGCCGAACGGCGCCATGCCGAAATGCCGGAAGCGTTTCGTCGCGCCTAGCGGCCGAACAACCGCCAGCGAAGCCTTCCTCGAGGCGGGCGCGCCCAAACGCCAAAGGTTCGCTTGCGAATGGCGCTGACGTCTTCGCCTCTGGCGAGAGACGCAGCGATTGATGCGACGTCGAAATGGAAACTTCGTAGAACAAACGCCGCCCTGGGCCGTCCCGAATCGATAAAGGCGAGTTCGAAACGCGCCAGATCGACGATCCAAAGCGGCTCAATTTGGCGCCCCGCAAAACGTTCCTGGAGAAGCGCGACAAGCGCCGCAGCGTCTGCACAGCTTTTTCCATCTTGTGCGCGGCCGCGGATCGCCTCTCGTAGAAGTGCATCGAATCGATCGCCCAATGCGCGCGAGGTAAGCGGCAGCGCCTTGCGCGCGTAAAGCGCTCGCTTGCCGATGAGACTTTGCGCAAAGGCTTCCATTTCGCGACGGTCGATTGCAGCGAGGCGCTGTGTGTCATGCATGCTGAGACCGAGCCTAGTCGCCACGGCGACCGGCGACTCAAAAAATTCGCGGCGCAGGCTATCGTCTGTGTAGAGGCGCGCCAGCAGCGCCTGAGTCTCGGCTAACGCCATCGGCCATGTTCCACGAGCGTTGCGCGCGCCCGCGCCACTTCTTCGGCAAGCGCGCGGAACGGTGGAATTTGTTCGTCGCGCTCGAGAACGGCGCCCTTGACCGGCGCGCGCGCCACGATGCGATCGTAAAGCGTCCAGACCGCCTCGCTCGTCGCAGCGTCATGGCTGTCGATCAGCCACCCGTTGCGTTCACGGCCGCCGGCATAGTGAATTTGCACGAGCCTGTCCCATGGCCAGCGCTCGAACTCAGCTTCGAGATCATATCCGAAATTCGTCGCATTGACATGCAGGTTCGCGACATCGCACAGCCAGCCGCATCCTGTCGCTTCAAGCGTGCGCGACAAAAATTCGGCCTCTTCCATTTCGCCGCCCGGAACGCGCACGACGCAGGTGACGTTTTCCAGTATCAGTGGCGTCCTTATGCGGCTTCGCACACGTTCGACGTTGCGCGCGACGACGTCGATCGTCTCCTGCGTATAGGGTAGCGACGCAAGATGGCCAATGCTGACGCCGCCGGCGCGCGTGAAGCACAGATGTTCGCTCCACCAGGGCGGATCGATCCGCTCGATGACCGCGGCGGTCTTATCGAGATAGCGCGTATCGAGACCCTCCGCGCCGCCAATCGAAAGATCGAGACCATGCGCGACGAGCGGAAAGTGCGATTTTAGAAGATCGAGTTCGTCGAGCTTCTCTCTGGGCGCGTCGAGATAGTGATCGGCGACGATCTCGAGGAAATCGACCTCTTCTCGATGAGCGAAGAGATCGGCGCGAAACTGCGGGCGATAACCGAGGCCGGAGCCGAGCGTTGGCGTTTCAATCGCCGCCACCGCTCGCTCCGCCGTCGCCGCAACTGCCGCCGCAGCTCGTCCCGCAATCGGCGCCGCCGCTTTGAGAGCCGCGGCTGAAGGCTTCGGCGAATATCGCTTCCGTCGTGCCTTTGAGCGGCGAGAATCCAAAAAGACCGATCAGAAACAGCGCCGCGCCCTGGAACGCGCGCGCCTCGGGTCCCGGCGATCCGATGTGCGCGACCGCCTCTTTCAACCGGCCCCCGTAAGCGAGTCGCATCGCTTCGAGATAGGCGTGGCCGCGACGGCTCGCGTGGGTTCTGGTCAACGCATAGGCAAGCGCGAAAAGCACGGCGACGGAAGCGCCGGCGAGAAAGATGAGATAGGCGAGATTCGTCGGACCCTTCGCCCATTCGACAAAGATTTTCGCAAGCGCCAGACCGACGATGACAAGCGTGCCGCCGATCTGCACGCGACGACGCCAGATCTTCACTGACTTGGGTTTGATAAGCCCCTCCGCCGCGAGTTTGGCGCGCAGCGGCGCAAGCTGCTCGAGCAGGCGTCCCCGCAATGCGCGATCTTCGAACAGCGCATGCGCCTTCGGCTTCGCCTGCACGGCTTCGAGCAGAAGCGTCTCCGTGGCGTTGAGTTCGCCAGTCTGAGGCTGCTTCTCGGTGGGAACAACGTGATCCTCGGCGGCGAGCGCGACGAAACCACGCTGCGCAAGATCGTAAATCAGCGTCCGAATGACCTGATTGACCCCGCCCTGCAGGAAGGCGACTTCCATCGCGTCGGGATTTTGCGGCACGGGCGGCGGCGGGCGGCGATCGGTGCGATCCGCGAAGCGGATGCAGAGATAGGCTCCCGCCAGCACAAGGATCACGACGAGGCCGAAGAAATTGAGAAATTCCGGGCCGGGAAGATCGAGGATCGCAAAATTTTTCACGCCGCTGCCTCAGTGCGTAACTACGTCTTGCGCAAGGCGGCGCGCCTGCAGCGTCGCCACCGCCAGCACCGCCATGCCGATCGCCTGATGCGCGAGCGCCAGGGCGATATGCGGCGCGCCGGCGAAAGGCGGCTCGACCAACACCAAAGTCGCGATTCCGAGCGCGATCTGCATCAGCACATGGCCGAACAGAATCGCGGCGCCGCGGCGCGCGCGTCCTTCCGCATTCATCCATGCGTCGATGAGATGCCCGAGCGCCAGGGCGAAAATCGCATAGGCGATCATGCGATGGAAGAATTGGACGGTGACCGGATTGTCGACGAGATTCGTCCAGACCGGCTCCAACCGCCACAAGACGTCCGCCGGCGGGATGAAGACGCCGTCCATCAGCGGCCAGGTGTTGTCGATGAGCCCCGCCCGCAGCCCGGCGACCAGACCGCCGACGAAAATCTGCAGAAAAACCACGGCGAGAATCGTCAGCGCGACCGCCTTCAATCTGCCGGCGCCCTCATGCACGAGCGAGACGGCGCGCGGGCCCAAGCCGCCGGCCACCCATAGACATGCGGAGAAGATCAGCGCCGCGATCAGCAGATGAATCGCGAGGCGCTCCTGCGCAACCTCGATGCGATTGACGAGGCCGGACGCCACCATCCACCAGCCGACCCCGCCCTGGAGCGCGCCGAGCGCGAGAATGCCCAGGAGCTTCGGCTTCACCGAGCGCGGCAACTGGCCTCGCGCCCAGAACCAGATGAGCGGCACGGCGAAAGCGACGCCGATCAGGCGTCCGAGAAGTCGGTGCACCCATTCCCAGGCGTAGATGTATTTGAACCCGGCGAGGTCCATGTCCGGGAACAGTTCCTTATATTGCGGAATCTGCTTGTATTCTTCGAAGGCCTCCTGCCACTCCTGCTGCGAGAGCGGCGGCAGCGCGCCGGTGACGGGCTTCCACTGCACGATGGAGAGGCCGGATTCGGTCAGCCGAGTCGCGCCGCCGACGACCACCATCAGAAAAACCAGGGCCGCGACCACCCAAAGCCAGTTGCGCACCGCAATGGCGCTCGCCTCGGTGACATGGTGTCTGATCGCCGGGACGGGATGAGGGAAGTGCAGCCATTCTTCCATGAGACGCCGAAGGTTTCGAGCCGAAAGACGGCGGCCAGTTAAGGGATGAGGCGCCCGCTTGTCCACACCTTGCCGCCGGCTCCCGCAAGGCGGCCCGATTTTGGGCTGAAAAGAGCGCTCGGACGGATGTATGAATAGCTTGCCTTGAGTCGAGGAATCAGGTGGCCAGGACTGAACAAGCGATGCGCACGATCGGCGAGGTCGCGGAAAGCCTCGACCTTCCCGCGCATGTGCTGCGCTTCTGGGAGACCCGCTTCAGGCAGATCAACCCCTTAAAGCGCGCCGGCGGACGCCGCTTCTACCGTCAGCGTGACATCGATCTCGTGATCGCGATCCGCTGCCTGCTCTACGAGGAGGGATATACGATCAGGGGCGTGCAGCGCATCCTCAAGGAGGACGGGGTGGAAGCGGTACTGGCCGGCGCCGGACGCCGCCAGGGGGCGCTGCAGTTGGGCGAGCCGCCGCTGCCCCGCCGATCCGGCGGGACAGGCGAGCCGTTCGACCCGGAAGACGATGAGATCGACGAGGCGTATGCGGAGGAGGATGACGCTCTGCAATATCCTGAGCTGGACATGGGGATCGAGGAGCCGGCGCCGCTCGTCGAGATCGATAGGCCCTTCGCGGATGCTTCGGCCAAGGGCGGCGCCCGCGCCCTCGCTGATTCACAGGCGCGCGTTCTGCGCGAAGTTCTCGCCGAGATCGAGGAATGCAAGCGCCTTCTCAAGCTGACGAAACGCTAGCCCGCGGCGTTGCCAGCGCCGCCCCGCCTCTCTATAACGGCGCCAGTCGGAGTGTAGCGCAGCCCGGTTAGCGCACTTGTCTGGGGGACAAGGGGTCGTGGGTTCGAATCCCGCCACTCCGACCAGTAAAATCAATAAGCTTTCAAATTGACCATTGTTGCGCCGGACGTCGTCAGCTTCACGCGATCGCCTACAACTCGGCGACTTCCTGCGCGCCTTGGCGACGCGGGGGCCTATCAGAGATTGGTCTCTGACAACGCTGAAGTAAAAGCTTATCAAGATCGGCGCGAAGGTCGTCACTCACGCCCGCTATGTCGTGTTCCAGATGGCCGAGGTTGCGAATTCCAAGAACGTGTTCGCCGACATCCTGCGGATGATCGCGGAACGGCGACCGCCGCCGGTCGCGTCAACGGCGTAGCGCGTTCGATTGCCGCGGTTCCAATGAAACGACGGGAGCGGTGTGTCTCGCCAAAGCGCGCCAACGCCCAGACAACGCCAGAAAGTACGAGGCGTCGGCGTCTACTTGTCAAAATTCGGAAGGAAGGGCAGATTTGCCCTTGGCGCCGCCATACCGCGAGTGTCCGTAAGGAAATGATAAGGGCGGAGAAATGAAAATACGCACCTTCGTTGCGCGCCAAATCAAAGCCCTATCAATAAATTTAATCGCGGTGTGTTTGAGTGTTCTCACTACGGGTGGCGCATATGCCTACCAGCAAAATTTTGTGGTTAAGAACGCATTTCTGTACCAAGCCATCATTGTAGCTTTGGAATCTAATGTTGGCGGGGAAGGACAAATACAGAAAATGACGCTAACCAATAGTACACGACTGTGTTCGCAGCGGGCGGATGGAAGTTGGTATGTCTTACCAGGAGGCATTTGCAACCTTACAACCGTTAATAACATTCATGCTGGTTGGCGCATGTGTGCAGATTCCATTCAGGCATTATTCCAGGGGGCGCCTCAAATAAATGCAAGCGGTTCTAGTTTGAATTGCTGGGACGGTAAACACACTAGAATAGAAGTATCAGAAGCAAGTCCCGGCACTAATCTAGATATCAGCGTTATTCCATCTGGTAATAATGCAGGAGTTTTTTGCAACGACCCGCAATGGGGTGGGTGCTCATACAATAATGCCGACAAGACCGTCAATGTCGTGAGCATGGGTGGTAATATTTGGTGCAGTCAATTGAAACCTAGTCAACCTGAGGCGGCACAATGTAATGGAACTATTAAGAATCAAAGCTACTGCTCAGGCTTAGAGACTGTTTGAGAATGGTTGAAGGCTGGGCTTCGGCGTGATTCAAGCTGGGGATGTGGACCCGAGCGAATCGTGGCCGGATGGCCGACATCGAGAAGAAGACCAAACGTTATCCGACGGATTTGA